>Ga0207648_10002132_pt1 | contig 21520 bp, 23 predicted proteins | sample KBSMisM32_FD_184310 | JGI IMG/M metagenome (GOLD analysis project Ga0207648, IMG submission 184310) | Miscanthus rhizosphere microbial communities from Kellogg Biological Station, Michigan, USA - KBS Miscanthus M3-2 (SPAdes) (version 2) | ecosystem: Host-associated > Plants > Roots >...
GGGCGGCGTCTCGAACGGCGAGGCGGTGGTCGTGCGCGCGGCGATGAAGCCCTTGCCCACGCTGATGAAGCCGCTGCGGTCGGTCGACCTCGAGACCGGCGAGCCGGGAGAGGCGCTGGTCGAGCGCAGCGATGTCGCCGCAGTCGAGGCGCTGGCCGTGGTCGCCGAGGCCGCGGTCGCGTTCGAGCTTGCGCGCGCGGCCCGCGAGAAGTTCGGCGGCGACGCGCTGGGCGACTTCGTCGGCGCCTGGCGTGCGTACCTGGAGCGAATCCCGTGGCGCACGCGCTAGACCGGCATCTCGCGCTCGTCGGCTTCATGGGCGCGGGCAAGTCGACCCTCGGCGCGCAGGCTGCCGAGAGGCTGGGCCGGCGGTTCGTCGACCTCGATCGCGAGCTCGAGCGCTCGCTGGGGCAGACGATCCCGGAGGTGTTTAGCGAGCGCGGCGAGGCCGAGTTCCGCGAGCTCGAGACCGAGGTGACGCTCGAGACGCTGGCCAACGACCGGCCCGCGGTGGTCGCCCTCGGCGGCGGCGCGGTGGAGACCGAGCGGATCCGCGACGCACTCCGTGAGTACGCGTTCACGGTGCACGTCGAGGTCGACCCCGCCACCGCCTGGACGCGGGTCGGCGGCGGCGAGCGGCCGCTGGCGCAGGACGAGCAGCGGTTCCACGCGCTGCACGAGCAACGCGCGCCGATCTACGAGGAGGTCGCCCAGGCCGCCGCAAGCGACGTCGACGACATCGTGCTCGCCGCGGCGGGCATCGAGGTCGAGGACGGGCTGCTCGCGCGGCTGCCCGAGCTCGTCGAGGGTGAGCTCGAGGTGGTCGCCGACGCGACGGTGCTCGGGCTGCACCGGCCGCCGCTGGAAGCGCCGGTTCACGCGCTGCGCGGCCGTGAGGAGGCCAAGAGCCTCGGGGCGGTCGAGCGGCTCTGGCGCGAGCTGCGGCTCGGGCGCGACGGCACGATCGTCGCCTTCGGCGGCGGTTGCACGACGGACATGGCCGGCTTTGCGGCGGCGACGTACCTCCGCGGCATTCCGTGGGTCGCCGTCCCGACGACGCTCGTCGGCCAGGTCGACGCGGCGATCGGCGGCAAGACCGCGGTCAACCTGCCGGAGGGCAAGAACCTCGTCGGCGCCTTCCACTGGCCCGAGCGGACGGCGATCGACCCGCAGCTGCTCGAGACGCTCCCCGAGAGCGAGCGGCGCGCCGGGATGGCCGAGGTGGTGAAGACCGGGCTGCTCGCAGGCGACCCGTACTGGGAGCTGCCGATCGACCAGCTCGTCACGCGCTGCGCCGCGTACAAGGCCGCGATCTGCCTGCGCGACCCGTACGAGCGCGGCGAGCGGGCGGTGCTGAACCTCGGCCACACCTTCGCGCACGCGCTCGAGGCGGCCGGCGACTACCACGGCCCGAGCCACGGCGAGGCGGTCGCGCTCGGCCTGCTTGCCGCCCTCCGTCTCTCGGACCAGGACACGTCAGCGGTCGAGCAGGTGCTGGCCCCCCAGCCGGTGCGTGTCAATCGCGACGCTGCCTGGGCGGCCCTCGCGCGCGACAAGAAGTCCGTCAACGGCTCGCCGCGGCTCGTGCTGCTCGAGGCGCCCGGCAAGCCGGTGACCGGCGTCGAGCTCTCCGAGCAGCAGGTGCGGGCGGCGCTCGACGCGCTGATCGCGGAGTAGAGTCGCCGGCGTGCGCGTCGCGGTCCTCAACGGCGTCAACTTGGACGTTCTCCACCGCCGCGACCCGGCGCTCTACGGCGGCCTGAGCCTGAACCAGCTCGAGAGCCGGATCTACGAGTGGGCCAAGGAGCTCGAGCTGCTCGCCGAGTGCCGCCAGACCAACAGCGAGGGCGAGTACGTCGGCTGGTGCCACGACGCCTTCGACTGGGCCGGTGGCGTGATCGTCAACCCCGGCGCGTGGTCGCACTACAGCTACGCCATCCGCGACGCGGTCGAGCTGTTTACGGTGCCGGTGGTGGAGGTGCACCTGTCGGACATCACGGCTCGCGAGGAGTGGCGGCGCCACTCGGTCATCTCGGACGTCGTCACCTGCCGCGTGATCGGCAAGGGGCCCGAGGGCTACCACGACGCGCTCCAGTACCTGGCGGTGGAGGCTCGATGAGCCGGGTCGACAGCCTGCGCGCGAGCCTCGAGGAGCCGCTGCTCGTCACCAACGGCGTCAACGTGCGCTACCTCGTCGGCTTCTCCAGCTCGAACGCCGCGCTGTTCGTCGAGCCCGAGCGCGTGCGGCTCTTCACCGACTTCCGCTACGCCGAGACCGCGCGGGCAGTCGAGGGCGTCGAGTTCGTCGAGACGAAGCGCTCGCTCGTCGGCGCGCTGGCCGAGCTGCTCGACGGCACGGTCGGCTTCGAGGCCGACGCGGTCAGCTATGCCTCGTGGGAGGTCCTGCGCGCCGGCGGCCTCGAGCTCGTCCCGCGGCGGGGGGTCGTCGAGGCGCTGCGCGCAGTCAAGGACGAGTCCGAGCTGGAGAAGATCAGGCGCGCGGGCGAGATCACGAGCGAGGGCTATGCGCGGCTCGCCGACGAGCGCTTCGTCGGCCGCACCGAGCGCGAGCTCGCGTGGCGGCTCGAGGACCTGTTCCGCGAGCTCGGCGCCGACGCGCCGGCCTTCGAGTCGATCGTCGCCTCCGGCCCCAACGCGGCAAAGCCGCACGCGCGCCCGACCGATCGCACGATGAAGGCCGGCGAGACGATCGTGATCGACGCGGGTGCGATGGTCGAGGGCTACAACGCCGACTGCACGCGCACGTTCGCCACCGGCCCGCTGCCCGAGGAGCTGAAGGCGGCCTACCAGGCGACGCTCGAGGGCCAGCTCGCGGGGCTGGAAGCGGTCCGCGCGGGCGTCACCGGCATCGACGCCGATGCCGCGGCGCGCGACAAGATCGAAGCCGCGGGCCTGGGCGAGAAGTTCGGCCACGGGCTCGGCCACGGCGTCGGGCTCGAGGTGCACGAGGCACCACGTCTCTCGCGCGAGTCGAGCGACACGCTCGTGGCCGGCAACGTCGCCACCGTCGAGCCCGGCGTCTACCTCGCAGGCCTCGGCGGGATCCGGATCGAGGACCTCGTGGTCGTCACCGACGGCGAGCCCGAGATCCTGACGAGCTTCACCAAGGATCTGATCACGGTCAGCTAGCATCGCCCGCCGTGGCCGAGACCGTCTCCACCAACCAGTTCCGCAACGGGATGCACATCCAGCTCGAGGGCTCGGTCTGGCGCATCCTCGAGTTCCAGCACGTGAAGCCCGGCAAGGGCGGCGCCTTCGTGCGCTCGCGGCTGCGCAACCTCGATTCCGGCGCGGTCGTGGACAAGACCTTCCGCGCGGGCGAGAAGTTCCCGCGCATCCGCACTGAGGTCAAGGAGGTGCAGTACCTCTACGACTCGGGCGACGAGGTGATCTTCATGGACACCGACACCTACGAGCAGTTCGCGCTGCCGCACACGACCGTCGAGGACGCGTTGCCCTACCTCGAGCCGAGCTCCACCGTGCAGGTGCTCGAGATCGACGGGAAGCCCTCGGGCGTGCAGCTCCCGTCGTCCGTCGAGCTGGCCGTCTCGGCGACCGAGCCCGGCGTCCGCGGCGATACGGTCTCGAACGTGACGAAGCCCGCCACCCTCGAAACGGGCGCGGTCGTGCAGGTGCCGCTGTTCGTGAACGTGGGCGACCGGATCAAGGTCGACCCGCGCGAGGGCCGCTACATCTCGCGAGCGTAGCGTGGACGAGGCGGTCGTCCCAGTCCTCTTTGTCGAGGACGCTGCTCGCGCGGTTGCCTGGTACGAGCGGCTGGGGTTCGGCAAGGAGTGGGAGCACCAGTTCGAGCCGGGCTTTCCGTGGTTCGTCTCGGTCGCGCGCGGCGAGGTTCGCATCTACCTCTCCGAGCACAAGGGCGACGCACGGCCGGACACGCTGCTTCACCTCTACGTGACCGATGTCGACGCGGTGGCCCAGGAGTTCGGGGTGTCCGTCGACGAGGAGGGCCTCGCGGGTCGGGAGTGCGCGCTCGAGGATCCCGACGGCAACAGGCTGCGGGTGGCGACGAGACGTTCTTGAGGGCGGGCGCTCCAGCTCGGTACCCGAGCGCCGCAAAGCGAGGCGTCACACACTCGACACACTTCCGTCACCCACCCGCGCGGATTTCCTCGTTACGCTCGCGGTGGGGAGGAGGTTGGTGGCCTCCGGCCTCGGAGCGGCGGAACGGCTCGCGCAGGGAGCGCTAGGCTCCGCCTCGTGCCTGCCCTGGTCGACACCTCGATCCGCCTGCTGGCCCAGGAGCCGCTTGCCGGACTAATGCCGACCGCCGAGCTGCTGCGGCTGGCGGAGATCCTCGACAAGGCCGGCTTCGCCTACCTCGAGGTCTCGGGCGGCGGCGTCTTCGATACCGCCGTTCGCCGTGGCGTCGAGAGCCCGTGGGAACGGATCCGGGCGTTGAACGAGCGCACCGAGACGCCGCTCGCGATGGCGCTGCGCGGCCGCTTCCTCGTCGGCTCGAGACCGGTCGGCGGCGAGTTCGTGAGCCGCTTCGTCGCCTCGGCCGCCGAAAGCGGGATCGAGGTCTTCCGCCTGCACGACCCGCTGAACGACGTCGAGAACCTGCGCGAGGCCGGCGAGGCGATCACGAGCGCGGGCAAGGAGTTCGACGCGGGTCTCGTCTTCGGCTCCGGCTACACGAACGAGACCGAAGCGCTGGTCGAGCAGGCGCGCAAGCTGCCGGCGCTCGGCGCCTCGCGCGTGCTACTCCATGACCCGTCCAGCTCGCTGCAGCCCCAGCGTGCGCAGGAGCTGGTCGAGACGCTCAAGGAGGCGAGTGGGCTGCCGGTCGGCCTCTACTGCCAGGGCGCCGGCGGGAACGCGATGGCGGCCGGGCTCGAGGCGGCGCGCGCGGGGGCCGACCTCGTCGCCTGCGCGGTCTACCCCGTCGCGCTCACCGTTCACCGCATCTCCGGCGAGGCGCTGGCGACGGCCCTCGCCGGGCTCGGGCTCGACACGGGAGTCGACGTGGCCGCGCTGTGGCAGGCCTCGGAGCTCGTCGACGAGCACATCGGCGACGAGCCCGTCACCCCGCTCGCGCCCCGGATCGCCGTGCGCGCGGCCGAGCACAAGGTTCCACCGGGCCTGGTGGCCGCGCTCGACTCGCACCTGCGCGCGCTCGGCGCCGGCGACCGCCTCGACGAGGTCCTCGACGAGCTGGCGAAGGTCCGCGAGGAGGTCGGCTACCCGCCGATCGCGTCGCCGATAGGCCAGATCCTCGGCTCGCAGGCGCTGCTGCACGTGCTCTCGGCCAGCCGCTACCAGACGGTCGTCGACGAGCTGCGGGCGCTGATCGAGGGCCGCTACGGCAGCCCGCCGGGGCCGATCGACGCCACGGTCAAGCGCGCGGTCGCACTTTCCGGCGGCGCGCCGGAAGAGGAGGCGCCGGTCGATCTCGACTCGCTTCGCACCGAGGCCGAAGGGCTGGCCTCGAGCGAGGAGGAGCTGCTGCTGCTTGCGCTCTTCGGCGACGAGGCGGAGCCCCTGCTGCAGTCGATCCGCGGCCGCGCCAGCGGCGACGAGAGCCTCAGCGCCGGCGGCGTCGACCAGGCGCGCGCCGAGCGGATCCGCGAGATCGTGCGCATCGTCCAGGAGTCCGGCGTGGGTGAGGTGACGATCGAGGAGGCCGGCATGCGCGTCTCGGTTCGGCGCACGCCGGAACAGCTCGAGCCGTCACTGGCCGCGGTCGCAGCGCAGCCAGGGGAGGACGGCGAGCCAGCGACGCCTGTCCCGCCGGCCGACGGCCTCGTGCGTGTGGACGCCCCGATGGTGGGCGTCTTCTACCGGGCGCCGCAGCCCGGCGCGCCGCCGTTCGTCCAGGAGGGCGACACGGTCGGGCAGGGCCAGACGCTCTGCATCCTCGAGGCGATGAAGCTGATGAACGAGATCAAGGCCGACGCGGCCGGGATCGTCCGCACGATCCACGTCGGCAACGCCGAGCCGGTCGAGTTCGGCCAGCTGTTGTTCGAGCTCGAGCCGGTCGGCGCGCCGCCGCTCGACGCGCTCTGATGTTCAAGCGAGTCCTGGTGGCAAACCGCGGCGAGATCGCGGTCCGTGTGATCCGCGCGCTGCACGAGAACGACGTCGAAGCGGTCGCCGTCTACTCGACGGCCGACGCGGACTCCCTGCACGTCCGGATGGCCGACCGTGCCGTCCGCGTCGGGCCACCGGCCGCGACTGACAGCTACCTGAAGATCCCCTCGCTGATCGCCGCCGCGACGACCACCGGCTGCGAGGCGGTGCACCCCGGCTACGGGTTCCTCGCGGAGAACCCGGCTTTCGTCGAGGCCTGCGCCGACAACGACCTGGTCTTCATCGGACCGCCTGCGGACGTGATGGCGAGGATGGGCGACAAGATCGAGGCGAAGCGCGAGCTCCGGGCGGCGGACGTGCCGCTCGTGCCGGGCACCGAGGAGGAGACCACGGTCGAGCAAGCCCGCGAGGCGGCGGAGGAGGTCGGCTACCCGGTCCTGCTGAAGGCATCGGCCGGCGGCGGCGGCAAGGGGATGCGGCTCGTGCACGTCCCCGACGAGCTCGAGTCGGCGTACGGGATGGCCGCGCTGGAGGCCGAGGCCGCCTTCGGCGACGGCAGCCTCTACCTCGAAAAGGCGGTCTCGCCCGCGCGGCATGTCGAGATCCAGGTGCTCTGCGACTCGCTGGGCGGCGTGCTCACGCTCGGCGAGCGCGAGTGCTCGATCCAGCGGCGGCACCAGAAGCTGATCGAGGAGTCGCCTTCGCCCGCGCTCGACGCCGAGACGCGAGAGGCGATGGAGGCCGCGGCAGAGCGCGCCTGCCGGACGATCGGCTACCGCAACGCCGGCACCTTCGAGTTCCTGCTCGGGCCAGACCGCAGCTTCTACTTCATCGAGCTGAACGCGCGGCTGCAGGTCGAGCACCCGGTCACCGAGCTCGTCACCGGCATCGACATCGTCCGCGAGCAACTGCGCATCGCGGCCGGCGAGCCGCTTGCGCACACCGGCCGCTCGCCGCGGCGGGGACACGCGATCGAGGTGCGCCTGAACGCCGAAGACCCGCGCAACGACTTCGCGCCGGCGCCCGGCCTCGTGACGCGCATGCGGCCACCGCTCGGGCCGGGGGTCCGCCTCGACACGCACGTCGAGGACGGCTACCTCGTCCCGCCGTACTACGACTCGCTACTCGGCAAGCTGGTGGTCTGGGACGAGACCCGCGAGCAGGCGATCGACCGGATGCTGCGTGCCCTCGGCGAGCTCGTGCTCGAGGGCGTGCCGACGACGCGTGAGCTGGCGATCGACATCCTCCGCAGCGAGGAGTTCGCGAGCGGCCGCTACTCGACCGGGTTCCTGACCGAGGCCGCCGAGCGTCTGCCGGCGATCGTGGGCTCGTGACCGAGCCGCTCGTCTTCCGCGGGCCGGAGGGGTCGATCACGCTGACAGCGGCCGCTCTCACCGAGCTCGTCGCGGGTGCTGCGCGCAGCGTCGACGGCGTGCGCCTGCGCAGGCCGCGGCGGGCGGTCGAGGTCCGGCATGCCGACGGTCGCGCGTCGGTCTCCATCGAGCTGGGCGCCACGCCCGCAGAGCCGCTGCCCGGGCTCGCCCGCGCCGTGCAGGAGCGGGTGGGCGAGGCCCTGGCGCAGGTCACCGGCCTGGAGGTCGAGCACGTAGACGTCGAGATCGCGGAGATCGGCTGATGGCCGGCCGCCGGGCCGCGCGCCGCACGGCGCTCGTCCTGCTCTACCAGTGGGACGTCACCGGGCAGGAGCTGACCTCCCTGTTCGAGGGCGAGATCGACCCGTTCTCGCGGGAGCTGGCGGAGGCGGTCGTCGCCCAGCACGAGCAGCTGGATGTGCGGATCACCGCGGCCGCCGACGAGTGGACGGCCGACCGGCTCGGCGCACTCGAGCGGAACATCCTGCGCATGGCGATCGTCGAGCTCGACCGCGGCGAAGTGCCGCCTGAGGTTGCGATCGACGAGGCAGTCACGCTCGCCAAGCGCTACTCGTCGGAGGATGCTGGAAGACTCGTCAACGGGATTCTGGGCAGAATCGTCAAGGAGGCTGCGTGAGCGAATCGGCGGAAGAACGGCTGAAGAGCGCGGAAGAGCTGCTCGACCGGCTCGAGCGCACGCGCGCGAAGCTGGAGGAGACGAAGGACCCGGACGAGGCGATCGAGATCCTCTCCGAGCTGGCGGAGATCGCCAAGGAGGTCGAGGCGCAGCTCCAGCAGGCCAAGCGGGCGGCGGAGTCGTGACTTCTCCCGACGAGCTGCGCGGGATCGTCGAGTCGTACCTGGGTGAGCTGGCGCTGACGCCGGAGCTCGGCGGGCTCGAGGAGTCGATGCGCCACGCGCTGGCGGGCGGCGGCAAGCGCGTCCGGCCGGTGCTCTGCCTCGCGACCGCCGAGGCGGCGGGTGCCGAGCCGGAGACGGCGCTGCCGGCGGCGGCGGCGCTCGAGCTCGTGCACAACTTCTCGCTCGTTCACGACGACCTGCCCGCGCTCGACAACGACGAGCAGCGTCGCGGCCGGCCGAGCACCTGGGCGGCCTACGGCGAGGCGGTCGCGGTGCTCGCGGGCGACGCCCTGCTCGCCGAGGCGCTGCGGCTCGCGCTCTCGTACCCGTCGCCGGCGGTCGCGCGCGAGCTCGTGCAGGCGACGCTCGGGATGATCGGCGGGCAGTACCTCGACATCACCGGCGGCGGCGGCGACCTGGCCGCGCTGCACCGGCTCAAGACGGGCTGCCTGTTCTCGGCCTCCGTCGCGTGCGCGCTCTGGGTGGCCGAGGTGCCGGAGTCGGAGCAGAAGCCCTGGCGCGCCTTTGCGGACGAGGTCGGCCTGCTCTTCCAGATCGTGGATGACATCCTCGACGAGGACGGCTACGTGCTCGAGCACGGAGCGGAGGGAGCCCGTGCTCTTGCGGACGAGGCCGCCGAGCGCGCGCAGGCGCGGCTGTCCGAGATCCCCGCGGACACCTCCGTGCTCGAGGGCATCGTGGCTGGCCTAGCCGCGCGCACGTCCTGAAAAAGCGGCTCGACGTCCTGCTCGTCGAGCGCGGGCTCGCGGAGAGCCGCGCCCAGGCGCAGGCACTGGTGCTGGCCGGCCGCGTGCCGGGCTACGAGAAGGCCGGCCAGCAGGTAGACGAGGCGGCCGAGCTGACCGTGACCGAGCCGCCGCGCTTCGTCTCGCGCGGAGGCGAGAAGCTCGACCACGCGCTCGAGGCGTTCGAGGTCGAGGTCGCCGGGCGCGACGCGCTCGACGTCGGCGCGTCGACCGGCGGCTTCACCGACGTGCTGCTCCAGCGCGGCGCCGCCCGCGTGATCGCGCTCGACGTCGGCTACGGGCAGCTGCATCCACGTATCCGCGCCGACCCACGGGTGACCGTGCTCGAGCGAACCAACGTGCGCGAGACGACGGAGCTGCCGTTCGCACCGCAACTCGTCGTCTGCGATGTCTCGTTCATCAGCGTGCGCAAGGCGCTGGGGCCGGCGTTGGCGCTGGCCGCTCCGGGTTGGGAGGCGGTCGTGCTCGTGAAGCCGCAGTTCGAGGCGGGCCGCGCCGAGGCGCCTCGCGGCGTCGTCCGCGACCCTGACGTCTGGAGGCGCGTGCTGCGCGAGGTCGCTGCCGAGGCGCCGACTTGGGGGGCACAGGTGTCCGGGGTCGTAGACTCCGGGCTGCCCGGCCCGAAGGGGAACCGCGAGTTCTTCCTGCATCTCGTCCAGCGCGAGCGGCCGGAGAATCCCGATGAGCTCGAAGACTGGATCGCCGACGCCACTGCCTGAGATCAAGCGGGTCGCCGTGATCACGCACGGCCGGGCCGAGACGAGCGGCGAGACGCTCGAGCAGCTGCGCGCGCTCGCCCAAGACCGGATCGAGCTGCTGCTTCCGGACGAGGAGGCCGCCAAGCACGGTGACGGTGGGGGCGCCGACGTCGCGACGGCAGACCTCGCCGTCGTGCTCGGCGGTGACGGCACGATGCTGCGGGCGCTGAGGCGATTCCTCGGCACCGGCGTGCCCGTGCTCGGTGTCAACCTCGGACGCGTCGGCTTTCTCACCTCGATCGAGGCCGGCTCGCTCGAGGAGGGCCTCCGCCGCGCCTTCGCCGGGGAGCTCGAGCTGGTCGAGCTGCCCGCGCTGGAGGTGGCGGCTGAAGGCGAACGGTGGCTGGCGGTCAACGACATGGTCGTGGCCAGCTCGACGATCGGCCGCATGATCGAGCTCGGCTGGGCGATCGGCGGCGAGGACCTCGGCCTGCAGCCCTGCGACGGCCTGATCTGCTCGACGCCCTCAGGCTCGACGGCCTACAACCTCTCGAACGGCGGCCCCGTGCTCGTGTGGGGGCTGGACGCGATGGCGATCACCTTCGTCGCGCCACACTCGCTGCACGCGCGGCCACTGGTGGTGCCGCACGGTCGCGCGCTGACCGTCACCAACGGCACGCCCGACGTCAGCGCGACCGTGCTCGCCGACGGCCAGCAGGTGCACGAGCTGGCGCCCGGCGCCCAGGTCGAGGCGAGGCTTTCGGACGAGCGGAGCCTGCTGGCGACGCTCCCGGAAAGCACGTTCTTCAGCCGCTACCGGCGGACCTTCGTCTCCGAGTAACGGATCGGCACACAATCGGCACGATCCCGTCACACCTGCGCGCGCATCGGGCCGGTACCGTCCCTAGCCCCCTCCCACCCAGGGGCGCGCGTGAACATGAACCCGTCGCGGCGTGGCGGTTTTGGCGGGTCGCCGCCCGCGGCCGGCGGACGTAGCATCCAGGCGTGCTTCGCCGGCTCCGCATCGAGAACCTCGTCCTGATCCGCGAGGCGGAGCTCGTGCTCACGCCAGGGCTCAACGCGATCACCGGCGAGACCGGCGCCGGCAAGACGATCCTCGCGCAGGCGATCGGTCTCCTGCTCGGCGCGCGCGGCGACGCCGCTCTCGTCGGCCCGGACGGCGACGAGGCCTACGTCGAGGTCGAGCTTGATCCGCCGCCGGGCTTCTTCGACGACGAAGAGACCGCCGCGCTGGCCGAGCTACGGCCCGAAGACGAGGAGGGGCTCGTGCTCGCGCGGCGCGTCTTCCCGGACGGACGCACACGCGCCTACGCCTGGGGCCGGAGCGCCGCGCGGGAGGACGTGGCTGCCGCGGCGGAGCGGCTCGTGGCGATGTCGGGGCAGTTCGAGCAGCGTCGGCTTGCGCGTCCCGCGTACCAGCTCGACCTGCTCGACGGATTTGCCGGCGACGAGCAGCTCAGGCGTCGCGCCACGCTGCGAGCCGCTTGGCGCGAGCTCGGCGTCGCGCGACGGCGGCACGACGAGCTGACCCGCGACGCGGCTGCGGCGGAGGCGCGTCTCGTTGAGCTGCGGGCGCTGGTCGAGGACACCGAAGGGCTCGAGCCCGGGACCGAAGCCAGCCTCCGCGCCGAGCGCGAGCGCCTTCGTCACGTGACCGAGCTCGCGGAAGGCGTCGCCGCCGCCGGCGAGGCGCTGGCGCCCGAGGACGGCGAGGGAGCTTCAGGCCTCGTCGCGCACGCCGAGCGGGCGATCGCGCCGCTCGAGCGGCTCGCGCCGGAGCTCGAGCGAGCCGGGAACGAGCTGCGCGACGTCGAGCTGCGGCTGCGCGAGACGGCCTCGGAGCTCCGAGCCTTCCTCGCCTCGCTCGAAGCCGAGCCCGACCGGCTCGAGCAAATCGAATCGGAGCTCGACCGGATCGCCGAGACGAGGCGCCGCTTCCGCTGCGAGAGCTACGAGGAACTGCTGGCGCGCGCGGCCGAGGCACGAGCCGAGCTCGAGGCGCTGGAGGGCGGGACCGACCCGGCTGCCGCCGCCGCGCAGGCGCTCGCCGAGGCCGAGGCCAAGGTCGGCACGCTCGCCGAGGAGCTGCGCGCGGCCCGCCGGAAGGCGGCCGATCCCTTCGCGGCAGCGGTTGCCCAGGAGCTGCAGGGCATCGGCCTCGGCGAGGGCGAGTTCCGCGTCGAGCTAGGCGAGCGCGAGCCGTCGGCCCGCGGAGCTGACGAGGTCTCGTTCCTGATCCGGCCGAACGCCGGGCTGCCGTTCGCGCCGGTTGCCGAGACCGCCTCAGGCGGCGAGCTCTCGCGGATCGCCCTCGCGATCGCAGCGGTCGGCGGCGGCGAGACGATGGTCTTCGACGAGATCGACGCCGGTATCGGCGGCCAGACAGCACACGCCGTCGGCGAGACGCTGCGCCGCCTGGCCGAGCGCGCCCAGGTCGTGACGATCACGCACCTGCCGCAGATCGCGTCGCTCGCCGACCGCCACTTCCGCGTCGAGAAGGTTCCCGGCGACCCGACGCACACGACGATCGCGGAGCTCGGCGACGAGGAGCGGCGCGAGGAGCTGCAGCGCATGCTCGGCGGCGAGCAGTTCATCGCCGCCGTCCAGCAGGAGCGATGAGCTTCGTCGAGTTCACCGGCCGGGCGCGCCTCGGCCGCCGCACCAAGAACCTCGTCGGCCGCCTCGGGCCAGGCGACGTCGCGATCATCGACCACCAGGACATCGACCGTGTCTCGGCCGAAGAGCTGCTCGAGTCCGGCGTGCGAGTTGTCGTGAACGTGGCGCGCTCCCAGACCGGCCGCTTCCCGAACCCGGGCCCGCTCCTGCTCGTGCGGGGCGGTGTGCGGCTGATCGACGCCCCCGGCGCGCCGCTGTTCGACGAGCTCAGCGACGGGGAGGACGTCAGCGTTCGCGGCGCGAGCGTCTTCCGCAACGGCAGCTGCCTGGCGAACGGCCGGACACTCGAGGCCGAAGAGCTTGCCCGGGCGCTCGCCGAGCAGCGGGGCCGGGTGACCGAGGCGCTCGAAGGCTTCGCAGAGAACACGCTCCGCTACCTGCTCGACGAGGGGCGGCTGCTCGCCGAGGGCGTCGAGTTCCCGGCGCTCGAGACCCGCTTCCGCGACCGGCACGCGCTGGTCGTCGCGCGCGGGCCGGGCTACAAGCGCGACCTCGCGATCGTCCGGCCGTACGTGCGGGACTTCAAGCCGGTGCTCATCGGCGTCGACGGCGGCGCCGACGCGCTGCTGGCAGGCGGGATGAAGCCGGACGTGATCGTCGGTGACATGGACTCGGTCTCCGACGGCGCGCTGCGCTGTGGCGCCGAGCTGATGGTTCACGCGTACCGCGACGGCGAAGCGCCCGGCGCGCCGCGGCTCGAGCGGCTCGGCTTGCGGTACTCGTCGGTCTCGGCGCCTGGGATCAGCGAGGACATCGCGCTGCTGCTCGCGTTCGAGAAGGGGGCCGAGCTGATCGTCGCCGTCGGCACGCACTTCAACCTGACCGAGTTCCTCGAGCGCGACCGCGCCGGCATGTCCTCGACCTTCGTGACGCGCCTGAAGGTGGGGGAGATCCTGATCGACGCGAAGGGCGTCTCCCGCCTGGTCAGCCGTCAGGTCGGGCTCTGGCCGCTGATCCTGTTCGCAGCCGCCGGGCTCGGCGCGGTGGTGGTGGCGATTGTCGCCTCGCCCGGCCTCCGGCACTTCATCGGACTGCTCAGCCAGCGCATCCGGGACCTGCTCGGCCTCGGGTAGCGTCGAGCCCCATGCCGAGCTACACCGCGCGCAAGGAGCTGCTCGCCCCGCTGGAGGACGTCTGGCTCTTCCTGGCCGAGCCACGCCATCTGTCCGACTGGTGGCCGGGCGTCGCCGCCGTCACGCCCGACCGCCGCGGCCTCGCCCCCGGCGCGCGCTGGAAGCTGCACGCCCCGATGCGGCCCTCGCTGCTGCGCCGACCGGCCTCGGAGTCGACGCTGCAGGTGATCGAGGTCGAACCGCCGATGCGCGCCACCTGGTACATGACCACCGAGCGCCTGGACGTCGAGATCACGCTCGAGGACGCGGGCAACCACCACACGAACGTCGAGCTGACGGTCAGCGGGCCGTTCCTGGTCGGGCTGCGCCGCTCCTTCCCCCGGTCGGCGCTCAATCGCCTCTACGCCCTGTGCCAGACTGCCGCGGAAATCTGAGATGTTCGACCTCCGCTACCACGTCGCCTCGCTGGCGGCCGTCTTCCTCGCGCTGATCATCGGGATCCTGGTCGGCGTCGGCATCTCCGACCGCGGCCTCGTCGACAGCGCGAAGACGAAGTTCCTCCAGGACGAAGTCGCCAGCCTGCAGCGCCGCCTCGACAACAAGTCGACGCAGTCGGCGGACCAGGCGCGCGATCGCGTGGCCGCCCAGACCTTCATCAACGAGACGTACCCAACACTCGCGCACAACCGCCTGAAGGGGAAGCAGGTCGCGGTTGTCTTCGTCGGCTCGGTCGACCGCGGCACGCGCTCGTCGGTAACCCGGGCCCTGACCGACGCGGGCGCGCAGCAGGTGCGACTGCGGGCGCTGAAGGTCCCCATCGACGTCAAGCAGTTCGACGCGGCGCTCAAAGGCCAGCCCGCGGCGAGGGGGCTGCGGGGCAAGGCAAACCTGGAGCGCCTGGGACAGTCGCTCGGCCAGGAGCTCGTGCTGGGCGGCGACACGCCGATCCTGGACTCGCTCGCCAATGGGGCGTCCCTCGTCGAGGAGCAGCACGGGGGCAACAAGATGCCCGCCGACGGCGTGGTGGTAGTGCGCACCGTCGCCCCACAGCACGGCGGGACGACGAAATTCCTGCTCGGGCTCTACGAAGGCCTCGGGTCCAACGGGGTACCCGCGGTCGGAGCCGAGCAGACCGACGCCGCCGATTCGGCAACGGCCGTCTACCGGCAGGCGGGTCTCTCGACCGTGGACGACGTGGACACGTCGGTCGGTCGGCTCGCGCTCATGCTGCTGCTCGCAGGCCAGCCCGCAGGCCATTACGGCGTCAAGGACTCGGCCTCGGACGGAGCCTTGCCGCCCCTGCCGGCCACGGCCTCGGCAGCGGGTGGCTGAGCCGCTGGTCGTCCTGATCGCCGCGCGGGACGAGCAGGCGCGGATCGGGCAGACGGTCGAGGCGTTACGGCGCGCGTTTCCCGAGGCGGAGGTCGTCGTCGCCGACGACGGCTCCCGCGACTCGACGGCCGCGGCCGCCCGGCGAGCGGGTGCGCGAGTCGTCCGGCTGCCGCGGCTCGGCAAGGGCCAGGCCCTGACGCTGGCCGAGCGCGAGGCGCCGCCGGGAGCGTTGCTCCTCTGCGACGCCGACCTCGAGGGCGATCTCGCGCCCCTGCTCGACGGGGCCGACCTCGCAATCGCGAACTTTGCGGAACGGCAGGGCGGCGGCTTCGGAATCGCCAAGCGTGCGGCCCGCCTGCTCATCCGCGCGCTGAGCGGGTTCGAGGCGCGCGAGCCGCTCTCGGGCCAGCGCGCGCTCTCCCCGGCGGCGCGCGAGGCTTGCTTCCCGCTCGCGCCGGGCTTCGGCTGCGAGGTGCGGATGACGATCGACGCCGTCCGTGCGGGATTGCGGGTGGAAGAGCGCGAGCTGCCGCTGCGACACCGTCCGACCGGCCGCGATGCGGGCGGCTTTGCCCACCGTGGCCGGCAGCTGCTCGACGCGGTGCTCGCCTGCGGGCCCACGGCGGCCAACTACCGTGCCCTGCGCCTGCCGCTCGTCGGTGCGCTCGTCGCCCTGGGTGGTGGCGGCAAGGCACCCACGCGCGTGCGGCTCGGCGTGGCCGGGATCGCGCTGCTCGGCCTTGCCGACGACCTCTGGAGCGGTCCCGAGCGCGGCTTCCGCGCGCACCTGGCCAAGGGCTCGACCACCGGCGTGGTCAAGGCGGTCGGGATCCCGCTGGTCGCGCTCGCGACGACGCGCTCGCTGCGCAAGGCGACCCTCGTCGCGCTCGCCGCGAACGCGCTGAACCAGCTCGACACCCGTCCGGGCCGGGCGCTGAAGGCGTTCCTGGTCGGCACCGCGATCGTCCGCGGGCCCGCGAAGAGCTACGTCCCGATCGCCGTCCTGCTCGCTCCCTACGATCTCCGCGAGATGACGATGCTCGGAGACGCAGGAGCCAACGCGCTGGGGGCCCTGCTAGGTTATGGATCCGTGGGCAAGCTCACGGCCAGGGGTCAACTCTTTGCGATTGCAGCGCTCGCCGGTCTGACCGCCGCGGGCGAGGCCCGTTCGCTCGGCGACCTGATCGAGCGCACGCCCCTGCTCTCCCGCCTCGACCGGCTGGGGCGCGCGTAGTGGCGGCCAGGCGCCCGCCGAAGTACGTCTTCGTCACCGGAGGCGTCGTCTCCTCGCTCGGCAAGGGCATCACCGCCGCCTCGCTCGGCCGCCTGCTGAAGGCGCGCGGGCTGAAGGTGCAGGTGCAGAAGTTCGACCCGTACATCAACGTCGACCCGGGCACGATGAGCCCGTTCCAGCACGGCGAGGTGTTCGTCACCGAGGACGGCGCGGAGACCGACCTGGACATCGGCCACTACGAGCGCTTCATCGACGAGAACCTCTCGCGGACCTCGAACCACACCGCGGGCGCGGTCTGGGACCGCGTGATCCGCAAGGAGCGCAAGGGCGAGTACCTCGGCTCGACCGTGCAGGTGATCCCGCACATCACGAACGAGATCAAGGAGCGGATCCGCAGCGCCAGCGACGCGAGCGACTGCGACGTGGTCGTGACCGAGATCGGCGGCACCGTGGGCGACATCGAGTCGCTGCCGTTCATGGAGGCGATCCGGCAGTTCCGGCGCGAGGCCGGTCCCGAGAACGTCTGCTACGTCCACGTCACGCTGGTGCCCTTCATCGAGACGGCCGGCGAGCTGAAGACGAAGCCGACGCAGCACTCGGTCAACGAGCTGCGCCGGATCGGCATCCACCCGGACATCATCGTCGCGCGCTCGCGCGACCCGATCTCGACGGACATCCGCGAGAAGATCGCGCTCTTCGCCGACCTCGACCCGGGCGCGGTGATCGCCAACCACGACGTGCCCGACCTCTACCTGGTGCCGTCGGCGCTGCAGGCGGAAGGGTTCGACCGGCTGGTCTGCGAGAAGCTCGGGCTGCCCGAGCGCGAGGCCGAGCTCGGCGAGTGGCTCGAGCTGACCGAGCGCATCCGGGCGACCCGCGCCGGCGAGGTCGAGATTGCGCTCGTCGGCAAGTACGTCAAGTTGCAGGACGCCTACCTCTCGGTGCACGAGGCGCTCAAGCATGCGGGCGTCCACCACGGCTGCTCGGTGCGCGTGCGCTGGTTCGACGCGGAGGGGATGTCGCTCGAAGAGGCGCAGGCCGAGCTCGAGTCCGCGGACGGTGTGCTCGTCCCGGGCGGCTTCGGCTCGCGCGGCTGGGAGGGCAAGATCCTGGCCTGCCGCGTTGCGCGCGAACGGGACATTCCGTACCTCGGCATCTGCCTCGGGATGCACGTCGCGGTCAGCGAGTTCGCACGGCACGTGGTCGGGCTCGACGGCGCGAACTCGACCGAGATGGATCCCGAGACGCCCTTCCCGGTGATCGACCTGCTCCCCGAGCAGAAGGAGATCGAAGACCTCGGGGGCACGATGCGGCTCGGCGCCCAGGCGGTCGAGCTCGCCGAGGGCACACAGGCGCTCGCGGCCTACAACGAGCTGGTCGTCCACGAGCGGCACCGGCATCGCTATGAGGTGAACAACCAGTACCGGCAGCAGCTCGTCGACGCCGGCCTGGTCGTCTCGGGCACGTTCCAGGCGGGGCGGCTCGTCGAGATCGTCGAGCTCCAGGATCACCCGTGGTTCGTCGCCAGCCAGTTCCACCCGGAGTTCAAGTCCCGCCCGACCCGGCCGGCGCCACTCTTCCGCGATTTCGTCGGCGCGGCCTTCGCACGCTCACGCGAGCGCAGCGGGGCCGAGGCGATCGCAGCGACCTAGCGACTAGCTGTCGGGCCAGAGCACGGCCACGTAGTACGTGAGGCCGGCGATCTTCGTCTCAGCCGAGCGGTGGCGGAGGCTGCGTACGGTGCCGTCCTTGCCCCGGACGGTGGTGCGGCCGATCAGCTCACCCGTCGCGATCATCGCCTCGAACTCGCCCTCCGCCTCGGGGTACTGCGCGATGTCCGGCACGCGCAGCTGCAGCAGCTCTTCGCGCGAGTAACCGAACAGCTGGCACGCGGTCGCGTTGGCGGCGACGTAGCGCATCTCGTCGTCGGCGACGAGGATCGCCACCGGCGCGTGCTCGACCGCCTCGCCGAGGAGGACGCTCTGGACGAGGGGCTCCGAGGTGCTCATGCGGTGAATGTAGCGCGCCCGTCTACGATCGCCTAGTGGCCAGACCGGAGTGGGCACCCGACGTTCTCGCGCTCTTCGTCGAGCTGGCCGCCCTACCGAGCCCGCCGGGCGAGGAACGGGCGGTCGCCGACCGTGTCCTGGACTACCTGTCGGCGCTCGGGCTCGAGGCCGATGAGGACGGGGCGGGAGCGGTCGTCGGCTCGACGATGGGGAACATCTACTGCCGGCTCGAGGGCTCCGCTGAGGGCGAGCCGGTCTTCTTCTGCGCCCATCTCGACACCGTCCCGCCCGAGGCCGCGATCGAGCCGGTCGTCGGCGAGGACGAGATCGTCCGCAACGGCGCCGGGACGATCCTCGGTGCAGATGACAAGTCGGCGGTGGCGGCGATGCTCGAGGCGACCGCTCGCCTCGTCGAGGAAGGGCGGGAGCATGCCGGGGTCGAGCTGCTCTTCACGCCGAAGGAGGAGGTCGGCCTGCTCGGCGCGGCGGCGTTCGACGAGTCGCGGCTCGCGGCGAAGATCGGGTACGTCTACGACCATGCTGGCCCCGTCGGCGAGATCGTGCTCGGCGCGCCGCACCAGCAGAAGCTCGACGTCCGTTTTCACGGCCGAGCGGCGCACGCGGGCATGTATCCGGAGGAGGGCCGCTCCGCGATCGCGGCCGCCGCGCGCGCGATCGCCGATCTCCGGCTCGGCCGGCTCGACGAGGAGACCTCGGCCAACGTCGGCCGAATCTCGGGAGGCACCGCCCGGAACGTCGTGCCCGAGTGGTGCGAGTTCGCCGCCGAGGCGCGCAGCCACGACGAGCGGAAGCTGGCTGACCTGATCCGCGAGATGGTCGACACGGTCACCTTCGCGGCGAGCCTCGAGGAGTGCGAGGTCGAGACGCAGGTCTCGGGCCTTTCGCGTGGCTATCGCTTCCGCCGGGACGACATCGCCGTTCGACTGGCAGCCTCAGCGCTCGAGCGCGTCGGCCGCGAGCCGGCCTACATCTTCTCCGGCGGCGGCGCGGATGCGAACGTCTTCAACGAGCGCGGCCTGCAGTGCGTCAACCTCGCCAACGGGATGACCGACATCCACACGCCGGACGAGCGGATCGCGGTCGCCGACCTGCACGAGATGGTCGAGGTGACGCTGGCCCTCGTCGCGGCGGCGAGCGATGCCGCTTAGCCTGCGCCGCGGGAGGGTCACCGCAATCACCGAGCGGGACGGCGCGCTCGTCAGGCTCGAGGTGGACGGCGTCGCGTGCGTCGCGTATCCGTCGCTGACCGGGCCGGTCGAGCTCGACGACGAGGTGCTCGTCAACGTGCAGGCGCGCGAGCTGGAGCTCGGCTCCGGCGGCTTCGACGTGCTCTACGCGAACCTGACTCGTGGGCTCGAGTTGCCGGCCGAGGAGGGTGCGCACGTGATGGTGCTGCCGTACACGCCGGTGCAACACGCTCGCGTTCACGTGGAGGAGGCCGGCGAGCTCGCCGAAGAGCTCGGCGGCATGCCCGTCGTCTGCTGCTCGCTGCACAGCCAGGTCGTGCCTGTCTGCGCCGCGCTGGACGGTCTGCGCGTCGCGTACGTGCAGCTCGGCGGGGGCGCGCTGCCCGTCTCGCTCTCGGATGCGGTCCGAGCGCTGCGCGAGCGCGGGCTCCTCGTCTCCACGGTCGCGGTCGCGCCGTGCTTCGACGCCGACGTGCAGTGCGTCTCCGTCGCGTCGGCCCTCGCGTGGGCGCGGCTGGAGCACGACGTGGCGGTCTGCGCGATCGGGCCGGGGATCGTCGGCACCGGCAGCCGGTTCGGGCATGGCGGGCTCGCTGCCGCGGAGGCCGCGAACGCCGCGCTCGCGCTCGGCGGCCTGCCCGTTATCGCGGTGCGCGCCTCGGGCGCCGACGAGCGGGAACGGCACCGTGGCATGAGCCATCACACCGAAGCGGTGCTGTCGCTCGTCCGGGGCGACGCGGTCGTCGGCGAGGACGGAGACGGCTGGCGCGAGGCGACCGCCGGCCTGCCGCTGTCGCACATGGGACGCGGGCCCGACGAGGACCCGGCCTTCTTCGCCTCGGCCTACGCTGCGGGGGTGGCCGCCCGCAAGCTCGCGCGCGACGCGTAGCGCGGTCGTGCCAGCCGTCCGTACTACGGTTCGCCCGGCCTCCTCCCCAAGGCGATCGTAATCAAGCTCGGCGCGCGTGTCTGTGACGCCGCGTGCCGCAGGTGTGGCGGTTCTTCCACAGCTCGAAAGGGCGCCGAGAAGCTAGGGTTTTCGCCTCGATGAAGGTCGGAGTCGTCAAGGAGATCAAGCCGGACGAGTACCGGATCGCGCTCACCCCGGCCGGGGCGCGCGAGCTGGTGCAGCGCGGGCACGAGGTGCTCGTCGAGGCCGGCGCGGGGGAGGGCAGCTCGTTCCCCGACGACGCGTACCTGGCCGTGGGTGCGACGCTCGGCTCGGTCGAGGACGTCTGGGGCGAGTCCGAGCTGCTCCTGAAGGTCAAGGAGCCGCTGCCGGACGAGTACGCGCGGCTGCGCGAGGACCTCGTGCTCTTCACGTACCTCCACCTCGCGGCCAGCGACGAGCTGACGCGCGCGCTCGCCGACAGCGGGGCCGCGTGCGTCGCCTACGAGACGGTCGAGACCGACAACCACGCGCTGCCGCTGCTCGCGCCCATGAGCGAGATCGCCGGCCGGCTTTCGGCGCAGGCCGGCGCCTACTTCCTCGAGAAGCCGCTCGGCGGCCGCGGGCTCCTGCTCGGCGGCGTGCCCGGCGTCGCACCCGGTCGGGTGCTCGTGATCGGCGGCGGGATCGTCGGCTACAACGCGGCCGTGATCGCGCTCGGGCTCGGCGCGAGCGTCACGATCCTCGAGCGCTCGGTCGACCGGATGCGCCACCTCGACGAGATCCTCACGGGCCGCGTCAGCCTCGTCATGTCCTCGACCCTGCAGATCGAGGAGTCGATCGTCGAGGCCGATGTCGTGATCGGCGCGGTCCTGATCCCCGGCGCCGTCGCGCCGAAGCTGGTCACGCGCGAGATGCTCGGCGTGATGAAGAACGGCGCCGTCCTCTGTGACGTGGCGATCGACCAGGGCGGCTGCGCCGAGACGTCGCACCCGACAACGCACAGCGACCCGGTCTACGTCGTCGACGGCGTGACGCACTACTGCGTCGCGAACATGCCCGGCGCGGTGCCGATCACCTCGACCAAGGCGCTCACGAACGTGACGCTGCCCTACGTCGAGGCGATCGCCGAACACGGGCTCGCCGAGGCAGTGGCCCGCGACCGCTCGCTCGCGCGCGGCGTGAACGTGCTCGACGGGAAGGTCACCTACCGGGCCGTCGCCGAGGCGCACGGCCTCGACTACCACCCGCTCGAAGACGTCCTGCCGCTCTCGCCGGTCTAAGGAGGGCATGGCGAGATACCG
>Ga0207648_10002137_pt1 | contig 21490 bp, 19 predicted proteins | sample KBSMisM32_FD_184310 | JGI IMG/M metagenome (GOLD analysis project Ga0207648, IMG submission 184310) | Miscanthus rhizosphere microbial communities from Kellogg Biological Station, Michigan, USA - KBS Miscanthus M3-2 (SPAdes) (version 2) | ecosystem: Host-associated > Plants > Roots >...
ACTTCGGCGGCGCGCCGCAGGATGGCCAGCTCGCTGCCCGCAAGATCGCTGACCGCCGAATCGACACCGAGCAGCGGACGGGTGGTGCCCAGTTCCGCCGACAGCACGTCGATGCGACCGCTCTCGTCGAGTGAGCCATAGTCCGCGCACACGCCGGCAGCTCGCAGCAGTTCGCCGACGACCGCTTCGTGCACGACCGAGTTCTGGCGCACGTCGACCGTCGCGAGGTGGAATCCGAACGTCTCCACGGCGCCGCGCAGCGCGGCGAGCCGCCCGTTGGCGACGGCGTGGGCTCCGTGCCCGCGCAACGCGACGTCGATCACATCGAGGTCGGCGAGCAACTCCGCAGGTGCGGCATAGGCCGGCCGGTCGCCGATCGGCGGCACACCCGGCACGCGTCCCACGAGGTTCAGCGCCGTCGCCGCGAGCCGGGCGTGCATGCCGCGCAGCGCCTGTCGATACGGCTCGTCGAGCCGATACGGCGAGGTGTCCATGGCCAACTCGGCCAGCCGCTGGACGTCAGCGTCGACAGTGATCAGTCGCGACGACATCGACAGCTCGTCGGCCAGCCTCCACAACTCGCGCAGGTGGTGGCCCAACGCCAAGGACGCCTGTTGTTGAAACGTGTCGACGAGCACGTCGGCGGTGACGAACGGGTTGCCATCGCGGTCCCCGCCGATCCACGAACCGATGCGCAGCAGCGGTCGTTCGCGATCGGCGCGAGCCCCGAACGCGTTCGTGACCGCGGCATTCAGCTGAGGAACCTGCGACATCAACGACAGCTCGAAGTAACGCATCGCGTCGTTGACCTCGTCGCGCAGTCGCAGCTTCGTGAGCCGCAGCATCGCGGTCTGCCACAACGTCACGACCTGGCGCCACAACTCGTCGCTCCACTCCGCTTCCTCGACATGGTTCATCTCGACGCGATCGCGTTGTTCCATCAACTCAGAAATTGCCGACTGGATCGACTGGATGGTTCGCCGCCGGATCTCCGTGGGATGAGCCGTGAGCACCGGCACCACTTCGCTCACCGCAACAGCGCGGCGGGCATCGTCGTCGCCGATCCCGGACTCGCCGATCAGGCGAATGGCCCGCTCGAGCGTGGCCGGCGGTGCAGCCGTGCCGCTGTCGACCAGCGTCCTGCGGCGGCGGGCGTGATCCGTGTCTTCGGCGATGTTCGCCAACATCGCGAAGTAGCTGAAGGCCCGGATGACGTGCAGCGCGTCGGCGATGGGCAGCGGATCGAGCAGATCGATCAGTCGCGCCGGATCGGGGTCGAACACCGCTGCGCGGCGGATGGCCTCGACCAGATCGAGGGTCGGCGTGCCGCACTGGTCCGCGATCACATCGCCCAGCGTTCGCCCGAGGAGGCGGATGTCGTCGTTCAGCGACGCTGGCGGGCGCATCGATTCAGACTACGAGATGCTCGCCGACCGCCGGCCGCAAATCACCGGGGCGCTACGGTCGGATCCGCACCATGACACTCGGTTCGATCCGCCATCACACGGTCATCCGCCGACCAGCCGCCACGGTCTGGGAACTGGCCGGCGATCCCACTCGTCTCCACGAGTGGTTTCCTGGCATCACGGCCTGCCAGGTCGACGGCAACAGCAGGGTCATCACACTCGGCTCCGGCCTGCCGATGCCGGAGGAGATCCTCGTCAAGGACGACGTGCATCGACGCTTCCAGTATCGAATCACTGCACCGGTCTTCAAGTACCACCGCGGCACGATCGACGTTCTCGACACCGGCGACGAGTGCTGCCTCGTCGTCTACTCGACCGACTGCGACCCGCGTGCCATGGCGTTGATGATCGGTAGTGGAACAGCGGGCGCGCTCGACGAACTGCGACGCCAGATGGAGACGTCCTGATGGGACGCAAGATCCTGTTCATCACCAGCGATCAGCAGCGCTACGACACGTTGGGCTGCAACGGCGGCACCGTCGCGCGCACGCCGGTGCTCGACGCCTTGGCGGCGGACGGCTACCGATACGAGCGAGCCCACCCGCAGTCGGTCGTGTGCATGCCGTCGCGCTCGACGATGATCACCGGCCAGTACCCGAGCACGCACGGCGTGTGGATGAACGGAGTCGCCTTGCCGGTCGACGCGCCATCGGTGGCCGCGGAACTGCACGACAACGGCTATCGCACGGCACTGGTCGGCAAGCCGCACTTCGAGCCGTTCCTCGACCCCTTCGCCCGCTTTGCGGAGAACCGCTTCGCGGCGAACGGCATGACCGGTCTGCACCGCGGCTTCGAGCACTTCGAATCGGCCACGCACGGCGCGCTCGGTCCGCTGCACTACGCACGATGGCTCGCCGCCAACCATCCCGAGGCGGTGGGGATGTTCTTCCAGGTGCTCGACATGTCGCTGGAGGTCAGCGCGGCCGGTGGCGGCGAGACCGGCGCCCCGCAGGTGCACGACAATGCCGTGCCGCGCGAGTGGTACCACACCGATTGGGTGGCCGATCGCACCATCTCGTGGCTCGACTCGCTCGCTGCCGACGACGACTGGTTCTGCTGGATGAGCTTTCCCGACCCTCATCACCCGTGGGATCCACCGGCGTCCGAACTCGGCCGGATCGACTGGCGCGACGTGCCGCTGCCGGCCGGCTACATCGAAGATCGCGAGCGTCGTGAGGCGGTGCTCGACACCAAGCCGCGTCACTGGCGGGCGTGGTACGACGGACGGCTGGTCTCCAACTACGAGGCTCCCGCCAGTTGGGTGCCGGCAACGCTGACCGCCGATCAAGTGCGCGAGGTGAACGCACGCAACGCGGTGGAGTGCGAGTTGATCGACGAAGCGATCGGACGAGTTCTGGCGACGATCGACGCACGCGGTTGGGCCGACGATGTCGACGTGATCTTCACCACCGATCACGGCGAACTCCAGGGTGACTTCGGCTTGTTGTTCAAAGGGCCGTATCACGTCGACGGGCTGATGCGCATCCCGTTGATCTGGCGACCGGCTCCGTCCTCGGGATCCACTCCGGCTTCCGTCAGCCGCCCGGTCGGTTTGGTCGATCTGGCCCCGACCTTCTGCACGATCGCCGGCGTCGCGGTGCCCGACTGGATGGAGGGCGCGGCACTGCCCGTCGACGATGCCGACGCAGACCGGCGGGGATTCGAGCGGGTGCTGACCGAGTGGGACAGCGAACTGTTCGGCGTCGACGTGCACCTTCGGACGATCACCCGTGACGGATGGATGTGCAGCACATACCAGCCCGGCTTCAGCCACGACGGCAGCGAGGGCGAGCTGTACGACCTCGTCGACGATCCGCTGCAACAGGTCAATCGATGGGACGACCCGTCGATGGCGTCACTGCGCAGCAATCTGCTCGCCGACCTGTGGGATCACCAACCGCAGATGCATTCACCGTTGCGGCGCGTCGAGGCACCGGTGTGATGACGAACTCGTACGACGTTCTGGTGATCGGTGGCGGGATCGCCGGCGCGTCGATCGGCTACGAACTGGCCGACGACAGGTCGGTCGGGCTGATCGAGATGGAACCGACGCTCGCGTACCACACGACCGGTCGATCGGTGGCGACATTCCTGGAGAGCTACGGAGGTCGCACGATCCGTGTGTTGACGACGGCGAGCCGGGCATTCATGGAGAACCCGCCCGAGGGTTTCACCACACCGCTGTTGAAGCCGCTGCCGCTGATCTGGGTCGCGCCGCATCACGACGTCGAGAACCTGCACGCGATGTACCAGAGCGTGGTCGAGCTGGTGCCCGCCATGCGCGAGATCGACGCCGCCGAAGCCGCGGAGATGACGAAGGTGATCCGACCGGACTGGGTCGGCGCCGGTCTGGTCGAGCCCGGGGCCAGCGAGATCGACGTCGCCGCGATTCACGGCGGCTACGTCGGTGGTCTGCGCGCCCGCGGCGGCGAGATCCACACCTCGTCGGCCGCCGTCACCATGCACCGCATCGACGGTCGGTGGAGGGTCACCGATCGCAACGGTGCGGAGTACGACGCGGGCGTCGTGGTCAACGCCGCTGGTTCGTGGTGCGACATCGTCGCCGGCGCCGCGGGTGTCGAGCCTGTGGGAATCCATCCGTTGCGGCGAACGGTGTTCACCATCGGCGCGCCGACCGGGGTCGATGCGAAGTCGATCCCGCTCGTCGCCGACGTGGCCGGCACCTTCTACCTCAAGCCCGAAGGCCCGCAGATCCTGTGCTCGCCGGCCGACGAGGTGCCGTCGGAACCGTGCGACGCCAGACCCGACGAGATCGACATCGCCAAGGCCATCGACGTGATCAATGCTGCGACGACCCTCGAGATCGCCCACGTGCGTTCGTCGTGGGCGGGACTGCGCAACTTCGTCGCCGACCGCTCGCCTGTCGCCGGTTTCGACGACCGCGTCGACGACTTCTTCTGGTTCGCCGGACAGGGCGGCTACGGCATCCAGATCTCGCCCGCCTTGGCAAGAGCCGGCGCATCGTTGATCCGCACCGGTCAACTGCCCGCGGACCTGCTGGACCGCGGCTTGGACGCAGCGTCACTCGGCCGCGAGCGGCTGGTCGGTTTGTCCGGCCTCCACGGTCACTGAGCGATCTTGGTGACGATGCTGGTGCCGGCGTCGACGGCGTAGGTGCCGAGTGAGGTGACCTCGCTGTCGGCATTCGACACGTCGGCGACGAAGCGGTAGTCGGCGACCCACCGTTCGGGCGTCACCGTGTGCAACACGTAGCCGCGGTGGGTCAACTCGGCATCGACGAGATGAGGGTACGACTTCAACACATCCGTGAACTGATCGTTGATCAGACCGTCGGAGCTGATCGATGTGGTGATGAACTCGGCACCGACCGGTGTCCCGGTGGCCCGGTCGCCTGCTCGCAGTTGGGCGACGGCGGCGAGGTGGATGTCGCCAGTGAGCACGACGACGTTCGGCACGCTGTTGTCGGCAAGGTGTTGGAGGATGCGCTGACGCTGCACCGGGTACCCGTCCCACTGGTCGTAGTTCAAGACCGCGCCGTTCAACGTCGCGTCGGCGAACACGACCTGGTTGCCGATCACGTTCCACGTCGACGTCGACGCGGCCAGGCTGTCGTACAACCACTGCTCCTGCGCGTCGCCGAGCATCGTCCGATCGGGCGCGACCACATCGGCGCACGGCGGATCGAGGCTCAACACGGCGTCGCCGCACGCCTGATCGGTGCGGTACTGGCGGCCGTCGAGCAGGGCGAGGTCGATCAGCTTGCCCCACCGCATGTCGCGGTAGATGCGGTACTCCTGATCGGCGGCGACCGGCGGGTCGAGGCGCACGGGTTGGTGCTCCCACCATGCCTGGTACGCGGCGAAGCGCCGGTCGACGAACGTCGCCGCATCCGCGGGATCCTGCGGCGTCAGACCCGCGTAGTTGTTCTCGACCTCGTGGTCATCCCAGATCACGAACCACGGGCAGGTCGCGTGCGCGGCCTGCAGCTGTGGATCGCTCTTGTAGCGCGCATACCTGTTGCGATAGTCGACGAGCGTCGTCGGCTCCGCACCGATGTGCACGCGCTGACTGGGATCGGCGTCGGGCGGGCCCGGGTCCTCGTAGATGTAGTCACCGAGGAACACCACGAAGTCGGGCGAGTGCTCGGCCAGATCGCGATGCGCGGCGTACCGACCGTTCGCGTAGTTCTGACAGTTGGCCACCGCGAACGTCGCGTTCGTCGCGTCGGCTTGCGGGTCGGGCGCGGCGCGCGTCGTGCCGACCGGGCTCGTGTACTGACCGGCACGGAATCTGAAGTAGAGCGGGCCGTCGTCGACTTCGGCCACCGCATGCACCGTGTGGCCGTGGGCAGTCGTGGCCGTCTCGACACCGGTGGCGGTGATCGTGGCGAAGTCTGCAGTGCCGCTGACCTCCCACACGACGGGCACGTCGGCCTCGGGCATGCCGCCGCCGGCGAGCGGATCGGGCGCCAACCGGGTCCACAGCACGACGCTCGTTGCGTCGGGATCGCCCGAAGCGACACCGAGCGTGAACGGGTCACCCGACAGCTCGAGCGGTGCCAGCGTCGACGTCGTCGTGGTCGGTGGAACCGTGGACGGTGGAACGGTGGTAGTTGTTGCGGCGGTGGTCGCGGGCGTCGTTGCGCCGGAGGTTGCCGCGCTTTGGCCGTCGCTGTCCGAGCAGGCCGCCACCACGGCCGCCGCGCCCATCGCCAAGAACACTCGCCGCGACACCGGTCCCATCGACGCAGTCTGCCGCATCGTGAGCGGTCGTGGCCGACCACTACGTTCCAGGTCATGCCGCACGGTCTCCCCCTGTTGCCGACGACGGTGGTCGGCAGCTATGCCCACCCTTCCTGGTTCTACGGAGCCAAGGAGCTCATCGAGGCGGGACGGTTCGGGCCGGTCGACATCGAGGAGACCTTCGACGACGCGGTCGATCGGGCGATCCTCGACCAGGAGCAGGCCGGTCTCGACATCATCAGCGACGGTGAGATGCGCCGGGCCAGCTTCGTGTGGGCGTTCGCGTCACGGATGACCGGCCTGCGCGACGGCGGGGCACCGCGGAAGATGGGCCCGATGTCACTCGACATGCGCAACGTGCAGGAAACGACGGGCCCCGTCGGAGTGCCCAACGGAATGGGCGCGGTCGAGGAATTCACCTATGCGTCGACGCGCACGACGAAACCCATCAAGGTCCCGTTGCCCGGCCCGTTCGCGCTGACCACGTTCATCCGCCCGGTCGAGCACTACGCCGACCGCACGGCACTGGCCGAGGCGTTCGTGCCGGCGTTGAACGACGAGATCCGCCGGCTGGCCGCGGCTGGATGCAAGTGGATCCAGATCGATGAACCGGCCACCCCCGGCTACGCGGCGAACGATCCGCACACGCCCTCCGACATCGCCAGGTTGTTCAACGCGTGCGTCGACGGCGTCAGCGGGGTGCATCTCAGCCTGCACATCTGCTTCGGGTCGTTCCGCAAGCTGCCGTACGCCAAGAAGACGTACGCCGGCTACTTCCCCGACCTGCTCGAGGCGCGAGCCGATCAGTTCGTGTTGGAGTACGGCACGCGGGAGATGTCGGAGATCGACCAGTGGATGAAATGGGCTCCGGATCGCGAGCTCGGCGCGGGGATCATCGACATCCGCACGCACTACTGCGAGACACCCGACGACGTCGCCGAGCGGGTGCGCATCTGCCTCGATCACGTGCCCGCCGACAAGCTGTTCCTCACCACCGACTGCGGTTTGCGGTACGTTCATCGAACGCTGGCCCGCCAGAAGATCACCAACCTCGTCGCCGGCGTGCAGAAGGTGCGTGAGTCGCTGTGACCACCTCACGGAAGATCGTGATCGACACCGATCCCGGCATCGACGACGCCATGGCCATCTTCTACGCACTCGCCTCGCCCGAGCTCGAGGTCGTCGGTCTCACCACCATCTTCGGCAACGTCGAGACGGAGCTGGCCACCACCAACGCATTGCGACTGCTGGAGATCGCCGGCCGCTCCGACATCCCGGTCGCCCACGGCGCCGACAAGCCGCTGGCGATGCCGTATCGCGGCGCGGTCGCGTTCGTGCACGGCAGTGACGGACAGGGCGACGTGTTCCTGCCGCCACCGACCACGGCCCCGGTCGACGCCGATGCCGCCGATTTCCTGATCCGCGCGGCGATGGAGTCGCCCGGCGAGATCACCTTGGTGCCGCTGGGGCCATTGACGAACGTGGCACTCGCGATGCAACGCGAGCCCCAGTTCACGTCGAACCTCGCCGAGATCGTGCTGATGGGCGGCAGCGCGTTCGGCGGAGGCAACGCCTCGCCGGCCGCCGAGGCCAACATCCTCAACGATCCCGAGGCCGCCGACATCGTGTTCGGCGCCGAGTGCCCGATCGTGATGGCCGGCCTCGACGTCACCGAGCAGACCGTGATGACGACGGACGACCTCGCCCAGATCGACACGTTCGACAATGACCGGGCCCGGCACCTCGCCGCGATCGTGCCGTACTACGCCAACTTCTACCTCGAGCGTCACGAGTTCCACGGCATCTTCGTGCACGACTCGTCGACGATCAGCTACCTCCTCGCGCCAGAGCACTACAGCTGGGTCGAGTACCCCATTCGCGTGGATTGCGGCAACAGCTTCTGCCGAGGCAAGACCCAGACCGCCGTGCACGTCAGCGATCACGAGTCGCCGTGGAGCGAACGACGTGCCACACGAATCCTCACCCAGGTCGACTCCCGTGCCGTGGTTGCGCTGGAATTGGAACGACTACGGGGTTGAGACGACTCCTCGACGCACACGAAGGGAACGGAACATGCCACTCGATCCGCAAGTAGAAGGTCTGTTGAACCAGATGGCGGAGCTCGGCGCCCCGCCGTTGCACCAGCAGTCGGTCGAGGAGGCGCGAGCCACCTCGGAGGGGATGGTCGCCCTGGCCGGCGAGAAGGCCGAGGTCGGGTCCGTCCGCGACATCAAGATCCCCGTCGACGATGCCGAGATCGCCGCTCGTGTGTACACCCCGGAAGGCGAAGGTCCGCACCCGGCCGTGGTGTTCTTCCACGGTGGCGGATGGGTCATCTGCAGCCTCGACACCCACGACAACCTTGCTCGCGACATCTGCCGCGCTGCCGACGCGGTCGTCGTCTCCGTGGACTACCGCATGGCTCCGGAGTACCGCTACCCGACGGCAGTGCACGACAGCTTCGCGGCCACCAAGTGGGTCGCCGACAACGCCGCGTCGTTGAACATCGATGCCACACGGCTCGCCCTGTGCGGCGACAGCGCCGGCGGCAACCTCAGCGCTGTGGTGTCGCAGATGGCGCGCGACTCCGGCGGCCCGGCAATCAAGTTCACTGCCCTCATCTACCCGGCGGTCGACATGACGGCCAAGGGTGGCTCGATGGACGACAACGCAACCGGTTACTTCCTCGACATCGAGAGCATGGACTGGTTCACGAACCACTACATCGACGAGCCCGACAAGGCGGAAGCGAAAGCGTCACCGTTGCTCCACGGCGACCTGTCGAACCTGCCCGCCGCGTTCATCGCGACGTGTGAGTTCGACCCTCTGCGCGACCAGGGTGAGGCGTACGGTGACGCATTGCGGGCCAACGGAGTGCACGTGGTCACCAAGCGGTACGACGGCCTGATCCACGCCGTGGCCAACATGACCGGAGTGCTCGACGGCGGCCGTCAACTCGTCGACGACGTCGGCGCCCAGCTGCGCGCCGCGCTGCATCCGTAGCTCGGGCCGGCAGGCCCTCAGCACTCGCCCTCGTCGAAGCCGTACGGTCGCTCAACACCGTTCGTCGTGTACGCGAAGATGTTGGTTGCGCAATCGACGGAATAGACCGTTGAAACGTTCTCATCGGTTTCATAGCGCGCTGGGTCATCGATCACCCTCGTCGCCGGAACGAGGTTCGTGTTCGGACCCGGGCTCATGCCGAAGTACCAGAATTCGCTCTCAGCCTGTGGAGACGGGTCGCGACAAAGTTTGAATCCGACGACGTTGCCACGTCGACCGTCCGCGCTGCCCTTGAGGATCACGATCGCGTCCGCGGTAGGTACGGGATCGCCTGGCTCGAGGCTTGTCGATGTCCGCGGACATGCCACCGGGTCCGGCGGAAAGACCTTTGAGACAACGTGGTACCTGTCGACTCCCGCACCCACGAGTGCACTCGCCACTACCCCGACCACGCCAGCCACGACCCCACCCAATCCAGCCATCGGAAAAGTGTCGCACACTGTGAGAACGTCGATGAGCGAGCCACCTGCTTGTACCTGAAGACAGCGCGAACTTACAGCGGTGCTAGGTCGACACGCCCACGGTGACGTCGGTGATGATCTGCACTTGACGGATCATCGCCGGCGCCGAGATGCGGAACGGGTGCCGGGGACCGACGATGCCGTCGTTCTTGATCGGCGCCAGCGCCACCTCGGCGAGGCACCGACCGTACTGAAGGGTCTCGAACCACTCGACGATGTCGAGGTTGATCGGCGCCTGTTCACGGTAGGCCTTGATGAATCGTTGCGAGAGCGACGTCGTCAGGGCCCGGACCGGAGCTCGAGCGATGCGTGGGACGTCGAGCGGCGCGCAGTTCAACAGCGCGGCCGTGCAGCCGACGTCGAACTCGCGCCGGCACAGGTTGGCGTTCGTCCAATCGAGCAACTCGAATGATCCGTAGCCCGTTTCGAGCATGTTGAACGGATGGATGTCGCCATGGCAGACGACGACAGGTGTCATCACGGGTCGTCGGGAACGTAGCCATGCGGCGAGCTCGGCGAACCCGGTAGATCCTGCCGCAGCCGCGTCGATCTCCGCGAGCCGCGCGTGGACTCCCAGCGCGGCGACGTCGACGCCGACATCGCGGAGCCGGTCGATCAACGGCTGCGGGTCGAGTTCGTGCAGTTCGACTGCGGCCCGGCTGAGTTGGGCAGCGAGGCGACGGGCGACCTTCGGGAACTGCAGCACCATTCGCGTCAGGCCCAGATCGTGCAGGAGATCGTCGCCGTCGACGCGCCGCATCACCATGAACGCACCACCGAGTGCATCGTCGACGCCGTCGAGCACGACACGCGGCGTCGCGTACCCCTGCTCGGCAACAGTGCGTTGCACGATGCTCTCGCGTATCCCCGCGTTCTGGTTCGGCATCACTCTCAACACCAACGGGCCGGCCAGATCAGCCGGCGGATCGTCGAGCTCGAACCCGTAGATCGCCGCCCAGAATCCGCCGCTCATCGGTGCGGGCGGCGTGGAGAAACGCACCGGCCGGCGAGCATGAGCAGACAAGACTCGCAACAGGTCGTCGTCAATCACGTTCGACACGCTAGAACGATCGGATGAATTCACACATCGAGCTGCGCAGCGACAACGCCGCCGGGGTGGCGCCCGAGATCGTTGCCGCGATCAGCGATGCCAACACGGGGTCGGCGTTGGCGTACGGCGAGGACGACTGGACCGCACAATTGCGCGACAAGGTGCGCGAGGTCTTCGAGCACCCGCAGGCGGAGGTGTTCCCGGTGATCAGCGGCACGGCAGCGAACTCCATCGCCCTCGCGGCACTGTGTCCGCCGTGGGGCTCGGTGCTGTGCCATCACACCGCGCACGTCCTGCAGAGCGAGTGCGGGGCGACGTCGATGTTCGGCGGCGGGGCGATCATGCGCGGGGTCGGCGGTGACGGCTTTCGGATCGGTGTCGACGAGCTGCGCGCCGCCTTCGACGCGACGAGGTGGGGCGACCCGCACCACTCGCAGCCTTCCGTGCTGTCGCTGACCGAGCCGAGCGATCACGGTACGGTGTACAGCGTCCAGCAGGTGAGGGAGTTGGTGGCCGTCGGCAAGGAACGTGGGCTCAGAGCGCATCTCGACGGCGCACGAATCGCCAACGCACTGGCCGCCCTCGGCTGCACCCCGGCCGACCTCACGTGGCGGGCGGGCATCGACGCCTTCTCGCTCGGGGCGACGAAGAACGGCGTGTTGAGCACCGATGCGATCGTCTGCTTCGACCCCGAGATCTCCTCTCAACTCGTCTACCGCACCAAGCGCGCCGGGCACGTCGCCTCGAAGATGCGGTTCCAATCCGTTCAGCTGACGACTTATCTCACCGACGGCCTCTGGCTACGCCTTGCCTCGCACTCGAACGCGGCCATGTCCCGCCTCGCCGAGGGATTGCGCAGCCTCGGTGTGGAGCTGCTGAACGAGCCCGACGTGAATATGGTTTTCGCCCGCGTCGAGCCCGCGGTCGCCGATCGCATGGCCGACGACGGTCTGCTGTTCTACCGAATGAGCGACGACACGATTCGTCTGGTGACCAGCTTCCAGACCACCGACGACGAGATCGACGAGGCCCTCTCGCGCATCAAGACCGCCCTCGCCTGAGCGTCAGGTTCAGGAAGCGTTCTGGCTGGCCAGGCCGACGAGGTTGCCCTCGCTGTCGGTGATGAAGGCCATCCACTCCTGCGCGCCGGCAGGACCGAACAGACCGTTCTCGTCGGTGAAGATCACGTGCGGTTCGTTGGCGATCGACACGCCATCGGCACGCAGCTGCTCGACCGTTGTTCGCACGTCATCGACGCGCAGGTAGACGAGAGCGCTGGGCGCGCCACGTTCGAGCAACAGCCGCGTGTCGCCGAGACGGAAGAAGACAAGACCGGGTGGGTCGAACGTGGCGACCGGCGGTTCGGCGAGCAGCCGCGTGTAGAACGCTGTCGCCCGCTCGAGATCGTCGACGTGTTGGGCGACCTGATGCAGGATCATGTCCCGACCTCGAGAGGAGCCTCCACGGGAACCTTGCCGCCGAGCGACGACCGCTCGCTGATGTAGACCGCCGCCAGCACGAGTGCCGCACCGACACCGTCACGAAGATGAAGGTGCTCACCGACGATGAGCCACGAGATGATCACACCGAAGACCGGAGTGAGGAACAGCGTGACCGCCACCCGATTGGACGGTTGGTTCTTCAAGACCAGGCACAGCAACAGATAGGCGATGCCCGAGCCGATACCGAGGAACACGACGGCGCCGAACGCCTTCGGCGTGACCGAATCGCCGCGCAGCATGCCGCCGTTGGCGACGTCGAACAAGCACGCGGGGATGACGAAGAACAACGCACCGACCTGTGTGACGGCGGCAATCGCGAGCGGATCGACTCCTCGGCCGATTCGCCGAACGAACGCGGTGTACACCGAGAAGGCCACCACGGTCCCGAGCAGCAGGATGATCGGCACGACCGGCGACGGGCCGCTGTGCTCGGTGAACACGCCGGAGGCAACCAACGCACCCGCGAAGCCGACGACCAACGCCACCAGGGATCGACGTGTGGGCGTGTCGCCCACGAGCAAGGCGCCCGCCAAGACCACGCCGATCGGCTCCAAGCCGACGACGATCGAACCGATCGTGGCCGAACCCTTGTCGACGCCGATCCCCATGAACACCGCCATCAGGCCGATGCCGAACATCCCGATGAGGAACAGCTGGCGCACATGGCCTCGAGCCGACGGCAGTCGCCGCCGGGCAACGATCGTCAGCATCGTCGCCGCCAGGACGAACCTGATGAGGTTGGTGGTCGCCGGGCCGAAGCTCTCGCTGGCCAGCTTGTAGGCAGGCAGGCTGCCGCCGAAGAAGACGACGATCGTCAGCAGCGTGGCTCGCACCCCGATGGTCGCGGGCTGCTGCGGGCGGTCGACGGCGGCCGCCGTCTGTTCGCTGATCGCCACGTCTCCAACCCTAGAGGCTGAACTGCCGGTGGGCACGCCTGAACCCCGACGCGGCCGATGAGGCAGACTTTGTCGATGGATCGCCTGGGTTCGGCCCGTGCACGGCTGGTCATGTGCACTGCGTTGGTCTTGATCGCCGCTGCATGCGGCAGCGACGACAAGGCATCGACGGCGACGACGGCCACCACAACGGCAGCGGCGGACACGACCGCGACACCGGCGACGACAGCGACCGCGGCGACGACAGCTGCGCCGGCCGCGAACGGCACCGGAACCACGTCGCCGGATTCCGGTCTGCAGCACGAGACGTTCACGACCGCCGACGGCACCGTCATCGACTACGTGATGGTGGTACCGCCGGATCGCGAGGTCGGCAAGGAAGGCAAGGTGGTGTTCGCGTTCCCACCGGGCGGGCAGGATCTCGACACCACCGAGAACGTCGTCAATGGACGTTGGCGCGACGAGGCGCTGAAGCGCGGTTGGGTCGTCGTGTCGCCGGCCGCGCCGGAGTCCGGGCTGTACTACTCCGACAAGTCGGCCAAGTACGTGCCCGAGTTGCTCGACGCGATCGCCAAGCAGTACCCGCCCGAAGGTGGCAAGTTCGACCTCGGCGGTGTCAGCAATGGAGGGTTGTCGGCGTTCAAGGCGGCACTGGACTACCCGGAGCGCTTCCGCTCACTCGTGGTGTTCCCCGGCTACTCGCAAGACGGCGGCGACGATCCCAACCTGTCGAAGCTCAAGGACATCGGCGTCGCCATGTTCGTCGGTGGCGAGGACACCGGTTGGCGTCAGGCCAGCGAGCTCACGGAGAAGACCCTGAAGGATCTCGGCTACAAGGTCGAGTTGCACGTCGTCGAAGGCTCGGGGCATATCATCGAGTCGCTCACCGGCGCAGATCTGTTCGATGCCATGGAACGCGTTCGCGCCTGACGAAGTCGGGAGACACAACGTGATCAAGCCGTGGTTGTTCGAGTTCTTCCATCAACCACTCGACCCGCAGCTGCGCTCGGATCCGCAGGCCGTGCACGACCACTTCCGGTGGTACCTCGACCTGTGGACTGCCGCCGACTCACGCGACTTCGAAGGCATCTTCTTCAGCGAGCACCACTTCGGCGCGGCCTACAGCCCGTCGCCGAACCTGTTGATCTCGAGCGTGGCGGCGCGCACGACACGACTCCGGCTGGGCGCGATCGGGTCGGTCACTTCGTACGCCACACCATGGCGAATCGTCGAGGAGATGGCGATGCTCGACCATCTCACCGACGGTCGCCTGGAGATCGGCCTTGTCAGCGGGATCCCACCCGAGCTCGCCGTGGTCGGCATCACGCCGGAGATCGCCGCGGCACGTCACGCCGAGATCAGCGATGTGCTCGACGCCGCGCTGCGACAGTCCGTCATCTCCCACCATGGCACCGAATGGAACTTCGACGATCTCGAGATCCTGCCGCGCTTCCTGCAGCAGCCGTCGCCACCGGTGTGGACGGCGGTGCGCAGCGCGGGCTCGGCGGAGAAGGCCGGCCGCCGTGGTTGGAAGGCGTGCGGCGGGTTCCTGTCGGCCAAGGAGATCGCCGTCGCGTTCGACGCCTATCGGAAGGGTGCGAACGAGAACGGCCATCCGTGCGGGCCCGAGCAGATCGCGGTGCGCCGGATGGTGACCTTTGTCGACAAGCCGTCCGACCAGCGCGAGGGCATGCACCGCGCCAAGCGGGCATTGCTCGAGGTGCTCCACGCCAGCGCCGGGTCGTTGCCACCGTGGGCTGCGTTGCTCGATCGTCCCGACGAGTCGATCGCTGCGCTCAGCGACGAAGAGTTCGTCAGCGGAACCGCCGAGCAGGTCGCCGAGCAACTCGTCGAGCAGTGTCAGGTGATCGGCGCCGGCCACATGGTGGTCGCCTTCAGCGAACGTGATCGCGCGCGGCTCGAACACAGTCACGAGTTGTTCAGCAGCGAGGTCGCGCCTGTGCTGCGGGCAGCAGCCGTCTCCTGACGACGCGCGGCGAGCTGATGTCACGACTGGCCGGCAAGGTTGCGTTGATCACGGGCACAGGCGTGGGGATGGGGCGCGCCGCGGCCATGCGATTCGCTGCTGAAGGCGCAACGGTCGTCGGCTGCGACCTCAACCCGGAAACGTCGGCCGAGACCGAGCGGCTTGTGACCGAGGCCGGTGGCGCGATGACATCGAGCGCACCGGTCGATCTGTCGTCGTTCGACGCAACGCAGAACTGGATCGACGAGGCCGCGGCGATCTACGGCGGTATCGACGTGCTCTACAACAACGCCTCGATCCCTGTCGTCGGCCCGTGGGACAACCTGACCATCGACGACTGGCATCACGGCCTGCGCAACGAGCTGGACCTCGTGTTCTACGCGTGCAAGGCGGCGTGGCCGCACCTCGTCACGCGGGGCGGCGGCAGCATCATCAACATCGCCTCGATCGCCTCGATCCGCGGCGCAGCCTTCTTCCAACAGGCCGCGCACGGCGCAGCCAAAGGTGGCGTGTTGGCGTTCACCTACCACCTTGCGGCTGCCGGTGGACCGCATCGAATCCGCGCCAATGCGATCCTGCCCGGTTTGATTCGCACGCCTGCCACGGAGTTCCTGTTCGCCTCCCCCGAGGCGCCGGGCAGCATGCTGGCCGCCGCCAATCCGTTGGGCAGGGTCGGTGAGGCCGACGATGTCGTCAAGCTCGCCGCTTTCCTGGCCTCTGACGACGCCTGGTACATCAACGCCGCGGCGATCCCGGTCGACGGCGGCCAGTCCGTCATCGAGTGACAGCACTCATCGGTGTCACCTGACCACCGGACGTGTCCTACGCTGAGCGCGTGGACCGACTGGCCGAGTTGGCCGCTTCGATCGGGCGCGATCCCACAGACGTAGCCCGCCAGGCCCGCGAGCTGGCAGTGGAGGCTCGTGAAGCCGAGCGGTGGGCCGATCTCAGCCGGGCCCAGGCAGTGGCCGGGCGGGCGCTGCGGATGCTCGGCGAGATCGAGTTGGCCTCCGACGCGTTGACCGAAGCGGTCGCCGCCGCGGAGAGAGCCGGCGACGACGAGTTGGCCGCGGACGCACACCTCGCCTCGGCCGGCGTCGCCTCGATCGCCGGTCGATGGACGGCGGCCTTCGCCCATCTCGACGCGGTCGATCGGCTCGGATCGGCGGAGCTCCGCGGTATCGCCGAATTGCAGCGTGCAGTGGTGTGCCGCGACGTCGGTCAGGTCGACGAGGCGTTGCGATTGTTCGCCCGCGCCGTCCCTCGTCTGCGTCGGGACAAGAGATGGCTCGACCTCGCCCGCGTGCTGGCCAACCGCGGCAACATCCGCGCGAGTGCGGGCGAGTTCGGCGCGGCGATGGCCGATTACGAGGAGGCCGAGCAGCTGTATCTGCGCGTGGACCAAGAGTTCGCCGCACTGCAGACTCGACACGACCGCGCATGCGCGGTCGCCAACACCGGAGACCTGCCTCAGGCACTGCAGCTGTTCGACGACGTGACGACGCGCTTCCGGGAACTGGGTCACGATGCGTCGGTGCCATTGCTGTCGCGCGCCGAGGCGATGTTGCAGGCCGGCCTCAGCGCTGACGCCCTCACGTTTGCCACCGATGCGGCGCGGCGGCTGCGCGCCGAAGGCAACGACTCCGCCGCCGCGCAGGCACTCGTCGCTGTCGCCGAGGCCGCGCGCCTCGAAGCGGACTACGCGACGGCAATCGACGCCGCAGAACGGGCTCGACAGTGGTTTGCTGCGAACGAAGCATTCGGATGGGAGCGGACTGCGGCGCTGGAGGGCATGCGGTCTCGCCACGCAACCGACGGATTGCAAGATCCGGAGATCGAGCGGCTCGAACAGATCGCACGTGAACTCGCCGACTCCGGCGACGTCCGCGGCGCGGTCCAGGCCCGGTGTTTGTCGGCCCTCGTTGAATGCCGGAACGGTCGTGTCGACCGGGCGCGTGAGCTGTCGTCGATGGCGTCGCGCCTCGCCCGCCGGTCCCAGTCACTGCAAACCCGGCTGGCGGTCTCCGAGGCCCGGATCAACGTCCGTCTGTGCGACGGAGACGTCGCCGGAGCGCGGCGAGACCTTCGACGCGTGCTCACCGCGCTCGAGATCGCACAGCAGTTGCACGGCGCCGGCGATGTGGGAACATCGCTCATCACCCAGGCCCGTGCGATCACCGGGTTGGCGGACCGACTGGCGGGCACGGAGACGCAAGCGATGCGCGCCCTGGCATGGATGGACCGGGCCCGCCTTGCCGAGTGGTCGTCGTTGCCCAGGGCTGCACCCACCGACGACAGCGACGCGTCGGGATTTGCCCGCCTACGGGCGATCGCCGCTGACCTTCGGCACGCCGAGGCGGCCGGTGAACCGACGGGCGAACTCCGCCGACGGCATGCCGAGCTCGAGCAGTCGATGCGCGCCGAATGGATGAAGCTGGTGCCACCCGCCGCGGGATCGCCGGCGGCACATCGGCTCGGCGAGTTGAAGGATGTGCTGGGTGACGCGCAGATGGTGTCGGTCGCCGGTGACGGTGAGTCGTTCGTGGCCATCGTCGTGGATCGCCGACGGGCGCGGTCGGTGCGACTCGGGAGCTGCGCTCACACAGTCGAACTGGTCCGACGAACGGCCACCGCGTTGCGAGGTGTCGCCACCTCCGCACCAACGCAAGCTGCTGCTCGCGAACGCTCGTTCGCGCAATCGGTCGAAACGCTCGACGCCGCTCTCCTCGCCCCACTCGATCTCGACAGCTCCCACGTCGTGCTCATCGTCCCACCCGAGCTGCACGGCGTCCCTTGGGCGGCATTGGCGTCACTACGTCCGAGGTCCTTCACACTGGCCCCTTCGCCCAGTTGGTGGATCGAGACCGCCATGTCGCCATCGTCACCGCCGACGTCGGCCGTCGTCGTTGCCGGACCGAGATTGGCGGAGGCCGGCGCCGAGGCCAAGTCCGTCGCAGCGTGCTACTCCGACTCGACGTTGCTCGAGGGTTCGAGCGCAACCATCGCACGCGTGGGTCGATCCCTCGCCGACCACGACGTGCTCCATCTCGTCGCCCACGGGACCTTCCGGCACGACAACCCGATGTGGTCGCGGATCGAACTCGCCGACGGACCGATGACCGTCTACGAGATGCAGCGGCTGGGGCCAGTGCCGTCGACGGTCGTGCTGGCCACGTGCGAGTCGGCGCACAGCACCACGCGCGGCGGTGCCCAAGTCCACGGCCTGGCGGGCACGCTGCTGCGCATGGGCGCGCGCACGGTCGTCGCCTCGATCGGTGCGTTGCCGGACAGCACCTCGACTCGGCGAACGATGGTCGAGTTACATCGCGATCTCGCCGCCGGTCGACGGGCATCGGAATCATTGACGCGCAGTCGGGCAAACGACGACGGTTCAATGGACACCACCGCGGCAAGCCTCGTGACAGTCGGGGTCGGATAGCGATGGCCACCGAGGGTGTGTCGGCCTACACCGACGACGAGTTGATCGGAATCATCCGCTCCGGCGGCCAACTGCGCGAGGCCGCGTGGTCGAACATGCTCGGCAGATACACACCGAAGATGTATGCGGTGGCGCGATCTTTCGCGATCGACGAACAGACCGCGGAGGATCTGGTGCAGACGGCGTGGTTGCGTTTCCTCGAGCGATCCGGTCAGCTGCGCGACACGTCTGCACTCGGGCCCTGGTTGTGCATGATCGTGCGCAACGAGGCGCGGCGGCTGGTGACACGGCGACGGACGGTGCCGGTGTCGGAAGGTTGGGACCTGCGTCCCGCGGAGACGCAGTCACCGGTCGCCGGGCTTGTGGCCGGCGAACAGCAGAAGGCACTTCGCAGCGCGTTCGGGCGTCTCGGCGACGATTGCCGTCAGCTGCTGACGCTCATGATGGCCGATCCTCCGTTGTCGTACGACGAGATCGCGATCACCCTGGACCGGCCTCGCGGATCGCTCGGGCCCACGCGTCAACGTTGCCTCGACCACCTGCGCCGGTTGCTGCCGGCGGGAATGGAGATCAGCGAGTGATGAAGGAATTACGTGTATCCAACGGTGAGTTCGTGGGTCGTGACAGGCGTTGCATACCCACGAGAGGAGGGTCGTGACCAGCGCTGACGACGAGATGTCGGCATCGGACCGAGCTCTGATGCAGGCATTGGCAGAGGCCGTCGGCGGCACCGCGCCGCCGACCGGTCTCGTCGCACGCTGCGAAGGCCTGTTGGATTGGATGAACGTAGATGCCGAACTCGCCGAACTACTCGAACAGCCGATGCTCGAAGCCGCCGGCACACGCGGCGCCGCAGACGTTGTCGACCTCCTGGAATTCAGCGTGGCCGACGGGACCTGCGTCATCGAGGTCACTCCATCAGCCGACGTGCTGCGCGGGCAGGTCCTTGGCGGCGAAGCACGCGAGGTCACTGTGCGCACCGGCGACGGTGTCGGCCGCACCGCGACGATCGACGAGCAGGGCCGTTTCGAGATCAGCAATCCTCCGTCGGGTGGCATCAGGTTGGAACTGGATGCCGCCGGCCGACGTATTCATACCGACTGGTTCGTCATCTGACAGAACCGAGGGGGTATGAAAATGATCGCCAACCGGATCGGCAAATGGATCGGCACGACCGCCACCCTCGCCGCGATCGTGGGCACTTCGCTCGTCGCCACCGGTAGCGCGTCGGCGGGCACCGCGACCGAGACCGACGTCATGGCCTGGCTCGACGCCGTCGACCCTGCCATCACCGTCGATCAGTCGACGAACTGCATGGCCGGCGCAACCGACGCGGTCGCCTATCGCAACGACCGCATCGTGCTGCGCACGAGTGCGTCGAACGCCACGGCCGCGGGAGTCGTCAACGCCAAGCTCAATCAGATGTATGCGACGACGGGTGTTCCGTACACCGGCGCAGTGGAGCGCATCACGTTCCCCAACACGCCGCCCGCCAACACTCCCGTGACACCGGTGTTGTCGATCACGCTCGTACCGCGTCCGGGTGGAGCGCCGCACGACATCCTCGGTCTTGCCCGGCGGTTGCGCCATGAGTCGATGCAGATCGCATCACCCGACTACGCGCTCGTGCCATCCGGCCCGTACAGCCACTACTGGCCCAACGGGTATCCGGTGAAGATCTCCACGCTGACGCCGCCTCGCACCAACACGATCCCGTCGAGCGGCAGTCCGATCGGTACCGGTGTGAAGGTCGAGATCTACGACACCGGACTGGCGCCGACCACTGCCTCCGAATTGCCGACGACGACGCAGTTGAGCAGCAGCGACAACGAGCTCCTCGACATCGTCGCCAACGGGCCGAAGATGGTCGACTACCCGGCGGGCGGTCATGGCAAGGCGATCGCCGGCGTCATCACCACCCTTGCTCCCGGCACAGCGATCCAGGAGGTGCGGATCAACGATCGGTCGGGCCTGCTCACCGACGTCTCCGCGACCAGGGGCATGGCCTCCTCGCTGCGCACCCTGTCGAGGGCCGACTACCCCGCACTGATGATCAACTCGTTCGGTTCCGCGGTGTGCGACGACCCCGCCACACCCGGTGCCGACATGCCACCGATCGGCCTCGCCGCGGTTGCCGAGGTGGTCGACAAGTTCGATCCGTACCAGCCGAACGGAATGTTGATCGTGGCGTCGGCCGGCAACGTGTCGTCGACGCGGCCGCACTACCCCGCGGCCTTCGACTCGGTGGTCGGAGTCGGTGCGCTCGACGGCAACGTCGACGCCGACGGCAGCCCGTGGACCAGCGCGTCCCGCACGGCGCCGGTGGCCGACTTCTCCAACCGCGGGTCGTGGGTCGACGTGTACACGACAGGCGTCGATCTGCCGACGACTCACGCCACGGGTGTGCGCTTCCAGACCGGCGGCGACATCATCGAGGGAAAGGCATCGGTCAGCGGCACATCGTTCTCCGGGCCTGCGTTCGCCGCCTACATCGCCGAGGTCATGTCGACCGCGAATGTCAAGGCTCGCGCCGCGTACAACCAGATCCGCGGCAGTGGCACAGCGCCACTGCCGCAGTGCGGGACGACCACTGTCGAGACCGGCAAGGCGGTCATGCTGACCTCGTTGTCGGCAACCGCGACGGGCGCGGCGACGGGTCAGCCGGTCACCTGCTGACCGCGATACGGTGCGCGGGTGACCGATGCTGTCGAACAACGGGTGCGGGCGATCTGCATGAAGCTGCCTGAGGTCACCGAAAAGCTCAGCCACGGTGCGCCGGCGTTCTTCGTCAAGAAGCAGTTCGTGATGTTGTGGCCGCACGGTCACCACGATCACCAATTCCCGCACCTGTGGTGTGCCGCCCCGCCTGGTGCCCAGGCCGAGTTGATCGAGACCGAGCCC
>Ga0207648_10002141_pt1 | contig 21470 bp, 12 predicted proteins | sample KBSMisM32_FD_184310 | JGI IMG/M metagenome (GOLD analysis project Ga0207648, IMG submission 184310) | Miscanthus rhizosphere microbial communities from Kellogg Biological Station, Michigan, USA - KBS Miscanthus M3-2 (SPAdes) (version 2) | ecosystem: Host-associated > Plants > Roots >...
CCTCGCAATACAGGTCGTCCCCCTCGCGATGGAAGAACGCATGCTCCTGCACGTGGACGACGACGTAGAGATCGCCCGGAGGGCCGCCGGCGGATCCGTGTTCCCCTTCGCCGTACAGCCGGAGGCGCTGGCCGGTGGCGATTCCCGCGGGAATCTTCGCGGTGATCTTGCGCTCGCGGCCGACGCGCCCGGCGCCGCGGCAGGCCTGGCACGGCTTGCTGATCACCCGGCCGCTGCCGCGGCAGGTGGAGCAGGGTCGCGCCACCGTGAGGAACCCCTGCTGGAAGCGAAGCTGCCCCGAGCCCTTGCACTGCGGGCACACTTCCGGCGCGCTGCCGGGCGCGGCGCCCGACCCGCTGCAGCTCTCGCAGGTCTCTTCGCGCGGGATCTGGATCGACGTCTCGGTGCCGGTGAACGACTCCTCGAACGAGATCTCGAGGTCGTAGCGCAGGTCCGATCCGCGCTGCGGTCCGCCGCGACGGCGGCGGCCGCCGAACATGTCGCCGAAGCCGAAGAGATCGCCGAGGTTGCCGAAGATGTCCTCGAAGCCGGCGAACGCGTTCGGATCGAAACCGCCCGCGCCGGCGCCGCTGACGCCGGCGTGGCCGTAGCGGTCGTAGAGCGAACGCTTCTCCGCGTCGGAGACGATGGCGTAGGCCTCCGCCGCTTCCTTGAAGCGTTCCTCCGCCGCGCCGTCGCCCGGGTTGCGATCCGGGTGGTATTTCAGCGCCAGCTTGCGGTACGCACTCTTGATCTGCTGATCGGTGGCGTCGCGGCCGACGCCGAGGATCTCGTAGTAATCGCGCTTGCTCACCCTTTGGCCACCTTCACCATCGCCGGCCGCAGCAGGCGATCCCCCAGCATGTAACCGCGGCGGAATTCTTCCGTCACCTCGCCTTCGCGGTGCCCTTCGGCGGGCTCGTGCGCGACGGCCTGGTGGAAGTGCGGATCGAAGTCGGCGCCGAGCGACTCGATCGGCTTCACCCCGCGCTTGCGCAGCGTCTCGAGGAGCTGCTTGTGAATCAGCTCGACGCCGCGGCGGATCGGATCGGCCTCGGTCCCCGTCTCGACCTTCAGCGCGCGTTCCATGTCGTCGACGAGCGGCAGCAGCTCTTCGATGAGATCGGCCGCCGCGGCTTCCGACAGCTGAAGCCGCTCGCGCTCGGTCCGCTTGCGGTAGTTGTCGAACTCCGCGGTCTTGCGCAGCAGCCGATCGTAGTAGTCGTCGCGCTGCTTCTGCAGTTCGGCGGCGTCGGGCTGCTCGGCCGGCTCGGTTGACGTCGCGGTGGTGGCGGCGTCGGGTGAATCGTTACGTTCGTCTTCCATAGTGGTTCAGCAGTCGACGGTGCATCGTGTCGAAGGCCGGGTCCAGGCCACGGGTCCCGCACCCGCCCGCTCGACCCTGCAACCTTCGACCCAACCGTCAACTATTATCGAAAACTCTGTTGATGGTGCGCGAGAGGCTGTCGACGATGTTGATCGCCCGCGAATATCTCATCCGTGTCGGACCGATGATGCCCACCGCGCCGGTCCGCCGGCCGTCGGTGTAGGTCGAGGTCACGACGCTGAAATGCTGGAGGTCCGGCTCCTGGTGCTCGGAGCCGATGAACACCGTCAGCCCGTTGCCGTCCATGCACGCGTCGATGAGCCGGACGAGGCGCGACTTCTCTTCGATCACCTTGACCAGCGATCGCATCGTCGCCAGCGCCGTGTCGGGATCGTGCGCCGCGGCCATGTCGAAGAGCAGGGCGGTGCCCTGGATGTAGATCGACGGCTCGCGCTCGAGGCCGTCGAAGGTGCTGTCGGCGAGCCGGAGCGCCCGCGGCATCAGCTGGTCGTAGAGCGAGCGGTCTTCCCTCAGGCGATCGATGATCGCCTGGCGGATCTCGGTCAGCGACATTCCCTTGAACTCGGAATTGAGGAAGTTCGCCGCCTGCTGCAGCTCGACGCCGTCGTATGGCTCGGCCGGCTGGATCACGCGATGCGAGATGTGGCCGCCGTTCGAGACGAGGACGACCAGGATCTTGCCCGCGTCGAGCCTCACGAAATCGAGGTGCTCGAACGTCGCCTCGGTGGCCGGCACCATCGCGAAGCCGACCTGGTGCGCGGCGCGCGAGATCTCCTGCGACGCGTGCGACAGGACGTCTTCGACCGTGCCGGCGCGGCGGAGCCGTTCTTCGACGTCCGGCGCGGGGCGGGAGGCGCGGCGCTCGGCGAGCAGCTGATCGACGTACGACCGGTAGCCGAGGTCGGTCGGGACACGGCCGGCGGACGTGTGCGGCTGGCGCACGAAGCCGAGCTCCTCCAGGCGCGCCATCACGTTGCGCAGGGTGGCCGACGAGACGCCAAACCCGCGGCTGGCCAACCACAAGGAGGAAATAGGTTCCCCGTTGTCGATATAGGCCTGAACCAGCGCGCCGAGGATCTTTCTATCTCGTTCCGGTAATTCAGGATGACGGGCCATATTTAGCAGTCGCTCGAGGCGATTGCTAAAATTATACTACGGCTCCGGCTCGCCCCGCCGTAGCCTTCAGCGAAGGCGGGCCACGAGCGCCTTCGCGGCCGTTCGGGCATCTGCGGTAATCGCCGCAACATCCTGATGGGTCATGGCGAAATCACGCACCAGGACCCGGCCGTCCACCATGGTGAGGCTGACGTCGGTCCCCCGGGTTGCGTAGACGAGCGTTGACCACGGGTCGGGGTCGGGCTGCTGATGCGGACGGCCGCGATCAATAAGGATGAGGTCGGCACGCTTGCCGGGCTCGACGGCGCCGATGTCCCCCTCCATCCCGAGCGCCCGGGCCCCTTCGCGGGTGGCCATCCACAGCGCGTCGCGCGCCGTCAGCACGCCCGGCCCCTTGCGCACCGCCTGCAGCGTCGCCGCCAGCCGCATCTCGTCGAACATGTCGAGGCGGTTGTTGCACGCCGCGCCGTCGGCGCCGAGCGACACCGAGATCCCGCGCGCCAGCATCTCGGCGACCGGCGCGATGCCCGAGCCGAGCTTGAGGTTCGAGCCGGGGCAGTGCAGGACCTTGACCCCGCGCTCCGCGAGCAGCGCCTGCTCGGCGTCGCTCACCCACACGCAGTGCGCCGTGCACAACTGCGGCGTGGCCAGACCCGTCGCCGCGAGGTACTCGAGGTTGCTCAGCCCGCCCGAGATCCGGCGGACCACTTCGACTTCGTCGCGGTTCTCGGACGCGTGCGTATGGACGATGACCCGATCGCGCGCGGACAGATCGGCGACCGCTTCGAGCAGCTCGCGCGAGCACGACACCGCGAAGCGCGGCGCGAAGGCGGCGCGCAGCCGGCCGTTGGCTTTGCCGTCCCAGCGCTTGCGCAGCGCGACGCTCTCGTCGATCGACTCGCGCGTCTTCTCCTGCAGCCGGCTCGGGACTTCCTGGTCGGAGTCCATCATGCACTTGCCGACGACGGCGCGCAGGCCCATCTCGTCGAGCGCCTCGAAGACGACGTCCGTGTCGTGCACCGTCTCCATCGTCAGCGCGGTCGTCGTGCCGCTGAGCATCAGCTCGGTTGCCGCGAGGCGCGCCGAGGCGCGCAGCGTCGCCGGCGTGTGCGCCGCTTCCATCGGCCAGACGCGCCGCTTCAGCCAGTCGAGCAGCGGCATGTCGTCGGCGTGGCCGCGGAACAGCGTCTGGCAGAGATGGACGTGGGTCTGGATGAATCCCGGGAGGAGATAAGCGCCGCCGGCGTCGATCGTCGTGTCGTGGCGTTCCGACGGCTCGGTCCCGACCGCGGCGATCCGGCCGTCGCGCACCGACACGGCTCCTTCCACGATGTCGAGCGCGTCGTTCATCGTGAGGATCGTGGCGTTCCGGATCAGCGTGCTGATTGTTGACCCCGGTTCCATTTCATCGACAGTGCGGAGGCGTCCCGGCCATGCCGCACCGCGATGAGCTCGGCGAGGATGCTGACGGCGATTTCCGCCGGCGAGACGGCGCCGATGTCGAGGCCGATCGGCGCGTGCACGCGCGCCAGTCCTTCGATGGGCATCCCCTCGGCCTGCAGCGCGTCGAAGATGCGCGCCACCTTGGCGCGGCTGCCGATGAGGCCGATGTAGCGGAGGTCGCGCGCGGCGAGCGCGCGCAGCGCCTCGAAGTCGTGGGTGTGCCCGCGCGTGACCACCACCACGTAGGCGGACGGCGCGAGATCGGCGCGCTCCAGCCACGCGCCGATGTCGTCCACTTCGATCTTCTCGGCGGACGGGAAGCGATCGGCGTTGGCGAACTTCTCGCGGTCGTCGATCACGTGGATGCGGAAGCCGGCATCGGCCGCGAAGCGCGCCAGGTGCCAGCCGACGTGGCCGGCGCCGACGATGTAGAGCGCGGGGACGGGAGCGATCGGATCGATGTAGACCTCCATCTGGCCGCCGCAAATCAGGCCCGACTCCTGCACGAAGTCGTCGTTCAGGTCGTACTTCACCAGCGCCGGCTTGCCGGACGCAATCGCCTCGCGGGCGCGGCCGAGGGCATCGTTCTCGTAGCAGCCGCCGCCGATCGTGCCGACGATCCGCCCGTCGGCGAAGACCAGCATCTTGGCGCCGGTGCGCTGTGGCGTCGATCCGCTGGAGCGGACGATCGTCACCAGCGCCGCCGGCTCGCCGCGCGCCAGCGCCGCGGCCGCCGCCGGCAGGACTTCTTCGTTCAGACGAGCACCTCGATCTTCGCTTTCTTCCGCAGGTCCTGGATGAAGGCGTCGCGATGCTGCATCTTCTTCTGCGTGGTCAGGTATTCCTTGATCTTCGCCTGCGCTTCCTCGAAGGGGACGACGCGCTCGGCCTTGTGATCGACGACCTTGATCACGTGGTAGCCGAACTGCGTGGTGACGACGTCGCTGATCTGGCCCGGCTTCAGCTCGAACGACACCTTGTCGAACTCCGGCACCATCTGCCCCTTCGGGAAGTAGCCGAGGTCGCCGCCCTGCGAGGCGCTGCCGTCCTGCGAATGCTCCTTGGCCAGGGACTCGAAGCTCGTCCCCGATTTCGCCTGCTTCAGCACCGCGTCGATCTCGGTGCGCGCCTTCTTCTTCGCCGCCGCGTCCGCCTTCGGGTCGACGCGGACCAGGATGTGGCTGGCGCGGACCTGCTCGGGCTCCTTGAACTGCTCGGGGTTCTTGGCGTAGAAATCCTTCGCTTCCTGGTCGCTCGGGCCCGCCAGGCTGGCCTCCTCGGCGTTCACCAGCTTGGTCACGCTGAGATCGATCTCGGCGTCGTGCTTCAGCGTCTCGGGGTTCATGCCGCGATCCTTCAGGGCCTTCTCGAACGTTTCGTCGCTCGGGAACTGGCCGCGAATGGTGGCGATCTTGCCGGCGATCTCGGACGGCTCGACCTTGATGCCGCGTTTCTTGCTCTCCTGCGACAGCAGCTTGTAGATGACCAGCTGATCGATCGCGTTGCGGTAGATCTCGTCGCGGCGATCCTGCGGCACCGGCTGGCCGGCGCGCGCTTCCATCGTCTTGATGATCTGGTCGAGCTCCGGCTTGTGGATCTCTTCGCCGTTCACCCGCGCGATGACGTCGGGCAGCTGCGCCGGGACCGGCTTGGGCGGCGCGGCCGGCGTCGCCGGCGGGCCCCCGGCGGGAGGCGCTACGGACGAGGCCGCCTGGCCGGTCGTGCCAGTGGTGGCCGACGCCGGGGCGGGAGACTTACGGCAGGCCGACAGGGCGGCCGCGGCCAGGAGCAGACAAACGGCAATCTTGAACTTCACGCACACCTCGGTTGAAACGGCACGGATCTTCAATTGTAGCGCGGGTAACCCTATTGAACGGAATGAATTGGGCAGAGCTCGGTGGGCTCGGTGCCGGAAAGGAAGGCTTCGCGGATGACGTGCGGGCAGGCCGGCGTCGCCAGCTTGCCGGTCTCGCGGTCGATGTCGACGAAGACGACGCCCTCCGGGACCTCGAACGTTTCGTTGCTCTTGCCGTTGAGCGCCCGCATCATGAACTGCGTCCAGATCGGCAGCGCCGCCTGCGCGCCGCTGAGGCCGAGGGCCTGGTTGTCGTCGAGGCCGACCCAGACCACGGTGAGGAGGTCGGGCGTGAAGCCGGCGAACCACGCGTCGCGCAGGTCGTTGGTGGTGCCGGTCTTGCCGGCAGCGTCGAGCGTGAAGCCGGCGCTGCGCGCGCCGGCCGCCGTCCCCTCGTTGAGGACGCTGCGCATCATGTTCGTGACCAGGAAGGTCGTGTCCTTCCGCGTCACGGTCTTCGGAGCCGGCACGGCGATCGGCACGTCCTTGCCGCCGCTGATGATCCGTGACAGGCCGCGCAGCGGCCGCAGCACGCCGTCGTTGGGGAAGATGGTGTAGGCCGTCGCGATCTCGAGCGGCGTCGCCTCGAACACGCCGAGCGCGATCGACGGGTAGCCCTTGGGCGCGGTGCCGAGCCCGAACCGCTTCCACAGCGCGGCGACGTTGTCGAAGCCGGTGGATTCGGCCACCTTGATCGTCGCGATGTTGCGCGAGTGCGCCAGCGCGCGGCGCAGCGTGATCGGGCCGTCGTACTCGTCCTGGTAGTTGGCGGGCGTCCAGATCTGGTTGTTGAACGTGAACGAGGTCGGCTCGTCTTCCACCACTGTCGCCGGCGTGATGTCGGTGCGGCCGTCCTCGAGCGCGCGCTCGAACGCGGCCAGGTAGACGAACGGCTTGAAGACCGATCCCGGCTGGCGCTTGGCGCTGACGGCGCGGTTGTACTGCGACTGGTTGTAGGAGCGGCCGCCGACCATCGCCAGGATTTCGCCGGTGCGCGGATCGACCGCGATCAGCGCCGCCTGCGGGAAGCGCGGCTTGCGCCGCGCCAGGATCGCGTCGACCTTGATCAGCCCTTCACGCACCGCGTCCTGGGCGATGCGCTGCAGGTGCAGATCGAGCGTGGTGTAGACGTCGACCGCGCCCGCGACCTTGGTCTTGTCCTGCAGTTCCTGCGTCAGGTAGTCGACGAAGTACGGCGCCTCCGACTCGAGCGCGCGCTGCACCGTCTGCAGCGGCTCGAGCGAGGCGCGTTCGGCCGCGTCCGCGCTGATGAAGCCGGTCTCCGACATCGTGTGCAGGACGATGTTGCGGCGGTCCCTGGCGCGATCGGGATGCTGGAACGGCGAGTAGTACGGCGGCGACTGGATCACGCCGGCAATCGTCGCCGCCTCGACCAGCGACAGGTTGCTCACGTCCTTGCCGAAGAACAGCCGCGCCGCTTCGGGAACGCCGGTGATGGCGAACGAGCCGCGCTGCCCGAGGTAGACGTCGTTGAGGTAGAGCTCGAGGATCTTGTCCTTCGACAGCCGCCGCTCGAGCGCGAACGACATCAGCCACTCGGTGAACTTGCGGCGCGGCCCCTTCTCGCGCGCCTTGTCGAACCCCCACATCGAGGTGAGGAAGGTGTTCTTCACCAGCTGCTGGGTGAGCGTGCTGCCGCCGCCCAGATACTTCTTGCTGCCGAAGATGTTGGTGAAGACGGCGCGCGCGGTGCCGAACCAGTCGACGCCGGAGTGATCGTAGAAGCGGCGATCCTCGATGGAGATGACCGCCTGCACCATCCGCGGCGGAATCGCCGCCAGCGGCACGTCGCGCCGCTTCTCGCGCCCTTCGCTGACGATCGCGGTGAGCAGCGGCGCATCCATCTCGATGCTCTCGAGCCGCTCTTTCCGCTTGCCGACCGCCTCCATGTACTGCAGGTTCCCGCCGCCTCCCTTGGGCGTCGGCGGCGAGAAGACGAAACGTACGGTCTGGCCGGCGCGATCCCCGGCGCGCGGGACGACGGCCAGCGCGTTCTGTCCAATCGCGAACTGGCCTGCTTGTTCCACCGGCGAACGCTGTGCGTATCCGAGATCGTTGAGGCGATCGACCATCTGCGCCAGCGAGACGCGCTGGCCGCGGCGGATCGTGAGCGGCCGCCCGAAGATCCGGGGATCGGTGCGCTGGAACTCGCCGTGCATGCGCGCGTCGATCATCCCGGACACCTGGACGTACGCGTACCCGACCAGCACGACGAACAGCAGAGCCGGGATGGCGACCGCGAGCGCGGCGTAGAACTTCCAGCTGCGCCCCCGGAGGAAGGCCAGGCGCGGACGCGAAGTGGGCTTCGCCGCGGGTTTGGCAGGAGGAACCGTGGACACCTGGGCTGCAACCCGCATTGTATACTGAGCGTCTTACCATCTTGATGCTGAGGTGCATCCATCGGTGCGCTTGCGGCGAGCGGCGCCGTTCCGGCCCGCGCCCTTATTCCAGGAGGACATGGTTCATGACTCGGCTCTGCTCTGCGCTGTTGGCGGCGCTGCTGCTCATCGCGGGATCCGCTCCCGTCTCGGCGCAGTCGACTGCGATCAACGGCACGATTGAAGGCACGGTCAATGACACGAGCGGAGCGGCGCTCCCTGGTGTCACGGTCACGATCACCAACACCGATACCGGAGCCCAGCGCATCGTCATCACCGGCGAGCAGGGCACCTATCGCGCTCCGCTCCTCCCGCTCGGCCGCTACGACGTCGTCGCCGAGCTGCCCGGCTTCAAGAAGTACGAACAGAAGGGCATCTCGCTGTCGGCGGGGCAGACGGCCACCATCAACGTGTCGCTGAGCGTCGGCAACGTGTCGGAGACGATCACGGTCACGGGCGAGTCGCCGGTGGCGCAGCCCGGCAAGATCGATCTCGGGCGGACGATCAGCGAGCAGGAGGTCAAGAACCTGCCGCTGGTCTCGCGCAACCCCTATAACTTCGCCTTCCTGCAGGCGAACGTGACCGGGTTCGAGAACAACGAGTTCGGCGTGCCGCGCATCAACGCCAACGGCAGCCAGATGCACACCAACTACCAGCTGGACGGCAATACCAACACCGAGAAGGACCGCGCCGGGCTGCGGATGCTGCCGGTGTCGGAGGTGCTCGTCCGCGAGGTCAAGGTGATCACCAACGGCTTCGCGCCGGAGTTCGGCCAGACAACCGGCATGGTCTACAACGCGGTGACGCCGTCGGGGACCAACAGCGTGCACGGATCGGCGAGCTACCGCTTCAAGCGCAACGGCTTCTCGACCGACGCGTTCTTCCTGCCGGCGGGCGCGCGCAAGCCCGACACCGAGGCGGACGACTTCACCGCGGCGATCGGCGGGCCGATTCAGAAGGACCGGTGGCATTTCTACGGGGCCTACGAATACGTCGATCGCAGCCTGGTCACCGGCGGGCAGGTCATCACCGTAACGCCGGCCAACGCCGACGCGCTCGGCATCACGCTGCCGGCCGACGGCGTCATCCCGGCGCACCAGAAGGTGAACTTCCTCTTCGGCAAGAGCGACTACAAGGTCAACGATCGCAACCAGCTGTCGGCGCGCTACTTCCTCTTCAAGAACTTCTCGCCGGCGAACATCGGCGGCGGCCTGACGACGACGGACCGCGCGACCGACTTCACCGATCGCATGGACTCGGCGTCGGCGCAGCTGGTGTCGCAGATGGGCACCAACAAGCTGAACGAGCTGCGCGTGCAGTACGCGCGGCGGCACCAGTTCCGCACGCAGGGGATTTCGGTCGACGGGCCGGCCATCACCGTGTCGGGCGTGGCGCAGTTCGGCGGGGCGCGGCTCGGCGACGGCAACTCGGTCGGCTTCGACTTCAACCAGGGCATCACCCAGGTGATCGACAACCTGAGCTGGATTCGTGCCACGCACGCCTACAAGATGGGGGTCGATCTGCAGTGGATCGGCGACCAGCGCGTGCGCGGCGATCAGTTCGTCTACACGTTCCCGAACAACGCGGCCTACCTGGCGGCGAAGAACGGCACCGCGCCGTTCGGCTATTCGACGCTGCAGCAGCTGTTCGGCAACCTCGCGGCCGACTACAACTCGGGCTTCTACGGCTTCTTCGTGCAGGACGACTGGCAGATCAAGCCGCAGCTCAAGCTGCTCTACGGGCTGCGCTACGACCTGTTCGACGTGCCGTCGGCGCGCCCGTACACGCTGAACCCGTACTCGCAGAACTTCTCGGTCGACAAGAACAACCTGGCGCCGCGCGCGGGCCTGTCGTGGGCGGTCGACTCGAACGCGCGCACGGTCGTCCGCGCGTCGGTCGGCCTGATGTACGAGCCGCCGCTGCTCGACTTCTACGACAATGCGATCCTGAACAACGGCGATCCGGCGAGCTTCTCGGTGTCGCTCAGCGGCACCAGCGCGGGGGCGCCGCCGTTCCCGCAGAGCCTGGCCAACGTACCGCCGACCTTCGTGCTGCCGCGCCAGAGCATCAACGCCGTGGACCCGGACTTCAGGACGCAGTCGGCGTGGCTGAGCAACGTCCAGGTGGAGCGCGAGCTGCGGCGCGACATGTCGTTCTCGGTCGGCTACGTCAACTCGATCGGGCGCAACCTGCCGCTGCTGATGGACGTCAACATCATCCCGACGGCGGCGTCGCTCGGCGACGGGCGGCCGATCTATTCGACGGCGGTCAACGGCGCGACCCGCGTCGACACCAACTTCGATCACATCAACATGTTCAAGTCGATCGGCGAGTCGACCTACAACGCGTTCACCGCCTCGCTGACCAAGCGGATGACCCACGGCTGGATGGCGCAGGCGACCTACACGCTGGCGCGCGGCGAGGACACGGCGCCGCTGACCGGCACCTACGTCGTCGGCAGCGGCGACGACCGCGTGTCGGATCCGTCGAACCTGGATCGCGACAAGGGGGTCACGCCGTTCAACCAGGCGCACACCTTCTCGCTGTCGACGGTCATCGCGCCGGTGGTGGCCGACAGCAAGGCGGGCGCGGCGATCTGGAACAACAACCAGCTCGGGATCATCGTGCAGGCCAACAGCGGGCTGCCGTTCAACATCCGCGCCGCGACCGATCTCAACGGCGACGGGGTGCTGAACGATCGTCCCAACGGCCTGGAGCGCAACGCCGGCCGTCTGGGCCGGGTGTTCTATCTCGACATGCGCTACTCGCGCTTCATCCCGGTGCGCGCCGGCCAGCGCGCGGAGCTGTTCCTGGAGGCGAAGAACCTCTTCAACACCGAGAACATCGCCGGCGTGAACCGCGTGCTGCCGAGCGGCGCGGTCGACGCGGCGGGCAACGCGCTGGTGCCGATCGTGATCAACGGCGCCGACTACCCGACGGCTGGCAAGAGCGGCTACGATCAGCGCCTGATCCAGCTCGGGTTCAAGTACAGTTTTTGACACCTGTTAGCCTGACCTTTAGGTCGGGCGTTGCAAGCTTTCAGGTCGCGCGGTCCTTCGGACGCGCGACCTGAAGGTCGGTCGAGACGCGCGACCTGAAGGTCGCGCCAACAAGGATCATGCTTCGTCAGATTTCCGCGCTCGCCGCGCTCGTCCTCGTCCTCGCGACCTCCGCCGCAACCCAGCTTCGCGTGGCGCCTCCCGGCGAACGCCCTGACGCCGCCGCACTCGAACTCGCGTTGCGCAAGCTGGCCAGCACCGGCACGTTCATGCAGACCGACGCCCATCCCGATGACGAGGACAACGGGCTGCTGGCGATGCTCGGCGAAGGGCAGGGAATGCGGACCACCCTCGTCACGCTCACGCGCGGCGACGGCGGGCAGAACGAAATCGGCCCGGAGATCGGGCAGTCGCTCGGCGTGCTGCGGACGGAGGAACTGCTCGCCGTCCACCGCTTCGACGGCGCCGAACAGTACTTCACGCGCGCGATCGACTTCGGCTACTCGTTCAGCATCGACGAGTCGATCGACAAATGGGGCCACGACGAGATCGTCGGCGATCTCGTGCGGCACATCCGCACCATCCGTCCCGACGTCATTGCCGGCTTCCTGTGCGGCGGCACCAGCGGCGGTCTGCACCACCAGGCCTCAGCCAGGCTGACGCAGGAGGCCTTCCGCGCCGCGGCCGACCCCGCGAAGTATCCGGAACAGATCAAGGAAGGGCTGCACCCGTGGCAGGCGCTGCGCTACTTCTGCACCGACGAGACGTCGTTCGCGCCCAATCCGCCGCCGCGGACCGCGGACCTCCTGCGCGCCGACGTGTCCGGCTTCGATGCGTGCCTGGGCCGCACCTACTCCGAGATCGGCCTCGAGGCGCGCTCGATGCACAAGTGCCAGGGCACGTCGCAGCTCCTCCTGCTTCCCGGCCAATCGCAGAGCCGCAGCTATCGATTGAAAGATTCGGTGGCCGACATGGAAACATCGAATCCCGACGGTACGAAGCTCTGGCACGCGCATCCGGAGTTTTTCACGGACATCGACACCGGCATCGAAGGCCTGACGCGGTTCAGCGGCTACCATCCACGAGAGTTGACCGACGGTCTGGCGGCGATCGCGGCCGCGATCCGTGACGCGCGCAGTGCGGCGAAGACCTCGGCCTCGTCCGCCGTCGCACCCCTCGCAGCGGGGCGGCGCGCCGTGCGGGATCTCAACGCGAAGCTGCCGGCCCTCCTGCCGTCGTCTCCGCCGGTGGTGGGCAGTGGTCCGGCCCAGGCCTACATCTTCAACACGGACGTGATCTACGAACTGAGTCTCCGTCTCTCCCAGAAGTACGAGCAGTTCTCCGCGGCGCTCGCTATCGCCGCCGGCGCGCGGCTCGATGCGCTGGCAGACGATGGCGTCGTGACGCCGGGGCAGGCCGTCAATGTCTCGGTCTACGGTGCAGGGTCGGGGGATCTGAAGAGCGTGACGTTGAAGGGCTTCGACGGGCAGCTCTCCACGTGCACAGGCGATCTGGCGAAGGCTGTTTCCTGCAAGGCTCCGGTAAAGATCCCGGCGAACACGCATCTCTCGACGCCGTACTGGACGCCGCGCAAGGACGCCGCGCGCTATGACTTCGAGCCGGACGTCCCCTTCGGCGTCCCGTTCCGGCCGACGCCGTTCACGGCAACGTTCACGCTGGTGATCGGCGGTGAAGAAGTCAAAGTCGAGCGGTCGGTGCAGTTCCGCTATTCCAATCTCGTCGCGGGTGAGAAGCGCACCCAGCTGCAGGTGTCGCCCCCGTTCAACGTCACGGTCGAGCCCGACATCGCCGTGTTTCCTGTTGCTGCAGCAGATCTTCCGGCTAAAGCCGGAAGCCACGAGACTGCATCATCAGCTTCCGCCTCTCCCAACATGAACACTGTGGCTTCCGCCTTCAGGCGGAAGACGGTGCAAGTCACTGTTGGCAACAACCAGAAAGGCGCAGCGACGGCGTCGGTCGCGTTGCAGGCGCCGGCCGGATGGACCGTCGAGCCGTCTTCACAACCGATCAAGTTCTCGCGCGAAGACGAGGCGGTCACCGTCACGTTCGCGGTGCAGCCGCCCGTCAGCGCGGCCGCCGGCGAATCGACGCTGAAAGCCGTCGTCACCGCAGAGAACGGCGCGCGATCCGATCTCGGCTACGAGGTCGTCGAGTATCCGCACATCCATCGCCGACATGTGGTGCAGCCGGCGGACGTTCGAGTCAAGGTGATGGACGTCACCGTCGCATCCGGCGTGAAGGTCGGCTACGTCATGGGTGTCGGCGACAAGGTGCCCGAGGCGATTCGGCAGCTTGGCGCCGAGGTGAAGATGATCGACGCCGACATGCTGGCGTCCGGCGACCTGTCGCAGTTCGACGTCATCATGCTCGGCGTGCGCGCCTACGAGCGGCGGCAGGACCTGCGCGCCAACAACCAGCGGCTGCTCGACTACGCCGCCGGCGGCGGCACCGTCGTCGTCCAGTACCAGCGCACCGAGTTCAACGAGGCCCAGTACGGCCCGTATCCGGCGAAGACGACGGCGGACCGCGTCACCGACGAGAACGCGCCGATCGAGATCCTCGTGCCCGGCCACCCGCTGTTCACCACGCCCAACCGCATCGGGCCGGACGCCTGGCGCGGCTGGGTGCAGGAGCGCGGCACCTATTTCATGGGCGAGCGCGACCCTCGCTACGTCGATCTCGTCCGCTCGCAGGATCCTTTCCCGTACAATGCTGGATCAAAGACCGGCATCCTGGTGGAAGCGCGCGTCGGCAAGGGGCGGTGGATCTACACCGGCCTCGGCCTGTGGCGGCAGCTGCCGGCCGGCACCGACGGCGCCTATCGCCTGTTGGCGAACTTGATCAGCCTAGGGAAGAAAGCCGCGTGAAATTTTCGCCCGATTACGTCCGGATCGTCCTCAACGAGAACTTCGAAGACGCCAAGGCGCAGTTCCTGACGCCGCTGATGGCGATCGAATACGCCCACCTGATCATGCTGGCCGAGCAGGGGATCGTCGGCCGCGACGAAGCCGCCGCGATCCGCACCGCGCTCGACGCCATCTCCGAGGACGACATCCGCCAGGTTCGCTACGACGGCACCTACGAGGACCTGTTCTTCTACCTCGAGCGGCTGGTGGTCGCCGGCTGCGGCGAGGACGCGGCCGGCCGCCTGCACACCGCCCGCTCGCGCAACGACATCGACATGACGATGTACCGGATGTCGCAGCGGCAGTTGATCCTCGCGGTGATCGACGCGACGGTGGCGCTGCGCCGCGCGCTGGTGCCGCTGGCCGAGAAGTACCGCGACGCGGTGTTCGCCGCGCACACCCACACGCAGCCGGCGCAGCCGTCGACGATCGCGCACTACCTGCAGGCGGTGGTCGAGCAGCTGGAGCGCGACACGGTGCGGCTCAGGGCCGCCTACGCCAGCACCAATCAGAATCCGCTCGGAGCCTGCGCGATCACCGGGACCGGCTTTCCGATCGATCGCAGCCGGACGGCGGAGCTCCTCGGCTTCGACGGGACGACGGGGAACACCTACGGCAGCATCGCGACGGTGGACTACCTGCTCGAGAGCGTGAGCGCGACCGCGGTGCTGCTGGTCGGCCTCGGCCGCGTCATCCAGGACCTGCTGCTCTGGTGCACGCTCGAGTTCGGCTACCTGCGCCTCGCCGACGGCTTCGTGCAGGGCAGCAGCATCATGCCGCAGAAGCGCAACCCGGTGGCGCTCGAGCACGCGCGCGCGATCGGCAGCAAGGCGCTGGGCCAGGCGACGGGCCTGATGCTCGCGCCGCACAACACGCCGTTCGGCGACATCGTCGATACCGAGGACGACCTGCAGCCGCTGGTGCGCCAGTTCTTCCACGACGCGGCGCGCGCCGTCTCGCTGGTCGCCGCCGCGATGCAGGGCGCCGAGTTCAACGTCGAGAAGCTGGCGGAGCGCGCGGGGCAGAACTGGATCACGGTGACGGAGCTCGCCGACACGCTGACGCGCGAGCACGGGCTGGCGTTCAAGGCCAGCCACGGCATTGCGGTGCGCCTCGTCGCCGGCGCGCGCGCCACACCGAACCAGCCGCTCGCATCCCTTCTGCGTGACGTGTCGAAGGCGGTGACGGGGACGGCGATCGTCTACTCGGACGAGCGTCTCGCCGAGATCCTCAGCCCGCGCCACTTCGTCGCGGTGCGCACGACGCACGGCGGACCCTCGCCGTCCGAGATCACGCGGGCGATTGGCGAGTCGAAGAAGGCGCTGACTGAAGACGAAGACTGGTTGCGCTGCGCGCGCGAGCGACTGCGCGCCGCCGGCGAGAAGCTGAAGGACGCTGCCGCGGCTCTCTAGTCAGGGCTAGAAGCCCTGACCCACGGGCGCTGCTTGCCGCCATAGCCTTGGCGGAGGCGGGTGGGTCAGCCCTTTATGGGCTGACCTACAGCGTGATCAGCCAGTGGTGGCCGGGATCGATGGGGAGCTCTTCGAGCAGCAGATCGATCAGGCCCGGGCCGTAGCGGTTCAAGAAGTAGATCACCGCGAGCGTGCGCTCCTGCGGATGGCCCTGCGGAAAGGCCTGCCCCTGCGCGCGCGTGAACTGGCGGCGCAGCGTCTCGTCGCGCTTCTTCGCCGAGTGAATCACCTTCGAGTGCAGCGAGCGCAGCTCGTGCTCCATCTTGCCGAGCGTCGTCCTGGCCGCGCCCTGCAGCGTCGGATCCAGCGCGGGCAGCGCCTCGATCACCCGGTCCATCGCCTCGTGCACCTGTGACGCCGCGTCCTTGAGCGACTGCTCGACCGCGGCCGGCAGCTGGGCCTCCAGCAGCTTGTTCAGCGTGGACTCGTCCGGCGTGCGGAGGTCTTCGAACGCGAGCTTGTACTTGGCGAGGAAGCGCGTCGCGCCCGAGTCGAGCAGCGTCGCGGTCGAGCGCGGCACCATCAGCGGCATCGGCACGCCGAACTGCTCGTAGACGCCGCGCAGCTGGCCGAGATAGGCGAGCTCGCTCGGGCCGGCGACGTAGGCGATCGTCGGAAAGAGCGTGTCCTGCACGATCGGCCGCAGGAGCACGTTCGGGCTGAACGCGGCCGGCCGTTCGCGCGCGGCGCGCGCCAGGTCCTCGCTCGAATGCGTCTCGTCGCCGATCGCGAGCTGATCCCCCTGGCGCCGGATCGACCGGCGCACGGGATCGAGGTTGAACAACGACACGCTGTCGGGCTGCGAGACGACCTGCGGCGCGTGTCCCCGTGCGGCCAGCGCCTCGCCCGCTTCCGCGGCCAGCGCCGCGGTGCGGCCGGGCGACGACAGCTCGCGGGCGAAGACGTCGGCCACCAGCGGCTTGGCCGCCGGATCGGCGGACTCGAACACGACGAGGCCGTACGGGCCGAGCAGCGTTTCGATCCAGGTGGCGAACGCACAGGCGAACCCGCGCCCGGGCGTCCAGGCGGCGCGGATCGAATTGAGGATGTCGGAGGTGAACTCGGTGGGTTGAAGGACGGCGGCCAGCTCCTCGATCGTCGGCTCGACGCGGGCATCCAGCTGGAGCTTGGCCACGGGCAGCTCGCCGGCCCCCTCGAGATCCGGCAGCGTCACGGTACGCGGCTGGAACTCGGCGTCGAGCACCGTACAGCTCTTGACCTCTTCCCAGTCGTGATCTTCCGCCTCGACCCAGAACACCGTCACCGCCGGCACCTTCTGCTTGTGCTCGGTGCGGCGCGCCAGCTGCAGCGCGGTGATCGCCTTCAGCAGCGTGTACATCGGCCCGCCGAAGACGCCCGCCTGCTGCCCGGTCACCACCGCGACGGCGTTGGGGTCGGCCAGCCGCGCCGCGGCGGCGCGGGCCTCGGCCGGCGCGTTGCGGTGAACCTGCTGCGCCTGCAGCACCGACGCCAGCCGCGCGCGATCCCGCGGCTGCTGCTGCGCGCGCGCCACGGCCTGGCGCCACGCGTCCGCCTCGAGCGGGTTGCCGGCGTAGAGCCCTTCGACCTGCTTGAAGTTGTAGGCGTAGTCGCCGGCCAGCGGACGAATCCACGGGAAGCGGCGCACGTCCACCGGGCTGAGTTTCAACCGCGGTTCGCTGGACAGGCTGGGCTCGACAGACACGGAGTCGTACTCTCTCAGAGCGCTTGGAAAGCTGTCAAGGCAGCGGCGTGGTGACACCCCGCTTCAGACGCGCAGGAAGGTCCCGGGGATCCCGCGATTCGTGGTACAGTTGGTCGATCTGCCCGAGGAGTTCCGTCGCTGACCAGAGAGGACCCAAGCGCATTCTCGCCGCCAGCCGCTTTCGGCCCCTTTCGGGTGCTGCACCAGATAGGTATTGGTACTCTCGGTCCCGTCTTTCGTACCTACGAGCCCGCGCGCGATCGCCTCGTCGCGGTCAAGGTCTTCCGTCTCGACATCGTCCCCGAACAGGCCCAGGCCCTGGCTGACGCGCTGAAGCGCGCGGCGCAGGCGTCGCTCTTCCATCCCTCCATCGTCGAGCCGCTCGCCGCCGGAGTCGAAGGGACGCTGGCGTATCGCGCCGAGGAGTATGTCGCCGCCGAGTCGCTCGACGTGGCCATGCGCCACTACGCGCCGGCCCCCCTGGACAAGGCGCTGCCGTTCATCACGCAGATTGCCGGCGCGATCGACTTCGCGCGCGCCGCCGGGGTCGGGCACGGCGGGTTGCATCCGCGTGACGTGTTCGTCACACCGGACGAAGCCCGCGCCACGGGCTTCGGCGTCGTCGAGGCGCTGGAAGCGGTCGGCATCCGCGCACCGGTTCGCCGTCCCTACACCGCCCCGGAGCGGATCGACGGTGCGTCGTGGGGGACGGCCGCCGACATCTTCTCGCTCGCCGCGATCGCATTCGAGCTGCTGACCGGGCGAAGGCCCGCGGGCACCGGGACGGAGATCGGCGCGCTGCCGGACGGTCCCCACCGCGACGCGCTGCACGCGGTGCTGGCGCGCGCCATGGACGCGGATCCTGCGAAGCGATTCACGAACGCGCTGGCATTCGCGAGTGCGCTCGAAGCGGCGTCGCGCGGCGAGACGGTGGCTGACGCACCGCCGACGGCGGAACCGGCATCGGCGATCGGCACGGCGGAGGTGGCCGCCCCGGTGGCCGTCGCCACGACTGCGGCGACACTGTCGACGCCTGGTGAGTTCGCGATCGACACGCAGCTCGACCCCCCGTTCGCGCCGGAGCCCGCGAGACGTCCCGAGCCCCGGCCGGAGCCGGTCGTCGAGGTCGCGCCCGCGGACATCGAGGCGGAGTCGATCGACGATCTGCCTGAAGAACCCGCGCCGTTCGCTGACGACTTCGTGCACGAGCAGGCGGATCCCGATTTGCGCCGGCCGCTCGAAGCGGTTGGCGAGACGGTGCCGCCGCTGTCGCGGGACTTCGAGTCGCCGGGTTACGGGCCCGCCTCGGCGGTCTCGCTGCGCGCACCTGACGTGGAGGCGCCCATGCTAGGAGCCGATCACGATCCGGAGGTCATCGAGCGGTCGCGCTCGCCGGTGCTGCCGTCGGCGTTGATGCTCGTGCTCGGCCTGCTCGCCGGTTTCGCCGCCGGCGCGTATTACATGAGCGGCCGCGATCGTGTGCCCTCGCCCACGGAGGGCGCGGCACCACCGGCCACCGCGGGGACACAGGCACACGCAAGTCCCGCGGGTCCGGCAGGACCGGCCACCGCCGATCGTCCGGGTCAATACAGCGAGCAGAAGGTGACCTCGCCGACGGCGGGCGGCGTGCCGCCGACGGAAGGCGCGCGCCCGCCGCTGCCCGGCGCCGCGGAGGCCGACCGGCGTGGCCGCGCGGGCGACGCGGCAACCTCGTCCACCGGGCGCGTCGCGACACCATCAACCGCCGCGCACGGCGCCGTGAGAGGACGCCTGGTCGTACAGTCGACGCCGTCGCGCGCCGCGGTGACGATCGACGGCAAGTGGCGCGGGCGTACGCCGCTGACGCTCGACGACCTGCCGTTCGGCACCTACGTCGTCCGCGTCGTGCAGCCCGGCTACCGGATCGCGCGGGAGGAAGTCCGCCTGAGCGCGGCCAGCGCCTCGCACACCTTCGCGGCGAGGCTCGAAGCGGAGCCGCGCCCCGCGCCCGCGGTCCCGACGCCGGCGCCGCAGCGGACCGTGCCGCCGCCGAGCCCCGCGGCGGGCAACACGACCGACAGCTACACCGGCAGCATCTACGTCGACTCGCGTCCGCGCGGCGCGACGGTGTTCGTCGACGGCCGCAGCGTCGGCCAGACGCCGCTCAGCCTGCCGGGCGTGCCGATCGGCTCGCACGTGGTGAAAATCGAAATGGCAGGAAAGCAGCCGTGGAGCGCGACGACGCGCGTCACCGCCGGCGCGATGTCGCGCGTGACCGGCTCACTCGAGGACAAGTAATAAAGGTGAAGGCAACCTTAGCGCTCGAAAACGGGATCTGGTACGAAGGGGAAGCCGCGGGGGCCCTCGGCGAAACCGGCGGCGAAGTCGTGTTCAACACGAGCATGACCGGCTACCAGGAGATCCTCACCGATCCTTCGTACGCCGGCCAGATCGTCGCGATGACGGCGCCCGAGATGGGCAACTACGGCGTCGCGCACAACGACCCCGAGTCGCGCGGCACGCAGGTCGCCGGCTTCATCGTTCGCGAGGAATCGCCGATCGCCAGCAACTGGCGCTCCGAAGGCACGCTGCGCGACTACCTGACGCGCAACAACATCGTCGCCATCTCGAACATCGACACGCGCGCGCTGACGCGGGTGCTGCGCTCGGCCGGCGTGATGCGCGGCATCATCGCCACCGGCGACACCGACCCGCGCCTGCTGGTCGATCGCGCGCAGGCGCTGCCGTCGATGGAAGGCTCCGACCTGGTGCTCGGCGTGACCTGCGAGCGCGAGTTCGACTGGCAGCCCTCGTCCTCGCCCGAAGACGAGTTCGCGCCGCCGGCGCAGCGCCGCGCGCGGCGCAACCTGCGCGTCGCGGCCTACGACTACGGGATGAAGTGGAACATCCTGCGCCGCTTCACGGCGTACGGCTGCGACGTCCGGGTCTTTCCCGCGACCGCGCCGGCCGCGGAGCTGATCGCGGCCGGACCCGACGGCGTGTTCCTGAGCAACGGCCCCGGGGATCCGGCGGTGCTGTCCTACGCGATCGCAAACGCGCGGCACCTGGTCGAGGCCGACGTGCCGGTGTTCGGGATCTGCCTCGGCCACCAGGTGCTGTCGCTGGCGATGGGCGGAGAAACCTACAAGCTGAAGTTCGGCCACCGCGGCGCCAACCACCCCGTTCGTGAGATCGAAAGCGGCAAGGTGGAGATCACCTCGCAGAATCACGGCTTCGCCGTCGACCCCGATTCGCTGCCATCCGACGTGAAGGTCACGCACGTGAACCTTTACGACGGTACTGTGGAAGGGCTCCGGCACACGACGAAGCCGGTGTTCTGCGTGCAGTACCATCCCGAGGCGGCGCCGGGGCCGCACGACGCGGACTACCTGTTCAGACAATTCGTCGAAGAAATGGAACGGCGCGCCTGAGAGATGCCGAAGCGTACTGATCTGAAGCGGATTCTCGTCATCGGCTCCGGGCCGATCGTCATCGGCCAGGCGTGCGAGTTCGACTACTCCGGCACGCAGGCCTGCAAGGCGCTCAAGGCCGAAGGGCTCGAGGTCGTCCTGGTCAACAGCAACCCGGCGACGATCATGACCGACCCGGAGATCGCCGATCGCACCTACGTCGAGCCGCTGACCTCGGAGATCCTGGCGCAGGTGATCGAGCGCGAGCGCCCCGACGCGCTGCTGCCGACGGTCGGCGGCCAGACCGCGCTGAATCTCTCGGTGCAGCTGGCCGAAGAGGGCATCCTCGACCGCTTCAACGTCGAGCTGATCGGCGCCTCGGTCGAGGCGATCAAGGTCGCCGAAGACCGGCTGCTGTTCCGCGACGCGATGACCGAGATCGGCGTCGCCACGCCCAACAGCCGCTACGTGAAGTCGATGAAGGAAGCCTTCGAGGCGATTGAGCCGATCGGCTTTCCGATCATCGTCCGCCCCTCGTTCACGCTCGGCGGCGTCGGCGGCGGCATCGCCTACAACATCGAGGAGTTCCGCGAGATCGCGCAGCGCGGGCTCAGCCTCAGCCCGGTGCACGAGGTCCTGCTCGAAGAGTCGGTGATCGGGTGGAAGGAGTTCGAGCTCGAGGTCATGCGCGACCGGGCCGACAACTTCGTGGTCATCTGCTCGATCGAGAACGTCGACCCGATGGGCGTGCACACCGGCGACAGCATCACCGTCGCGCCGGCGCTGACCCTCACCGATCGCGAGTACCAGCGCATGCGCGATCTGGCGCGGCGCATCA
>Ga0207648_10002148_pt1 | contig 21431 bp, 14 predicted proteins | sample KBSMisM32_FD_184310 | JGI IMG/M metagenome (GOLD analysis project Ga0207648, IMG submission 184310) | Miscanthus rhizosphere microbial communities from Kellogg Biological Station, Michigan, USA - KBS Miscanthus M3-2 (SPAdes) (version 2) | ecosystem: Host-associated > Plants > Roots >...
CGGAATGCTCCACGTCATTGACGTTGTTGGACAGGAAGCGCTCGTAGCTCGCTACGATCCGGGCGCCCATTTCGTCCGGCGACAGGCCCGAATAATTGAAGGCCACGCCCAGCACCGGAATCCCGATATTGGGGAAGATGTCCGTAGGCGTGCGCAGCGCCGCCAGCGGCCCGAAGATCAGAATCATCAGGGCCATCACGATGAAGGTATAGGGGCGGTCCAGCGCGACCTTGACCAGCCAGGTCATGCCGCGCTCGGAAATAACTCTGTCATCACAAGCCCTTGACGCAAGATTGCCGGATTATAGCGGCAAATCGGCGAACCGCACCGCCAGGGTTGTCGCAACCTGTCGCGGGCCCGGCCTCGCGGCGCGCTTGGTTGCGCGCCGCTGCGGCGTTCGCCGGGGCGAAAGGTCCACTGGACCTTTCGCTTTTCCCGGCTCACCCCCTCCGGCCTTCGCAACCGGCCGTGGCGCTAGATTCGCGCCACGGCGTTGCTACGGCCACCTCCCCCTATGCGAACGCGCTTCGCGCGTGCGGGGGAGGGACGGTATATTCCATAGAGAATCTGGGGTATTATCCAGTCATGATTTCGCAAAAAGCCCGCTATGCCCTGCGCGCCCTGCTTTACCTGGCCGCCCGGGGCGAGGGCGGCCCGGTCCAGATTTCCGAAATTGCGGAAAGCGAGAGAATTCCCCGCAAGTTCCTTGAGGCCATTCTGCTGGAATTGAAAAGGACCGGCATCGTGCGCAGCCATCGTGGCCGCTCCGGCGGCTATTCCCTGGGCAAGCCGGCCAAAGACATCAGCTTTGCCGATGTCTTGCGGGTGACCGACGGCCCCTTGGCTCTCAGCCCCTGCGTCAGCGTGATGGCCTATCGCAAGTGCGACGATTGTTTCGAGGAATCGGTCTGCGCCATCCGCAAGGCCCTTTTGGCGGCGCGGGACGCCACCGCCCAGATCCTGGAATCCCGGAACCTGGCTGCTGCTGCGCAACAATTGCGGCGTTCGGGCGCTTTATAGCAAAGTCGCTTTTTCCGCCTTTTCCGGGGGCCTGGAAAAACTTCTTAATCCCTATTGACTAGATAGAGATTTAGCAGAATTATGCCCCCGTCCGGTCCGAAGAAGGAAGGCCGGCGGCGTAATTTCATGGGGTCACGATGCATAGGCTTCGCATTTCCACTCTCCTGGCCGGTGTTGCGCTGGTCGCATTCGCCCAACCCGGCTTGGCGGCCGCGGCAAAGAAGCAACCTCCGGCGCCGCCGCCGCCCGATCCGCGCATCGGAGTCCTGGAACAGCAGCTGCGCGACATTCAGCAGCAGCTGAACGAGATCAAGGGCGCGCCGGATTACAGCGCCGCGGTGCTCGATCTTAAGCGCTCGACCTCCGACCAATATACAGATGTCTCCAAACAGCTCGCCGCCCAGAACAAGGTCGGGCTGGACAATGCGCGTTTGACAGTCACCAGCGCGAACGGCGCCTTCAGCCTGTCCTTGCGCGCGCTTGTGCAGTTCGATGTGGGCTATTTCGCGCAAGGCAAAAACCCCGCCAGCGTGGACTTGAATAGCGGCACCAATTTCCGCCGCGCCCAATTGGGCTTTCAAGGCATCGCCTTCCGCGATTGGTCGTATAATTTCCTCTATGACTTTGGCGGCTATGGCGTTGAAAATCGCGGCTATATCTACAACGCCTATATCGAATATGACGGATTGAAGCCGTTCTTCTTCCGCATCGGAGCCTATACGCCTTTCCTGGGCCAGGAAGACCAGACCGGTTCAGGCGACCTGTTTTTTCCCGAGCGTGCCGCCTCGGTGGATGTTTCGCGCAACATCGCCGGCGCTCCCAGCCGGGAAGCCGCCAGCATCTGGATGCAGGGCGACTGGTATCACGTCGCCATTTCCTATACCGGCAAGAAAAGCGGCGATGGCACCACCACGGGCGCGGCGGTCGGCACTTTCGATGCCCAGCAAGCCCTGATCGGCCGCGCCGCTTTTCTTCCGGTTTCCACACCCGAAGCCAAATGGCTGGTCGAAGGTCATGTCACGGAAGTCTTGAAACTGCCCGATACCACCGCCAGCCCCGCCGCCACGGTAATCCGGCTCAGCAATCCCCCGGAAGTGGCGGTGGATGCCAGCCGGACGGTGGATACCGGCAATCTGGATGCCAAGAATGTGCGCGAGTTTGGTTTTGAAACCGCTGGAACCTATGACCGTTTCTATGGTCAGGGGGGATGGTTTCGTTATGACGTCGAGCGCCGCACCGCGATCCCAAATCCGCATTTCACCGGCTGGTATGCCTTTTTGACCTATTCGCTGACGGGTGAGCAGCATCCCTACGATCCCACCACAGCTAGCTTCCGCAACATCCGCCCCACCAACCCGCTGGGGACTCCTGGGGGGTGGGGAGCCTGGGAGGTGACCGCCCGCTACAGCAATATCGACCTCGATTACCTGCCCTTCGCAGGGGCGGCCGCCGGCGGCGTCACGGGCGGAAAACAGGATGTATGGAGTCTGGGCCTGAACTGGTATCCTAACAACATCATCAAGTTCCAGCTCAACTACGACAATATCAAGGTCGACCATATCAACGCGCCGGCCAGCGATATTTCCGCCGATGCCGTCGTCTTGCGCAGCCAGATCGCCCTTTAGGAGCCAGGAACTATGAAATCGCTTCTTTCTTTGTTGGTCGTGACGGGCTTGTTATCCGCGAGCGCCGCGCAGGCCGACAGCACTCTGTTGAATGTAAGCTACGATCCGACGCGCGAGCTCTATCAGCACTTGGGCGATGCTTTTACCGCCAGCTACAAGGCCGACAAGGTGACGGTAAAGACCTCCAATGGCGGTTCGGGCGCCCAGGCGCGCGCCGTGATTGACGGGCTGCAGGCCGATATCCTGACGCTTGCCTTGGCTGCCGACATCGATGCGGTTTCCAAGAATGCCGGGCTTTTGCCCGCCGATTGGCAGAAACGCCTGCCGGACAATTCCACGCCCTATACCTCGACCATCGTTTTCCTAGTGCGCAAGGGCAATCCCTGGAAGATCAAGGATTGGAACGATCTGGTGAAGCCGGGCATCCAGGTGGTGACGCCCAATCCGAAAACCTCGGGCGGCGCGCGCTGGTCCTATCTGGCCGCTTGGGCCTATGCCGAGAAAGCGCCGGGCGGCAATGCGCAGAAGGCCCAGGATTTTGTCGGCAACCTGTACAAGCATGTTCCGGTGCTGGATACCGGTGCGCGCGGCTCCACCACGACCTTCACGCGCCGCGGTATCGGCGATGTGCTGCTGTCCTGGGAGAATGAAGCGCATCTGGCGCTCAGGGAATCGCCCGGACAGTATGAGATCGTCTATCCCAGCCGCTCCATCCTGGCCGAGCCGCCGGTGGCGGTGGTGGACAAGAATGTCGACCGCCACAAGAGCCGCGCGGCGGCCGAGGCCTTCGTGAAATTCCTCTACACGCCCCAGGCGCAAGAAATTGAAGCCAAAGATTTCTACCGTCCCCGCAATCCGGAAATCCTGGCCAAGTACAAGAACCAGTTTCCCAACCTTCCGCTGGCGACGGTGGATGGCGACTTCGGCGGCTGGATCAAGGCCCAAGCGACCCATTTCGCCGATGGCGGTATATTCGATAAGATCTATCAGCCTGGAAAATAGGCATTCCGTATTCTGCGTTGTTCCCCGATTATCCCGGGCCGTTTTCGCGGCCCGGGAGTTTCTTTGAAAGAGCTTTAGACAGACCATGAGCGCCATCGGCCTGAAAATCCCGCTGCTCCGCTCCCGGCATGTGTTGCCGGGCTTCAATCTCTCGCTCGGTTTCACCTTGTTTTACCTGGCGGGAATCGTCCTCATTCCGTTGCTGGCGCTGGTCATCCGGCCCTTCACCCTGGGCTGGGAGGGCTTCTGGACCGCCATCTCGACCCCCCGCGTCTTGGCATCCTTGCGGCTGTCCTTTGGCATGGCGCTGTTGGCCGCCGTGATCGACGCTGTCTTCGGCTTTATCATCGCCTGGGTGCTGGTGCGTTACCGTTTTCCCGGGCGCGGAGTCCTGGATGCGATCATCGATCTGCCTTTCGCCCTGCCGACGGCGGTGGCGGGTATCGCCCTCTCCACACTGTATGCGCCCAATGGTTGGTTGGGCTCGCTGCTGGTGCCCTATGGCATCCGCCTTGCCTACACGCCTTGGGGCGTGCTGATCGCCATGGTTTTCATCGGCCTTCCCTTCATTGTTCGGACCATGGAGCCGGTGATGAGCGAGATCGGGCAGGAGGTCGAAGAGGCGGCCGCAACCTTGGGCGCGACGCGCGTCCAGACCATTTTCCGCGTGGTGGTGCCCATGTTGACTCCGACGCTTCTGACCGGCGCGGCCATGGCCTTTGCCCGCGGCGTGGGTGAATACGGTTCCATCATCTTCATCGCCGGCAACATTCCCGGGGTCAGCGAAATCGCGCCGCTGCTGATTGTCACCAAGCTGGAGCAATTCGATTATGCCGGCGCTGCCGCCATTGGTGTGGTGATGCTGGCCGCCAGCTTTGTGATGCTGCTGGCGCTGAACGGCTTGCAGGGTTGGGCGGCCCAGCGCAGATGACTCTATCCACGCGCGAAATCCGCAAACGTGCCTTCGTCAAACCCTCCGAGGATCCCTTGTGGCTGAAAGCGCTTTTGGGCGCGGTCGCCATCGGCTTTATCGCCATTCTGCTGTTGCTGCCCTTGGTGCTGGTGTTCAAAGAGGCCTTCGCCCAAGGGCTGGAAGGCTTTTGGAGGGCGGTGGCCGATGATGACACCCTGGCTTCGGTGTGGCTGTCGCTGACCGCCGCCGCCATCGCGGTGCCTCTCAACACCCTGTTCGGCATCGCCGCCGCCTGGTGCGTCGCCAAATTCGATTTTCCGGGCAAGGCCTTCCTGGTCACCCTGATCGATCTGCCTTTCTCGGTTTCGCCGGTGGTCTCGGGCCTGGTCTATGTGCTGGTGTTCGGCATGCAGGGCTGGCTGGGCAAAAGCCTGGCCGACCATGACATCCGCATTCTGTTTGCTTTGCCGGGCATCGTCTTGGCCACGATCTTTGTCACCTTTCCCTTTGTGGCGCGCGAGCTCATCCCGCTGATGCAGGATCAGGGCCGTGACGAGGAAGAGGCGGCGGCCACCTTGGGCGCTTCCGGGCTTGGCACGTTCCTGCGCGTGACTTTGCCCAATATCAAATGGGGACTGCTGTACAGCGTGCTGCTCTGCAACGCCCGTGCCTTGGGCGAGTTCGGCGCGGTTGCGGTGGTGTCGGGCCATATCCGGGGGGTGACCAACACCATGCCGCTGCACGTAGAGCTGCTTTACAACAATTACGATTATGTGGGGGCCTTTGCGGTATCCGCCCTGCTGGCCATGCTGGCCGTGCTTACCCTTGCCCTGAAATCTTTGCTAGAATGGCGCTATGCCGACGAGTTGGCCGCCATTCACCGCCGCCATTAGGAGCGCAGCATGTTGAATGTCGATTCCGTCTCCAAAAAGTTCGGCCGCTTTCCGGCCCTGAACGGCGCCAGCTTTGTCGCGCCGCAGGGCGGTTTCATTTCCTTGCTGGGTCCATCCGGCTCGGGCAAGACCACGCTGCTGCGCATCCTGGGCGGACTGGAATTCGCCGACAGCGGTCATGTGCGCTTTGCCGACCTGAACTGGCTGGACATGCCGGCACGCACCCGCAATGCCGGCTTTGTCTTTCAGCAATATGCCCTGTTCCGGCATATGACTGTGGCGCAGAACATCGCCTTCGGTTTGAAGGTGCGGCCGCGCGCCAGTCGTCCTTCCGCAAGCGAGATTCAGCGCCGGGTGAAGGATCTCTTGGACCTGGTGCAATTGCCGGGCCTGGAAAAGCGCTATCCCAGCCAGCTATCCGGCGGCCAACGCCAGCGCGTGGCCTTGGCGCGCGCGCTGGCCATCGAGCCGCGCATGCTGCTGCTGGATGAACCCTTCGGCGCCTTGGACGCCAAGGTGCGCAAGGAATTGCGCGCGGACCTGCGCCGCATTCATGACCATGCCGGCGTCACCACCGTCTTTGTCACCCATGACCAGGAAGAGGCGTTTGCCGTCGCCGACCTGGTGGCGGTGATGAAGGAGGGCCGGATCGAGCAATATGGCGCGCCCGCCGACGTCAAGCGCAATCCCAAGACGCCGTTCGTGTCGGAATTTTTAAGCGTCTAGCTTTTAATGACCCCCATCCGTCACAGCTCAGGTCGCCTCCGGCGACACTTCGCTGCGACACCTTCCCCCTTCCTGGCGCTTCGCGCCGAAGGGGGAAGGGATCTTTCGGATGCTGATGGTCGCGCCGCGATGTGCGGCGCTCGAGATTCCTGGAGCTGCTAGCTCTTCGCAATCGCCTTCGCCACGGCCTCTGCCACTTTGATCCCGTCCACGCCGGCCGAAAGTATCCCCCCGGCAAAGCCCGCGCCCTCTCCAGCCGGAAAAAGACCCGGCGTGTTCAAACTCTGAAAATTATCGTCCCGCTGAATGCGGATGGGCGAGGACGTGCGCGTCTCCACCCCCGTCAACACCGCGTCGGCGCGGTCGAATCCCTTGATTTGGCGTCCGAAGGCAGGAAGTGCATCGCGGATCGCGGCGATGGCATATTCCGGCAGGCAAGCGGAAAGGTCGGTCGGTGTGACGCCGGGGCGATAGGACGGGATCACCTCGCCCAATTCCGTGGACGGTGTCGCGGCCAGGAAATCGCCCACCAGCTGCACCGGCGCGGCATAGGTGCCGCCGCCCGCTTCGAAGGCCTTGCTCTCCCAATGCCGCTGCAAGGCCAAACCTGCCAGGGGATGACCGGAATAATCGTTCTCCGGCGTAATACCGACCACGATGCCGGCATTGGCGTTGCGCTCGTTGCGGGAATATTGGCTCATGCCATTGGTCGCCACGCGCCCGATCTCGCTGGTGGCGGCCACCACCGTGCCGCCCGGACACATGCAAAAACTATAGACGCTGCGGCCTCCTTTGGCGTGATGCACCAGCCGGTATTCGGCGGCGCCCAGCTGGGGGATGGAGCGGCCCAAGCGCGCCTTGTCGATCATGCCTTGCGGATGCTCGATACGAAATCCGATGGAAAAGGGTTTGGCCTCGATCGCCACGCCACGCTCATACAGCATGGCAAAGCTATCGCGGGCGCTGTGGCCCAGGGCCAGCACCACATGGTCGCTCAGAATCTCCTCGCCGCTTTCCAACTTGACGCCAGCGAGGCGGCGGTCTTCGGCCAGCAAAATGTCCGCCACTTTGCTTTGGAAGCGGTATTCACCTCCCAGGCCTTCGATGGTCTCGCGCATGCTTTCCACCATGGTGACCAGCCGGAAGGTGCCGATATGGGGGTGGGCCTCGGTGAGAATCTCCTCCGGCGCGCCGGCCTTGACGAATTCTGTCAGCACCTTGCGGCCAAGATGGCGAGGGTCTTTGATCTGGCTGTAAAGCTTGCCGTCGGAAAAAGTGCCGGCGCCGCCTTCGCCGAATTGGACGTTGGATTCCGGATTGAGCACCGAGCGCCGCCACAGGCCCCAAGTGTCCTTGGTACGCTCGCGCACTTCCTTACCGCGCTCCAGAATGATCGGACGAAAGCCCGATTGCGCCAGGATCAGCGCGGCAAACAGACCGCAAGGTCCCGCGCCCACCACCACGGGTCTTTGGAATGGGCGGGCCGGCGCCTGGGCCACGAACTTATAGTCCATGTCAGGGGTGGGCCGGGCATCCTTGGGGGCCCGGCTTTCGTCCTTGAGCGTGACGTCCACCGTATAGATGTAGAAAATCGCATTTTTGTTGCGGGCGTCATGGCCACGCTTGTAAATGCGCCAGTCCAGCAGCGCTTCGGCCGGAATTTTGAGCCTTTTGAGGATCGCGGCTTTGAGCGCCTGAGGAGGGTGATCCAGCGGCAGCTTGATGTCAGTGAGGCGCAACATGGGCGCCCATATAAAGACTGGACGCTACAGCTTCAACTTGAGGCCCAATTGAAAAGACACCGGCCGGCGCAGGGTAAGGGTGCGGGGATCGCTTAAAGCGGGACTGACCAGGCCGACAGTGTCGGACGGATCGAAATAGGCGCCATACAGCGCGTCGCGATTGTCGAACAGGTTGTCGACGGTCCCGAACAGCTGCCAGTTGGGATCGATCTGCCAAGTGGCGTGTAAGTTCACCACCACGGTCGAGGGCAGCTTGGCGTTGAGGTTCGACGGATCGCCGTCAAAATACTGACTGCCTGTGAAGACCAGCTGCCCACCCAGGCTGATGCCTTCCCACACTTGCGCATCGGCGCCCGCGCGTAGGTTGTTGGACGGATTGAGGGGGATGCGCCGCCCCGGCGTCACCGTCACATTTCCGCTGCTGTCGGCCTTGGGATTGTTGGGCGAAGCCAGCGTGCCGGTGAACTGGTAAGTCGCGTCCAAATAGGAATAGCTGGCGTAGAGCGACCAGCCCTGCGCCTGGTAGCCCGCCGTAAGGTCAACGCCCTGGCGTTGGGTGGAAGGCACATTGGCGAAATAGCCGCGACCGGCAATGGTGCTGGCCAATGCTACAATGTCATTGTCGCTATCCGTGCGGAACAGACTCGCGCTCCACTCCAAGCGCCCGTCGGCCATTTCGAAATTGCCACGTGCGCCGGCCTGATAGGAATGGGCGACGACCTGGGCCAAGGGCGGATCGGCGACCAGCGCGCCTTCCAAAAGGCATGGCAGGTTCGGATTGGCGCAATCCAACTCCAGCGGCGTCGGCGCGCGGTTGGCTTGCGAATAATCCCCGAACAGGATGATGGCGTCGCTGATTTTGTAGGTGAGGCCCGCCAGCGGATTGACATGGCCATAGCCGTGGCTGCCGTTGAGCTCAGCCGCCGTGCCGCTGCGGTCGCGGGTGACAATGTCGGCGGCGTTGACGCGCAAACCCAAGGTCAAGGTCAGCGCCTCGGTCAGGTCCAGCGCATCGACGGCGTAGAACCCGTAATAGCTGGTGGTGGCGCCCAGCGTGACCGGTGCATAACCGATTCCGCCATTGGCGTGAATAATGCTGCCCGATCCTGCCAGGGTGGGATCGACCGCCACCAACAAATTGGGAGAAATGCGGCTCAGCGTGCTGACCGACCGGAAGCCGATTGCGCTGGAATCCATGCTGAATCCGGCGGTGAAATAGTTGGCAAGGCCCAGCACTGGCGCATTGCCGGTAAGCTGGATTGTTGCGCCATGGGTGGTGCTGTCGGTCGAAGTGCGGTCCAGGGTGCCGTAGAAGATGCCAGGCGTGAAGGCGATGCTGGCATTGCTTTGATCCAGGATGGCGAACTGGTTGCGGAAGGCGAGCGCCGCCGCGCCTGTGAAGGGCACCGGCCGCGGAAAGCCGTCATCCTCCAGACACAAGCGGCCGACAAAGGAGGAAGAATTGGAGCAGCGCTCGAAATTGCCGTCATTGCCATCCAGGTGACGCTGTTTCAGCGAACGCAGATAGGCGGATGCTTCCAGCTGCCAATTTGAATCCAGCCGCGTCCTGCCATTCAGCGCCAGGCTGCCGATCGTATTCCGCGTGGTCTGAGGAAAGGTATAAACGCTTCTGCTGTCGCGTTGGATCAGGTCGAAGGGTGTCGGTCCGACCACGCCCAGGCTGGTCGCCGCGGCCGATGCCACCAGATGAAGCTCGGTTTCCGCGAACCGCCAGCCGGCATCGGCATAAAGGCGCGCAAGATTGGATTGGGAATGATAGCGCCAGCCTTCATCGGTGATGCCTTCGGCCGCACCATAAAAACTGAAAGCCCCGTCTTCCACACCCCATTGTGCGCCGGCCATGCCGTGGCCATGGGAGCCGCCTTGCAGTGAGAATTCCGAACCTTGCCAGGTGAAGCCGTCCTTCATCACCAGGCTGACCGCGCCGCCCAAGGCATTCAATCCGAACACCGGATTGCTGCTCCACACGTCCATGCGGGCGATGGCGTTTTCGGGAATGGCATCCCAGTTCACCGTATCGCCAAAAGCCTCGTTCAAGCGCACGCCATTCTGGTAGACAGCCAGGCCTTGGGGTGTCCCCTGTAAAGGCGACGCATCGAAGCCGTGAAAACGCAAATTCTGGAACAGGCCGTTGCCCTGGACATCGCTAAGGCTGACGCCGGCGGTCTGAGAACCCAGCGCCGACAGCAGCGACCCTCCGTGCTGCGCCGCCAGTTGATCGGGACCGAGACTTTGCAACGCCCCCGCCACCTTGTCCTGCAACAGGCCGATGTCCGAGCCGGGAAGAATGCCCAGCACGATGACATTCTCAATTGGCGCTTGCTCCGCGCGCGCAAGCCCGGATGTGAGCGCCAGCACAATGCCGCACCAGACAGAACCACGCGCCAAGAAATGCCCCTTTTTTTGCTCCATAGAACAGCTGGCGGGCGGATGCAAACGCAGGACCTGGTAAGAGGTTCGCCGCAAAGGAAAATTCTTTCTCTCAAATGGGACAATTATGGATTTTGCGGTTGCAACTTCACAAAGTATTTCGAGCCCGGTTAGCTGTTGACGCTGCGCCATTTCGGGCGCAGGCTTTTGTCGCCGAGAGAAAAGATTGCGACTACCGCAGCACTTTCCCAAGGCGCCCATAGCGCGATATCCAAGACGCCCTGCGTCCTTTGCGAATCGCGATCGATCCGGTGGAGACCGGATTTCCTGGCGCCGGTGAGTCGCGCGAGACGCAATCCTGAATCCCGGCAGGCGAAGCCCGTTTGCAGGAGGTTCCTTAATGGAAGAAACCCCACCGGAAAGTAAGCCGGGCTTCGCTTGATGCGGAGCCAAGGCCCGGATTGACACCCGGACCTCCGCCTACAATTGAAACTGAACAATGGGTGAAAGCCCATAACGAGCGTCCGGCCTGATGTCGGACAAGAATGAAGCAAGCCCCGTCAGCAATCTGGCGGGGCTTGTTTCCATTTCGCGCAGCGGAACCCCCCTGTGTTAGCGCAATCGCCGCAATGATGACAAACTGGTTACGAGTTTGTTCATGCTTTGCAATATTTGGAAGGATAAATAGGGTTTTCTCCGGGCGGCGGCTGCTTTATGGAGAGCCATGCAAAAATTCGCTTCTGTTGCGGCGGCCCTTTGCTGCGCCGTTTTGTTGGCTGGCTGCACCACCGCCCGTTCCACCGTGCCGTTGCGCTCGGCCAGCGAACAGCTGCTGATTTCGGCGGCGGCCGACCGCGCCGCGGCGCAGCTTTCGCTGGGCATCCCTAAAGGCACGCGCATTTTCGTCGATACCCGTTATTTCCAGGGCTATGACGACGGCTATGCCATCGCCGCCATCCGCTCCCAGATGCTCAAGAATGGGTTGATGCTGGTGGATGACCGTGGCCAGGCGGAAGCCGTGGTGCAGGTCTCATCCGGCGCCCTCTCCACCGACCAGAAGTCTTTGTTGATCGGCATACCGCAGCTTACCGTTCCCTATTATCCGGCGGGCAATTCGGTGACGGTGCCGGAAATCGCCCTGTTCAAGCAGGCTGAGGAAAAGGGCGTCGCGAAATTCGTGGCTACGGGTTACGATGCCAAGACCGGCAAGCTGTTGGCCACCACCGACGCGCGTTACGGTTTTGCGCACAACACCAATCACACCGTGCTGCTGTTCTTCTCTTGGGCGACGGGCGACGTGATTCCGCCGGGTATCGACCAGAACTCACTGTCGTTTCATACGCTAACGAGCATGCTGCCGGGTCAAAACCAGTAGCGCGGGTCTTTTGCGTCCTGAGTTCGTCGCGCCATCGCTCATGTACGTCTTGTACACATCGCTTGGCGCTCCTGCTCAGTCCGCAAAATCCCTCGCGCTAAGCACCATCCACATTCAGGTGAAACGAATTACGGCTGCGGAAAATACTGGTACAGCCAAGTCTCGCTGAGCGTAGTGTCGCCAAGTTTCAAGTACATCCGCAGGTCCACTGGGGCGCTGCCTTCGACCTGCAAATCGAACAGCGCCCGCCAGCGGTCCGTGTCCACAACCTTGATGACATAAGCATTGTCGATGGCGCCGCGCGATGTGCTCACCACCGGCTTGACGTCATAACGCTGGGGCATCCGCATCAGCGGACCGCCGGTGAAATCGACCACGAATTTGTGCTTGTCGCGCGGCCAGGGATTCTGTCCCGGAATGCCGCCGCGCCCCAGCCGAGTGGACAGCGCCTTGGCGACGGCGCTCGGATAGGCCGGCTCGCTGTTCTGCCAATAGAGGCGATAGTCGAAGGACAGAGAGCCGCCCTTGCGGGCCGGTTGGTCGGGCCGCCAGTAGGCCACGATATTGTCGTGGGTCTCGTCATCGGTGGGAATTTCCACCAGCTGCACCGCGCCCGGTCCCCAATTGCCCTTTGGCTCGACCCAGATGCCTGGCCGCTTGTTGTAGAAAGCGCCGTCGTCCTGATAGTTGGCGAAGTCGCGGTCGCGCTGGATCAGGCCAAAGCCCTTGGGATTTTCATCCGAGAAGCTGTTGGTCATCACTTGCGGCGGATCGATCAGCGGACGCCAAATGCGCTCGCCCTTGCCGGTCCAGATCGCCAAACCGTCATTGTCGTGAATTTCGGGCCGCCAGTCCGCATTCTTGGGCCGCTGATTCTCGCCATACCAATACATGCTGGTGAGCGGAGCGATCCCCAGGCGCGGAACATCCTCGCGGAAAAACACTTCACAATGCACATTCATGACCACGGCGCCGTTCTTCGTGGCGTCGAATTTGTAGGCGCCAGTGATCGAAGGTCCGTCCAACAGCGCATAGATGTTGATCAAAGGTCCGGCATCTTCCAGCCAGAAATCCGAGAAGCGGGGGAACTCCTCAGGCGTCTCGGCGGCGGTGTTGATGGCAATGCCGCGTGCGGAAGCGCCATACTGCGCGTCCTGTCCGCTGGAACGGAAATAGCTCGCGCCCTGGAAGGCCAGCCAATCGGTGGGCTTGCCTTGGCCGTCCATCACCCGGAAACCGGAAAAGCCGAGATCGGCAAGCGCCTTGGAATCCAGCCCGCTGGCGCTGTAATCAAAATAGTCAGGGCCATAGAGAATTTCCCGCGCCTTGCCCTTGTCCAGGGAATAGATGGTCACCGGATCGGTCGAATAGCGATTCAAATGAAAGAAGGAGACCGGATCGGGCGCCGGACCGCCGGTCCATAGCGCGTGATCGGGGCGGAACTTGATCTTTTGGACCGCGTCGAAATCGATGTCCTTGATAATGTGACTGGCGCGGGGTTGCGGCGCCCGATAGGGCCGGGCGGCGTTGCTCCTGGCTTGGGCAGCCAATCCGGAAAAGCTGAAATCTTGTGCAGTTCCCAGGCGAATTGCTGCGCCCGGGGCAGCCAGGGCGGCCAACGTTCCAGCCGGGAACAGGCTGGTCGACAGGGCGGCAAGCAAAAGACGCCGGTTTAGCTCGATCATGGAAAACTCTGTGCGCACTGGAGGCGGCAAAGTTAAGGCGGAACCGCCGCGGCGTCACGCATGGCCTGCAGATCTCCCATGTCCATCATTTGATGGAGGCGAACCGGATTGGCCGATAGAAATCCCTGGATTTGCACACAGTGATCCATTTTTCGCCGCATTGTCACGTTTCATTGCGGAAAATCGAAGGGCAATGGAAGGGCTGCAACATTTTGGGTTATCAGATGGACTCCCAGTCTCGCGCATTTGAGGCACCGGTTGAAGAATACTCGACCGGGACCCCTTTGCGGTGCCCCCGCCCCATGACCGCTCAGTCCTTGGTGCCGTGGACGCCAAGCCGCGCTGTTGCGGCACTCTTCATGACGATGGTTGTGAGACCCGTTCAGTTGGCGCCGGCTATGCTAAGCCGCCGCCGTGCCTGATATCGCGCCGCGGCGCTGGCTTTATCTCTTTTTGGTGTTGGCCTCCACCGTGGCCGCTGTCACCCAGATGGCGGGCGTGTTGCAGCTTGACGGTTATACCGTGCGCGAAGTCGTCATCCTTTCGCTGTTTGCCATTCTTTTCGCCTGGATTGCCTCGTCCTTTTGGCTGTCGGTGTTCGGCTTCTGGGCGCGGCTGAACAAGGTCGAGCTTTTGCCGCTGAAGCAGCCTTTGGGACCCTCGGCGGCCCGCACCGCCATCCTGATGCCGGTCTATAACGAGGATGTGGCGCGGGTTTTTTCCGGCGTGCGCGCGATTTGGGAATCGGCCGGATCGGATTTCGACTTTTACATCCTTAGCGACAGCACCAATCCCGCCAATTGGGTGGCGGAAGAGTTGGAGTGGCAAAAGCTGAAAAGCGAGCTGGGCGAGTCCGCCAGCATTTTTTACCGCCACCGCGCCAAGAATACCGGCCGCAAGTCGGGCAATATCCAGGATTTTTGCGAGAATTGGGGTCAGCTCTACGACTATATGGTGATCCTGGATGCCGACAGCCTGATGACCGGCAAGACACTCAGTCAGCTGGTCGGGCTGATGGATGCCAATCCGCGCGTCGCCCTGATTCAGGCTCCGCCGCAGCTTGTGGGGCGTCAGTCGCTCTTCGCGCGCATCCAGCAATTCGCCTCCAGCGTCTATGGCCCCATTCACACCGCCGGCCTGGCTTTCATGCAGGGACCGGACGGCAATTATTGGGGGCATAACGCCATCATCCGGGTGCACGCTTTCATCCAGCATTGCGGATTGCCGCGCTTGCCGGGACGGCCGCCTTTCGGCGGCGAGATCATGAGTCACGATTTCATCGAAGCGGCGCTGTTGCGCCGCGCCGGCTGGGAAGTCTGGATGGCGCCCGATATCGGCGGATCGTTTGAAGAGCCGCCGCCCACTTTGCTGGATTACCTGATCCGCGACCGCCGCTGGTGCCAGGGCAATCTTCAGCATCTCAGGATCGTCTTCGCCCAAGGCCTGGCCTTGCCCAGCCGGTTGCACCTGGCCCTGGGGATCATGAGCTATGTCTCATCGCCGCTTTGGCTGCTGCTGTTGGTGGTGTCGATCGTCGAGATGATGAGCTTCAAGGCGCCGCCGGCCGAGAGTTATATCGGGCTGGAACCGATTCTGCCGCTGGCGGTTTCGCACGCGGCGGAACTGGTGGTCCTGGTGGTGGCGACCCTTGTGGCGCTTTACGGCCCCAAATTGCTCGCGGTGCTTGCCGTGCTGGAGAATCCGCAAACCACGCGCGCCCATGGCGGCGCCGGAGCGGTGCTATGGAGCGCACTGTGGGAGTCGGTATTCGCGACCCTGATGGCGCCGATCGTGATGCTGCAGCATAGCTGGTTCGTGTTCAGCATCCTGATGGGCATGGCGACCGGTTGGAATGCGCAGACCCGCGCCGACCGTGCTTTGCCGCTGGCTGTGGCGGCGCGCAAATTCGCGCCTCATACCGTGCTCGGCATAGCGGCCGCCATCCTGCTGCAACGCTGGGCGCCCGACGGTTTCGACTGGTTCCTCCCCCTCTTGGCGGGACCGTGGCTCGCCATTCCGCTGGTGGCCCTCAGCAGCAGTCCCTTCTTGGGCAAGTTCGCGCGCGAGGAGCATCTGTTTTTGGTCCCCAGCGAAACCTGGGGCTCAAAAGTCCTGGGCCGGGCCCATGCGCTGGCCAACTGCCATCAGGCGCCCCTTCAGGATCCGGCTCCAGAGCTGGTGCTGGAAGATGCCAGGGTCCGCGAACTTCACTTGTCTTTGTTGGCGGATGCGCCGGCACCCCCCGCCGATCCCTTGCGGCTGTGGAGCTTGCGCGAGCATGCCCGCCGCCGCGATACCGCGGACTTCAGCCGCGAGGATTGGGCTCTGCTGCTCTCGGACTCCGAAGGCCTCAAGCGGTTGAGCAGCCCGTCCTGACCCGGCCTGGTCCCGCAAAAAAAAGCCCGCCGGCCTGGGATTGACGCCCGCCGGCGGGTTAGGAGTGATGTCGCGTGCCGCGGGGAAACGCGCCAGGCGCCAAGGCGCGCCGCACGGGGACGCCCAGCTCTCCTCATAGCGCGCCCGGACCGGCTTGCCAACAATTGTCTGACAAATAGAAACACCCGCTCCGCTCGGTCCCGGCGCATGCAAACCTATGGCCCACTTGCGGGAAGGCGCTCTTTCCTCAATTGTCTGAGCAGGACATTGTGGGGGATCGGATATGTTGGAGAAGCTTCTTGTCGGCGTGATGCTTTTGGCATTGGCCGCGCCGGCCCAGGCGCAAACCGCGGTGGCCCATGTGGCGATCGATACGTCCAAACCGGGGGCGGCGATCGACCGCAATCTCTATGGCCAGTTCGCCGAGCATCTGGGGCGCGGCATCTATGAAGGCATTTGGGTTGGCGAAGGCAGCAAGATTCCCAATGTTCGAGGCTACCGCACGGATGTGGTCGAGGCGCTGCGCAAGATTCATGTCCCCAATGTCCGCTGGCCGGGCGGCTGTTTCGGCGACCTCTACGATTGGCGCGACGGCATCGGTCCAAAGGCCAAGCGGCCGGTGCGAGTCAATGTCCATTGGGGCGGGGTGACCGAGGATAACAGTTTCGGCACGCATGAGTTCATGAATTTCGCCGAACTGATCGGGGCCGATGCCTATGTCTCGCTCAATGTCGGATCGCTGACGCCGTACGATAATGCGCAATGGCTGGAATATATGACCTCGGACAGCCAATCCTCGCTGGCCAATGAGCGGCGCAAGAACGGCAGGGACAAACCCTGGACGGTGCGATTTGTGGGCATCGGCAACGAGACCTGGGGCTGCGGCGGCAATATGCGCGCCGATTATGCCGCCGACATCAATCGCCGTTACGCCACCTTCGCCAATACGCCGCGCGAAATGGGTTCGCTGAAAATCGCCAGCGGCTCCCATGACGACAATTTCGACTTTGCCGAAACCATGATGCGCGACGGCGGCCGTTTCGACGGGCTCAGCGTGCATTATTACACAGTGCCGCGCATCTTCCGCGACAAGGGACCGGCAACCGGCTTTCCGGAAAGCGAATGGGCGTCGACCCTGGTTCATGCCCGGCACATCGACGAAATCGTCGCCAAGACCGCCGCCATCATGGACAAATACGATCCCACCAAGAAGATCGGCCTCTATGTCGATGAATGGGGTACCTGGTACGACCAGGAACCGGGCAGCCATCCCGGCTTTCTTTATCAGCAAAATACCTTACGCGACGCAGCTGTGGCGGCATTGAGTCTCAACATCTTCCAGCGTCATTCCGACCGGGTGAAGGGCGCCAATATTGCGCAGATGATCAATGTGCTGCAGGCGATGATCCTTACCGACAAGGAGAAGATGCTGCTCACCCCCACCTATCATGTCTTCGACATGTATCAGGCCTTTATGGGGGCGGCGCCCTATCCCGCCGGCGTTTCAGGGCCGGACTATGTCCAGGGCGACAACCGCCTGCCGATGGTGGATGTGTCCGCGGCGCGCGGCAAAGACGGCAAGCTGGTGTTGGCGATCGTCAACTCCGATCCGGGCCATGCTGTGCAGGTGGTGACCAATCTCACCGGCAGCGCCCATGGCCGCATCCTGTCGGCGTTTGCCATGGATGCGCACAACACCTTCGCCAACCCCGACCAGGTTCATCCGGTGGCGTTTACCAGCAGCACTGAAGGCGGGAAGATGTCTTTCGACATGCCGGCCAAATCGGTGGCCGTGGTGACAATGGACTAGTTACTTCGCGCTAAATTTATAAACCATCGTATTCACATAACTCTGACCCGGATTCAGTCTTGCACTTGGAAAATCCGCGTGATTGGGCGAATCCGGAAACACGCCGGGCTCCAGGCAGATGGCGTCGCCCTGGCGATAAGCGCGGCCGCTCTTGCCGAAGAAGGTGCCGTCCATGAAATTGCCGGTGTAGAATTGGATTCCGGGGGCGGTGACGCTCATTTCCATCGTCCGGCCTGATACCGGGTCTTGCACCATAGCGGCCGGACGCAGTGTCCCCGCCGCGCCATCGACAATGTAGTTGTGATCATAGCCGCGGCCGAAGCGAATCTGCTGGTCCTTGGCGTCACGGATGCGGTCGCCCACGCGATGGGGCGTGCGAAAATCGAACGGCGAACCCGCGACGGCCCGGCGTTCGCCGGTCGGAATCAGCGTGGTGTCAACCGGCGTGTAGCGCGAAGCGTGCAGGGTCACCAGATTGCCCATCACATCGCGGGCATCGTTGCCCGACAGGTTGAAATAGGCATGGTTGGTGAGGTTGAGTACCGTGGGTTTTGACGTGGTGGCGCGGTATTCCAGCCTTAATTCGTTCTGCTCGTTCAGCGAATAGGTGGCGGTGACCTTCATCTCGCCGGGAAAGCCTTCTTCGCCATCGGCGCTGACATAGCTCAAAACGACTTTCGCTTCCGCGCCGTTGGAGACGGAATCGATTTTCCACATCCGCTTGTCGAAGCCCTTGGTGCCGCCATGCAGCGAATTGGGGCCGTCATTGGTGGCCAGGGCGAAGGTCTTGCCATCCAGGGTGAATTTGCCTTTGGCGATGCGATTGGCATAGCGGCCTACCGACACGCCGAAATAATTGGGCCGGGTGAGATATTCCTGGGCGGTATCATAACCCAGCACCACATCCTCTTTGCGGCCGGCCTTGTCCGGCACGATCAAGGATTGCAAGGTCGCGCCCAGGGTCATGATCTTGGCCGACATGCCGGCGCCATTGGTCAAGGTGACGGCTTCGACTTTGGTACCGTCGGACAGCGCGCCAAAGGCGGAGCGAGTCGCAGTGGCGGCTTGGGCAGCGGTGGCGCACAGGCTGATACAGGCCGCCGCCAGGAATGCGTGTTTCATGAATTCTCTCCGTTTGGACATTCATTACGGCATCAAGGCGTAGATGGCGATGGTATCGCCGAAGCGGGACTTGCTTTCGTCCTTGAGCAATCCGCGGGACTGCTGGCATCCCGCCGCGCCCACCGCGATATACTGCACGCCCTTCACCCGATAGGTGATGGGCGGAGTGCAGACGCCGATCCCCAAATTCTGGGACCATAATTTCTCGCCGGTGACCGCGTCGAAAGCGTCGAAATAGCCGTTCATTTCGCCGGCAAAGACCAGGTTGCTGGCGGTGGCCAGCACCCCGCCGACTTCCGGCAGTTCGGTCTTGTGTTGCCAGGAAATCTTGCCGGTATTGACATTGATGGCGGTCAAGGTGCCGTCGGCGGGATATTGATCCAAGGGTGCCGGCCGTTGGGTGCCGCCCACTTGCTGGCCCACGGTGGGCGTGCCCGGCACATATTTGGGAAAGGGAAAGGCGGTCACGGTATAAGCCCGGTTGATGCCCATGACATAGAAATTCTGCGTCAGGGGCGAATAGGCGGCGGGCGACCAGAGATTGCCGCCGCTGATACCGGGATAGCGGGTGAAGGGCTTGTCGCTGGGAATCACGAACATGTTTTCGGCCTGCTTCACAAAGGGTTCGGATTTGTGCAGCAGCTTGCCGGTCAGGCGGTTGAGTATGAAGACATTGCCCAGCTTGCCCGCCTCGGCCGCGGCGGGAACGGTCTTGCCGTTTTCGTCCTTGGCATCGAACAAGATCACCGGCGAGGGACAGTCATAGTCCCACACGTCATGCGGCACTTGCTGGTACCACCAGCGCAGTTTGCCGGTGCGGGAATCGATGGCGACGATGGAATCGGTATAGGCGTTGTCGCCCTTGCGGTTCTCGCCCCAGTAATCGGGATTGGGATTGCCGGTGGCGAAAAGAACCAGATTGTTCTTGGGATCGATGGCGGGCGTGTTCCAGACCGAGCTGCCGCCATACTTCCAGCTGTCTTCACTCCAGCTATCGCCGCCCGGCTGGCCGGGAGCGGCGGTGGTGTAGAACCGCCAGATCAGTTTTCCGTTGTTGGCATCCAACGCCTGGACGAAGCCGCGGGTGGGATATTCCGCGCCGGAATTTCCCACCAGAACCATGCCGTTGAACACCTGCGGCGCCAGTGTGAAGGCATAATAATGCGAAGGCGCCGGTATGGTGTCGGCGATCACGCTTTTCCAAACCACCGCGCCGGTGCGGGCATCCAGGGCCACCACATGGCCGTCCAGTTGCGCCACGAATACTTTTCCATAAGCCACCGCCACGCCGCGCGACTGGGGCCCGCAGCAATTGTCGGTGAAGCCAAGCACCGGATTGTAGCTCCATTTGAGCTCGCCGGTGGTGGCGTCATACGCCTGGACATGATTGAGGGGCGTGGAGACATAGAGAATGCCGTCCACCACGATCGGCGTCGCTTCCGTGCTGTTGATCTGGCCGGTGTGGATGATGGCCTTGATCGCCAGCCGTTTCACATTCTCCCGGTTGATCTGGGTCAGCGGCGAGAATCGTTGATTGTCGTAGGTGCGGCCATGCAACAGCCAATTGTCCTGATCGGCGTCGGCGTTCAACAATTGTTGGTCCGTGCTGGCGATATTGGCGGTCACCGCTTTGGACAGGATGGTCTCGGGAATCGGCGCCGGCGCGTCGGGCGCCCGCTCCTGGGCCAAGGCGGGCGTTAGGGCAAACAGGCCGGCCAAGGCCAAGAAGCGCGTTTTGGGCATGAATCCCCCGATTTTTAGTGGGGAGCTTGCCGCCAGGGGCCTGGAGGGACAAGGGGCCCGGCAGAAGAGGGTACTGCCGGACTGGCTTTTGGGGTAAAAAGGGGGAGAGAGACGGGGAGCAATCATGAGACACCGTCAACGTCTTCTGGTTTCCGCCATGGCGGTCGGCATGGTCGGCGGCACGGTGCAGCCCGTCCTGTCGGCCCCTTGGACTCGCGGCTTTGTGGTCAGCGCCCATGAATATGCCTTCCGCTATGGCGGGCGGCCCGATTTCAGCCGCGGCAAGGAGATCGAGCCGGGGGTCGACTGTCCGCATGGCAGCACGATTCACTTGGCCAGTCCCGAACAGACCCGGATCGCCATTTCCCGGCAGAAGTGGCGCTCGCAGCAGGAGATCGATTGGGTCACCGCCCCTCCCGGCGTGGATAAGGTCAGCACTCCGGGCTTGACCCGCCGCCACATCTGGGCCCGCGCCATGTCCTATCGCGGCTACAAGCGCGGCATCGAGACCTACGTCAATCCTTGGGCCACCGACGATCCCGGCCAGCCGCAAGTGGTCAGCCGCATCGGCGACGGCTTCAATCTGGACGGCAAGATCGGCGCGAAGGATTTCGTCAGTCCCGACGGCGAAAAGGGAATCGACAATGCGCTCTACCGCGCCTGGGGCTGCGATGCGCCCTGGCGCGGCGGCGGCAATGCCACCTTGGACCTGCGCGCCAACGACAAGATGATAGAGGGGCTTTACACCATCGTGATCCGGGTCTCGGGCAACCAGGACCCACTGAACGACAGCGACGCCACCTTGGAGATCGGTTATTCGCCCGAAGGCATCGTCAAGGATGCGCGCGGCGGCGTCGCCACCGACTATTCCTACCGCATATTGAAATCGGCCCTTTACACCAAGTTCAAAGCCAAGATTCAAAATGGCGTGGTGGAGACCGAACAGGTCGAGCATCTGCACTCGCCGCGCATCGCCTGGTTCTACGACCAGACTGGCGATACCCATTT
>Ga0207648_10002149_pt1 | contig 21424 bp, 19 predicted proteins | sample KBSMisM32_FD_184310 | JGI IMG/M metagenome (GOLD analysis project Ga0207648, IMG submission 184310) | Miscanthus rhizosphere microbial communities from Kellogg Biological Station, Michigan, USA - KBS Miscanthus M3-2 (SPAdes) (version 2) | ecosystem: Host-associated > Plants > Roots >...
CCCGCCCGCGACACCTTCGCCTGGACGGTACTGGTGGCGCTCGCCGGCAGTGTGGACGCGTGGGTCGGCAGGTTCCGCAGAGCGTTGCCGCTCCCGGTGCGACACCGCACCATCTTCATCTTCATGAGCGACAACGGGTTCACCTGGGGCGACCACCGCCTCGACTACAAGGAGTATCCCTACGAGCGTTCGATCCGTGTGCCGTTGATCATCGCTGGCCCGGGCATCGCGCACGCGAGCACACCGGCGCTGGTCACGAACACCGACCTGACGCCGACGATCCTCGACCTCGCGGGGCTCGGAGGCACCGGCGGTCCCTTCGATGGTCATTCCCTGAAGCGGGTGCTGACCGGCACCAGTGGGTCCGGAACGAAGGCGATCCTGTTGGAGCACCTGACGACGAAGAGGGCGCCCTCCTTCTGCGGTCTGCGGACGAACTCCTGGAAGTACGTGCTCTACCGGAGCGGGTTCCAGGAGCTGTACAACCTCACACGAGACCCCTATGAGCTCACCAACGTCGCGCACCAGCGTCCCAACGTTCGTCGAAACCTGAGGAGAGCCACCCTGGCCGCGTGCCACCCCCGGCCTCCCGACTGGTGAAGCAAGGCCGACCGACTACGCTTGGCGACCGCCATGTCCGCTGCAGAGAACATCGAGGTCGTTCGCAGGTTCGGTGAGGCGCTGACGAAGCGTGACTGGGCTGCGTTCGACGATCTCGTGGCGGAGGACTGCGAGTGGACGGACGTTCCGACCGGCCTCTCGATGCACGGCCGCGATGAGCTGATCGCCGGTTGCAAGCGTTTCACGACCGCGTTCCCCGACTTCTCCGTCGAGAGCGTGACGCTCATCGGGCAGGGCGACCTCGTCGCCAACGAGTGGAGTGCTCGCGGAACGCACGACGGCCCACTCCCGCGCCCGGCGGGTGGCCACTACGAGGCGACCGGTCGCCCGTTCACGCGTCGCGGCGTCGGTATCGTCGAGCTCCGCGACGGCAAGATCATCCGCTACCGCGACTACTTCGACCGAGGAACGATGATGGAGCAGCTCGGACTCGACTGATCACGCGAGCGCGGTTGGGTTCCGTTCCGGGAGATTGCCCGTCAGTACACTAGCCGCCGATGTGGCCATCAGAGGCTCTCGGCGAGCCCGAGGGATCACCCGGAGGAACCGAAGTGCGGGTCGTCATCACACTGCCGGCCTACCGGGCTGAGGGGACGCTCGAGAAGACCCTCGCGGACATCCCGCCCGGGATCGCACAGGAAGTGATCCTGGTGGACGATGCGAGTCCGGACGGCACCGTCACGCTTGCGCGCGATCTCGGCATCCGGGTCGTCGTACACAACGAGAATCGCGGGTACGGGGGCAATCAGAAGACCTGCTACCAGGAGGCCCTCGCGGCGGGTGCTGACATCGTCGTCATGCTGCACCCCGACTACCAGTACGATCCGAAGGCGGTGCCGCTGCTGATCGCGCCGATCCTGGCGGGCGACGCCGACATGACGTTCGGGTCGCGATTCGCGGGTCTCGGGGATCCGGTGGGCGGGGGGATGCCGCACTACCGGTTCATCGGCAATCGGATCACGACGCATCTCGAGAACCTCATGCTGGGGTCCCGATTCACCGACATGCACAGCGGGCTCCGCGCCTACACGCGACGCTGCCTGGAGTCTCTTCCGTTCCTCACCTATTCGGACGGTTTCGTGTTCGACACGCAGTTCCTGGTCGACGCGGTCACCGTCGGCCAGCGGGTCGTGGAGGTTCCGATCGCAACCAGGTACACGAAGGAATCCTCATCGATCTCCATCGTGCGGTCGCTCAGCTACGTCATGAGCAGCTTGACCTATACCGCGCGGCGGTTCCTGGAGCGAGGCCGCCGAGGAAGGCGGAGTGCATTGGCCCTCAGCGGCCGGGAGCGAGCGCGGATGCTCGGAACGGGTCCCGCTCGCGAACAGCGATGTGTCCTGTGCGGGCGAACGACGATGATGCTGTTGTATCCGGCGACGGCACGCGGAGAGATCCCCCTCGAGGAGTACGCGTGCACGACGGGTGCGCTCTCAGAGCACGACGACATCGTCCAGTGCACGCGATGCGGGATGGTGTCTTCGGTCGCCACGGTTCCGCCCGAGGAGATCGTTGAGCGCTACACCCAGGTCGTGGACGAGGAGTACCTGACCGAGGAGGCGGCGCGGCGAGAGCTCTTCGGATGGTTCCTCGATGAGATCAGCGCGTTCACCGTCGGCGGTCGACGCTTGCTCGAGATCGGGTCCAACGTTGGCCTCTTCCTCGCGGTCGCCCGCGATCGCGGGTGGAAGGAACGTGGCATCGAACCGTCCAAGTGGGCGGTGGACCAGGGCAGCCAACGGTTCGGCGTTCATCTCGAGCAGGGTTCGGTGGAAGATCTGGACGATGGGTCCGAAGCGGATGTGATCGTGATGCTAGACGTGCTCGAGCACCTGCACGATCCGTTGATGGCGCTGCGACGCCTGCGCGCCCTCATCAACGAGGACGGGCTGCTGGTGCTGTCGACCGTCAACCTCGACGGCCTGCACTCGCGTCTTCGCGGCGACGATTGGCCGTGGTTCATCCGATCGCACCTGCATTATTTCAGCGAGCGCACGTTGTCCGCGATGCTCAAGAGCGCGGGATTCCGTTTGGTCAGCTGGAAGATCGCCCCCCGGTCGTTCCATCTCTCGTATCTGGCGCACCGGGCTGGAGCGTCGCATCCCCGCGCCGGGGCAACCGTGTCCAGGATCGCGGACGTCTTCGATCCGAAGATCCCGGTCGGTTGGCTGGGCGATATCACGTTCGTGGCGGCCCGGCCCGAGCCGACGTCCGTCACGTGACGCTCGGCCGAGGAAGATCGCACCTCGATCGTCAGTTGCGCGGGCGCCGGCATCTCCCCGAGACGATCGGATGGGCGGTCGCGGTGATCGTCTCCGTCCTCAGTGTGTGGTTGCGCTCGGCGATCCCGTTGCTGAGCGGCGGGGGGTCGGTCGACGACTTCCTCTTCCTCCGTTCGGCCGGCTACCTCGCCCACGGCCAGTGGCTCGGCCCCTTCGACCAGTACACCCTGTTGAAGGGTCCCACCTACCCCATCTTCGTCGCCGCGATGTACCGGCTGGAAATCCCGCTCAAGATCGGTGAGCAAGTCACCTACCTGATCGCCGCGGCCGCGGTTGCGACGTGCGTGTACGTCGTGACCCGACGCGTCGTCCTTGCACTCGGCGCGTACATCGTCCTGGCGCTCGACCCGGTCAACTTCGACACGTGGGCGGCGCGGGTGACCCGCGACGGCTGGTATTCCTCGCTCTCGCTGCTTCTGATTGCCACGGTCTTCCTCGCCGTCTACGCCGCAGTGGTTCATGCTCGCCCACGCTGGCTGATCGCGCCGTCGATCGTCGCGGGGCTGACCGCTGGGACGTTCTGGCTGTGCCGTGAGGAACCGATCTGGATCGTGCCGACGATCGTGGTGGTGTTCACGATGATCCCCTTGGTCTTCGTCCTCCCGCGGTGGCGGACAGCGCGAACGCCGTCCCGCCGCAACCAGGTGGTGCGCGGCGTCGCTCGACTGACGATGGTCGCGGCGATCATCGCGGTGGTCGGCCTCATACCGATCGCGGCCGTCATCCGCACGAACCAGCGGCACTACGGGATCGCGCTCACCAACGACCTCGCCTCCGGCACGTTCGGGCGCGCGTACGCCGACTGGCGGAGGGTCGACGGTGGGGCGTCCACCGCCGAAGATCCGATCACGCGTGCGCAACGGGAGGCCGTCTATGCGGTCAGTCCACTCGCGGCGACGCTGCAACCGTTCCTCGACCCCGCTCGGCCGTGTGAACCGCCCAGGCACACACCCCACGGGTTAGGGGCCAAACCACCGTGCCGCCGACCCGTGTGGGACGGGATGCGCATCGCCGCCGCGAAGCTCGGCCGATATGACACCGGATCGGACTCCCAGGCCTTCTGGGGCGCGCTCGACGCCGAGATCGTGGCCGGGTGCAACTCGGGCGTTCTGGGATGCACGCCGCGTCTCCCGACGCAGCTGCAATCCCTCCAAGTGTTCTCGGCCGGCCCGTTCGTCGACGCGGTGCGGAATCTCGCGGCGATGACGATCACATCGGACGGCGCCTTCGAGGAGCCGCCCGGATATCGGAGCAGGATCGGAGGGAAGAACCATCGAGCAGAACTGGCGGCGGTCGTTCGCGACGCGCCGACGACCACCCCCGAAGCAGAGGCGCAGGTACAGGACTTCCAGGCGCACGACTGGCCGTATCGAACGCTCTACGGCGTCTACACCCTGCTGATACCGTGCCTCTTCGTCACGGCGCTCGTCGGCATGGCACCGCCGATCGCGCGGCTCAGCTGGCCGAGCTCGGCGCTTTCCGTCCTGTGCATCGCGTGCATCGTCACGTGCCTCGTGCGGATCGCCTTCGTGGCGTTGTTGACCATCACGCAGTTCCCAACCGAGGGCATCGCGCCTCGCTACCTACTGCCTGCACACGTGTTCCTCATGGCCGTGGGTGTCGTCGGCGCCAGTCAGCTAGCCGATGCGATCTGGACACGGATCGATGCGCGAGGGCCCACCGGAGAAGCGATGGTGCAGACGCGCGAGGTCGACGGCAGCCGACCGACGCGGGAGCCTCCCGTCTGAACGGGTTCCGGGGGGAGGGATCGAACCTCCATTCCAGGCTCCAAAGGCCCGTGTCTTGCCATTAGACGACCCCGGAGGGCGCGTCCATCGTACGGGGTGGTCCGGCGGTGACGAACGCACCGGGAACGGCCTCGGCGACCTGATCCGCGTGCGCCATGTGGCGAGCAAGGGCCACGACGGTCGGCCCGCTGCCGGTCATCGCCGCGCCGAGCGCACCGGCGTCGAGCAGCGTCTGGATCGTCTCGGCGATCGACGGATGCCGAGCGACCACGGGCGCTTGGAGGTCATCGAACAGCGCGGAGCCGAGGATCGCGTCGTTCCCTGCCTCGAACGAGGCGATCACGGCGCCGGGGTCGGGCCCGGTCTCTCCACGTTCATCCCACCAGGCGTACGCGTCCTCGGTGGCGACCGAGGATCCGGACGGCGCGATCACCCAGTGCGTCGTCTGCGCGTGGACCGGCGTCACCAGGTCGCCGCGGCCGTAGGCGTAGACCGGACCACCGTGGAGGAGCGCGGGGACGTCGGAGCCCACGGCCGCGGCGATGCCGAGCAGGGTCTCGCGGGGAAGGTCGGTCCCGTGGAGCTCGTCGAGGGCCAGGATCGTCGCCGCGGCGTCGGCACTGCCGCCGCCGAGTCCCGCAGCGACAGGGATCCGCTTGTCCAGGGTGACCCGTGCGCGCGGCGCATCGAGGCCCGCAGCACGCGACCAGGCATGCGCCGCGCGCACGATGAGCGCGTCACCCCCGGCCGCGTCGAGCTCCCCGGCACGTGGCCCCTCCACGACGACATCGAGCCCATCCGCCTCCTCGAAGGTGAGGCGGTCGTGGAGCTCCAACGGCAGGATCACGGTCTCGACGTCGTGGAAGCCGTCCTCCCGGCGGCCCAACACCCGCAGGAACACGTTGAGCTTGGCGTGGGCGAGGCGGGCGATCACGCCGGCAGCGCCTCCGCGATCCGAGCGAAGTCCCCGAGCGCGAGCTGCTCCGGGCGCGATCCTGACGACACATCCGCCTCGGCCAGGAGCGCATCTGGGTCCGGGACCCCGAGGCGACGGACGGCCGCGCGGATCGTCTTGCGGCGTTGCCCGAACGCCTCGTCGACCACACGGAACAGACGCACCGGGTCGACGTCGACGGGCGGGCGATCGTGGCGCGTGATCCGGACGACGGCAGAGGCCACCGAGGGGCGAGGCCAGAACACCTCGCGCGGGACCCGGCGTACCAGCTCGACGGTTCCCGAGTACGCGATCCGGATGCCGGTCGGGCCGTAGCCAGGATCGCCTGTCGTCGCGGCGAAGCGCTCGGCGACCTCCGACTGGACCATCACGACGAGGCGCTCAACCATCGGTGCGCGCTCGAGGAGGTCCAACACGATCTCGGTGCCGACGTTGTAGGGGAGGTTCCCGCAGCCGATCCACGAACCATCGGCGAGCACCGAACGCCATCCCACCTTCGTCGCGTCGGCCGCGAGCACCTCGACCGACGACCGGTCGGCGACCGCCGCACGCAGCGCCGGCAACAACGCTCGGTCGAACTCGATCGCCAACACCCGCTCCGCGCCTGCATCGGCCAGTGCGATCGTCAGCGACCCGAGCCCCGCGCCGATCTCCACGACGCGAGTGCCTTCTGCGACGCCGGCGTCGTGTGCGATCGCCGCGGCGAGGTTCGGATCCGTGAGGAAGTGTTGTCCGAGCGCGCGCGACGGCGCGATGCCGTAGGCGTCGGCGACCGACCGCAGCGCGCGGCTACCAGGTGAGCCCGACGTGGAGGACGCCGCGACCGAGCGGCTCGAGCTGCGCGAAGGCCTCGGGCGAGAGGTCGATGATCCGCCCGGTGCCGAACGGTCCCCGGTCATCGATGACCACCGTAACGGAGCGCCCGCTGCCCAGATCGGTGACGGTGACGTGCGTCCCGAAGGGCAACCACGGGTGGGCCGCCGTCAGCCCGCCCCACGGGGGGTCGTACCACGTGGCGTTCCCCGCCTGGGTCGTGGCCCCTGTGCCGGGCTCGGCGAGGACCCCGGCGGTCATCGAGTAGGGAGCCGACAGCCGGTACTCGGGACGCGGGGGATCGAGGACCCGGCCTGCGATCGTGCGCGTGGAGACCACCCGTCCATCGACCCGGACGACCTGCACGCTCGATTCCTCCGATCCCGACGCTCCCGCCTGCAGGATCTCGACGTTGCCCGGCGTCATCGACGACGCGTACTGCGTGTAGACGGGCGCCGGGATCGGCACGATCGCGCGATGCACGAACGTCGACACGCGCGAGAACCGGATCGTCATGCCGTCGTGGAGGGGGGTGCTGGGTGGCGGATCGACGCGATCGTCAGCGTCGGGTTGGATCCCCATGGCCGTAAGGAGCGCCCCGGTCGTTCCCGCGTTGGTCGATACGTCGTGCACCTTCCCCGACACGACGGCTCGCACGGTCACGCCCGAAGGCCCGACACCGGCCGCAGAGGTGGATACCTCCTCGGTCGCGGAGCCCGCCTTCCCGAACGGGCCCGTCTCCGGTCGATCCACCACCCAGACCCCCACACCTGTGGAGGTGATCGCCAACGAGAAGCGCCGCGCCGGGATACCCGGCGGCGGGCTCACGATGACGGTCATGCCGTCCGTCAGCGCAGTGGCCGGCGGCGGCTGCACCTGCAGCCCGATCGACAACGGAAGTCCTTGATCGGTCAGCAGGTCCTCGACGCTCGTCGATCGCGTGCGAACCGCTTGCGATCGCCCATCCACGACGAGCGTGACGTCTTTGGCCCATGCGCTCGAAACGACCATCACCGACAGCCCGACGCCGGCGGCGACGATCGAAGCCTTGAGCGCGCGACGACGTCGGAGCCGCCGCACGCGTGTCGGTCGTACCACCCGTCCTCCGTCTACACGGGGAGGGCCTTCGGGGGAAGCGGCTCGGTGGGAAGGAGCCGGGCCGGAACGGGGCCTCCGGTCGCATGGAGGGCCACCCTATCGAACCCTCAACCCTCACTGCAACCTTGAGAGCGAACGGGCGTTCGCGGCCCTCAGAGCCCCGGGAAGGCCGCTTCGGTGTTGGAAACGGTCGCTTCCGCGAGCAGTTCGATCGGTTCTTCGCGTACGCGCGCGAGCTCCGCGAGCGTGAATAGGAGGTTCTGCGGCGCGTTGTCGGTGCCGCGGAGCTTCTGGGGCGCGAGGAACGGGCTGTCGGTCTCGACCAAGACGCGATCGAGCGACACCGACGCCGCGGCTTCGCGCATGTGCGCGTTCCTCGGATACGTGACGTTGCCGGCGAACGACAGCCAGTACCCGCGTCGCTCGCATTCGCGCGCGACGTCCGAGTCGCCGGTGAAGCAGTGGATCACCACGTGTTGGGCCGAACCCTCATCCAACACTCGAAGCGCGTCATCCCATGCGTCGCGCACATGGACGATCATCGGTTTTCCACAGGCGTTAGAAAGCTCGACGTGCGCCCGGAGCGTCCGGATCTGCGCCTCCCGCTCACTGTGCATCCGGAACCAGTCGAGCCCACACTCCCCGACCCCCACGATCGCGGGATCTTGGAGCAGTTCCTCGATCCGCGCCGCAGCCTCGTCGTCGAAACCGTCCGCGTCATGAGGGTGAACCCCCGCCGAGGCGGAGACCGCCGGGAGCTCCGAGGCCAGAGCGATCGATCGTTCGCTGGTTGCCACGTCCACCCCGACGCAGATCAAGCGCTCGACGCCGGCCGCCCGCGCAGCCTCGACCACGACTGCAGGTTCTTGGTCCATCAGAAAGAGGTGGCAATGGGTATCCACCACTCCCGACTGCACCGGGACTTCAGGGTTCGAGAGGCCCATCGGCGCCGGACGATAGCGGGTCTCGACCTCCGGTGCATAAGGGGAGCTTCACGTGAAACATCAGTCTGGGAACTCTCAGGTCGGACTGGACGCGCGAGGTTCCCAGGCGAGCCGGTTAGACCTTTTCGACCTCTAGCCTCGGGAAGAGGGATCCGCCTTTGTGGGTTTTCGTGCCGGGCTCGAGTTGGCCCCAGGTGATCGATGCGGGGACGTGTTGGTCGGCCGGGGTGCCGTCGAGGCCGAGTTGGGTCCAGAGGCGGGTGGCGGCGGTGGGCATGACGGGTTGGATGAGGATGGCGAGGATCCGGAGGGTTTCGGCGCTGGCGTAGAGGACGGCTTCGAGCTCGGCGCGGCGGGACGGGTCCTTGGCGAGCTTCCAGGGTTCCTTCTCGACGAGGTAGCCGTTGGCTCGATCGACGATGGACCAGACGGCGCCGACCGCTTTGTGGAGCTCGAGGGCGAGCATGTGGTCGTCGTACCGCTCGGCGGCTCCGGCGACGACCTCGGGCAGGTCTGACTCGGCGCCGGGCGACGTCGCGCTCGGTACGACGCCGTCCAGGTAGGAGGCGAGCATCGCGAGGACGCGGCTCGCGAGGTTGCCGAGGCCGTTGGCGAGATCGGCGTTGTGGCGCTCGACCATCGCTTCCCATGAGAAGTCTCCGTCGGCGCCGAACGCGATCTGTCGGAGCCAGTAGTACCGGTAGGAGTCCACGCCGAAGTGATCGATCAGCTCGAAGGGATGGATGCCGGTCAGGTTCGTCTTGGACATCTTCTTGCCGCCGACGGTGAGATAGCCGTGCGCCCACACCTGCTCGGGTGTTTCGATGCCGGCGGCCATCAGCATCGCGGGCCAATAGACGGCGTGGAACCGGATGATGTCCTTCCCGATCATGTGGATGTTCGCCGGCCACATCGACGCGAACCGCTGGGGGTCATCGGCGTAGCCGGCGGCGGTGATGTAGTTCGTCAGGGCGTCGAACCAGACATAGGCGACATGAGTTTCGTCCCAAGGCAACGGGATTCCCCAGTCGAACGTCGTGCGGCTGATCGAGAAGTCCTGGAGGCCGCCGCGGATCAGGGACAGCACTTCGTTGCGCCGCGTCTCGGGCTGCACCGCCTCGGGGTGCGCGTCGTAGTGCGCCAACAGTCGGTCCGCGTACGCCGAGAGCCGGAAGAAATAGTTGTCCTCGCGGAAGAACTCGACGGGTCGTTCGTGGATCGGGCACAGGTTCCCCTCGAGCAGGTCGGACTCGAGGTAGTAGGCCTCGCACGAGACGCAGTACCACCCTTCATAGGTGCTGAGGTAGATGTCGTCGCGCCCGTTGTCTTTGACCGCGGTGAGGATCTTCGCGACGGCGGCGGCATGGCGCGGCTCGGTCGTTCGGATGTAGTCGTCGTAGGCGATATCGAGACGCGCCCACACGTCCCGCCAGCTGGACTCGAGGCGATCGACCCACTCCTGGGCGGTGACGCCGTTGGCCTCCCCCGCGCGTTGCACCTTCAGCCCGTGCTCGTCGGTCCCCGTCAGGTGGAAGACGCGCTCACCGCGCAGCCGGTGGTAGCGCGCGATGAAGTCCGCGGCGACGGCCGTGTACGCGTGTCCGATGTGCGGCACGTCGTTCGCGTAGAAGATCGGCGTGGTGATGTAGAAGACGTCGCGGCCCATGGCCCGGCCATGCTACTGGCGCCCGCCGTCGGGACCCGACCCGGGTCACCCCTCGCCGATCAACCCGCGGTAGATCTCGTTGGCGCCGACGCCGGTCTCGGCGGCCACGAGCCGGGCGGCGTCGCGCTTGCGGGTCCCCTCCGCGATCAAGGATCCGGCCATCGCCAATGCACTCTCGAGATCCCGCGGGGCGCCTTCCCGGTCCCCCTCGACGACGACGACCACCTCACCTCGCAGCGGTTCGTCACCCACCGCTTCGAGCACCTCCGAGACCGACCCGCGCACTACCCGCTCGTGCAGCTTGGTGAGCTCCCGACACACGGCGACTCGCCGGTCCCCCAGCTCCACGCCGATGTCACGGAGCAGGCCGGCGACGCGCCGCGGCGCCTCGTAGAAGACGAGGGTGCGCGGATCGAGCGCGAGGGCGGCGAGCCGGGTTCGCCGCTGGGCGGACGTCCGCGGCAGGAACCCCTCGAAGATGAAACGATCGGTCGGGAGTCCGCTCACGACCAACGCGGCGATCGCCGCCGACGGCCCGGGCACCACGCGCACGTCGATCCCCTCCTCGACGCAGGCCCGCACGAGCAGGTACCCCGGATCGGACACGAGCGGCATGCCGCCGTCGGACACGAGCGCCACCGAGCGGCCGGCCAGGAGGTCGCGCACGACACCGGGGGTCCGCGCGCGCTCGTTCCCGTCGAACATCGAGCGGAGCGGTGCCTCGATGCCGAAGGACTTGAGGAGTCGGCCCGTTCGCCGCGTGTCCTCCGCGACCACGAGGTCGACGTCGGCCAGCGTCTGCTTCGCGCGCTCCCCGAGATCCCCGAGGTTCCCGATCGGCGTCGCCACGATGTGGAGCGTTCCGGCCACGCCGCGATGGTCGCATGTGGCGCGGCGCCGCGACTAAGGTTCTCCGCACATGGGCACCGATCACAAGGACTACTCGGGCACGCCGCTGTGGAAGAAGTTGGGCATCGCCGCCGGGGACCGCGTCCGCGTGATCGACCCGCCGCCCGACCTCGACGGCGCGCTGACGGCGATCGCGCCCCTGCCCGACGGAGTCTCGTTCCTGTCCCGGACGACGGCCGACCTCGACGTCGCCGTGGCGTTCGTCACCCAGGCGAGCGCCCTGCGGCGCCGCTTCGCGCCACTCGCCCGCTCGATCGCGACCGACGGCCGGCTCTGGATCGCCTGGCCGAAGAAGGCGGCCGACGTAGATTCCGACGTCGATTTCGATCTGGTGCAGACGACGGGCCTGGACGCCGGGCTCGTCGACAACAAATCGGCGTCGATCACCGATGTGTTCCAGGGCGTGCAGTTCGTCCGCCGCTCCAAGGATCGGGCGCGATGATGCGGTACCCGGACTGCCCCGCGTGCCGGGGTGTCGATGGCGACCCGGAGCTGCACCGCCTCGAAGTCTGGAGCGACGACCTGTGGCGCCTCACGACGAGCCTCTCCTCGGAGGTGCTCGGCTTCTCCTACCTCGAGCCGCGCCGACACATCATCGCGATCACGGCGATCGACGGTGAAGAGGCCGCGACCCTCGGGGCGGTGCTCGGACGCTGCTCGGCCGCGATCCGCGACGCGACCGGCGCCGAGCAGATCTACATCTACGTGTTCGGGTCGGGCATCCCGCACCTGCACTTCATGCTCGCACCCCACCGACCCGGCGACGCCCTCAGCGATTGGATGCTGAAAGGCGAGGCCATCGAGACACCGCTGCCCAACGGCGCCATGCTGGTCTCGAGCGCCGACTACCCACCGCTGCCCGAGGACGATCTGCGCGCAGCGGCCGAGCTGATCCACCGTACGCTGACCGGGTGAGCCGGGAACCCGCGTCAACGCTGGACCGTCCAGCCGAGGTGGCCGCCTATCCGGGTTCGATGCGGTGGATGGCGCGGCTGAACCGCCCCATCGTCGCGATCGCCGCGGTCACGCTCCTAGGAGGCTGGCTCCGCTTCGCGCACCTCAGCAGCCCGCCCGGGTACGTCTTCGACGAGGTCTATTACCCGAAGGCCGCGTGCATCCTGCTGGGCTGGTCCAACCAGACCTGCACCATCGACTCCAGCGACGAGAAGTACTGGCGCAACGCCAAATGGGACGTCGGCTCCTGGGTCCATCCCCCGCTGGGCAAATGGGAGATCGCGATGGGCATCAAGCTCTTCGGGATGCGCGAGTTCGGCTGGCGCTTCTCGTCAGCGGTCGCCGGCACGCTCGTCGTGCTCCTCACGGCCGTGATGGCGCAGCTGCTGTTCGGCTCGGCGCTGTGGACGGCGGTGGCAGGGCTGCTCATGGCCGTCGAGGACCTGAACGTGGTGATGTCGCGCACGGGGCTCCTGGACATCCACCTCGAGTTCTGGACCGTGCTGGCGTTCGTCCTCATCCTGCTCGATCGACGATGGATGGACCGGCGACAAGCCGCTCGCGACGACGCGCTCGACCCGGAACCCTCGCCCGATCCAGCGGTCCCGCCGAGACCGAGGCCGGTGCTCTCGCCGATCTGGCGTCCGTGGCGCTTCGCCGCGGGGGCGGCGATCGGCGGGGCCTGCGCGGTCAAATGGTCGGGCGCGTTCGCCTTGTTCGCGATCCTCATCCTCGTGATGGCCTGGGAGGTCTCGCGGCGCCATCGCGACGGTCTCGCGTTCCGATCGGCGCTCGGGCGCGCCGTCACCCGCGAGTCGTTCGGGATCGTCCTCGCCCTGCTCGTGGTGCCGATCGCCGTCTACATGGTCACGTGGATCCCGTGGTTCCACCACTTCGGGTGGAGCTGGAGCACGTGGATGCAGAACCAGGCCGCCACGTGGGATTTCCATCACAACGGGATCGAATGGACGAAGCTCGATCCCAAGACCGGCCTGCAGACCCCGACCCACCCCTACTACGCCCGACCCTGGAAATGGATCCCGTTGCTGCGTCCGATCAGCTTCTACGCCACGGACGTTCCCGGCGGCACGCAACAGATCCTCGCGATCGGGAACCCGTTCATCTTCTGGGCCAGCCTGTTCGCGATCCCGTACGTCGCGTTCGCATGGCGGCGCCTGCGCGACTGGCGCGCCGGTTTCATCACGATCGCGTTCGTCGGCCAATACCTGCCGTGGTTCGCGCAGACGCGACCGACGTTCTTCTTCTACGTGTTGCCGCTGGTGCCGTTCATGGTGCTCGCCCTGACCTACCTCGGGCGAGAGGCCTCCGACGCGACCATCGTGGTCCGGGAAGCCGATACCGGCGAGGTGGCGCTGCACCCCGAGACCGGCAGACCGGTCATCTCGACCCGGCACGTCTACCGACCGTTCGTCGCCGCCTATCTCATCGCGGTGGTCGCCGTGTTCTGGCTGTTCTGGCCGATCCTGACCGCCGGTCGCATCAACGATCTGCATCTGCGCACGATCGTGTGGTTCCGCTGGTGGATCTGACGGTACGCTCGCCGACCATGGCGCGGCGCGAGCACGCTCGGATCCGGATGGCCGACGGCATCGAGCTCGCCGCCACGATCTTCTTCCCGGACCACGGCGATGGGCCATGGCCCGCGCTCATGGAAGCGCTCCCGTACCGCAAGGATGACGTGACGGCGTCCTCGGCCGGCCACTACGCCTCGCTCGCGGACGCCGGATACATGCTCTGCTGGCTCGACATCCGGGGCACGGGCTCCTCGGGAGGCATCGCGACCGACGAGTACTCCGCAGCCGAGCGTGCCGACCTCGTCGCGGTGGTCGATTGGCTCGCGACACAGCCATGGTCATCAGGTGCGGTCGGCATGTTCGGCACGAGCTACGGCGGGTTCAACTCGCTGCAGTGCGCGCTGGAGGCGCCGCCCGCGCTCAAGGCGATCGTGCCGATCTTCGCGTCCGACGATCGCTATGCCGACGATGTCCACTACTACGGCGGCGCGTTGAAGCAGCTCGACGTCGTCGACTACCCCACGTATATGGTGGCGATGAACGCGATGCCGCCCGTGCCTTCGCTGTGGGGCGAGGACTGGCGAGACGAATGGCAACGACGCCTCGAGGGAACCGAGCCGTGGTTCCTCACGTGGCTCGCGCACCAGCAACGCGACGAGTACTGGCGATACGGCTCGGCACGCGAGGACATCGAACGGATCACCGCCGCCACGATGATCGTCGGCGGCTGGGCCGACGGCTACACCAACATCGCGTTGCGGTCGTTCCCCCGGATGCAGGCGCCGACGCGGTTGCTGCTGGGCCCGTGGTCGCACGGCTCACCGGAATCGTGCCGGCCGGGACCGAACATCGACTTCGAGGCCGAGCTGCTGCGGTGGTTCGACCGGTGGTTGAAGGGCATCGAGAACGGCATCGACGACGAGCCGCCGATCGTCGTCTATCAGCAGCGCTCGACCACGCCCGACCCCCTGCGCGGCGAGGTCCGAGGCGAGTGGCGCGCCGAGCCGACGTGGCCGCCGGACCGGCTCCGTCCGAGCCCGTACGCGCTGGGTGACGCGGAGCCCGGTGGCCTCGCCGCCGGTGCGGGGCCGACCGACACGCTTCGCGTCGACGGCTCGGTCGGTGAGACCGCCTGGATCTCCTGTGCCGCTGCCCTTCCCTGGGGGCAGTCGGCGGACCAGCGTCCGGACGAAGCGCGGTCGCTCACCTACACCTGGGCGCCGCTCGGCGAAGATCTCGAGCTCTTCGGGCATCCCAGGCTTCGGGTGCGCGTGACGTGCGACCGCCCGACCGCCTACCTCTCCGCGAAGATCACCGATGTCTTCCCCGACGGCACGTCATCGCTCGTCGTGCGCGGCATGGTCAACCTCGCGCATCGCGACCCGGATGCCCCGCCGGCCGCGCTGACCGCGGGAGAGCCGATCGAGCTCGACCTGGAGCTCGAGGCGATCGCCTGGACCATCGATGCCGGGCATCGGCTGCGCCTGGACCTCGCCGGCGCGGATTGGCCCAACGCCTGGCCGCCGCCAGACGCAGCGACCCTCACGATCGACCGATCGACGGCCGAGCTCGAACTGCCCGTGCTCGCCGGTCCCCCGCCGATCACCGATCGCCCGCCCCTCCGAACGCTCACCGGGCGGCAACATGGCACGGAGAGCACCGAGGACGACTGGTGGCGATGGGAGCTCGACGACGACGGCACGGGGATCCGTGTCGCGAGGACCGGCTACGGCGGCACCGCGCAGCTCGACGGCTCACGTTCGCCCTACCGCGACCGGTACGAGGGCGTCGTGGGCGTGTCGCTCGACGCACCCGGGGTCGCGTTCGCCGACGGTCAGGCCGAGTTCGAGGTCGGCTACCCCGAGGCAACGGTCAGGATCTCGTCGCACGTCCGCCTGGACTCCGACGCGGACACCTACCGCGTGACGATCGAGCTCGTCGCCGACGAGGACGGGCAGGAGCGGTTCCGCAAGACGTGGGAGCGAACGTTCCCACGCGAGCTCCAGTAACCGTTCAGGCGCCCGGGAGGTGCTGGTGGAACAGCAGCCAACCGGCCGCGGCGCCCGCGTCCAGCAGGAAGTGACAGACCACGAAAGGCCACGCGCGTCGCCACCGCACGAACAGGTAGCCGAACAACGCACCCATCAGGAGGTTCCCGAGGAATCCGCCCCACCCTTGGTACAGGTGGTAGCTGGCGCGCAGGAGGGCGCTCGCCGCGATCGCGGCGAGCGCCGACCACCGCAGCTCCTGCAGCCGCGTGATGAGGTAGGCGAGCACGACGACCTCTTCGAGGAGCGCCGCGCCCGCGGCGCTCATCAGCAGGGCCGGCCACGTCCACCAATGTCCCGGTGGGGGCGCCGGCACCACGAACCGGTTCACCCCGAGCTCGACCGCCGCCAGGTAGATGCCGAGGCCGACCGTCGCCACCACGACGAACAGCGCGGCCCCTCGCGCGATGTCGCGCACGGCGTCGTCCCACGTGAGCCCGATCGACCCCGCGCCTTCGCCGTCACGGTGCAACAGATGGAGCACGAGTGCGACCGGCGCGAGCCCGAAGACGAAGCCGATCACCTGGTTCGCGAACAGCGGGCTCTGATCGGCGGCGGCGACGGTCGCGCCGCGCAGCGGCGCCTGGAACAGCGAGACGATCGCGTAGGCCGCGCTCGCGAGCACCGACAGCGAGAGCACGACGAGGATCTCGCCGCGGATCGTTCGGTCGTCGGGCCGCACGGGCGCGGGCTCCATCGGGCGAAGCGTACCGGTCATCGCAACCCGGCTCGCGCCGGTGAGCGGTAGGGTTCGCAGCCGATGCGGGAGACCTCGGATGTCGTGATCGTGGGCGCTGGAACCGTCGGCGGGTGGGCATCCGTGTTCGCGCGCGAGGCGGGCGCGAAGCGCGTGGTCGTGCTCGAGCGCGAGGCGGCGGGCTCGGGTGCATCGAGCCGCGCGGCCGGGATGGTCCGCGCGCAGGGCGGAACCCCCGACACCGTGCGCCTCGGCTCCTGGTCGATCGACTTCTACAACGGACAGCGGGCTCGGTACGACACCGACTCCGGCTTCGTCGGCCGCGGCTACGTGATCCTGGCGGTGTCCGCTGCCGACGAGCGAGCAGCCCATGAGCGGATCGCGATGCAGCGCGACATCGGCCTCGACGTCCGCTGGGTCGATGCGAGCGAGGTCCAGCAACTGATCCCTGCGATGGCCGACACCGGCTTCCGCGGCGGGTCCTACGTCGAGACCGATGGCTGGGTCGATCCGCCGCGGAACGTCCGCGCGTACGGGCTCGCGATGCAGCGTCGTGGCGTCGAGCTCCGTGAAGGGGTGACGTTCGAAGGGCTCCGCACACGCGCGGGTGCCGGTGGCAGCCGAACCGTCACCGGCGTACAGACATCCGCGGGAACGATCGCCACCGGCACGGTGATCCTCACCGGTGGCCCCGCGATGCAAGCCGTCGCGACGGCGGCTGGTGCTCGAGCCTGGGTCGGGTACGCACGCCACCAGGTCGTCATCACCGAGCCCTCACCCGACCTGCACACCGACACGACCGCCATGGCGTTCGACATCGGAGCGGGGATCTACTGGCGACCCGAGGAGGGTGGGTTCCTGTGGGGGATGTCGAACCCCACCGAGACGCCAGGGCCCGGTCGCGCGATCGACTGGCGCTACCTGCGCCGGATGCAGCGGCGGCTCGCGAAGTTGGTCCCGGCGACCGAACAGCTCGGGATCAAGAAGGCATGGGCTGCGACGATCGAGTACACACCGGACCACCTGCCCTTGCTCGGACCCCTCGTGCAACGCGACGGGACGGAGGTGCGCGGGGCGACGATCGCGAGCGCATGCGGCCACGGGATGATGTGGGGCCCGGCGGTGTCGCGGATCGCCACCGACCTCGCCCTCGAGGGCGCCACCGATGTGGTCGAGCGCGCGGTGGACTTCCGCATGGACCGGTTCGATGCGGACGGCAACCCGCCGTTCGTCGATCCGGTGGCGTTGCCGTTCCCGGTGCGCGTGGACGACTGACTAGATCTGGAGCACGGGGCAGGTCAGCGTGCGCGTGATCCCGTCGAGGTCCTGCATCGGCAGGACCGTGCCCTTGGCGAGCAGGTCGAGGTCTGCAGCTTCCGCGCGAGCGACGATGTCGTAGGGCCCCGTCACCGGGTCCACCTGCATCACGCCCTCGATGGTGCGGACCTGGTCGGTGACGTGAGACGCCTTGCCGACCTCGGTCTGGATCAAGATGTACGCGGTGACCATGGAGCCTCCTCGTAGGGTCGTTTCCCAATGGTCGGGGCGGTTGCGATCTACCGCAAATCCGCAGGTCGTCAGGTTCGATCGGCCACGACGTCGGCCCGGTCTCGGATGCCCGCGATCCCACTCGTGACGAACGCCCGATCGTCCCGGTCCAACCCGTACAGCACCTCGTGGAACGGCATGAGGAAGAACCGGAACGCAGCGCGTTCGTGGAACCTCGGATCCGGCGCTCCGCCGTACGCGCCGAGGGCTCGCTCGCCGTCGGATGGGCGTGCGTGCAGCAGCCACGCGAAGTCCCCCGCCGGGTCGCCCACCGACAGGTCTTCCCAGTCCAAGACGCCGACCAGATCGCCGTCGTCGGACACGAGCACGTGCTCGGGCCCGATGTCGCCGTGCAACAGACACGGCGCGAACCGCCAGAGCTCGTCGTCAGCGAGGAAGGTGGTGAAGCGCGCGTCGAAGCGTCGCGCTTCCTGAGGCTCGAGGAGCTGGAGCACCCTCGCGCGGAAGCTCTCGAGTTCGATCGCCACGGCTTCGCGCACCTCCTTGGCTCGGATGCCGCGGAGCCCGACGTACTCCGGCGGCATCAGGTGGAGGTCGTAGAGGAACCGGCCGAGGCGCTCCGGCCAGAGGCCGTCGGGCGCCTGGTCGAGGGGCACACCCTGGAGTTTGCGGTAAGCGATCGCGGGCACGTCGGCGTCCGTGTACACCGGCTCGGGCACGAGCGCGGACAGCTCCGCCGCCAACTCGGGCAGCGTTTCGATCTGTGCGCGCAACCGCTCGGCGGCGTAGTCGCTGCGGGGCAGCTGCACGATCCACTGATCGTCGATCTCGTAGGTGTCGACCGTCCACCCCGTGCCGATCGCGCGGGCCGAGCGCACATCGAGCTGCGGGAAGACCGCAGCGATCCGGTCTCGGACGTCAGTTTCGGTCATGTGGTCATCACACGGTCGGGCCGGTGTCGGGCAGGGGCGGCAGCGGCAGTTCGTCGGCCGGTTGGGTCGACGGCTCGCGCAGCCCGGGCACGTTCAGCGCGAACCATGCCACGACCGCGGCGCTCGCCGCCAGCGCACACGCGGAGCCGTACAGGACGCCGGCTCCCAACCGCTGGTAGACGAACCCGCCGAGCCCCGCACCGAGGATCGGCGCGACACCGAAGGCGACCATCGAGGTGACGGCGTTCCCGGTCGAGTAGAGGGACCTCGGGACGAGCCGGCCGACGATCACGACCGCCGTGGTGAACAGCAGGCTGAAGCCCACGCCCTCGAGCATCGTCAACGCCGACAGCAACCGCGGATCGGACACCACGCCCCATGACAGGAAGCCGAGCGCGTAAACCGAGCAGCCGAGCATGTACGCGCGCCGGAGGCCGATGCGTTGCTGCAGCCGCGACGACCCCCGCATCACCCCGACCTCGACCAAGCCGCCGAGCGCCGTTCCCACGCCGATCAAGAACGCGCCGCCACCCTGGTCCGCGATCCGCAGCGCCAGGAAGTTCCAGGCGGCGTTGAACCCGATCCACACGAGCAGCACCGCGGCGAGGAACCCCCAGAAACGCGGCGCCTCGCGGAAGACCGCTCCGAGGGAGCCCAGTCGGCCATGGTCGATCCGTTCGGTCGGACGGTCGCGACGCAAGGTCGTCGACCACAGGAAGGCGATCAGCACCGACGCCGCGTAGAACGGCATCGCCCATGTCATCCCGAACCGCTCCAGCGCGATGCCGAAGCAGAAGCACCCCACCGCGTAGCTCAGGCTCTCCCATCCTCGGATCCGGCCGTACTCCGACATCCGCTCGTCACCGAGGTGCGTGAGCGCGAGCGCGTCCACGTTCGGGCCTTGCCCGACGAGGAACGCCGAGTGGACCGCCGCCGCGACGACGACGCCGGCGAGCGCCCAGTGGACGTTCAGCGTGAGCGCGGCGATCCCCGATCCGATCAGGCAGATCTGTAAGACGGTCAAGCGTCCCCATCGCGTGTCGGCGACGTGACCCCACACCGGGTTCGCGATCATCCTCGCGGCGGCCGAGAACGCGATCACGATGCCGATCTGCGACGCGTCGAGCCCGTGGTGGCGTTCGAGGTAGAGCGCCAGGAAGGGGAAGAACGCGGCGATCGGCAGACCGATACAGACGAAGAGCCCCTGGATCTGGGCAGCGTCGTCCACGCGAGGTCTCCGCATCCGACCCACGCTAGCAGCGCGCTTGTGCTGCGCCGTTGCTAACCCGAGCGAGAGACGTCGACGAAGTGCCCGTACCGCTGGGCGATCGTCTCGACGGCTGCGTCGCGCTCCAGGGTTCCGTCCGAGAACGCGCGGGCCGGCTCCCACCAGATGGAACGGCCGATCGCGAACCCGTCGAAGATGCCGGCGCCGGCGCGCAACCAACGCTCGACGGCCGCGGCGTCGGCGCCGCGGCCGAGCACGACGCACGGCGCGCCGGCGACGGATACCACCGCCTCACAGTCGGCTCGTCGCTCGAGCCCTTCGATCTTCCAGAGGTCGGGCTGGATACCCGCCGAGCGAAGCTCCTCGATCGCCCGCACCACGAGCCCTGGTCGCGTCGCCGTATCGAAGGCGTCGGTCCGTTGATCCGGCTCCGGCGGCACGAGCAGTTCGAACAGGAACCCCACGCCGATCGCGCGGGAGACGGTCTGCAGGTCGGCCAGCCGGTCGCGCTGCCGTTCGTTCAGCGAGGCGTCGCCGCTCGGGTTGTACCGAACCAGGACCTTGGCCCAGGTCGGGTGGATCGTGTCGAGCCGCTCCCGCCAATCCGTGTATTCGAACGCGAGCTCGCGCCGGCCGCTGGCCTCGACCGGGACCGCCACGCGGACGCCCGCTAAGCGGAGCCGATCGATCGCCTCGACCCCGTAGGTCCCGTCGACCAGCGCACCCGCCTCGGCCGCGTCGACCCGGCCGTGCTCGATCGCGGCCAGCAGCCCCTCGGCGATGAGGGTCTTCACGTCGCCGGCCGCGGCGACCTGTGCATCGCTCGGGTCCCCGCTGACGTCGAAGAACGTGGTCATCAGGGAGTTCCGGTGGTCGAAGGCCAGCAGGAAGGTCGCCATCGAGCGCGGATGCTATCCGCGCCACGCCGCCGCGCCCCAGATGAACGCGCACGCTCCTGCGCGTTCACCCTCGACGCCCAAGCGCGAGCGCTGCCAGACTCGGGCCATGGCGAAGGTCGCGATCATCGGCGCCGGCAGCGTCGAGTTCACGCGCAACATCCTCACGGACCTCGGCAGCTATCCGGAGCTGCACGGCACGCTGCACCTCGCGTTGCACGACATCGATGCGGAGCGGCTCGCCTACGCCGAACGTGCCGCGAACCAGGTCGTGGAGCGACTCGGCGCCGGCTACCGCGTCACCGCGCACGCCGACCGCCGCGAGGCGTTCGACGGCGCCGACTACCTGATCAACGAGATCCAGGTGGGTGGGTACGACGCGACCGTCACCGACTTCGAGATCCCGCGCCGCTACGGCCTGCGGCAGACGATCGCCGACACGATCGGCATCGGCGGCATCATGCGTGGGCTCCGGACGATCCCCGTCATGATCGAGATGGGCAACGAGATGGCCGACCTCTGCCCGGAAGGTTTGCTGTTGAACTACACGAACCCCATGGCGATGGTGCCCTGGGGGATCTGGGCGGGC
>Ga0207648_10002151_pt1 | contig 21421 bp, 16 predicted proteins | sample KBSMisM32_FD_184310 | JGI IMG/M metagenome (GOLD analysis project Ga0207648, IMG submission 184310) | Miscanthus rhizosphere microbial communities from Kellogg Biological Station, Michigan, USA - KBS Miscanthus M3-2 (SPAdes) (version 2) | ecosystem: Host-associated > Plants > Roots >...
TCGCCATAAGCACCACCGCCACGCCAGGCACAGGCGGGGAGGGTCGCGATGAGGGCCCGCGGGCACGTCGTCTGCTGCTTGGCGCTCGCGGCGCTGCTGGCGTTTGCGACGCCGGCGGCGCAGGCCGGCTTCGGGATCGCGCCGGGCAGCTTCTCGGTCACAGCCGAAAACGAAGACGGCACGCTCGACACGCTGGCCGGCTCCCACCCCTACGAATACACCGTCTCCTTCGCGCTGAACCAGAACTCAGAAGGAGAACCGGAAGGCGCCCTGCGAGACCTGATCGTCGAATTGCCGCCGGGCCTGCTCGGCGATCCCCAGGCGCTGCCGCGCTGCGGGCGGGCCGACTTCGACTTCGGCATCACCCCCGCCTGCCCGGGGAACAGCCAGATCGGCGTCGCCGACGTGCAGATCAGCGTCGGGGCGAAAAGCTCGATCACCTTCCACACCCCCGTCTACAACCTCAGCCCCACCCCCGGGCAGGCCGCGACGATCGGGCTCTCGCTCGACAACCACAACTCGCTGCAGGACGCCTCGCTGCGCAGCTCCTCCGACTACGGGGTGCGGATCTCCGACCTGACCGTCCCCACCGGCGTCGGACTGCTCTCGGTGAGCGAGACGATCTGGGGGCTGCCGATGGACAAAAGCCACGACCCGGAACGGATCTGCCCCAACCCGCTCGACAAGGAACTCGCCTACACCGAAGGCTGCGAATCCGACGCGCCGCCCGCCCCCTTCCTCGCCCTGCCCGCCTCCTGCACGGGGCCGCTCGAAACCACGATCGCCGTCGACTCGCTGCAGGGCGGCTCCGACAGCGCCACCGTCCTCTCGCTCGACGAAGCCGAGGAACCGGTCGGCCTCGACGGCTGCAACCAACTCGAATTCGAGCCGAGCATCTCCTCGCAGCCGAGCACCAACCTCGCCGACAGCCCAAGCGGTCTGGAGTTCGACCTGCACCAGGCCCAGAACGAAGAACCGCAAGGGCGTGCCACCTCCCCCGCCAAGGACGTCACCGTCTCCCTGCCGGTGGGGATGAGCCTCAACCCCTCGGCGGCGAATGGGCTCGAGGCCTGCAGCGAGAAAGAGGTCGGCTTCCTCGCAGAAGCAGAAGGCATCCACTTCTCAGAAGAGCCGCAGAGCTGTCCGGACGGCTCCAAGATCGGCACCGTCGAAGCCTCCTCGCCGCTTCTCGACCACCCGGTAAAGGGCGCCGTCTACGTCGCCAAGCCCTTCCAGAACCCCTTCGGCTCCCTGCTGGCGATCTATCTCGCCTTGGAAGACAAAAAGACCGGGATCGTCGCCAAGCTCGGCGGCGAAGTTCAGCCGGATCCGAACACGGGCCAGCTCACCACCACCTTCCTCGAAAACCCCCAGCTGCCGATCGAAGACGTGGAGCTCCACATCTTCAACGGAGCGCGGGCGGCGCTGCGCACCCCGCTGACCTGCGGCGAGCACACGACCACCTCGCAGCTCACGCCTTGGTCCTCACCCGAGGGCGAAGACGAGAGCCCCGAAGACTCCTTCCAGATCACCGCCTCGCCTTCGGGAGGCTGTCCCGCAACCGAAGCCGAAGCCCCAAACAGCCCCTCCTTCTCGGCGGGGACCGTGGAACCGGTGGCGGGAGCCTTCAGCCCCTTCGTTCTCAAGCTCTCCCGCGAAGACGGCTCCAAGGAATTGAGCCGCCTCGACGTGAAGCTGCCGCCGGGTCTGAGCGGAAAGCTGGCGGGGGTGGCGGAGTGCCCGGAGACGGCAATAGAGCAAGCAAAGAGCCGCGAAGAACCCGAAATGGGCCGGGCAGAGCAGCAGAGCCCCTCCTGTCCCGCTTCCTCTGAAGTCGGCACGGTCACCGTGGGAGCAGGGGCAGGCACGACCCCCTTCTACGCAACGGGCCACGCCTACCTCGCCGGCCCCTATGCGGGCGCTCCGCTCTCCCTGGTCATCGTCACCCCGGCGGTGGCCGGTCCCTTCGACCTGGGAGCGGTGGTCGTCAGGACGGCGCTTGCGGTCGACCCCGAAACCGCCCAGATCACGGCCCGAAGCGATGCGATCCCGACCATCCTCGAGGGCATCCCCTTGGACGTGAGGACGATCGCGATCCACCTGGCAAGGAAGGACTTCACCCTCAACCCGACCTCCTGCGAAGCGATGGCGATCGATGGCACCGCCTTCGCCTCCGGCTCGGAAGCCTCGCTCTCCAACCGTTTCCAGGTCGGCGGCTGCAACGCCCTGCCCTTCAAACCGAATCTCACCCTGAGCCTCAAGGGCAAAACCAAACGCGGCCGCTTCCCGGCGCTGAAAGCCACCCTGCGGATGAACCCAGGCGAAGCCAACATCGCCTCCGCCCAGGTCACCCTGCCCCACGCCGAGTTCATCGCCAACGCCCACATCGGCTCGCCCTGCACCCGGGTGCAGTACGCCGCCAAAGAATGCCCGGCCAACTCGGTGCTGGGCACGGCCAGGGCCGTGACCCCGCTCCTGGAAGCCCCCCTGGAAGGCCCGGTCTATTTGATGAGTGGCTTCGGCCACCTCCTACCCGACGTCGCCGTCGACTTCCACGGCCAGGTGAACGTCTTCGTCCACAGCAAGGTCGACAAGGGACGCAGCGGCGGCCTGCGCAACAGCTTCCAGCTCGTCCCCGACGCGCCGGTCTCCGAATTCACCCTGCAGCTCTTCGGCGGCAAGCGCGGCCTGCTGGAAAACTCCGAAGACGTTTGCGCAAAACCCCAGCGTGCCACGCTCGCCTTCACCGCCCACAGCGGCAGGACCTTCACCGCGAAGCCGAAGATCAAGGTCGCCTGCAAGGGCCAGGGCCGCAAAGCCCACAAGCACAGGGCAAAGCGATGAGGGTTGGCTCAGTCGAGTCGTACGCTCTCGAAACCGAGCGCGGTCGCGAGCAGGTCGAAGTGCTTGTCGGCATGAAGGACGCCGAAGCCGCGCTCAGCCGCGGCGGCGGCGATCAGGTAGTCGACCGCGGGGATGCGACGCCGGGCGCCGAGTTCGCGTGCCGCGCCGAGCGCTGCCTGGCAGGCCGCGGCGGTCACCGGCGCCTGGGCGAGGGCGGCGAACCCTTTCTCGAAGGCCGCGAACTCGGCCTCGTCGCGCGTCGCCGCGAGGATCTCCAGTGCGGCGGCTGGACAGCTGACCAGCTGTTCTGCTTGGAGAGCGGCTTCCCAGTCGGCGAGGACGCCACGCTCCGTCTGGCGATTCCAGGCGGAGGTATCGATCACCAGCGGCAGGCTGGAGCCGAAGGGCACCGCCTTTACGCACCCTGTCCGACAGAGCGCTCGCGCTCCGCGTGGATCTCACGGGCGGCGTCGAAGTCATACGAAACCTCCCCGCGCGCGACCTTCAGCAGGAACTCCTTCGCCTCCTCCCGCCGCGCCCGCTCCTCGCGCGATGCTTGCGCTCCGCGCAGGGCCAGGTCGCGAATCAGTCGCGATCTGCTTACCGGCTGCGGATCGATCGAGCTGAGTGCTTCGCCCAGCTCGGCGTCGACGGTCACCTGCACTCGCGGATTCGCTGCCACGAGCAAAAGCGTACCACCGCGGCGGTACTGCTCATGAAGCTGTTTCGTCCCATTGCCCTTGTAACGGGGGCGCTTGCCCTTGCCACGGCCCTCCCTGCCACAGCCCAGGCCGCCGACCAGACCCTCTCGGTGACCAAGCACGGCCCCGGCACGGGCACGGTGAAAAGCTCCCCGGCGGGGATCGAATGCGGCCCCGAATGCCAGGCCCCCTTCGCCGAAGGCATGCTCGTCACCCTGGCGGCGACTCCTGGCCCCAATACGGACCCAACCGTGCAGTGGTCGGGCTGCGACGCGGTCGCGGCGGGCAAATGCGAAGTGACGATGAGCTCGGCCCGCTCGGTCAGCGCGACCTTCAACCTGGTCAAGCACGAATTGAAAGTGAGCACCGCCGGCCCGGGAACGGGCACGGTGAAAAGCTCCCCGGCGGGGATCAACTGCGGCGCGACCTGCTCGGCCCAGTTCAGCCACGGGGAAGCGGTCATCCTCTCGGTAACGCCCGGCCCCAACACCGACCCGGTCCCCAAGTGGACGGGCTGCGGGATCGTCACCCCCGAAGGCAAGTGCGAAGTGACGATGTCCGCCGCCAAGTCGGTCACCGCCACTTTCGAACTGGTCAAGCTTCCCCTCTCCCTCTCGATCGCAGGCGAAGGCGCGGGCACGGTCTCCAGCTCCCCGGCGGGGCTCTCCTGCACAGAGAGCTGCGCCCACAGCTTCACCCTGGGCCAGCTCGTCGCCCTCACCGCCACCCCGGACTCCCACTCCCAGCCCGCTCTGTGGTCGGGCTGCGAATCGATCGGCAAAAAAGGCGAATGCCTGGTGACGATGTCCTCCGCCAAGGAAGTAAGCGCCCTCTTCGTGCTCAAACCCGAATGGGTCCTCTATGACGTCGGCGTCAGGATCAAGGGCACGGGCACCGGATCGGTCGTGAGCTTCCCGGCGGGCATCGCCTGTCCCGGGGATTGCGAGGAAAGCTTCCTCTTTCAGACCGCCCTCACCCTCGTAGCCACCCCAGCATCAGGCTCCGAGTTCGACCACTGGTCGGGCGGCAGCTGCTCGGGAGCCGGCGCCTGCGAGCGAAACGTCAACTCCAACCGCCTGATCAACGCCGTCTTCGATGCGGTCGGCAACCGCACCCTCACCGTCTCCAAGCAAGGGACGGGCCAGGGCACGGTTCAGAGCACCAACGTGGCGGGGATCGACTGCGGCTCTGTCTGCTCCGCGGAGCTGGACGCCGCGACCAAAGTCACGCTCAAAGCAACCCCTGCCCCGGGCTCCACCTTCGCCGGCTTCTCGGGCGCAGGCTGCTTTGGCACCGCCGCCTGCCACGTGACGATGTCAGAAGCCAGGAACGTCACCGCCACCTTTACCAAGCCCCCGCCCGGCCCCAGCGAGCTGCTGGTCGCGGGCAGGGCCAGGGTCAAGGCCGGCAGCGCCCTGCTTCGCCTCGCCTGCGAAGGCGCATCGCCCTGCAATGGCTCCCTGCGACTCCTGCTCAAGGTCAGGAACGCCCAAGGCCAGACGAAGGGCCTTGTGATCGCCCAGGGCTCCTACGAACTTGCCCCGGGAGCCCGCCAGACGCTTTCACTCAAGCTGAGCTCCAGGGCAAGGCGGCTCTTGGGAGGAGCCGAGAGCCTCAGAGCGAGGGTTACGGGGACGGGGATCGACTCACACGCCGTGCGTCTTTCGGCGTGAGAACAGGGGATGAAAGATGAAGCGTCACTCCTTTGCCCTATCGCTCGTCATCGCGCTGATCGCCTTGGCGATCCCGGCGAGCGCCCAGGCCGCCACCGAATTCTCACTCGATCTCTCTCTCGCCGGCTCCGGCGAAGGGACCGCGAGCTGCGCGGTCGGAGCCGGGCCCTTCGAAGCATGCGAAGCCGAATACCCCGAAGGGACGCAGCTGACCCTGCTCGCCGAAGCCGAAGCGGGCTCCGAATTCCTCGAATGGCAGGGCGACTGCGACACGACGAGCGGTCCCGAATGCGAAGTGACGATGAATGCCGACAAGCAGATCGAAGCGATCTTCAGCCTCGAAGAATTCGAAGTCACGCTCGAAACCCAAGGCTCAGGCGAAGGAATCCTCGAATGCCAGGTGAACGGCGGTTCCTTCGAACCCTGTCCCGAAAGCGAAAGCTATCCCTGGGAAACCGAACTGCGCGTCTTCGCCGAAGCCGAGATCGGCTCCGAATTTGCCGAATGGGAAGGCGACTGCGCGGGGATCGAAGTCGAATGCGTGCTCATAGTCGAAGAAGCGCTTAGCGCGACGGCGCTCTTCGCGCTCGAACCGCCCTTCGAGCTGGCGATCGCGATCGCGGGGAGCGGCGAAGGCGAAGTCTCCTGCGAGCTCGAAGGCGGCGAAGCGGAACCGTGCGAAGCCGAATACGAAGAAGGAACCGAAGTCGCCTTGGTTCCGCAAGCCGAAGCGGGATCCGAATTCACTGGTTGGGAAGGCGACTGCACCGGCGCCGGCGCCTGCGAGCTGGTGATGGACGAAGACAAGGAAGTCACCGCCACTTTCGACCTCGAACCCGAACCCGAAGAATTCACGCTCTCGGTAACGAAGGCGGGAACCGGCTCCGGCACGGTAACGAGCTCCCCCGCCGGCATCGACTGCGGCTCGACCTGCGAAGCCTCCTTCGAAGAAGGAAGCGAAGTGACCTTGACGGCCACTCCCGCCACAGGCTCGACCTTCGCCGGCTTCTCGGGAGCCTGCACGGGAACCGGCGCCTGCAAAGCGACGATCGAAGAAGACACCGCCGTCACCGCCACCTTCACCGCCAACCCGCCCGAGAGGACCTGTGCCACCGATCCCTCGCTCTGCCCGCCTCCGCCTCCCCCTCCGGTGGGAGAAGGCGTCGCCAAGGTCGCCCCGAGCGCCAAGGTCAAGTCCGGCAAGGCGCAGCTGAAGCTGACCTGCACCGGCGAAGGCGCCTGCAAGGGCTCCCTGAAGCTGAGCGCCAAGCTCAAGCAGGGAGGCAAGACCAAGAGCCTTGTGATCGCCAAGGGCTCCTTCTCCCTCGCCAAGGGCCAGAAGGCGACGCTGAAGCTGAAGCTCTCCGCTCCGGCCAAGCAGGCGCTCGCCAAGAACCGTTCCCTGAAGGCGAAGGTCAAGGGCTCCGGCGTCCTCGCCTCGACCGTGAAGCTGAAGGCCTAGCGATGAACCCCCCGGCAGAGCAGGCGCTGCTGGCGAGGATCGAGGCTCCCCGGGCGGCCCCCGCGCCGCTCGGGGAGCGACTCGCCGCCACCCCCCGCCTCGCCTGCGAGGCGCTCGCCAGGGCGATCGACGGCGGCGACCTAGAGGCGGCGCTTCGCTGCTTTTCGCCCGGCGCCGCCCTGCTCGGTCCCGAGGGCTCCCTCGCCCAGGGCGAGGGAGCCCTGCGCAGGCGCATCGGCGAGCTGATCGCCCGCCGCGCCCGGGTCGCAATCGAGCTTTACGGGGTGATCGTCGCCGCGGACCTCGCCCTCGCCCACGAGCGCTGGCGGATCGAGTGCGAGGGCAGGCCCGACCCCACAGCGGCCAACGCCCCCGGGCCGACCCTCGTCCTGCGCCTGGTTGAGGGCGAGTGGAGGGTGGCGATCGCCGCGCCGTGGGGCGTGCCGGCGGCGGGGCCGCTTAGGGCTGTGTGGCCGTGAGCGATATGCCAACCTGAACGCCATAATAGAAACGTCGATGTCTCTCATCTTCGCTCTGGTTTTCGTGGCATTTATCGCAGTGGCTCCCAATGCCGATGCAGCGACGCCCCCGAGCGTCTCGGCAACCTGGGTCACCGAAGTCACCGCGACCTCGGCGAGGCTTCGCGCCAAGATCGACCCCGAAGGCCAGAGCGCCAGCTACCGCTTCGAGTACCTCAGCGAATCGGCCTACGAAGCGAACCTGAAAGCAAACCCCACATCAGAAGGCTTTCAGGGTGCTTCGTTGGTGCCCGCCTCAGGCACGGCACCGCTGGGATCGGGAAGCGAACCGGTCGCGGTCGCCCAGCACATCTCCTCGCTCGAACCTTTCACCGCCTACCGCTACCGGGCGGTGGCGACCAACGCATCCGGGACAACCGCCGGGCCCGTGTTCCTCTTCACCACCGAGAGCCCGACCAACGCCTCGACCACCCTCGACGAACGCGGTTGGGAGATGGTCTCCCCGATCGACAAGGGAGGCGGGGCAATCGGCGCGCCGGAAGAGCTCTTCGGCGGCGGCGACTTGCAAGCGGCGGCGGCGGGCGGCGCGGTCACCTACGGCTCCGCCACGGCCTTCGACGAAGCGCTCGGCGCTCCGCCGGTCGGCCAGTACCTCTCGCAACGAAGAGCGGGATCGGGTTGGACGACTGAGAACCTCTCCCCGCGGCTCGAATCCGGGGCCTACGGCGACAAACCCGACGGCGCCCCCTTCCGCGTCTTCGCCGTAGACCTCTCGCGGGCGCTGGTGCTCGACCCAAGCCGCTGCGCGGCCGAAGGGACATGCTCGTGGACGTACTCGCTGTGGGAAGGCGGCGCCTTCACCCAGTTTCCCAAAGCTCCGGGCCTTGTCTTCGAAGGGGCGAGCCCCGACCTGCACCACGTCGTCTTCGCCGTCGACGCCGGCCTCTACAAGTGGAGCGGCGCCGGGCTGGAAGCACTGAGCGTCACGCCCGGCGCGAGGCTCGCGGCGCCGATCGGGGCGACTTCCGCCGACGGCTCTCGCATCTACTTCAGCGAAGGCGAAGACGGGCCGCTGAAGCTGCGCGACGGCGCCGCGACCAAGATCCTGCCCGAAACGACGGGAACCAGCGCCGCCTTCCAGGCCGCCTCCGCGGATGGCGCCCTCGCCTACTACACCGTCGGCTCGACCCTCTACCGCTACGAAGCGGCTGGGGGTATCGCGAAAGCGATCGCAACCGGCGTCAAAGGCGTGCTCGCCGTCTCAGGTAGCGGCGCCGACGTCTACTACCAGGACGGCTCGGACCTGAAGCGCTGGCACGAAGGGACGGTCAGCGTGGTCGCGGCGGGGGCCGGCGTCGCCGCTCCCAGCGACTACCCGCCCGCCACCGCAACCGCGCGCGTAAGCGCCGACGGCGCCCACCTCGCCTTCCTCTCGGCGGCTCAGATCCCGCCCTTCGACAACCTCGATGCGAAAAGCGAAACGCCCGACACAGAGCTGTACCTCTACGGCCCGCCGCCCGGCGGCGGCGCCCCGCGCCTCGTCTGCGCCTCCTGCAACCCGACCGGCGAACGCCCCGCCGGGTCGGCTTCGATCCCCGGAGCCCAGGTCAACGGCTCCACGCTCGCCTACCGGCCCCGCGCTCTCTCGGCCGACGGGCAGCGCCTCTTCTTCGACACTTCCGACAAGCTCGTCTCCCAGGACACCGATTCGCGCCCCGATGTCTACGAGTGGGAGGCGCAGGGCGAGGGTTCGTGCACGCGCTCGCCGGGATGCGTGGCGCTGATCTCGGGCGGGCGGGCAGGCGGGGGGAGCTTCGTCGACGCCTCAGAAGACGGCGTCGATGCCTTCTTCCTTACCGAGGAATCGCTGGTCGGCTCCGATCCCGGCTCGATCGACCTCTACGACGCCCGCGCCGGCGGCGGCTTCCCCGAGCCGAAATCCCCGATCCCCTGCGTCGGCGACGCCTGCCAGCCGCTTCCCTCCCCGCCCGACGATCCCAGTCCCGGGACCCTCGTGCCCAACGCGGGCAATCCGCCGGCACGCTGGTTTCGGCCGGGCCGAAAACATCACAAACACCGCAAACGTCACAGGCGCAGGCATCGCCGAGCCGAGCAGGGCGGGGGGCGTGGACGATGAAGCTAGCTGGGCAGCAACTCAATGGCGTGGACGTGACGCGGCCGCATAGTCGTGAAGTGGCGACGGTCCAGGGTGGCGAGCTTCGGCTCACCGAGCCGCTCCGCCACCGCGAGCACACTGGTATCGACAATGCCGACCTTCAGATCGGCATAGGTGCGTTGAAGCTCGTAACAGCGCTCCATGTCGGCCTGCGTCGGGCACTCGACGCTGTAAGCGCCGGCGAGCAGGTCCTCGAGGAAGGCGAGCCAGGCTTGCGGTCCGAGGCGCCGCTGGCACCAGTAATCGACCTCGGCCAGGATCAACGCCGGCGCCACCAGACTCTCATTTGCGTCGCTCAGCAGCGCCGCGCAGGCCTCGTGGTCGGGATCATCGGCGTCGAGCGCCGCGAACACCACTCCGCTGTCGAGGACCAGCGCCAACCCCGCTCAGCGCAGCGGGTCCGCGATCGGATTCTCCATCAGCTCCCTCGCGCTGCGGCCATCGCCCGAGCGCCCGACCCCGACTCGCGGTCGTCGTTTCCGGCGGATCGAAAACGCCTTCTCCTCAACCGCCTCGGCGAGCACCGCGCTGAGGCTGGCGCCTCGTCGGCGCGCCTCGGCCTCGAGGGTCGCGAGCGCTTCGGCGTCGGCGCTGACGGTGGTTCGGCGATTCATGATGCACGATGCTATCACCACTACCATCGCTCGTCGGAGACGACCGCAAGGGGTCAGTCAGCCAACCGGCCAGTGCTCGACCTCGAGTTCGGCCATCGGGAAGTCGCGCGGGTTGCCGGTGGCAAGCCTGGCGCCGACGCCAAGCGCCGCCGCGGCGATCAGGCAGTCGGCCTGGGAGAGGGTCGTTCCCTGCGTGGCGAACCGCGCCCGCCAGCGGCCGGCCCGCTCGCCCTCGGCTCGTCCCAACGGAGCTATCCGAAGCGTCCCTAGCAGGCGGTCGACCGCATCTTCCTCACTTTGCCTCGCCCCGCGCCACACCTCCTCCACGTTGATCGCGCACACGTAGGGCGGCGGGCCTTCGCCATGCAGCCCCAGCAGCCGCTCTGCCGCCGCTCGGCCCCGCAGCGCGTCGATCAGCACCGTCGTGTCCAACAGCAGCTCTGCCACGCCGTTGCCGCCTCCCGTTCAGCCGGTCCGCCGCGCGTCCGCGTGGCGCTCTGCCCTCACCCAGGCGGCGGGGTCGCGATCCCACTCATGGCCCTCGTCCGCGAGCGCGCCCAGCGAGGCCTCGATCTCCTCCCAGCGCCTCTCGTCCTCCAGCGCTCGCTCGATCGTGCGCTCGATGAAGGCGCTGCGTCGCCCCCGCCCGGCTCGCCGGTCGAGCTCGGCGACCACGTTGTCCTCGAGGCTGATGTGCAAACGCATGTGCTTACGGTAACACACGTCCAATGAGCCCTCGCCGCCCAGCTCAGCGCCTCCTCGTCTCACTCGCGGCGCTCGTTGTGCTCTGTGCGCCCACCTCTGCTCAGGCGTTCGGAATCGCCGATTTCGAAGCGGCGATCCACGGCGAAGGCAAAACGCTCGCCATCGAAGCAGGCTCGCACCCGGTGGCGCTGAGCATGTCCGTCGCCTTCAACCTCAAAGGCGCCGGCCCCTTCACCGAAGGCGACGTCCGCGACCTCTCGCTCGAGCTGCCGCCGGGACTGATCGAAAACCCGCTCGCCACACCCACCTGCTCGCAGGCCGCTTTCCTGACGCCTCGCTCCTCGCCCTTCGAAGCGAGCCTCTCGGGCGAGAGCTGCCCGGACAACACGCAAGTCGGACTGCTGACCACTACCTCCTCCTACGGCGGCGGCGAAACCCGTACCTTCGGTCTCTTCAATCTCAACCCGCCCCCCGACGCCCCGGCGGAGCTGGGGGCAAATCCCTACGGCGCGCCGATCGTCTTCGTGCCCCGGATCCGCCAGTCGGAAGGCGAATACGGCGCCACGCTGGAGGCGAGCGACGTCTCGCAGATGCTCGACGTCTCGGGTCTCGCCCTGACCGTCTGGGGCGTCCCCTGGAGGCTCGTTCACAATGCCCAGCGCGGCGATTGCCTGAACGAGGCGGAACCGGGCTTCGGCTGGTCCAAATGCCCGGTCCCGCCCTCGAGTCCCGCAAAGGCCTATCTCACCCTGCCGACTTCCTGCGATGGGCCGCTCTCCTTCAGCGCGCGCGCCAGCTCCTGGCAGCCCGGGCCGAACGACAGCCGCAGCATTCAGACCCCGACCCAGACCGATTGCAAGACCCTGGCCTTCGAACCCTGGATCGCCGCCGGCCTCTCCGACCCGCGCGCCTCCTCCCCTTCGGGCTACGTCTTCGACTTCGACGTCGACGATTCCGGAGTCACGGAACCTGGTAGGCGGGCGCCCAGTCCGATCCGCAAAGCTGTGGTGGCATTGCCCGAAGGGGTGACGATCAACCCCTCGGTGGGCTCGGGTCTCGGCGTCTGCACCCCCACCCAGTACGCGGCAGAGACCCCCACGTCGGAGCCGGGCGATGGCTGCCCCAACGAATCGAAGATCGGCGACTTCACCGTGCGCTCGCCGATCGTCGCCGGCGCTCTTGAAGGCTCGCTCTTCCTCGCCGCCCCGAATCAAAACCCCTTTGGCTCGATGCTGGCGATCTACCTCGTCGCCAAGTCGATCCAACGCGGCTTCCTCGTCAAGGTAGCCGGCGAGCTGAAAGCCGACCCCGAAACCGGCCGCCTGACCGCGACCTTCGACCGCCTGCCGCAGCTTCCCTACTCGCAGCTGCGGATCCACTTCCGCGAAGGCCAGCGTTCCCCGCTCGCCACCCCGGCGGCCTGCGGCACCTTCCAGACATCGGCCGACCTAAGCCCCTGGCGCGACGCGACGATCGTGCGCCACCTCTCGCTGCCCCTGCAGATAATCGCCGGGGCGGGGGGCGGCCCGTGCCCGCAGGGGACCCCTCCCTTCGCGCCCAAGGCCACGGGGGGCAGCCTCAACTCCCAAGCGGGCGCCTACACCCCCTTCTACCTGCACCTGACCAGGACCGACAGCGAGCAGGAGATCGTCTCCTACTCGGCGACCTTCCCGCCCGGCCTGCTCGGCAAGATCGCCGGTGTCCCCTTCTGCTCCGAGGCGGCGATCGCGGCGGCGGCGAAGAGAAGTGGGGTGGAAGAGCGCGACGATCCCTCCTGTCCGGCCGCCTCGCGAATCGGCCGCACCGTGGCCGGCTACGGCCTCGGCACCGTGCCCGAGTACGCGCCGGGCAGCCTCTACCTCGCCGGCCCCTACCGCGGCTCGCAGCTCTCGGTGGTGGCGATCGACTCAGCCCTGGTCGGTCCCTTCGACCTCGGCACGGTGATCGTGCGCTCGGCGATCCGCGTCGACTCGACGACGGCGCAGGCCTCGATTGACGCCACCGGCACCGACCCGATCCCGCACATCGTCGACGGCATCCCGATCCACCTTCGCGACGTGCGCGTCTACGTCGATCGCCCCCAGTTCACCCTCAACCCGACCAGCTGCGAGCGGCTTTCGATCTCCTCGGCGCTGAACGGGGCCGGCCAGCTCTTCTCCAACGCCTCCGACGACACCCTGGCGACGGCAGTCGCGCCCTACCAGGCCTTCAACTGCCAGGCGCTCGGTTTCCGCCCGCGGGTCTCGTTGGGCACCAAGGGCGGCACCACGCGCGGCAGGCGCCCCTCGCTTCGCGTCGTCGTCCGGCCCCGCGCCGGAGACGCGAACATCGCCGCCGCCTCTGTCGCCTTGCCACCCTCGCTCTACCTCGACCAGTCGCGGATCAGGGCGATCTGCACGCGGGTGCGCTTCGGCGCCAAAGACTGCCCGGCCGGCTCGGTCTACGGCCACGTGCGCGTCTGGACACCGTTGCTCTCCGCGCCGATGGAAGGGCCGGCGTACCTGCGCTCGTCGGGCGCCAACCTGCCCGACCTCGTCTTCGCCCTGCGCTGGGACGGCGTCGAGGTCGACCTCGACGGGCGGATCGACTCCTACAAGGGCGGCATCCGCGGCACCTACCCCGTCGTTCCCGACGCGCCGGTGACGAAGTTCGAATTGACGATGGAAGGCGGCCGGCGCGGGCTCCTGCAGGTGTCCGAAAACCTCTGCGCCGGGCCGCAGCGCACGACGGCGCGCTTCATGGGCCACGCCAACCGGGGCTGGGCCTTCCAGCCGGCGCTGAAGGCGAAATGCGGGAAAGAGGGGAAGAGACGATGAGAGGGGCTGGCTCAGCCGGTGCCGCCGCGCGAGACAAAGCAGGTGCGGTCGCTCCATTCGGCCTGTTTGGAGCGCTCCCCGAACAGGCTCTCGAGAGTACGGAGGATCTCGCCGAACTCGCCGTGGTCGATCCCGACGACGATCGCCAGACCGGCGTGGGGGCGCTCGGCCTCCGCCCAACGGCGGGCGATGTCCGGAAAGTCCTTGACGTCGAAGGTGACGAGGACACGCTTCTCCGTGGCCGCAAGCGCCAGCAGAGCCTCGTCGGTCCAGCCGTCCAGCTCGCGTTCCTCGTCCACCGCGCGGACGTCGTGTCCCTGCTCGCGCAGCGGCGTTGCAAGACGCGGCCCGGATACGTGGGCGTCGAGCAGCAGCCGCACGGCGCGCTACCCCTCGGCGGGCGAATGGACCTCTATGAACGGGTATTCGACGCGAAGCTGCTCGAGCGGGCGGCGATTGAGCGCGATCGCCTCCTCGATCTCCCCTGGGAACCGCTCGTAGTAGGCGAGCGCGAGCCGGACCTGGCGGCCGTTCAGGCCGCCCGCCGCGACCATCGCGTCGACCGAGCCCGCGTCGCGATAGGCGTCGATCACCTGCCAGACGTCGAACGCGGTTCCGATCACCCACGGACGGCGATCCCAATCGTCGCCGCGAAAGGCGATGCCGGGGAACAGCCGCGTCCGCAGGGCCTCCTCGGCCAGCCCCTCGATAACCGCTCCCCTGCTGCGCCGGGTGCGCCGCGCCTCGGCGGCGATCAGCTCTTCGGTGGCCGCCGAGATGCGGATGCTAAAGGGCTTGGACTTTGCTGCCACGCCTCGATTGTAACAAGCCAACTACATTGTAATTCAAAACCTCGGGCGTCCGCTCAGCGCCGGGGGCACAGGCAGGGAGGGACGCCATGAGACGGATCGCGATCGTCATCGCCGCCGCGGCATGCTCTCTGGTGCTCAGCCCCCTGCCCGCGCAGGCCAGCCGGGCGCTGCTCGACGAAGCGCTGCTGCCGACCCCGGCCGACAGCCCGCCCCCGGTGGCACTGGTCGAAGGCGCCTGCGGGTTGACGGTCTCGCCGAGCCTGCTCTACGTCTCCGACTACTACCACGGCGCCGTCAAGGCCTTCTCGCTGCCCAGCGGCGGATACGTCTCGCAGATCTCCCCCGTCGGCACGGCTCCCGAAGGCCCCTGCGGGCTCGCCCTCTCCCCGGCGGGGGCGCTTTACGCCAACGTCTGGCACCAGCGCGTGCTGCGACTCTCGCCGAGCGCCCTGATCTTCGACGACGGCGATGAATCGACCGGCGTCGCCGTCGACCCCGCAACCGGCCTCGTCTACGTCGACGACCGCACCTACGTCGCCGTCTACGAACCCTCGGGGGCGCCGGTGGAAGTCGCGGGCCAGCCGCTGCGGATCGGGGTTGGGTCCCTCGCCGACGCCTACGGGGCCGCGGCCTTCGGTGGGCGGATCTACGTCCCCGACGCCGGCAGCGACACGGTCAAGGTCTTCGAACCAAGCGTCAGCGCCACCACGCCGGTGGCGACGATCGCCCACAGCTTCAGCTCGCTCGTCGATGCGGCACTCGCGGTCGACCCGACCAACGGCCACCTGGTCGTCGCCGACAACTCCCAGCCCGGCTACGAACATCCCGGCGCCGCGCTCTATGAGTTCGAATCCTCCGGCTCCTTCCTCGGCAAGCTCGCCTGCAACCCGGTAGACGGTGAGCCGAGCGGCCTTGCCTTCGACGCTTCCGGCCATCTCTACGTCACCAACGGCAACAGCGTCAGGTCGAACGTCTTCGAATACGGCCCCTACACGATCGGGGCCGTGCCGGCTCCCTCCTGTGGCGCGGTCGCCGCGGCGGGGGGCAACCCCACCGGAGGCGCAGCCGGCGCCCCGGGCGCGGTCCCAGCCGGAAGCCCCGAGCCCGAGGCTGGCGTCGGTCCCGTGGCCACCACTTCGGACACCATCCAGCGCGCCGGCATCCGGGTCTCCTTCGATGGCGGGATAAGCCCGACCAGGCTGCCCCGGAAAGGAAGCGCCGGCGTACGCGTTTCGCTCAGCGCCAAGATCGGGACGGCCGACGGCGGCGAAGTGCCCCAACTGCGCCGCATCTCCCTCGAGATCAACCGCGCCGGGCACATCGACGCCGCCGGCCCCCCGGCCTGCCATATGGCCCAGATCCAGCCGTCCTCGACCGCCGCCGCGCGCGCCGCCTGCGGGCGCTCGCTGATCGGCGAAGGGAGCTTCACCGCCGACGTGCGCCTGCCCGAACAATCCCCCTTCCCCTCGCAGGGCAAGGTGCTCGCCTTCAACGGCTCCTACAGGGGCCGTCCCGCGATCCTCGCCCACGTCTATGGCACCCGCCCGCTTCCCACCTCCTACACCCTCCCCTTCCTCATCAGCAAGGCCAAGGGCGCCTTCGGCACCGCCCTGCGCGCCTCGCTTCCCAGGGTCACCGGCGACGCGGCGGCGATCACCGGCCTTTCGCTCACCCTCGGGCGCAACTTCCGCTCCCACGGGCATGCCCACCCTTACATCAGCGCCAGCTGCCCGGCGCCCGCCGGCTGGAGCAAGGCGCCCTTCCCGCTCGCCAGAGCGAGCTTCGGCTTCCCCGGCCGCACGCTGCGCTCGACGACGAGCAGCACCTGCCGGGTGCGCGGCTGAGCCGCCATGAAGCGGGCGAGCCGCGAGCAGACCGGGGCCGAGCTGGCCTCGCGCCTGCGTGGCCGCCGGGCCGAGATCGAGCAGGCGATCCTCACCCGCGTCTACGCGGTGTCGGGCCTGCCAACCGGGGGCGGGCCCGAGTACGCGGAGGGCCTTCGCGCCGCGGTCGCCGCCGGCATCGACTACGGCCTGGCCGGGATCGAGCGCGGCCAGCTGAGCGCCCCTCCGGTTCCCGACGCGCTGCTCGCCCAGGCGCGCCTGGCCGCGCGCTCCGGCGTCAGCCTCGACACCGTCCTGCGCCGCTACGTCGCCGGACACGCCCTGCTGGAGGACTTCCTGATCGAGGAGGCAGAGCGTGGGGAGCCGCTCGAGCCAGCGGACCTGAGGCGTGCGATGCGCTCGCAGGCGGCGCTGGTCGACCGGCTGCTTGCGGCCGTCGGCGAGACCTACGGGCGCGAAGCCGAGCGCCGTCCCGGCGGCGCCGAGGCCCGCCGCGCGCAGACGATCGAGCGCCTCCTGGCGGGGGAGCTGCCCGACGTGAGCGAGCTCGCCTACGACTTCTCAGGGCATCACCTCGGCGTCCTCGCCAAGGGACCGCGAGCCGCCGAGTCCCTGCGGGAGCTGGCCCGTTCGCTCGATCGCCGCCTTCTCTCCTTAGGCCGCGAGGACGGCTCGCTTTGGGCCTGGCTGGGCGGCCGCGGGGCGCTCGACCGCGAGGACCTCGACGGCCTGCTCGCCACTTCCTGGCCGGCGAAGGTTTTTCTCGCGCTCGGCGAGCCCGCCCAGGGCCTCGGCGGCTGGCGGCTCACGCATCGCCAGGCCCGCGCCGCCTTCCCGATCGCCCAGCGCCGCCCGGAGCCGGCGATCGTCCGCTACGGCGACGTCGCCCTCCTCGCTTCGATCCTCCAGGACGACCTCGCGATGACGTCGCTTCGCCGCCTCTTCCTCGAGCCGCTCGAAGGAGGGCGCGACGGGGGGGAGACGCTGCGCGAGACGCTGCGCGCCTACTTCGCGGCTGAGCGCAACGTCTCCTCGGCGGCGGCGAGCCTGGGCGTGAGCTGGCAGACGGTCAAGAGCCGCCTGCGCACGATCGAGGCCCGGACCGGCCTGCCGATCGAGCCCCACGGCTCCCAGATCGAGCTCGCGCTCGCGCTTGAGGCCATCGATTCTCACAAGCCCGGTGGCTCTTGACCTACGAAATTCGCCAGCGTCTCTTGCTGCTCCGCTGACACGATCGCACTCAGTCAAGCGCGGCGGTCGGGAGCCGCCGCTACGAGGGAGAGAGCGATGTCAAAAGGCAGGGGCCGTACGGCCAACGCGGTAAGAGCAATGTCGATCGTCCTCGGCCTTGCGGCGGCTCTCTGCCTCTGTCTGGCCTGGTGCGCGCTCGCCTCGGCAGCGGGCTCGGGCAGCGCTCACCACAAGCAGCACCATCACCACAAGCGCAAGCACCATCGCCATCACGATCGCCACCGACGGCTCGTCCAGCCGGGATCGGAAATCGAACCCTACTCGCTTCACCCCTCCGAACTGCACCCCTACGCGATCTGCCCGCCGCCTACCAAGACGCGGGTCGCCTGTGCCGCCGTCGGAACCCCGAACCCGCACAAGCTGGCGGCCCGGGACCTCCCTGTACCGAGCTATCAGGGCAGCGGCGAAAAAGGAGGCTTCTCACCGGCCGACCTGCGCTCGGCGTACAAACTGCCCAGCGAAGGCGGCGAAGGGCAGACCGTCGCGATCACGATCGCCTACGACAACCCGAAAGCCGAATCGGACCTCGCCGTCTACCGCGAACGGTACGGACTGCCGGCCTGCACTAAAGCAAACGGCTGCTTCAAGAAGGTCAATCGCCTGGGCGAAGAAGGCAACTACCCCGCGCCCAACGCGGCATGGGCCCTGGAGACGTCGCTCGACCTCGACATGGCCTCCGCGATCTGCCCCAAATGCCACATCCTGCTGATCGAGGCAAACAGCAACGAATACGAAGACCTGGCTCCGGCCGTCGAAAAGGCTGCCGAACTCGGCGTCAGCGCGATCAGCAACAGCTGGGCCAGTGGGGAGTTTCCCGAAGAGACCGAACTCGACTCCTACTTCGAACACCCCGGAATCCCGGTCCTCTTCGCCTCCGGCGACTGGGGCTACGAAGTCGAGTACCCCGCCGCATCGCCCGGCGTGATCGCGGTCGGCGGCACGACGCTGGAAAAAGCCGCAAACAGCCGCGGCTGGACCGAGAGCGTTTGGTCGGGAGCCGGCAGCGGCTGCAGCGACTACGAGGCCAAGCCCTCTTGGCAGGAAGACGGGGGATGCGCGAGGCGCACTGTCGCTGACGTCTCCGCCGTTGCCGACCCGAAAACTCCGGTCTCGGTCTACGACAGCTACGAACAGAGCGGATGGCTGCTGGTGGGCGGGACCAGCGCCTCGACACCGCTGATGGCCGGCGTCGAGGCGCTCTCCACGAGCGCCGTGCGCTCGGCCGGCCCCAGCGCCTTCTCTCGCATTGGCCAGGGCGGGTTGCTGTTCGACCCGGTAGGCGGCGAGAACGGAGCCTGCACCAGCTACCTCTGCCACGGCATCGTCGGCTACGACGGTCCGACCGGCTGGGGCACGCCCAACGGGACGCTGTCGCTGCCGGTCGCCGTCACCGAAGGGGTGAGCGTTACCCCGACCGCTAAAGCCACGCTGCGCGGCTCTGTCTTCCCCGGCGGCACCGAAACCAAATACCGCTTCGAATACGGCACCACCACCTCCTACGGCACCAGCGTTCCGATCCCCGATGCAAGCGCCGGCTCGGGATCCGAATACGTCAAAGTCAGCCAGGCGATCGAAGGGCTGAAAGGCAAAACCACCTACCACTACCGACTCACCGCCGTCAACTCTGGAAAAACCTTCAACGGCCTCGACCGCACCTTCGTCACCACCCCGCCGAGCGCGACTACGGGCTCAGCGTCAGAAGTCCATATCTACCGGGCGACGGTCGGCGCCACCGTCAACCCCGAAGCCGCCGCCACGACCTACTTCTTCGAATACGGGACGTCGACCTCCTACGGGAACGTTGGGCCATTGAGCCTCAACGAACTCGCCCCGGGCACGGCGAACGTCGAAGTCAGCGCGGTCCTCGAAGGCCTCAGGGGGAACAAGACCTTCCATTACCGGATCGTCGCCACGAACGTCGCCGGCACGACCTACGGCGCCGACAAAACCCTTACCACCCTGCCGGCGGAATGGAGCGCGCGGAATCTCCCCCCCGGAGAATCGGAAGGTAACCAGAAAGAAGCCTACGACGTCTCCTGCTCAAAAACCGACTTCTGCGTCGCGGTGGGCAGCTACCGAAGGGTGGGAACCGGCTACAACGCCGACGTCACCCTGGCCGAGCGATGGAACGGCGAAGCATGGTCGGCGATGTCGACGCCGAACCCGCCCGGCCTTGAAGAAGGCTGGAAATACAACCGCTGGGCCAAACTCTTTGCGATTTCCTGCGCGTCGACGAGCGACTGCGTCGCCCTCGGTCAGTTCCGAAACACGGGCGAAGTGGTCGAACTGCTCTTCGAGCACTGGAACGGCACGAAATGGGAAGAAGCGACGATTCCCAAGCCGAGCGGCGCGACCTCTCCCCTGCTCGCAGGCGTGTCGTGCGTTTCCGCGAGCTCGTGCGAGGCCGTGGGGCGCTACACGGACGGCTTGGGCAACCAGGTGACCCTGGCTGAGCACTGGGACGGGGCGAAATGGGAAATCCAGTCCACCCCCAATCCGAGCGGCGGGAAAGAAGACACGCTGAGCGGCGTCTCCTGCTCCTCCTCGACCGAATGCATCGCCGTGGGCTCCTATGTGAACAGCAGCGGCGTCGGCAAAACCCTCGCCGAGCGCTGGAACGGCAGCACGTGGGCCCTGCAGTCGACGCCGACCCCAGCCGGGGTGGCCAGCACGCTGCAGCTCAACGGGGTCTCTTGCGTCTCCACGACGGCATGCACCGCGGTTGGCAACTACTGGAATGGCACGAACATGTCGACCTTTGCCGAGCGCTGGAACGGCAGCACCTGGACGGAACAGGCCACGGCGACCTTGAAAGACGGCGCCAACATGTCCGGTGTGTCCTGCATCTCGGAAAAACTCTGCACGGCGAGCGGCACGATCTTTCCAGAAACACCTCAAGGATCGGAAGTCCGTCCTCTGATCGAGCGCTGGAACGGCTCGTCTTGGTCCGTACTGGAAGCCGAACCGGTGGCTCTACCGCCTAACTATTGGCAGACGAGCCGGCCGAACGCGATCTCTTGCGTGGAAGCCTTCTGCGTCAACGTCGGCGAAGAAACCAGCGGACCCGAAGGCGGCTTCGGCTATTACGAGGCCTTCGCCGAGCAGACGGCAGCCCCGCCCAGTGCGACGACCGAAGCGGCCTCGGGCATAGCCAAGGACGAAGCGACGTTGCATGGCTCGGTCCAGCTGAGGGAACCGGAAGAGGCCTGCTTCTCCTATGAAGGGGCAGAATGCTATTTCGAGTACGGCACGACTACGTCATACGGGAAAAGGGCGGAAGATCCGCTCGGTTACAAATTCGGAGAAGAGAGCGCGACCATCACCGGCCTGAAGTCGGGCACCACCTATCACTTCAGGATAGTCGCGAAAGACGAAGCGGGGACGGGCTATGGGAAAGACATGGAGTTCACTACCGTGGCGGTGCCACCTGTCTTCTCCTCCGCCTTCGGCTCCGAAGGAACCGGCAACGGCCAGCTCAAATCGCCCAACGGCGTCGCCGTCGACTCCTCGGGCAACCTCTGGGTGACCGACACCGGCAACAACCGCGTGCAGAAGCTCAGCCCCAAAGGCGAATACCTGACCCAGTTCGGCTCCGAAGGCACCGGCGACAACTCCTTCAAGTCTCCGAAGGGCATCGCGATCGACTCCGCCGCCAACCTCTGGATCGTCGACTCGGTCAACAGCCGCGTCAAGGAGTTCAACTCGAAAGGGGAATTCCTGGGCAAACTCGGCGGCTTCGGCAGTGGCAACGGCCAGCTCGCCGCCCCCACCGGCATCGCGATCGACTCCTCGGGCAACCTCTGGGTCACCGACACCGGCAACAACCGCGTCGAGGAGTTCAACGCCAAAGGCGAATACCTGACCAAATTCGGCTCCGCCGGGACCGGCAACGGCCAGCTCAAATCCCCGAAGGGCATCGCGATCGACGCCTCAGGCAACCTCTGGGTGGTCGACTCCACCAACAACCGCATACAGGAGTTCAACGCCAAAGGCGAATACCTGACCAAATTCGGCTCCGAAGGCAGCGGCAACGGCCAGCTCAAA
>Ga0207648_10002153_pt1 | contig 21414 bp, 19 predicted proteins | sample KBSMisM32_FD_184310 | JGI IMG/M metagenome (GOLD analysis project Ga0207648, IMG submission 184310) | Miscanthus rhizosphere microbial communities from Kellogg Biological Station, Michigan, USA - KBS Miscanthus M3-2 (SPAdes) (version 2) | ecosystem: Host-associated > Plants > Roots >...
GCGATCGCCCGGGAGTTCTAGGGATTCGGGCTGAAGTATCTAGTTAGGGGGGCACTCACGCGTCACCCCGATGGGCGTTCGCGTCCCCCCTAAAACCCCCTCGCGGGTCGCCGCTGCTGCGCAGCGCCGCCCCGCTCTGCGGTCGGCTGGCCCTGGTTCGCACGTACGCCCGTGGCGTCGTAAGCTCCTCACCTGGCGGGAGTTTTTGACAACTCCGACCCCCATCCCATAAAATCAACCGTTACTTTGCTTTCAGACGGTGGCAAAGGTGCGCGGTGGACTGCGCCCGCGCCGCTGCCGGGAGGATTTCGCCGCCGTGTTCGACGCTCTCAGCGACAAGCTCGAAGGGGTGTTCCGCACCCTGCGCGGGCAGGGGTCCCTGAGCGTTTCGGACGTGGACGCCGCGCTGCGCGAGATCCGGCTCGCCCTCCTCGAGGCCGACGTCCACTTCAAGGTGGCGAAGCAGTTCCTCGACCGCGTCCGTGAGAAGGCGACGGGGCAGGAAGTGCTCAAGAGCTTGACACCTGCGCAAGCCGTCATCCGGATCGTGCGCGACGAGATGGTGGACCTTCTCGGCGGCGAGGAGCCGCCCCGCCTCCTGACCTCGGCGCGCCTGCCTTCGGTCATCCTCATGGCCGGCCTGCAGGGCTCGGGCAAGACCACGACCTCGGCCAAGCTCGGCGCGTTCCTGGCGAAGGCGGGGAAACATCCGCTCCTCGTCTCCACCGACGTGTACCGGCCGGCCGCGCGCGAGCAGCTCCGCACCTACGCCACGAACGCCGGGCTCAAGGTCCATCACCCTGCGGAACTCGACAAGCCGGCGGCGATCCTGCGCTCCGCGCTGGACGAGGCGCGCGCGGTGGGACACGAGTTCGTCATCGTGGACACGGCCGGCCGCCTGCACATCGACGACGAGCTGATGACGGAGCTGCAGGAGCTCAAGGCGCTCGCGCAGCCAAGCGAAGTGCTCTACGTGGCGGACGCCATGACCGGCCAGGACGCGGTCAAGAGCGCGGAGGAGTTCCACAAGAAGATCGGCATCACGGGGATCGTCCTCAGCAAGCTCGACGGCGACGCGCGGGGCGGCGCCGCCTTGAGCGCGGCCGCGATCACGGGGATGCCCGTGAAGTTCGCGGGCGTGGGCGAGCGCGTGGACGAGTTCGAGCTGTTCCAGCCCGTGCGCATGGCGGGCCGCATCCTCGGCATGGGCGACGTGTTCGGCCTCATCGAGAAGGCCGAGCAGCACGTCGACCGCGAGAAGGCCGAGGAGATGGTCCGCAAGCTCCGGCGGTCGGAGTTCACGCTCGACGACTACAAGGAGCAGCTCGGGCAGGTGCGCAAGATGGGGTCGCTCGACCAGGTCCTCTCCATGATCCCGGGCATCGGGAGCAAGGCGAAGGACGTGGACACCGCGGAGGGCGAGAAGGAGATGCGGCGGCACGTGGCCATCATCGACTCCATGACCTCGCTGGAGCGGCGCGAGCCGTCCGTCATCAACGGCAGCCGGCGCAAGCGCATCGCCAAGGGAAGCGGGACCACGGTCGAAGACGTGAACCGCCTGCTGAAGCAGTACGTGCAGGCGCGAAAGATGATGAAGCAGTTCGGTGGCGGCGGAAAGATGCTCAAGAAGCTGGCGGGCAGAATGCCCCCGCAGTTCAGGTAGGGGGCAAAGGGACACGTAGAGCGCGACGGCGCTGCAAAGCAGCGGCGGCGTCGCGAGGGGGGTTTCAGGGGGGGACGCGAACGCCCATCGTGGGTGACGCGTGAGTGCCCCCCCTGACTTGGTAAGCAAACGGGCAGGCAACGGAGAAAAGAGAACACATGCTGTCGATTCGATTGAGACGAGCCGGAACGACGAAGAAGCCGCACTACCGTGTCGTGGTCGCGGACTCGCGCGCCTGGCGCGACGGGCGCTTCGTCGAGGTGCTGGGCCACTACGATCCGCGCAAGGATCCGGTGGTGGTGAAGATCGACGCCGAGCGCGCGCAGTACTGGATCGGCAAGGGCGCGCAGCCGAGCGACACCGTCCGCAGCCTGCTCAAGAAGCAGACCGAGGCGGCCAAGGCAACGGCGGCCAAGTAACGGCCATGCGGGAGCTGCTGGAGGCGCTGGCGCGGGAGCTGGTCGAGGAGCCGGGCCGTGTGCGCGTCGAGGAGTGGACCGAGGACGGGGTCGTGCACCTCGACCTCGAGGTCGCGCCCGACGACCGCGGGCGGGTGATCGGCCGGCAGGGCCGCACCGCGGACGCGCTGCGCACGCTCCTCGAGGCCGTGGGCCGGCGGCGCGGGATCGAGTGCGACATGGAGGTCGTGGATTGAACATCTACGACGACATGATCACGATCGGCGTGGTGGTGAAGCCGCAGGGGCGCAAGGGCGAGGTGCTCGTGGCGCCCCTCTCCGACCGCCCGCACCGCTTCGAGTCCCTGCGGCGGGTGTTCGTGCCCGTTCCCGGCGCCGCGCAGGCGCGTGCGGTCACGGTCACCAATCGTTGGCCGCACAAGGGCCGCATCGTCCTCAAGCTCGAAGGCGTGGACTCCATCGACGAGGCGGAGAAGTACCGCGGCATCGAGCTGCGCATCGGCGAGGACGAGGTGGAAGCCCTGCCCGCGGGCTCCTACTACCACTACCAGCTCAAGGGCCTGAAGGTCGAGGACCCGGCGGGACGGCCCCTCGGCGTCGCCGCGGACGTGCTGGTGACGGGCGGGGAAGCGCCGGTCCTGGTCGTGAAGGGCCCGGGCGGCGAGGTGCTCATTCCCATGGCGGAAGCGTTCATCCGCCAGGTGGACCTGGAGCACGGCCGCATCGTGGCCGTGAACCCGGAGATGGTGGACGCATGAAGTTCGACGTCGTGACCATCTTCCCGCGCATGCTCCAGGCCCCGATCGAAGACGGGATCGTCCATCGCGCGATCGAAGCCGGGATCGTCTCCATCGGCGTGCACGACCTGCGGGCCTTCACGGACGACCGGCACCGCAGCGTGGACGACCAGCCGTTCGGGGGCGGGCCGGGCATGGTGATGAAGGCGGAGCCGTTCCTGCGCGCGGTGGAGACGCTGACGGCGGGCGAGCCGGAGGCGGCGCGGGCGGTGGTGCTGCTCTCGCCCCGCGGCCAGCGCTTCGACCAGCGGATGGCGGAGCGGCTCTCGCGGCTCGATCACGTGGTGCTCCTGTGCGGGCGCTACGAAGGGATCGACGAGCGCGTGCGCGAGACGGTGGGGGCGGAGGAAGTGAGCCTCGGCGACTTCGTGCTGACCGGGGGCGAGGTGGCGGCCCTGGCCGTGATCGAGGCCGCCGTGCGCCTCCTCCCGGGCGCCCTCGGGGACGAAGGCTCCGCGGAGGCGGACTCGTTCGCGGACGGGGTGCTGGACTTCCCGCACTACACGCGCCCGTCGGAAGTGCGCGGGCACCGCGTGCCGGACGTGCTGCTCTCCGGCGACCACGGGAAGATCCGGCGCTGGCGGAGGAAGGAAGCGCTGCGGGCGACGCGGGCCCGCCGGCCCGACCTCCTCGAGCGCGCGCCCCTGAGCGCGGAGGACCGGACGCTGCTGCGCGAGCTGGAGAACGAGGAACTCGAAGTGACGGCGAGCAAGTCTTAAGGAAGAGGCAAATGAATCCGATCGACAGTATCGAAGCTGGTGACCTCAAGAAGGGCCTTCCCCGCCTGACGTCGGGGGACACGGTGCGCGTTCACGTGCGCGTCAAGGAGTCCTCCGTCAAGGAGGACAAGGCCGTCGGTATGAAGGGCAAGGGCGTCAAGGAGACCGAGCGCGAGCGCATCCAGGTCTTCGAGGGCATCGTCATCGGCCTGCGCGGCAACGGCGCCCGCGCGACCATGACCGTGCGCAAGGTCTCGTTCGGGCAGGGGGTGGAGAGGATCTTCCCGCTGCACGCGAAGACGATCGAGAAGATCGAGGTCGTCAAGCACGCCCAGGTGCGCCGGGCCAAGCTCTACTATCTCCGCGACCTGAAGGGCAAGGCCGGACGCATGAAGGAGCGCCGCACGAACACTCCCGAAGCCTGAGGCCTGGACCGGACGAACGCTAGGTGGACCCACTGGCCGCGAGTGCCGGATTCATTCCGACGCGAGCCGGTGGGGGGGTAGCCGAAGGCGCAGGGGGGTGCATCCACGGTGGGTACCCCCCTGAATTGCCGAAAGGGTTCGAATGGGCTCTGACAAACCGCGACGCGGCCGCAAGCCCCTCGTCTACGAGGGAGAGGAGTTGCGGTGCACCTGGCGCTTCGAGGAGGAAGCCCGCGCGGAGGGTCGCCTGGCCGTGGCCGGCATGGACGAGGTCGGCCGCGGCGCGCTCTGCGGGCCCGTGGTCGCCTGCGTGGTGATCCTCGGCGACGGCTTCGACACCGAAGGCATCGACGACTCCAAGCGGCTCACCGCCCTCCAGCGGGAGGCCCTTTCCGCCCGCATCCGCGCCAAGGCGCGCGCGTTCTCCGTCGGGGTCGCCGATCCGAAGGAGATCGACCGCCTCAACATCCTGCGCGCGACCTACGTGGCCATGCAGCGGGCCATCGCGGGCCTGGCCGTCCCCCCGGACCTCATCCTCGTGGATGCGCTGGAGGTGCCCGGGGTGGCCGTGAAGCAGAAGCCGATCATCAAGGGTGACGCGCTCAGCGTCTCCATCGCCGCCGCCTCGGTGGTGGCCAAGGTGGAGCGCGACGCGATGATGCGCGAATACGACGGGCGGTATCCGGGCTACGGCCTCGGGCACAACATGGGCTACGCCGCCGACGACCATCGGGAGGCGCTGCGCCGCATGGGCCCATCCGAGATCCACCGGCGATCTTTCCACGGGACCCAGCGGTGGTTATTCTAGGCGTGCGCGCCGCGGGGTCGGCGGTCGAGGGGACGGCAGGGGTGACCGAGGAATAGGGTGGCGAAGATCAATCCGGTCAAGGTCAAACAGGACGCCGACAAGCTGGAGAAGGCCGGCAAGCTGCCCGAGGCCATCGCTCTCTACAAGCAGGTCATCGAGGACAACCCGCGCGACTGGAACATCATCAACAAGGTCGGCGACCTCTACGCCAAGCTCAACAAGAACAAGGACGCGGCCGACTACTACGCGAAGGTGGCCGACTTCTACGCGAAGGACGGCTTCCACCTCAAGGCCATCGCGATCTGGAAGAAGATCAACAAGCTCGACGCGACCTCCCTCGATCCCTACCTGAACCTGGCCGAGCTCTACGCCAAGCAGGGCCTCATGATGGAGGCCAAGAGCCAGTACCAATACGTCGTCGACGAGTACATCAAGCGCAGCAAGATGCGCGAGGCCGGCGATGTCCTCAAGAAGATGGCGGACATCGACCCCAGCGACCTCAAGATCCGCAGCAAGCTCGCCGACCTCTACACGCGGGAAGGCAATTCCGGGAAGGCGGTCGAGGAGCACGTCGCCATCGCGGAGGAGCTGACCAAGAAGGGCCACCTCGCGGAAGCGCTCCAGGTCCTGGAGAAGGGCCTCAAGATCGACTCCAAGAGCGGGCGCCTGCGCCTGGAGCTGGGCCGCATCCACCTCGTCCAGAAGAACTACGACAAGGCCGTGCACTTCCTCGAAGAGGCGTCGCACGGCATGCCCAACGATGCCGACATCTTGGGACGGCTGGGCGAGGCCTACCTCGGCTCCAAGCGGATCGCGGAGGCGGAGGGCCTGTTCAAGCGGCTCCTCGAGATCAACCCCAACGACGAAGACGTTCGCGTGCAGATGGCGCGCGTGTCCCTGCAGCAGGGACAATACGACCGGGCCTACGCGGAGATGGAGCCTCTCGTCGAGAAGCTCCTGCAGAGGCGCGACGACGACCGCGCGGCCTCGCTCCTCCAGCAGATCGTCCAGAAGAGCCCGAACCACGTGAAGACCCTGAACCGGCTGGTCGAGGTGTACCAGCAGTTCTCCAAGGAGTCGAGCCTCCTCGCCACCTACTCCCAGCTGACCGAGGCCTACATCCAGCAGGGCCAGCTCGGGGAGGCGGCCTCCGTGCTCGAGGTCCTGGTGCAGCGCGAGCCCGCCAACGCGCAGCACAAGACCAAGCTCCAGTTCGTGAAGGGCAAGCTCGGCGGGGCCGCTGCGCCCGCGCCGGCGGCGGCGCCCGCTTCCTCCGGTCCCGAGCTGATCGAGGAGGAGTTCGATCTCTCGGCCGCGGACGAGGCCCCGGCGCCCGCGCCTGCACCTCCACCCGCCCCCGCGCGTGCTTCCGCGCCCGCGCGCGCGGCCGCACCCGCCGCCGCTTCCCCGGCGCGGCCCGTCATCCAGGTGACGGGTCCGCTGAGCGACCAGGATCGGGAGTTCATCGACGAGCATCTCGCCGAAGGCAAGGTCTTCCGCAAGTACGGTCTCATCGACAAGGCCGCCGATCAGTTCGAGGCCGTGGTGGCGCGGTTCGCCGACAACCTGGAGTCGCGCCAGGAGCTGCGCGAGGTCTACGCGGAGAAGGGCCTTCCGGCCAAGGCGGCCGAGCAGTGCCTGGCCCTGGCCGAGATCTTCCGGCTCAAGGGCGACGCGGCGTCCGCGAAGAAATACGAAGACGAGGCGGAGCAGCACGTACCCGGCTCGGCGGGCCCCGCCAAATCGGCGGCTCCCGCGGCCAGGCCGGCCGCCGCCCCCGCGCCCGCTCCCGCGCGCGCCGCCGCTCCCCGCGCTCCCGCGCCCGTCGTCCAGGAGGAGGAGTTCTCGCTGGGGGACGAAGAGGAGATCCCGCTCGGCGGCGAGGAGGACATCTCGATCGCGGTCGACGAGCCGGAGGCGGCGCCGGCAGCCGCTGAAGAAGAGAGCCTGGACCTGGACCAGGAGCTGGCGACGGGGCAGGACCTTCCCTCGCCGTTCATCGACGAGGAACCGGCCGCCGCACCCGCGGCGGAGGAAGACGTCTCGATCGGGTTCGACGAGGCGACGCTCGACGCCCCCATCGCATCGGAGGCGCCCGCGGAGGAGGTCGGGTTCGGCGTGGAAGAGGAGTTCCCGCTCGACGAGCCCGCTCCCGCGCCGCCGCCTCCGCCTCCTCCACCGCCGCGCGCGGCCAGGCCGGCTCCCCCGGCCGCGAAGCCCGCTCCTCCTCCGCCGCCCGCGAAGCCCGCTCCAGCGGCGAAGGCGCCGGCGCCCGCGAAGCCCGCTCCGCCTCCGCCCGCCCCCAAGCCGGCTCCGGCGGCGAAAGCCCCGGCGCCGAAGCCCGCGCCGCCGCCTCCCGCGGCCCGTCCCGCCGCGCCCCCCGCCGAGCTGCGTGCCGCTCCCCTGGCCACCAAGGCGTCCGGCGGCCCGCCCACCGGACGCATCCCCGTCGATCTCATCCGCCTCCTCGAAGAGGTCGAGTCCTACGTCTCGCTCGGCTTCGTGGACGACGCCAAGGAAGCGCTGCGCGAGGGCAGCGTGCGCTTCAAGGACCACCCCGTGCTGCTGCAGAAGATCGCGGAGCTCGGCCTGGAAGAGAGCGCGCCGGAGCCGGAGGCCGAAGCGCCGGCCGAAGACGACCTGGCTTCCCAGCTCGACCTCGGGTCGCCGTCACCGGCCGCCTACGATCCCCTCGGCCACCTCGCCGACGATGTCCCGCCCGAGCCCGAGCCTTCCGCTACGGACGACCTCGTCGGCGGCTTCGAAGATCCCGCGGCCAGCGCGTACCCCGACGAGACCACGGCGGGCGAAGACCTGCTGTCGACCAGCGCGGAGTCCGTGGGCGAAGGCGGGATGGACCTGGGCGCTGAGCTCGGTGAGCTCTTCGGCGCTCAGTCCGCGGTCGAGGAGCCCGCCGCGGAGAGCGCCTCCACCGAGCTCGGCGACGCCGGGCTCGCCGACATCTTCAAGGAGTTCAAGAAGGGCGTCGACAAGCAGCTCGGCAAGGAAGACTACGACACCCGCTACAACCTCGGCATCGCGTACAAGGAGATGGGGCTCATCGACGAGGCCATCGCCGAGTTCCAGCTCGCGGCCAAGGACGAAGCGCGGCTGCTCGAGTGCGCGAGCATGCTGGGCATCTGCTTCCTCGAGAAGGGCATGCCGAAGCTGGCCATGAAGTGGTTCGAGCGCGGCCTCAAGGCGCCCGGGCGGACGGAAGAGGAATACGCGGCGCTGCGCTACGACCTCGCCACCGCCCACGAGGCGGCCGGGGACGTGGACCGCGCGCTCGCGCTCTTCACCGACCTCTACGGCCAGGACGCGAACTTCCGCGACGTGGCGACGAAGGTGCGTGACCTCCGGGCGATGGTCCAGGGATAGTGGGCGCGAGCCCGACGCTGGCCCGCGCAAGCGCCGGGGTGTCCGGATCTCGATAGCCGCCATGAACGAGCTCCTGGCCGTCGCCATGTCCGTCTTCATCTCCCTGATGGTCGGCCTCTTCCTCGCCTTCGTGCCGTGGACGACCCTCTGGGACTCGAACTACCTGCTCCAGCCCTATCCCGTGCTCCGCCTCCTCGTCGTGAGCCCCTTCGCGCGCGGGACGGTCAGCGGACTCGGGCTCTTGAACATCGTCCTCGCGGTGCATGAGGCCTACCAGCACCTGAGCGTGCGTGCCCTCGGCCGCTGAGCCGCGGCGCGCGGACGCCTTCGTCGTGACCATGGTGACGGACGGCGGTGCGGCCGGCGCGGACGCGGCGGCGCTGGTGGCGCGCGTCGTGGCCGCGGCGCGGGCGGGGGTGGACGTGGTCCAGGTGCGCGAGAAGGCGCTCACGGACCGCGCCCTGCTGGGGCTCGTATCCGCCGTGCGCGCGGGGCTCGCCTCCACCGCGACCCGCCTCCTCGTCAACGGGCGACCGGACGTCGCCGTGGCCGCCGGCGCGGACGGGGTGCAGGTCCCGGAAGAGGGACTGCCCGTCTCCGACGTGAAGAGGGCGTTCCCCTCCTTGACCGTCGGCGCCTCCTGCCATTCCGTCGAAGCGGCGCGTCGCGCTGCCGCTGAGGGCGCGGACTTCGTGCTGCTGGGTCCGGTGTTCGGGACGCCCGGCAAGGAGGAGCGGGCCCTCGGGATCGACGTCCTGGCCGCGGCGGCGGCCGCGGTGACGGTGCCCGTGTTCGCCATCGGAGGCGTCACGCCCGCGGGCGTGCCCGCGCTGCGCGCGGCGGGGGCACGCGGAGGGGCGGCCATACGCCCGTTCCTCGAAGGCCCGGCGGATGCGATCATGCGGGCCTTTCGCGCGGCGGAGGGAGGACAGCCATCCTCGACGTGACGCTGCGACCGATCGACGCCCTGGTCGTCGTGCCGCTGGCCCTGCTCGGCCTGCTCGCGCTGGCGCGCCTGGCCCGCGTGCGTCCCGCCTTCCGTCCGCTCGTCGGCCCCTTCGCCGCCTGCGCGCTGGCCGCGGTGGTGATGGTGTTCGCAGGACCGCCGACCGGGCAATCGCCGATCGGGCTCCTCTACCTCCTGCCCGTGCTCGTGCTCGTCGTCCGCGCGACGTCGCTCGCCTTCCAGTGGGTCTTCTACCGGCGCCAGGGCTCACCCCCGCCCTCGCTCCTCGACAGCGTCGTCTCCGTCCTCCTCTACGGCATCGGAGTGGGTGCGATCGCGAGCCAGTGGTTCGACGTCGAGCTCACGCCGTTCCTGGCCACATCGGCCGTGGTCGGCGCCGTGGTCGGCCTCGCCCTGCAGGACACGCTGGGGAACCTCTTCGCGGGCATCGCCCTCCACTCCGAGGCGCCCGTGCACGTCGGCGACTGGGTGCGCGTGGGCGACCGCGACGGCCGCGTGGAGCAGGTCTCCTGGCGCGCCATGCGCCTGCGCACGTGGGACGGCGACACGCTCACCGTCCCCAACAACGAGGTGGCGCGCCACGCCGTCCTGAACTACAGCCATCCGCGCGCGCCCCATTCGCGCGTGATCGTGATCGGGGTGAACTACCACACCCCTCCCAACCGCGTGATCGGCATCCTGCGCAAGGTGATCGAGCAGGTCGGCCTGCTCGAAGATCCGCCCTCGGGCGTGCGCATCGTGGGCTACCTGGAGTCGGCCATCCATTACGAGATCCGCTACTACTTCGCCGCCTACGACGACTACCGGCGGCTGGAGGGCGAGATCTACCGGCTCATCTGGTACCACTTCCGCCGCCACGGGATCGAGATCCCGTTCCCGGTGCGCGACGTGTTCCTCCATCGCGCCGCCCCCGCCGTGCAGAGCCGGGAGACGCCGGCGGACCGGCTGGAGCGCGCGCTGCGCACGGTCGATCTCTTCCGGCCGCTCTCCGACGACGAGCTGCGCAAGGTGATGGCGCGCAGCCGGCCCCTGCACTACGCGGCGGGGGAGCGCGTGATCGAGGAGGGCAGCCCCGGCGACAGCTTCTTCATCATCGACCAGGGACAGGTGCTGGTCTCGAAGCGCATGGGCGGGGCCGACCGCGAGATCGCGCGCCTCATGGAAGGGCAGTTCTTCGGCGAGATGGCGCTGCTCACGGGCGAGCGGCGCTCCGCCACCATCGAAGCGGCCACCGACGTCGACCTCTTCATGATCGACAAGCCGGCCTTCCAGGAGATCCTGGCCGCCAACCCCACCATCGCCGTCGACATCTCGACGCTCCTCTCCGAGCGGCGCGAGGCGCTCACGCACGCCCAGGACGACCTCACGGCGCCGCTCCTGACCCCGGGCGCGGGCGAGCTCAAGAACGACATCCTCGGCCGGATCCGCGCCTACTTCGGGCTGTGAAACCCCCGCCTTCCGCGGAAGGAGAGGTCGACCGCGCCTTTTCGGACCTCCTGCGCGCGGGTCCCGGTCCCGCCGCGATGAAGGAGGTGCTGGAGCGCTGCGGCGACGACCATGTCCTGCTCGTCGCCCTCCTCCGGCGCGCCGTGCCGCTGCCCTTCCTGGAGCTGATCGCCTCCACCCCGCCGTGGTCGGAGGACCACCGCCTCCTCGCCTCCGTCGTGCTCAGCCCGCGCGCCACGCGTCCGCTCGGACTGCGCCTCGTGGGCTCGCTGCAGTGGCGCGACCTGGCCGACGTGGCCGCCAGCCCGCGCGTCGCCGTCGCGGTGAAGATCCGCGCGGAGGGGATGCTGAAGGACCAGCTCCTGGAGCTGCGCCTGGGCGAGAAGATCACGCTCGCCAAGATGGCGACGCCGCCCGTCCTGATGCTGCTCCTCGCCGATCCGGACGAGAAAGTGGTGGAGTCCGGGCTCATCAACCCGCGCCTGCGCGAAGAGGACCTCCTCGCGCTCGTGCGCGCCGACATTCCCAGCCGCACCCTGCTGGAAGGGATCGTCGCCTCCCCGCGCTGGAGCGACCGCTACGCGATCCGCCTCGCCATCGCCCTGCACCCGCGCGCGCCCGTCGCGCTCGCCCTCGGCCAGCTCAGCGCCTTGACCACGAAGGATCTCGCCCGCGTCGCGGAGGCCCCGGGCCTCACTCCGCTCATCCAGGCTGCCGCCGCGCGCGTCGCCAAGTCGCGCTGACCTTCGGGCAAGCCGCCCGGAGAGGGCGCCAAATCACGGCAGTTCAGGGGGATAGTGTTGACTCTTTTTCGCGGTGGCGACTACAATCGCGGGCCCTCCGCCCATGGCTTCCTTCGGTGAGAACCTTCGCCGCGAACGGGAACTGCGCGGGATCGATCTGCGCGAAATGGCGGACGCGACCAAGATCAGCATCCGCTTCCTGCAGGCGCTCGAACAGGACCGCGTCGACATCCTGCCTGGCGGGATCTTCCCGCGGGCGTTCGTGCGTCAATACGCGAAATACCTGGGCCTCGATCCGGAGCGCCTGGTGGCCGAGTTCGTGTACGCGCACGGCGGAGAGACGGCGCCGCGCCGGGATCCGCGCGCGCCGGTGCGCGTGGACCAGGGAACGCCGCGCGGCCTCATCATCGCGGGAGTGGTGCTGGGACTCCTTGGCCTCGTGGGGTGGAAGGTGCGCGGGCAGGGCGGACGCACGCCGCCGGCCACGGTGACGCCGTCCATGGCCGCGCCGCCCGCGACGTTCGCCCACGATCGCGTGTATCCTCCGCCGTCAGGAGCGGCGGGCAGCGCTCCTTCCATGGCGGCGGGCCCGATGGTCCTCAACGTGCTCGCGCGCCGCAGCAGCTGGGTCGAAGCGAAAGTGGACGGGACGACGGTCTTGAATCGAGTGCTGAAGGATGGCGAGTCCCAGCGGCTGGAGGCGCGGCAGGAAGTCCTCCTCTCCGTCGGCAACGCGGGCGGGATCGCGGTCACGCTGAACGACCGGCCGCTCGGACCCATCGGGCGGGAAGGAGAAGTGAAGAAGGGCTTCGCCATCAACGCGCAGACCTTGCCCGCCCTCCTCGCCGCGGGCGCGGCCGCCCCGTCTCCGTCGCCCCTGGCGACCCCCTCCGCTTCGCCGCGGCCACGCGTGGCGCGCACGCCGTCGCCTTCACCCATCCCTTCGCCGTCGCCCAGCGTCCTCCTCCTCGCCCCGCGTCCGCATACGGACTTCGGGGCTCCCGGTCTCGTGCCGCCCACCACCCGTCCTTCGCCGTCGCCCTGGCCCTGATGGCGGACCGCGCCATCAACCCGCTCGTCGAGCAGTTCCGGAAGGGCGGAGTCCCGCGCGAGCTGCGCCTCATGGCCGCGCAGGGCGCGCTGCCCCTCAAGCCCGGGGACCTCGCCGACCTCCTCCAGACCCTCCTCGGCGACGCGGACGAGGCGGTGCGGCAGGCTGCTTCCGCGAGCCTGGGCGGAATCCCGGTGGACGAGCTGCTGCCGATCCTCAAGGACCGCGAGAGCCCGCCCGGTGTACTGGCCTGGGCCGTCGCCCATCGCACGGAGCGCGAGCTGCTCGAGGTGGTGCTCCAGAACTCGTCCCTGCCCGACGAAGCGGTGGAGGCGCTGGCGTCCACCTTGCCCGAGCACCTGGCGGAGCTCGTCGTCATCAACCAGGTACGCCTGCTGCGGCGCACCTCGCTGCTCGAGGCCCTGGAAGCGAACCCGGGCCTCAACAAGGACCAACGGCGCCGTCTGCGCGAGCTGCGCGAGACGTTCCGCATCGGCCAGCAGCCGGAGCCGCCGCCCCCGCCGCCGGAGCCCCCGCCGGTCCAGGCCGCGCCGGAGCCGGAGCCGGCCGAGGTGCCGATCGCGGAGAGCGAGGAGGCAGCAGTCGCCCGCCTGCTCAGCGAAGAAGAGAAGGCCGACAAGGAGAAGATCAGCACCGTCCAGGCCATCTACCGGATGAACGCCGCGCAGAAGGTGATCCAGGCCCTGAAGGGGTCGAGCGCGGACCGCGCCATCCTCATACGTGATCCCAACCGCATCGTGTCCAGCGCCGTGCTCGGCAGCCCGCGCCTGACCGAGATGGAGATCGAGCGCTTCGCGGGCATGAAGAGCGTCGGGGACGAGGTGCTGCGCACGATCGCCTCCAACAAGGACTGGACCAAGCGCTACGGGGTCATCTCCAACCTCATCAAGAACCCGCGCACGCCGCTCGCGCTGGCCCTGAACTTCGTGCCGCGACTCAATCCGCGCGATCTGAAGACGATCGCCGTGGACAAGAACGTCCCGGAGGTGATACGCAAGCAGGCCCTGAAGTTCGTGCGCCAGTCGGGCAAGCCCGGCGGCGACGAGGGCGGCAAGAAGTGACGAACTACTACGAGATCCTGGGGGTATCGCGCACGGCCAGCCCATCCGAGGTGCGCAGCGCCTACGCGAAACTGGCCCGCGAGCGTCACCCCGATCGCTTCGCGGACCCGGCGGAGAAGGCGCGGGCGGAGGAGTTCTTCAAGAACCTGACCACCGCCTTCAACACCCTCTCCAGCGACAAGAACCGGCGCGAATACGACGCGAGCCTGGACAAGCCGCAGGTTGCGCCGCCCCAGGAGATCGCGCAGAACGCGTATCGCCGCGGGCTCCAGATGTTCGAAGCCAAGAAGTACCACGAGGCGATCGAGCTGCTGCGCACGGCCGTCGGCCTCTTCCCGGAGCAGGCCCCCTTCCAGGCCGCGCTCGGGAAGGCCCTCGCCCGCAATCCCCACTGGGCGCGCGAAGGGATGCAGGCCATCGAGAAGGCCATCCAGCTGGCGCCGCGGGTGGCCGCCTACCAGATCGACCTGGCGGAGCTCCTCCTGGCCCATGGCCTGAAGCTGCGGGCGCGCAAGGCGGCCGAGGCCGCGCTGAACCTGGCCCCCACCGACGAGCGAGCGCACAAGATCCTCGAGGAGCTGGGGCCCGGAGAGCCCGACGAGCCGCCGCCGCCGGCCGGGCTGCGCGGCCTGCTCCGCCGCAAGGGTTGACGCGGCCGGCACGGAAGGGCTGAAGCGGCCGGGCGAGGGCTTGCCAGGACCTGTCTTTCGTTGTCTACTCTCTCCCACCCCAGCCCCTGGATGAAGATCACTTACAAGGCCGTGTCCGACGTGGGCCGCAAGCGCAAAGGCAACGAGGACAGCCTCTTCGTCAACCCCGAACAGCACCTCTTCGTGGTCGCGGACGGGATGGGCGGGCACGCCGCGGGCGAGATCGCCTCCAAGGTGGCCGTCGACTCCATCAACGAGTTCGTGTGCCTCACCGGCGGCGACGAGGAGATCACCTGGCCCTTCGGGCTGGACGAGAACATCTCCTACGACGGCAACCGGCTCAAGACCGCGATCCGTTACGCGAACCGCAAGGTGCTCGAGGCCACCAAGGAGAAGAGCGAATACGAAGGCATGGCCACGACGGTGGCGGCCGTGCTCGTGGACGGGGACGCCGCCAACCTCGGACACGTCGGGGACAGCCGCGTCTACCTGATGCGGGACGGCGAGATCACGCAGCTCACCTCCGACCACTCCTGGGTGAACGAGCAGATCCAGAGCGGGGTCATCTCGCCGGACCAGGCGCGCACGCACCCCCTGCGCAACGTGGTGACGCGCGCCCTCGGGGGCAAGCCCGACCTGCAGGTCGACATGCAGCAGCACAAGGCCAAGGCGGGGGACATCCTGATCCTCTGCTCGGATGGGCTCACCACCATGATCCCGGACGAGGACATCGCGCGCGTCGTGCGCGAGTCCGGGGGGGACGTGGAGAAGGCGGCCCAGGCCCTCGTGGCCAGCGCCAACGCGAAGGGCGGAGAGGACAACATCACGGTTCTCCTGATCCGCTTCGACGATTGAGCTGATGCTCCCCGCGGACCAGCCCGAGAAGGTGGCGCGCCGCAAGATCGGCAAATACGCGGTGGTCGGTCGCATCGGGCGGGGCGGGATGGGGATGGTCTACCGCGGCTGGGACGAGGTCCTGGAGCGGGAGGTCGCGGTCAAGACCCTGACCGTCGAGGGCACCCTGGACGAGGAGAGCCGGCAGCGCTTCCAGATCGAGGCGCGCGCGGCGGCGCGGCTCCAGCACGCCAACATCGTGACCGTCTTCGAGCTGGGGGAAGACCGCGGGCTCCCGTTCATCGCCATGGAGCTGCTCCCGGGGGTGGACCTGGAGACGCTCGTGCGCTCGGGCGAGGCCCTGCTCCTCGAGGAAAAGCTCGAGATCATGGTGCAGGTGCTGCGCGGGTTGCACTTCGCGCACGAGCACGGGATCGTGCACCGCGACATCAAGCCCTCCAACATCCGGCTCCTCGAGGACGGCACCGCGAAGATCATGGACTTCGGCATCGCCAAGCTCGGCGGCACCGGCGTCACCAAGACGGGCATGATGGTGGGCACCGTCCACTACATGAGCCCCGAGCAGATCCGAGGCAAGAAGCTCGACGGCCGCAGCGACGTTTTCTCGTCGGGCGTGATCCTGTACGAGCTCCTTTGCGGCAAGCGGCCCTTCGTCGGAGACAGCGCCACCGCCGTCCTCTACAAGATCATCAACGACCCCCCCGCGACCCTGGACCCGACGGTGGCGGGCGCGGCCCCGGAGCTGCAGGCGGTCCTCGACCGCGCGCTGGCCAAGGACGCGGAGACACGGTATCCGAGCGCGGCCCGCATGGCGGAAGAGATCGCGGAGGTGGCGCTCCGCCTGCGCGGACCCGCCGCCGCTCCGCCCCCCGACGTGCTGGAAGCGGTGAACGTGGCGCGCCGGCTGGTCAAGGAAGGCAAGGTCGACGACGCGCTGCACCGGCTGCAGGACGTCACCCAGCGCCATCCGCGCTCGATCGAGGCGCGGCGGGCCTTGCGCACCGCCGCCCGTGAGCGCGAGCGGCGCCTGAAGCCGCGCGAGCCCGAGGCGCAGGATTTCCCCGAGCTCGACGCCACCGTCCAGGGCTCGCCCACGCGCCGCACCGCCGACACGGTCCTGCAGCCAGGAGAAGCGGTGCCCGCGACCGTGTTCCTCGGCTCAGGCCCGGCCGCGCCGGGCCTCGCGCCCGCCGCCCCCTCGTCCACCCGCACCCTGCTCCTCGTCGCGGCGGCCGCCCTGCTCGTGGTCGTCGTGGCCGGCGTCGTCCTCTTGACCCGGCCGCCCGCGCCCCCGCCGGTCGTGGCCGTGCACGTCCGCTCGGAGCCGGCGGGCGCGCAGATCCTCCTCGACGGCCAGGACACGGGCGTGGTCACGGACGGAGACGTCACCGTGCCCGCGCGCGCCTCCGGCACGGTGACGCTCACCCTGCGCAAGGCCGAATACCGCGACGCCACTCGCGTGCTGCGCTTGCCCCTCGACGGCAACGAGCTGCGCTTCGTCATGGAAGCGGTGCCGCCGCTGGCCGCGGTCACCATGGTCGCGCTTCCCGTCGTGACGGAGCCGCCGGGCGCTGCGGTGACGGTGGACGGCCAGGCGGTCAAGGGCGCCACACCCCTCACCGTAAGCGTGGACCCCGCGCGCGAGCACCGCATCGCGGTGCGGCTCGACGGGCACGCTCCCCAGGAGGTGCGCGTGGCCGCGGGCGCGACGGCGACACCCGTCCGCCTCACCCTGGACCCGCTGGGTCCGCCGGGACGCGTGGCCGTGAGCGCCGCCTATCCGCTCGACGTCGTCTGGCGCGGCAAGGTGCTGAGCCATGGGCTGCCTTCCCCCGAGGTGAACGTGCCCGCCGGCCGCCAGGTCCTCACGCTGGTGGCGCCGACCTACTTCCTGCGGCTCAACGTGACCGTCGACGTGCCGCGTCCGCCCGCGGTGGCGGCGCTGGCCGCGCCCGCCCTCGGCAAGATCAACATCCGCGCGAACCCGGACAACTGCCGCGTGTTCATCGACGGCGAGTTCGTGGAATATCCGCCGATCCTCGACCGCGCCATCGCCGCCGGCGAGCACCGCGTGGGCTTCCAGTGGCCGGACGGCGCGCGCCGCGAGGAGTCCGTCCAGGTGTCCCGTGGCGGGCCGGCCTACGTCATGGGGCGAAAGGACTAGATCCCTTGATCCTGCGCCGGACCCTGCTGCTCCTCCTGCTCCTGCCGTCCGTGGCCGCCGCGCAGAACTCGCCCGAGGACCAGGCCCGCGGCCTGCTCGAGGACGGGCGGACGTATCGCAAGGACGGGAAGCTCAAGCAGGCCCTCGACAACTTCCAGACCATCGTGTCCGGGTTCCCGAACACGTCGTTCGTGGACGACGCGCTGCTCGAGATCGGCCGCTACTACCTCGAGGTGGACCACGACGTGGCCAAGGCCCGCGACGCCTTCGAGCAGGTCACGAAGCGCTTCCCCCAGAGCGACGGCGCCCCCGGGGCCTACTACTACCTCGGCCGCCTGACCATGGAGCGCGCGGCCGCTCCCGCCGACATCGACGACGCCCTCGCCCAGTTCGCGCGCGTGCAGCGCCTCTATCCGCGCAGCGAATGGGTGCCGCGCGCCCTCTACGCGAGCGGCCTCGCGCACCGCAAGAGCGGGCGCCTGGCCGAGGCCGCGGAGGCCTCGCGCCGGGTCGCGCTGGAGCACCCGTCCAGCGACGCCGCGCCCGCCGCGCAGTTCGAGCTTGCGCAGGACCTCGCTCTCAGCGGCGAGTTCCGGCAGGCCATGGAGGAGTTCCAGCAGGTCCGCAATCGCTATGCGGAGAGCGAGTGGGCGCCGCTCGCGCTGGACCGCATCACCGCCCTCTATCGCCTCTACGGCGCGGGCAAGCCCACCTTCGCGCTGGACGCCGCCTACTCCGTGGGAGCCGGCGACACCCTCAAGGACGTGCGCGGGATCCTCATGACGCCCACGCGTACGCTCTGGGTGGCCTCGGACAAGGTGAAGAGCGCGATCCCGTTCGCCCCCGACGGCAAGATGGGACCCGGCCTGGGCGGCGAGGACCTGCAGAGCCTGAGCCTCGCGTCCAACGGCGACCTGCTCGTCACGGCCTCGCGGGCGGTGCGCCTGGGGCCGAAGAACCTGCAGACCTTCGCCATCCCCGGCGGCAAGCCCGGCGAGACGGAGCCGCTGGAGAAGCTGGAGGCGGCGGCGATGACCCCGTCCGGCTCCCTGCTCGTGGCGGACGAGAAGAAGAAGAAGGTCTTCCGTTTCGACGCGAAGCTCCAGTACCAGGCCCCGTTCCCCGACGCCAAGGAACGCCAGGTGAGCCGCATCGTCCTGGACGGGGAAGGCGGCATCGTCCTGCTCGACCGGGACGAGCGTACGGTGCACGTCGTGGACGAGGCGGGCAAGCCCCTCCGCACCATCGCGACCCGCGGACCCGGCTACGAGCTGCGCAAGCCCGTGGACGTGGCCGTGGACGGCTTCCGCAACATCTACGTCGCGGACGAAGAGGCGGGTGTGCTCGTCTTCTCACCCCAGGGTGCCCTCCTCGCGACCCTCGGAGGCGCGGACGTCCGCAAGGCGCGCGCGGTGACGGTCGATCCCGCGGGCGCCGTCCTCGTGTACGACGACAAGCTGCAACGGATCCTGAGGTTCAAATGACCGCCACCGTGCCGCGCCGGGTGCTCCTCGCCCTCGTCCTCGCCCTGGCCGTCGCCGCGCCGGCGGCGCGGGCCCAGGAGAGCGCCGCTCCCGCGGGAGCGCTCTCCGAAGCCGTGCAGAAGGAGCTGGGAGCGGTCCAGGACCTGCTCGCCCGCGCCACCGCGGAGTTCGAGGGTCCCCAGCAGAGCCGCTCCATCGTCCAGTTCGACGAGATCGTGACCCGGCTCGAGGTCCTGCACCGCCAGGGTACGCTGCCCACGCGCGGCCGCGAGATCCTCTCCACCGCCTACGAGCTGCGCGCCCGCGCGTACTACAACATCGGCCTGCAGGAGAAGGCGGCGGACAGCTTCCGCTCCCTCGTGCAGCTCAACCCCCAGTATTCGGTGAGCAAGGAGAAGGTCTCGCCCAAGGTCGTCGACTACTTCAACTCGGTGAAGAAGGCGCTCGTCGGCTACCTGGCCGTCTCCTCCAGCCCCGCGGGGGCGAAGGTCAGCCTCAACGGCGAGTTCCTGAGCCTCACCGATTTCTTCCCGCTGGACGTCCTGGCCGGCGAGTACACGGTGGAGATCGCGCGCGAGGGATATCGCACGGAGACGCGTACGATCAGCATCGCGCCCAAGGCCACGGAGACGTTGCAGGTGGAGCTCACGCGGACCCTGGCCAGCGCCTTCGTGATCACGGAGCCGGCCGGCGTCGAGATCTGGCTGGACGGCCAGCTCCGGACCACGACCAGCGGCACGCCGAGCCCCGAGCTGCTGGAGGTGGTGCGGGGCAAGGGCCTCGATCCCGCGCGCGCCTCCGGCCGCACCGAGCTCGGCAACCTCTCCCTCGGCTCGCACAACCTCGAGCTCCGCCGGAAATGCTACGAGACGGTGAAGCGGCAGATCGAGGTGCCGGAAGCGCGCGACTACGAGACCGAAGGCATCAAGCTCCAGGACTCGCTGGCCTCGCTGCAGCTGCGCTCCGACCCCCCGGGCGCGCGCATCTTCCTGGACGGCGAGGCCATGGGCATCACTCCCAAGGACCTCGACGGCGTCTGCTCGGGCAAGCACCGCATCGAGGTCAAGCACACCTCGGGCAAGTTCATCCAGGACATCGTGGTGGCCAAGGACGAGAGCGTCACCCTCGACTGCCCGATCCGGCCCAGTCTCGCCTACCTCGGCCTGGTTGCGGAGAGCGCGGCCGGGGAGCGCGTGGCTCCCGACGTCGAGGAGAAGCTGATCGAGAACCTGCAGAAGGTCGCCACCCTCAACTTCCTGCCCGCCCCGCGTGAGACCGTCGACCGCGTGCTCGAATCGGAGAAGCTGACGCGCAAGGCCCTCCTGCCCGGCGGCAGCACCGAGCCCGACCTCGTGAAGAAGGTCACGGAGAAGCTGGCGGCGGCCCTCGAGGTGCAGGGGTTCCTGATCGCGCTGCTCCCCGGCGAGAAGCTGCAGCGCACGGCCGTGCTCCACCTGCTCGCCGCCGGCAACACCGTGCCCGACACCTGGGACGTGAGCTTCGGGGAGTCCGCCTCCTACATGCGCTTCCTCTCCGCGGTGGACCGCAAGGCCACGCTCTACCGGCCGTGGACGGGCCTGATCACGGTGGACAGCTCGATGTTCGAGGGCGTGCCCGTGTTGCGGGTGGTGCCGGGCAGCCCGGCCGCGCAAGCGGGGGTGCAGCCGGCGGAGGTGCTGGCGGCGGTGGACGGCAAGGCGGTCAAGCAGACCTCCGACCTCCTGGCCGCCGTCGACGCGAAGAAGGCCAGGGAGAAGCTCGCTCTGCAATTCAAGGGGGCGGGCGGGGCGGCGCGCGCGCTGGACGTCACCCTCGCCGACACGCCCCAGGAGATCCCGCTCAACGATCCCTCGCTCCTCTACAACAAGGTGATGATGGACCTCCGCCAGCAGGTCGAAGGCTACCCGGGGACGGAGACGGCGGCCTTCGCGCGGCTGAACCTCGCGATCTGCGCCATGCACTTCGGCGACTTCGCGGCCGCCCACGAGCACCTCTTGAAGGCGCGCTCGGAGCTGCCCGCACGGCCCGGCCTCTCCCAGGGCACGGCCCTCTACTACCTGGGCCTCGCCCTGGAGCGTCTCGGCTACAAGAAGGAGGCGGTGGACGCCTATCGCGCCGCCGCCGGCTTCAAGGACGCGACCCTCTTCAACAACGACGGCCCGGCGGTGGCGCCGCTGGCGGCGCGGCGGGGCGGGAATTGAGCGAGCCCTCGGCGCGCCTCGTCTGGATGCGGCCCGACGGCGAGGAGCTTTCGTTTCCCCTCGCCGCCAGCGTGATGCTCATCGGCCGCGACGAAGACGCGGACATCCGCGTGGACGAGCCGCTCGTCTCGCGCGCTCATGCCCGCATCGAGCGGCGCGCGGGGGCCTACTTCGTGCTCGACCTCGGCTCCACGAACCTCACGAAGGTGAACGGCGAGCCCGTGCGCGAGCGCGAGCTGCGCGACGGGGACGAGCTCCAGTTCGCGCGCGCCCGCTGCCGCTTCGTGTACGCGAGCGTCGATCCCGTCGCCGCCGGCGTCTGACCCGGCCGTCGACGCCGCGATCAGTGCTTCTTGGCGAAGTCGATGCCGCGCTCGACCTCGATCATGGCCTCCTTGACCAGGCGGAGGGCGTTGCCGCGGTGGCCCCCCTTGTCGGCGCTCGCGGCGTCGAGCTCGCGGCGCGCGGTCTTCAGCGCATCCATCGCCGCCTCCATGTGCGGCTGATCGGCGCGGGCCTCGGTGGATCCGGCCAGGACGGCGGCCACGCCCAGGGCGGGC
>Ga0207648_10002155_pt1 | contig 21410 bp, 21 predicted proteins | sample KBSMisM32_FD_184310 | JGI IMG/M metagenome (GOLD analysis project Ga0207648, IMG submission 184310) | Miscanthus rhizosphere microbial communities from Kellogg Biological Station, Michigan, USA - KBS Miscanthus M3-2 (SPAdes) (version 2) | ecosystem: Host-associated > Plants > Roots >...
CGATCGTCTCAACAAGAAGCTGCACGACAACCTCGACGAGATCTACATCAACGGGTCGATGGAGCACCGGCTGCCCCACAACCTGAACATCTCGTTCGCATACGTCGAGGGCGAGTCGCTGCTGATGGGGATCAACGACGTGGCTGTTTCGTCGGGGTCTGCCTGCACGTCGGCCAGTCTCGAGCCGTCGTACGTGTTGAAGGCGCTTGGCGCCGGCGACGACCTGGCGCACTCGTCGATCCGGTTCGGCCTCGGCCGGTGGACCAGCGACGAGGAAGTGGATTACGTGGTGGAGAAGCTGACGAGCGTGGTGCGGCGGCTCCGCGAGATGTCGCCCCTCTACGAGATGGTGAAAGAGGGCGTCGATCTCTCGAAGATGCAGTGGGTGACCCACTAGGCAGACGTAGGGGCCGCCTTCAGGCGGCCCGTGAAGCGGAGAAAACAAATGGCTTACTCGAACAAAGTGATCGACCACTACGAGAACCCGCGCAATGTCGGGTCGCTGCCGAAAGACGACGCGAACGTCGGCACGGGGCTCGTGGGCGCGCCGGAGTGCGGCGACGTGATGAAGCTGCAGGTCAAGGTCAACCCCGAGACCGGCGTCATCGACGACGCGAAGTTCAAGACGTTCGGCTGCGGATCGGCGATTGCCAGCTCGAGCCTCGCCACCGAGTGGCTCAAGGGCAAGACCGTCGATCAGGCGCTGGCGATCAAGAACACCGACATCGTGGCCGAACTGGCGCTGCCGCCGGTGAAGATCCACTGCTCGGTGCTGGCCGAAGACGCGATCAAGGCGGCGATCGCCGACTACAAGAAGAAGCAGGACGAGAAGACGGGAGCGGTGCAGCCGGCCGCGCAGCCAACGGCCTGATGCAGGGGCCACCTCGAGGTGGCCCGTTGACGACCATGATTGAGATTACCGACGTCGCCGCGAAGAAGATCCAGTCGCTGATGGCCAAGCAGGGCATCAGCGAGGGCGGTCTTCGTGTGGGCGTCAAGGGCGGCGGGTGCTCGGGCCTCAGCTACACGTTCGCGTGGGAGAAGCAGGCGCGCCTCGGCGACGAGGTGTTCGAGGGCTATGGCGCCAAGATCTTCGTGGACAAGAAGAGTCTGTTGTTCCTGAACGGCACGGTGCTCGACTACGACACGGCCCTGCTGGGCAAAGGCTTCGTGTTCAACAACCCCAACGCGAAGCAGTCGTGCGGGTGCGGTAGTTCATTCGGCGCCTGAGCGCCGTCATCGCTTTCACCGAGTTATGAGCGCGCAGCCGCTGACCGTCCGTTCTGCCACGCCTCCGGAGTGCCGGAGCTGCAACACCAGCGTGCCGGTGGACGAGCACTTCTGCCCGAACTGCAGCCGCATCCAGTCGCTCGGCCGGCACGGGGACTACTTCGCGTTCCTCGGCCTGCCGCGTGCGCTGACGATCGACGCGCAGGACCTCGACCGACGCTTCCGCGACTTGAGCCGCAAGTTCCATCCGGACTTCTACTACAACGCGACGCCGGCGGAGCGGCTCGCCAGCCTCGAGCGCTCGTCGTATCTCAACGACGCCTACCGCGCGTTGAAGCAGCCGGTGTCGCGCATCGAGCACCTGCTGACGATCGAAGGGCTGCCGATGGGCAAGTCGGAGGAGGGCGCCGCGAAGGTGCCGCCCGGCCTGCTGGAAGAGGTATTCGCGCTCAACGAGGAGCTCGACGAGATTCGCGATCTGCGTGAGGCCGGCGCCGACGCTGCCGTGCTGGCGGCGCGGCTCGCCACGGCACGCAAGCCGATCGAGGCCAAGCGCGACGAGCACGAGCGCGCGCTCCTCGAGGCCAGCGAGCAGTGGGACCGCCAGGCAGGCGCACCGGCCGACGCGAGGCGCGCGACGCTGGAAACGCTGCGCCAGCTCCTGCTCGAGCGCAATTACATCACCAACCTGCTCGGCACCATCGAGCGGGAGGCGGCCGCGCATGGGTAAGGTCGTCGGCATCGATCTCGGCACCACCAACAGCCTCGTCTCCTACGTGACGGATCGGGGGCCGGTCGTCATCCGCGACGCCAACGGCGACGCGCTGGTGCCGTCCATCGTGTCGGTGGACGCGGCCGGCACCGTGTTCGTCGGCCGCGAGGCGCAGCGGCGGCTGCTGACCGACTCCTCGCGCACGGTGTATTCGGTCAAGCGCTTCATGGGCCGCGGCATCGACGACGTCAAGGACGAGGCGCACCTGCTGCCGTTCCGCGTCGGCGGCGAGCCGGGCGGCGTCGTGCGCATCGGTGTCGGCGACCGGGAGTTCACGCCGCCGGAAATCTCGGCGTTCGTGCTGCGCGAGCTGAAGCGGCGCGCCGAGGATCACTTCCGCGAGCAGGGCGAGTTCGACTTCGAGGTCGATCGCGCCGTCATTACCGTGCCGGCCTACTTCAACGACGCGCAGCGCACCGCCACCCGCGACGCCGGCCGGCTGGCCGGGCTCGAAGTGCTGCGCATCATCAACGAGCCGACGGCCGCGTCGCTGGCCTATGGCCTCGATCGGAAGAATCGCGGCACCATTGCCGTCTACGACCTCGGCGGCGGCACGTTCGACATCTCGATCCTCAAGGTCGAGGACGGCGTGTTCCAGGTGCTCTCCACCAACGGCGACACGCACCTGGGCGGCGACGACATCGACCGGCTGCTCACCGAGCTGGTGCTCGCCGAGCTCGGTACGGGCGGGCACGGGTTGCCGGCCGAAACCGTGCAGGCCATTCGCAAGGCAGCCATCCAGGCCAAGATCGATCTGTCGTCGGCGGACGAGGCCGTGCTCGCGGTCGACCGGTCGCCAGCCCTGCCCGATGGCTTCACGCGGCGTATCACACGCGACGAGTTCGAGACGATCATCCGACCGCTGGTCGAACGCACACTGGCGCCGGTGCGCCAGGCGCTCGAAGACGCCGGGCTCGAGCCGGGCGAAGTGGACGAGGTGGTGCTGGTCGGCGGCTCCACGCGGGTGCCGCTGGTGCGTGGTCTGGTCGAGGGTCTCTTCGGACGCACACCGCACAGCGACCTCAACCCGGACGAGGTGGTGGCGGTCGGCGCCGCCGTCCAGGCCGACATTCTGATTTCCGGCCGCCGCGAGATGCTGTTGCTCGACGTGACGCCGCTGTCGCTCGGCATCGAGACGCTGGGCGGCGTGACGTCGAAGATCATCCTGCGCAATTCCACGATCCCGGCGAGCGGCCGCGAGATGTTCACCACCGGTGTGGACGGCCAGACCGCGGTGGACGTGCACGTACTGCAGGGCGAGCGCGAGCTCGCCGCCGACTGCCGCTCGCTGGCGCGGTTCCGTCTGCGCGGGATTCCGCCGATGCCGGCTGGACTGCCGCGCATCGAAGTCCGTTTCCAGATCGACGCCAACGGCATCCTGAGCGTGAGCGCCAAGGAGCTGCGCACCGACATCGAGCAGGCGATCGACGTGAAGCCGTCGTACGGTCTGACCGACGCCGAGGTGGAGCGCATGCTCATCGACTCGTTCGAGCATGCCGAAGCCGACTTCGAGGCGCGCCTGCTGATCGATGCGCGCAACGAGGCCGAGAGCATCGTGCTCGCCACCGAGAAGTCGCTGCGCCGCCCCGACTTCGCGCAGCTCGCCGGCCGCGAGGTGTCCCCCTCGGAGGTCGCGGCCATCGAACGGGCAGTCGCGGCACTGCGAACGGCGATTGCCGGCACGGACCGAGAAGTGATTCACGGCGCGACTCACGCGCTGAACGACGCGACCCGTCACCTGGCGGAAGTGATGATGAACAACAGCGTGCGCGAGGCGCTCGCCGGGAAGAGCGTCGACGACGTCTAGAGACAAGAAGGAGCGATGCCAAAGGTCACCTTCATCAAGGACGGCAAGGAAACGACCGTCGAATTCGAGCCCGGTCAGATGCCGTACGAGCACCACGGGCTGCCCGAGTCGTTCCTCGACCTCGCCATGAACAAAGGCATCGCTCTCGAGCATGCCTGCGGCGGCAGCTGCGCCTGCACGACCTGCCACCTGATTGTCCGCAAGGGCATGGAGAACCTGAGCGAGATGTCGGACGCCGAAGCCGACCGGCTCGACACCGCCTGGGACCTCACCACGACCTCGCGCCTCGGCTGCCAGGCGGTCATTCAGGGGGATGTGACGGTGGAGTTCCCGATGTATACGCGTAACTACGTGCAGGAGGGCGGCGCCATCCAGCTTGGCAAGTCCGACCAGAAGGACGAGCAGAAAGCCGAGGCGCGGCCATGAACTGGATCGACGCCGAGGACATCGGGATCGCGTTGTTCGAAGCGTTTCCGGCCGTCGATCCGTTGACGGTGCGCTTTACCGACCTGCGCGAGAAGGTGCTGGCGCTCGACGGCTTCGAGGGCGATCCAAAGGCGTCGAACGAGCCCAAGCTCGAGGCCATCCAGATGGCCTGGTACGAAGAGTGGAAAGACAACCAGTAGGCAGGTAGGCAGGTGGGCAGGTAGGTTAGAGCCCACATGCGGCTTCTCCTCGTCGCGGCCACCGATCTCGAAATCGCTCCGCTCGTGGCCCGGCTCACGCCCGTCTCCCACTCGTTGGAACGCTGGGCATCGTTCGCCTACGGTCCGCGGGCATCGTTTGCCCACGGTCCACATGACGTCGACATTCTCGTGACCGGTGTCGGCATGACGGCAACCGCCGCGTGGAGCGCGCGCGTGCTGGCGAAGCAGTCGTACGATCTCGCCGTCAATCTCGGCGTGTGCGGGAGCTTCGACCCGGCGTATCCGCCGGGCACGGTCGTCAACGTGATGACGGACTGCTTCCCCGAGCTCGGCGCCGAGGACGGCGAGCAGTTCCTCACGCTCCAGGAGCTTGGCCTGCTGCGACCGGACGATCCGTCGGACGGACGGTTGGTGAACCGGTTCATCCCACCTCATACCGCCATTGGGATATTGCCCAGAGTGAATGGCGTTACTGTGAACACGGTCCACGGCAACGAGGACTCGATTGCGCGGGTGGTCGAGCGCGTGAAGCCGGATGTTGAAAGCATGGAAGGCGCCGCGTTCATGTACGCCTGTCTCGTCTCAGGTGTTCGCTTCGCCCAGGTACGCGCCGTGTCCAACATGGTGGAGAAGCGCAATCGCGCGGCCTGGAAGCTGGCGGAGGCCGTGGCCGCGCTCAACGATGTCGCTCTCCGGATCATCGAACAGGCATGACGCTCACCCTCGCCTATTCGCCGTGCCCGAACGACTGCTTCATGTTCGACGCGATGGTGCACGGCCGCATCGACACCGAAGGGCTCGAGTTCGACGTCCGGCTGCTCGACATCGACGCGCTGAACGCGGCGGCGCTTGCCGGCGAGTGCGACGCCACCAAACTGAGCTTCCACGCGTATCCGTACTGTGCCGACGCGTACGTGCTCCTGGATGCGGGAAGCGCGCTCGGCAACAACTGCGGGCCGCTGCTGATCTCGAAGCGCGAGATACCGCGCGCCGAGGTGGCGGCGGGCGGCGTCCGCATCGCGATTCCAGGCCTTCTCACCACCGCCAACTTCCTCTGTGGCCTGGCGTTTCCGCAAGCCCAGGACAAGACGCCGATCATCTTTTCTGACATCGAACCTGCGGTGCTCGACGGCCGCTTCGACGCGGGGCTGATCATCCACGAGAACCGCTTCACCTATGAATCGAAAGGGCTGAAGAAGATCATCGACCTCGGCGAGTTCTGGGAAGCCGAGACCGGTGCGCCGATTCCGCTGGGTGGCATCGTCGTGCGCCGTGCGTTGAAGGATGACGTGAAGCAGGCGCTGAACCGCGTGATGCGCCGCAGTGTCGAGTTCGCGTTCGCCCATCCGGAGGCGAGCCTGCCGTACGTCCGAGCCCATGCGCAGGAGATGAGTGAAGAGGTCATGTACAAGCACATCGACCTCTACGTGAACCAGTATTCGGTGAACCTCGGGAGCGAGGGGCGGCGCGCGATCGAGCTCATGTTCGCCCGCGCCGGCGCGCTCGGGATCATCCCGAGTGTCAGCGCGCCGCTGTTCCTCGCCTGAGTTCGTGAGACGGGGGGCGCCGGCGGGAATGAAGGATAATCGGCCTGAGAGCCAGACGCGCCCCTGGAGCGTCTGATGGCACATGCGGACGATTCCCGTCGTCTCATCGGCGTTCCTGGTGGTGGGGCTGGCGGCTGGCGCGAGTGCCCAGACCACCGAGACTTCCGCCCAGCCGGCGCCAACGGCCCCCGCGTCGTCAGGCCCCACCCAGCAGTACGGGCTCAACCTCGCGCGCATCCAACGCGGACTGCAGAAGTCGGCCGAACGCCAAGACTACGACGGCCTGAACCTTCGCTTTTACGTCAACGTGTACGCGCCGGCGCCTCCGATCAAACTCTTCACGCCGCTCGACAACCTGCTCTACGGGCCCGCCCCCTACGGTGGGCCCACGCATCGCGACATGATGAACCTGATGACGCCGCAGGAGTTCAGCGCGCCCGCAGCCGACTTCAGCGGCCTCGCGCGCTGGCTGGCGAACAAGGGCAAAAAGTAGGGGCCGCCTTCAGGCGGCCCGTCAGACGCCTCAGCGCTTGACCGGCTGACGCTTCATCACGAACACCAGCGCGGCGAGGCCGAAGCCGAACATCAGCAGCGAGCTGGGTTCGTCCACTTCGTTTACACCACCGCCACCCACGCCTCCGCCAGAGCCTGACGCACCCGTGGTCACCCCCGTGGCGGGCTCGTCCGCGGGGCTTACGTTCGTGAACGCGAAGACCAAGTCGTTGTAGTCGAAGTCGCCGCCGCCGAAGAGGTCCTCGAATCCGACGAGCACCTGTCCTTCCACTTGCTGAATCATGGCGTGCAGGATGCCGTCGAGGTTGTGGCTGGCCGGCCCGGTGTAGAAGATGTCTCCGGTCTGCTGCACGAGCAGTTTGAAGACGAGTTGCGTGCCGGCGACAAAACTTCCGAGGTTCATCGTCGCGCCTGCCGGCGTTGTCGCGTTGTTGAAGATCGCCCCGAAGCTGTCGCCGAACGATCCATCCAGGAAGAGCTCGCTGGTATAACCAGCCCCATTCGACACGAACGTGACCACGACGTCACCACCGGTGGCAATCAAGGTCTGCTCGGTGATCGGAACCGCCTGAGCCGGAGTGGCCAGGGAACACACCAAAGCGAGGGTACCCAAGACAGCGCAAACTCGAGTCATCGTGCCTCCGCGGACGCGGTGGGGAGTCGGATACCGCTGGGCAGAGCAATGCATGCGCCATCACCGCCTCGTGCGGGCGTCTGTGCGAGTTTGACTTGCGTTGTTCGTCGATCGGTCGCGAGTAGACGGGCTGCTTACCTGAACGCTTGAGACGTCAGCGGCGCAATGTTTTCAAGACGTGCACGACGCTGCGGCCGCGATCGCCTGATGGAGTTGCCGCAGCCCGTCCGTCAACGCCGCCGGCCCGGGTTGAAGGATGAGCGGCGATTTGATCTCGTAGATGTGCGCGCGGCGTACCGCCGGCACAGTGTCCCAGCCCGTCCGCGATCGAATGCGTTCGGTCCGCACGGCTTTGCCGCACCACGATGCCACGATCACGTCTGGCGATCGTCGTACTACTTCGTCGGCCTCGACGATCCGATCCTTGCCCAGCTTCGCCTCGCGCAGTTCTGGAAAGATCGGAATGCCGCCCGCGATCTCCACGAGCTCTTCTACCCAGCGGATGCCCGAGATGAGCGGCGCGTCCCACTCTTCGAAGAAGACGCGTGGCCGCGACGGCAGGCGCTCGGCGTGAGTGCGGATCTCTTCCAGCCCGGCTTCGAGTTCAGCGACGAGCGCGGCCGCGCGATCGGCCTGGCCGACCAGCCCGCCGACGATGAGGATCATCTGCAGGATCTCGGCAACGCTGCGCTGGTTGAACAGCATCACCGAGTAGCCGCGCCTGCCCAGTTCGGCGGCGATGTCGCTCTGGAGGTCGGAGAACGCCAGGATGAGATCGGGCTCGAGCGCCTCGATCTTCTCGTAGCGCGCGTGCGTGAAGGCCGACACTCGTGGCTTGCGGCGCGCCTCGGGCGGACGCACGGTGTAGCCCGACACGCCCACGACGCGGTCGCCCTCGCCGAGCAGGTACAGCGTCTCGGTGGTCTCTTCGGTGAGGCAGACGATGCGCCGCGGGTAGCGGTCGGCGGTCATGCGCCCGATGAGACGAGCGCCGGGGTGAAGTCACGCCACGCAAACGGCGGCTTCGTCACCGCCACGCCGGTGTCGATCGGCACCGGCGACGCGAACATCGGGCCCGCGTAGACGCAGGTGTGGAACTCGCCGTTCTCGCCGCACGGGTCGATGCCAGCCGGGAGGTCGGCGAGCAGCGACGCGTCGAACTCGCGTCCGCAGAACGAGGCGTCGAGCACGCGCGTGTCCACGCAGGCGAGGCGGGCGCGGAGCCCGCCGTCGATCATCGTCTGCGCCAGCTGCCGCGTCGGGATCTGCCACAACGGAAACAGCGGCGTGAGCCCGGTCCCCGCCAGGTTGGTCTCACGGTAACGGCGCACGTCTTCGAGAAACAGGTCCCCGAACGCCACGTGCGTGTACTCGTCGCGGATCACCCCATCGATGCAGACGCGCATCCGCGATTCGTACTCGTCGTTCGAGCACGGGTCGGGAATGGGGACCACCCGGAGGGGCAGGCCGGTGGCCGCTGCCTGCGCTTCGAGTACGTCGCGGCGCACGGCGTGCATGGCCACCCGCTGCACGGCCTCGTTGATGGTGGTGAGCAGCCCCGCCACCGCGCCGGGATGCTGCTGCCGCAGGATGTGCAGCGCCCACGCGCTGTCCTTGCCCGAACTCCACGAGAGCAGGATCTTCACTTGAAGACGTCCGGGTGCAGCGTCCGTGCGATCGCCTCGGCGCCTTCGGCGAGCCGCGGGCCGGCCACGACCACGAAGTCGCCCACCAGCAGGTGCACTTGGCGGTCACGGACGGCCGGAATCGACGCCAGCGTCTTCCACACGTCGAGATCGCCGGCCGGATAGTCGCCGGCGGGCTGCGGGGCGCGCAGCTCGATCAGGACGTCGGGGGCGCGCTGCAGCAGCGTTTCAGAGGACGGCTGGGCCGACTCGCGCTTGACGTCCTCGAACACGTTCTGGCCACCGGCGATCTCGAGCATCTCGTTGAGGAAGCCGCTGCCTCCTGCCACGAACATGCCCTGCAGCGTGCCCGGCTGGCGGCCGATCACCAGCATCGTTCGCGGGCGGCTGAGGCCGGCGACGCGCATGCGCACGCGATCGAGCCCGCCCGTTATCCGCACCACCACCTCGCGGGCCTGCGCGTCGTGACCGGTGGTGGCGCCGAGGGCCGTGATGGTGTCGAACGTGCCGAGGATGGCCTCGTTGGCGCCGTGCCGGTAGTTGAAGACCGGGATGCCCGCCTTCTTGAAACGGGCCTCGGTGTCGGTCTGCGAGCCGTAGACGACGACCAGGTCGGGACGCAGCGACAGGATGCGCTCGGTGTCGGGATCGAGGAGGGCCCCGACCTTCGGCAGTTTCTCGACCTCGGGAGGAAAGTGGTCGTAGCTGCTGACGCCCACCACCTGCTGTCCGGCGCCGATGGCGAACAGCATCTCGGTGACGGCGGGCACGAGCGACACGATGCGCTGCGCCTTGCCCGGAGGCGGCGGCGCGGCGCCGCGGCAAGCCACGCCGATCGTCAGGAGCAGCGCTGCGACTAACCTTCTCGAACGAGCAGCCACAGGAAGAATGGGCCTCCGATGATGGCGGTGACGACGCCGACGGGAATCTCCACCGGCGCCAGCAGCGTGCGGGACAGCAGGTCGCACAGCACCAGGAACGTCGCGCCGAAGAGCGCCGAGGCCGGCAGCACGATCCGGTGATCGACGCCGACGAGCAGCCGGACGAGGTGCGGGACCACGATGCCGATGAAGCCGATGGGACCGGCCAGCGCCACCGCCGCGCTGGTGGCCAGCGAGGCGCTGAAGAAGGCCCAGCGCTGCGTGGAGGCCACGTCCACGCCGCGCGACGAGGCCGAGTCTGGATCCACGCCCATCAGGTTCAACGCCGCCGGCAGCCGCATGAAGATGAGCGACGCCACGACGACGAGCGGCAGCGCCGCGATGATGGGATCGAAGCCGCCGACGTCGAGGTCGCCCATCAACCAGCGCGCGGCACGTGCGACCTCGGCGAAGTCGGCCAGGTACTGCACGAACACGATGAGCGCGGAGAAGAACGCGTTGAGGGTGACGCCGGCGAGCAGCAGGACCGTGGTGGACATCACCCGCCGCGGACCGTTGGCGAGCGCGTAGACGATCGCGGCGGCCAGGCCGGCGCCGGCGAGGCTGGCGGCCGGAACGGGCGACCAGGGTCCGACCGCGAGCGTGCCGCCGAGGATGATGACCAGCATCGCGCCGAGCGACGCCCCCGCCGACACGCCGAGCGTGAACGGCGTGGCAAGCGGGTTGCGGAGCAGCGCCTGGAAGACGACGCCCGACGACGCCAGCGAGGCGCCCACCAGCGCGCCCGCCAGCACGCGCGGCAGCCGGGCGATGTACAGGATCTGCGCGTCCACGTTGCTGGCGAATGGAATCGACGTGTCGAGCGCGCGGCGCAGGTTGATCGACGAGCTGCCGATGAGCGGAGCGAGCGCGCAGGTGATGAGCGTCAGCGCGCCGAACCCGGCCACGGTCAGGGCCAGCCGGGTCCGGATCGGCCGGGACGGCGTCAGCGGCGCGTGCAGCGCCGTGTGAGCGGCGCCGTCCGCAATCATCCTGCCCGCCGCACCGGCGTCACCGTCAGGTGGCCCGCCGCCTGATGGAACTGCACGTCGGCTTCGACGTCGTAGAGCTCACGCACGGCGCCGCGGCTCAAGACGTCCGCTGTCGGCCCGTGCCGCAACAGACGCCCGTCTCGCAGCAGCGCCAGCGCGTCGCACATCGACGCCGCCAGGTTGAGATCGTGCGTCGCCATGACCATCGTGACGTCGTGCTCACGGCTCAAGCGGCGGAGCAGGGATGCCACTTCGAGCTGATAACCGAGGTCGAGCGAGGCGGTCGGCTCGTCGAGGAGAAGAACGTCGGGCTGCTGGGCGAGCGCGCTGGCGATGACCACCCGCTGCCGCTCGCCGCCGCTCAGCGAGTTGAACGGCCGGTCCGCGAGGTGGAGCGTGCCGGTCGAGTCGAGCGACCGGTGCGCGATGGCCAGATCGGCGGGCCCTTCGAGCTGCGTGGGGCGCAGGTGCGGGTGCCGCCCCATCAGCACGATCTCGAGCGCCGTGTAGTCGAACGCCGGATGCGTGTCCTGCGGCACCACCGCGACGTGCCGCGCGGCGGTGCGGCGAGGCAGATCGGCGAGCACGCGCCCTTCGAGCGTGACGGTGCCGGATTCCGGCCGCAGCACGCCGGCCATCAGCTTGAGGAGCGTCGTCTTGCCGCAGCCGTTCGGGCCGAGGAGGCCGGTGAACGACCCCCGCGGCACGGCCAGGCTGACGCCCGAGACGGCAGGCACGAGGCCGCCGCGGCCGCGGCGCGGATAGGCGTACGAGACCTCGTGCGCGACGAGATACGTCGAGGAATCCGGTGACATGTCTCCCCCCAGCGTCCTTCGCGCTGGAACAAGGAACGAAAGCACCGGGTGAGAGGTCTCCTGGCTCGCGGAGCAATCGAGCGGTCCGGCCAGTCTTCCCGCGCAAACGCCGTAGCGTTCAGGCAGTGACGTGGATGGCCGAACCTCTCCGCTTACAGTGGCGGGACCGCGTGGGCGTTTCACCCACTTCCCCGTTCACCCGGCGGTGGTGGTACTACCCAGGAGTATACCCCGGTCACCCCAGCAGAGCCCTGATCACGATAAAATCAAGGTTCCGTGCAGGCACGCCTTCGCGCGGCCGGACTGGCCGAAATCGACGAGAAACTTCAGAGTTCCGAGCGTCTGACGCTCGAGGACGGCGTGCGTCTGTTCGACACGCCCGATCTGCTGGCCGTCGGCTACCTGGCCAACCGCGAGCGCGAGAAGCGCCACGGCGCGAGGACGTATTTCAACTACAACCTGCGGCTCGAGCCGACCAACGTGTGCGAGGCCACCTGCCTCTTCTGCTCGTTCTCGCGCCTGCAGGAAGGCATGCCCGAGGCCTACACGATGTCGCTCGAGCAGGCCTGGGACAAGCTGCGGCAGCGCGCGAACCAGCCGCTCACCGAGGTGCACGTCGTCAACGGGCTCAACCCGCATCTGCCTTTCAGCTACTACACGGAGCTGCTGCGCGGCTTCAAGCGCATCCGGCCGTCGATTCACTTGAAGTGCTTCACCGCGGTGGAGATCGCGTACTTCTCGCAGCTCTATGGGATGAGCGACGAGCAGATTCTGCGCGAACTCAAGGACGCCGGCCTCGATTCACTGCCCGGTGGCGGCGCCGAGATCTTCGCCGAGCGCGTCCGCCGGAAGATCTGCCACGACAAGGCCGACGCGGATCGCTACCTGTCGATTCATCGCATCGCGCATGGCATGGGGCTGCGCACCAACGTCACGATGCTCTACGGGCACATCGAGACGATGGAGGAGCGCGTCGATCACATGCTGCGCGCCCGCGCGCTGCAGGACGAGACCGGCGGCTTCCAGGCGTTCATCCCGCTCGCCTTCCATCCCGACAACAACCAGATGCGGAAGCTGCCGGCGCCGACCGGCACCGACACCCTGCGCGTGCACGCGGTGTCGCGGTTGATGTGCGACAACATCCCGCACATCAAGGCGTTCTGGATTGCGACCGGGCTCGAGATGGCGCAGACGGCGCTCTGGTTCGGCGTGGACGACCTGGACGGCACCGTGCAGGAAGAGAAGATCTACCACATGGCCGGCTCGCCCACCCCCGAGGGGATGACCACTGCCGGCCTCACCCGTCTGGTCCGCGCCGCGGGCCGCGAGCCTTTCGAGCGCGATACCCTCTACAACATCGTCAACGTGCCCCCGGCCGAGGCCCCAGAGGCCACCGCCCACGCCCTGTAGCGCCCGGTCGAGCCGGTTGGACGGCTCTGCCGGGGGCCTTGATCCGAAGCCCGTTACAAAGCGTTATAATTTCCCCAGTCCAAATCCTCAGGCGAGAGCCGTCGGGGGTTTGGGCTTTTTCATATCCGGAGATTGCGAAAAGTTTCACAAGGGGCACAAGCGCCAGGTCAGAGGAGGACAGACCGCCGATGCCGTCCATCATTCCGCTGCTCACCGAGTACGAGAAGCAGCATCTCTCCGAGCGCCAGGCGCTGCCCGAGAAATATCTCGGACTGTCCGACGCCGAGATGGAGGCACGGATTGCGGCTGCCCGCGCGACGCTCGGCTCGAGGCTCGTCATCCTCGGCCACCACTACCAGCGCGACGAGGTGATCAAGTTCGCCGACTATACCGGCGACTCGTTCCGGCTCGCGCGACAGATCGCCAGCCGGCCCGAGGCCGACTACATCATTTTCTGCGGCGTGCACTTCATGGCGGAGAGCGCGGACGTCCTGTGCGCGCCGCACCAGCAGGTGATCCTGCCGGACCTCGCGGCGGGCTGCTCGATGGCCGACATGGTCGATCAGGACCAGCTCGAGACGGCGTGGGAAGAGCTGCAGCAGATGGGCATTACCGGCGTCGTGCCGGTGACCTACATCAACTCGGCGGCGTCGATTAAGGCGTTCGTGGGCGAGCGCGGCGGCACGGTGTGCACGTCCTCCAACGCGGCGGCGACGCTGAAGTGGGCCTTCAGCCGGGGCGAGCGCGTGCTGTTCCTGCCCGATCAGCACCTGGGGCGCAACACGGCCTACAAGATGGGCATTCCGCTCGACGAGATGCAGGTGTGGGATCCCCACGAGATCTTCGGCGGCCTCACGCCCGAGCAGGCGCAGGGCGCGAAGATGCTGCTCTGGAAGGGGCACTGCTCGGTGCATACCCGCTTCACCGCCGCCCAGATCGCGGGCGTGCGCAAGCAGCACCCCGGCGTTCGTGTGATCGTGCATCCCGAAGTGCCGTGGGAAGTGGTGCAGGCGGCCGACGACAGCGGCAGCACCGAATACATCATCAAGACGGTGTCGAACAGCCCGAAGGGCTCGGTGTGGGCGGTCGGGACCGAGGTGCACCTGGTCAACCGCCTCGCGCACGACATGGCGCCGGACCGCACGGTGATCTCGCTCGACCAGTTCGGCTGCCTGTGCTCGACGATGTTCCGCGTCTCGCCGAACCACCTGCTGTGGATTCTCGAGGAGCTCGTCGAGGGCCGGGTCCACAACCGGATCGTGGTGCCAGACGAGCAGAAGCACTGGACAAAGGTCGCGCTGGATCGAATGCTGTCCATCGTCTGAAGTACGATTGCGGGCTCAGGAGGACTCATGGCTCACGAACTTCCGAAGCTCCCCTACGACTTCGCCGCGCTCGAGCCGCACATCGACGCGCAGACGATGCAGATCCACCACGGGAAGCATCACCAGACTTACGTCACCAATCTGAACAACGCGCTCGCCAACCATCCCGACCTGCAGAGCAAGAGCGTCGAGGAGCTGTGCAAGGGCCTGAGCAGCCTGCCGCAGGACATCCAGACGGCGGTGCGCAACAACGGCGGCGGCCACTGGAACCACAGCCGGTTCTGGACGTGGATGGCACCGAACGCCGGCGGCGCGCCGACCGGCAAGATCGCCGACGCCATCAACGGCTCGTTTGGCGGCTTCGACGCGTTCAAGGAGCAGTGGGGCAAGGCCGGCGCCGGACGTTTCGGCAGCGGCTGGGTGTGGCTGCTCAAGGACGGCACCAAGCTCTCGATCGCCAGTTCGCCGAACCAGGACAACCCGCTGATGGAAGGCAAGACGGCCATCCTTGGGCTCGACGTGTGGGAACACGCGTATTACTTGAAGTACCAGAACCGCCGGCCCGACTACATCGGCGCGTGGTGGAGCGTCGTGAATTGGGCCGAGGTGAACAAGGCGCTGTAAGTAGTAACCCTTTGAGGTAGCGGTGCCCGGCCCATCCAAAAGGATGGGCTGGCGTGCCCTATAATCAGCCGCTGATGCAGCCTACCAACGTCGGGGATCCGAACTACTTCCACAAAGTCGTCGATTGCCAGTGGGCGTGTCCGGCCCACACCAACGTTCCCCAATACATCAGGCTCATCGCGCAGGGGAAGTTCACCGAAGCCTACATGGTGAACCGCGAGTCCAACGTGTTCCCGGGCATCCTCGGGCGCACGTGCGATCGCCCCTGTGAGCCCGCCTGCCGCCGCACGCGGGTGGACGGGAAGCCGGTGGCCATCTGCCGCCTCAAGCGCGTCGCCGCCGACAACCGCGACGACGTGACGGACCTGATCCCCAAGGCGCCTGCGAAGAAGAACGGCAAGAAGGTGGCGCTCGTCGGCGCCGGCCCGGCGTCGCTCACGGTGGCCAACGACCTCATGCCGCTCGGCTATCAGGTGACGATCTTCGAAAAGCTGCCGCAGCCCGGCGGCCTGATGCGGATCAACATTCCCTCGTTCCGCCTGCCGGCCGAAGTGCTCGACGACGAGATCGGCTACATCATCAACATGGGCGTGGACGTTCGGTACAGCACGCCGGTCGAGAGCCTGAAGAGGCTCGCCGACAGCGGTGAGTACGACGCCGTCTTCGTCGGCAGCGGGGCCCCCAAGGGCAAGGAGCTCGACATCCCCGGCCGTCACGACAGCGACCAGGTGTTCATCGGCATCGAGTGGCTCGAGTCGATCCACTTCGGCCACGTGGAGTCGGTGGGGAAGCGTGTCCTGATCATCGGCGTCGGCAATACCGCGATGGACTGCTGCCGATCGGCCAAGCGTCTCGGCGCCACCGACGTCAAGGTGATCGCGCGCAAGACCCGGAAGTACTTCAAGGCCTCGCCGTGGGAGCTCGAGGACGCCGAGGAGGAACAGGTCCACATCCTCGAGAACCTGCAGCCCGTGCGCTTCGTCGTCGAGAACGGGAAACTCACCGGGATGGAGTTCGAGAAGTTCAGCTCCACGGAGATCGACGGCCAGCTCAAACAGGAAACGATCGGCCGCGAGATCATCCCGTGCGACACCGTCGTGCTCGCCATCGGCCAGGACAACGCGTTCCCCTGGATCGAGCGCGACATGGGGATCGAATTCGGCAAGTGGGACATGCCGGTGGTGGACAAGAAGACCTTCATGTCCACGCGCCCCGGCATCTTCTTCGGCGGCGACGCCGCGTTCGGCCCCGCCAACATCATCTGGGCGGTGGAGCAGGGGCACCAGGCGGCGATCTCCATCTCCAACTACTGCCAGGGCGTGCCGGTGACGGATCGGCCGCCGCAGGGCATGACGCTCGCGAGCACCAAGATGGGCTTGCACGAGTGGTCGTACAGCAACAACTACGACCCGGTGCAGCGGCAGAAGATGAAGCACGTCGAGCTGCCGGTCCGCTTCGCGAAGATGACGACCGAGGTGGAGCTCGGCTTTACCCCCGAGCAGACCGCCGCGGAAGTGGAACGCTGTCTCAACTGCGACGTGCAGACGCACTTTACCGACTCGCTCTGCATCGAGTGCGACGCCTGCATCGACATCTGCCCCACGGACTGCCTGACCATCACCGTGAACGGAGACGAACCCGATCTACGCGGCCGGCTCACCGCCCCGGCGGTCGAGCCCGGCCAGGAGCTGTTCGTGTCCGGCGCCCTCAAGCAGACGGGGCGCGTGATGGTGAAGGACGAGAACGTCTGCCTGCACTGCGGCCTGTGTGCCGAGCGCTGTCCCACCTATGCGTGGGACATGCGGAAGTTCGCCGTCGAAATTCCCCTTGCCGGTGCGTTGCAGCCGGTGAAAACGTAGCTGCCGCCGGATGCGCATAGCAGCCAGGCTGGGTCCCTGTCGACCCTGACGGATACCTGATGGACCGCGTCAACGACTTCGCGTTCAAGATCGCCACGGCCAACGGAACGGGATCGGCATCCGCCAATGGCCTGATCATGCAGGCCATCTTCCGGATGGGTGTGCCGGTCACCGGCAAGAACGTCTTCCCCTCGAACATCCAGGGGCTGCCGACCTGGTACGAGATCCGGGTCAACAAGAACGGCTACACGGCGCGCACCGCGCAGTTCGACTTGATGGTCGCGCTCAACGCCGCCACCTACGCGAAGGACGTGGCCGAGGTCCATTCCGGCGGCTGGCTGCTGTACGACTCGTCATGGCCGCTCGACGAGCGCCTGAAGCGGCCCGACGTCACCTACCTGGGCGTGCCGCTGGCCGAGATGTGCAACGCGTCGTTCAAGGGGGTGCGCGAGCGCATCCTGATGAAGAACATCGCGTACGCCGGCGCGCTGGCGGCGCTGCTCGGTTTCGACACCGACATCATGCGCGCGCTGCTGAAGGAGAAGTTCGGCAAGAAGCCGGCGCTGATGGACTCGAACCAGAAGGCGATCGACCTGGGCTTCGACTACGCCAAGGCACGCTTCGACTGTCCGCTGCCGATCCGGCTGGAGAAGCTGGACAAGACGAAGGACGCGATCCTGATCGACGGCAACACGGCAGCGGCGCTCGGCTGTGTGTATGCCGGCGCCACAGTGGGTGCCTGGTATCCGATCACGCCGTCGACGTCCTTGATGGATGCCTTTACCGGGTTCTGCCAGAAGTACCGCCGCACCGCGGAGGGCAAGAACCGGTTCGCCATCATCCAGGCCGAGGACGAGCTCGCCGCGATCGGCATGGTGATCGGCGCCGGCTGGGCGGGCGCGCGCGCGTTTACGTCGACCGCCGGCCCGGGCATCTCGCTGATGAACGAGTTCATCGGCCTGGCGTACTACGGCGAGATTCCCGCCGTCATTTTCGACGTGCAGCGCGCCGGGCCGTCCACCGGCATGCCGACGCGCACGCAGCAGGGCGACATCATGATGTGCGCCTACGCGTCGCACGGCGACACGCGGCACATCTGCCTGTATCCCTCGGATCCGCGCGAGGCGTTCGAATTCGCGGTCAAGGCGTTCGACCTGGCCGAGCGGTTCCAGACGCCCGTGTTCGTCTTGAGCGACCTCGACATCGGCATGAACGACTGGATGGTGCCGCGTCTCGAGTGGGACGACGGCTACCGGCCCGATCGCGGCAAGGTGCTGTCGGCCGGCGAGCTCGAGCAGGCGAAGAGCTTTTCGCGCTATCTCGACGTGGACGGCGACGGCATCCCGTATCGGAGCCTTCCGGGCGTGCACCCGAAGGGCGCCTATTTCACGCGCGGATCCGGGCATACCAAGCACGCCACCTACACCGAGGACGACGCCGAGTACACCGAAGTGCTCGACCGCATCGATCGCAAGGTGCAGCGCGCGGCGCGCTTCGTGCCGGCGCCGATCGTCCGCAAGGCGGCGAGTGCCGCCAAGATGGGTCTGCTCACGGTTGGCGGCTGCCACGCCGCGTGCATGGAGGCGCTCGACCAGCTCGCCAAGGAAGGCGTGGCGATCGACTACATGCGGGTGCGCGGATTTCCGTTCGGCGACGACGTCCGCAAGTTCCTCGAATCGCACGAGGTCAATTTCGTCGTCGAGCAGAACCGCGACGGCCAGCTGCGCAATCTGCTGACGCTCGACACCGGGTTCCCGATCGGCCGGATGGAGTCGGTGCGCTACTACGGGGGATTCCCCCTCAGCGCCACCCATGTCGTGGACGGCGTCAAAGCCAAGTTGGAGAAAGCCGCGTAGGGCGGGGCTTCAGCCCCGCCGAGGCACTGACATGACCTTCATTCCCAAGCCCAAGGCTCACCATCCCTCGCTGCAGAAGAACGCGCTCGGGCTCACGCGGCGCGACTACGAAGGCGCGATCACGACGCTCTGCGCCGGCTGCGGCCACGACTCGGTGACGGCGGCCGTCGTCCACGCGTTCTGGGATCTGTCCATCGCGCCTCACCGGGTGGCGAAGCTTTCGGGCATCGGCTGCTCGTCGAAGACGCCGGCCTACTTCCTGCGCGACGCCCACGGCTTCAACGGCGTCCACGGCCGCATGCCGGCGCTGGCCACCGGCGCCAACGCGGCCAACGGCGACATCATCTACATCGGCATCTCGGGCGACGGCGACTCGCTGTCGATCGGGATCGGCCAGATGTCGCACGCCATCCGCCGCAACGTGAACCTGCTCTACATCCTCGAGAACAACGGCGTCTACGGGCTGACCAAGGGGCAGTTCTCGGCCGCCGCCGACAAGGGCTCGACGAGCAAGAAGGGCGAAGCCAACACGATGGAGGCAATCGACGGCGCGCTGCTGGCGCTGACGCTCGGCGCCAGCTTCGTGGCCCGCAGCTTCTCCGGCGACAAGGCGCAGCTCGTGCCGATCCTCAAGGCGGGGCTGACCCACAAGGGGTTCGCCTTCGTGGACGTCATCTCGCCGTGCGTCACGTTCAACGATCACGAGGGGTCGACCAAGAGCTACGCCTACACGCGCGAGCACAACGTCGAGATCGTGCAGGCGGATTTCGTGCCGCCGGCCGCCGCCATCACCGCCGAGTACGACGCCGGCACCGTGCGGAATGTGATGATGCACGACGGCAGCTGGGTGCGGCTGCGCAAGGTGGCCGAGGACTACGACCCGACCGACCGCGACCGCGCCTACGCCTACATCCGCGACGCGCAATCGAAGGGCGAGGTGGTGACCGGCCTGCTCTACATCGACGAGAACTCGCGGGACATGCACGGCCACGCGGGAACGATCGAGGAGCCGCTCACCACGATGCCGTACGAAGCGCTGTGCCCGGGCAACGACGAGTTGCAGAAGCTCCAGCAGCGATTCCGGTGACGTACGTAGGGGCCACCTTTAGGTGGCCCGTTCGGTGGCCCGTCCTGCTGCTCGCGGTCATCATGTGGGGGCCGCCTTCAGGCGGCCCGTTCGAAATCTCCGCACAGACGCGTCCCGCCAGCTCGCCGGCGTGCGATCGGACCTGCCTCGAAGGCGTCGTCGATCGCTATCTCGAGGCGCTGGTGGCGCACGACGCCTTCAGCCTCCCGCTTGCGCCGTCCGTCGTGTTCTCGGAGAACAGTCAGCGGCTGCCGATCGGCGACGGCCTCTGGAACACCGCCACCGGGCTGGGCGAGTACCGGCTCTACGTCTCGGATCCCGAGGCCGGGCAGGTGGGGTTCTTCGGCACCGTGCTCGAGAACGGCGAACTGGTGGCGCTGGCGCTGCGCCTCAAGCTGGAAAACCAGCGCATCGCCGAGATCGAGACGCTCGTGGTGCGCGACGCCGCGGCCGCCAAAGCCGTGGACGCCATGGAGCCGCAGCCGGCGTTTCTCGAAGCCATCCCGGCCGCCCCGCGGCCCACGCGGCAGGAGCTGATCGCGGTCGCGGATCGCTACTTCAACGCGATTGACGGCGGGACGGCGCCGTTCGGGCCCGACTGCAACCGTGTCCAGAACGGCACGCAGACCACCAACAACCCCTCGTTGCAGCTTCCGGGGATGACCTGGAACCCGTTCTCGCTCGCTTGTCAGGCGCAGATCGACACCACGTTCTTCAGTTTCGTGGACAACGTGCGGCCGCGGCGCTTTGCCGTGGTGGATCGCGAACGGGGCCTCGTGTTCGGCCTGTTCATGTTCCACGTCTCCGGCACGGTGACCTCCTATACGCCGCCCGGGCGCGAGACGATGCCCGCGCTGCCGCAGAACCTGTCGCCGTACACGATTGCCGTCGCCGAGCTCTACAAGATCAAGAACGCCCAGATCGGCCGCATCGAAGCGCTGCAGGTGAACGTGCCCTACGGCACGCCGAGCGCGTTCGGGCCCACCGAGTGGCGGACGCCAAAGCGGCCCGTGCCGGTCCTGACGCCGTCGCCCGCGAAGCCGGGCCCCTGCAATCGCGCGTGCCTCGAGGGGTTCGTCACCCGGTACCTCGACGCGATGGTGGCGCACGATCCGGCGCGGCTGCCGGTGGCCGCTGGCGTGGTCTTCACGGAGAACGACGTGCCGCTGCGGCTCGGCGAGGCGCTGTGGCGGACGGCCACCGCCGTGGGCAGCTACCGGCTCACTCTCGCGGATCCGGTCTCGGGGAACGTCGGGTTCATGGGCACGATCCGCGAGAACGGCCGGCCGGCGGCGTTCGTGCTCCGCCTCAGGATCGATGCCGGCCGCATCGCCGAGGCCGAGACGTTGGTCCTGCGCAACGAGAACACCGCCGCGAGCCTGGAGAAGGCTGGCGCGCCAGACGCGCTGCTGCTCGAAGCAGTGCCGGCGGCCGAGCGGCTACCGCGTGGCATGCTCGTCGGCCTGGCCAATACCTATTTCGAGGCGATCGAGCAGGGCAACGGCGGGGTGGCGCCGTTCGACGCCGAGTGCAACCGCTTCGAGAACGGCATCCGCACCTCGGAGCAGGGGTGCTCGGCGCAGCTCGACACGCACATCTTCGACTACATCCAGTCGATCCGGCCGCGGCGCTTCACGGTAGTGGACGAGGAGCGCCAGGTGGTGTTCGGCAACTTCATGTTCAACCACCCGGGCGACATCACCTGGATCAACGTGCCGGGCCAGGG
>Ga0207648_10002156_pt1 | contig 21404 bp, 19 predicted proteins | sample KBSMisM32_FD_184310 | JGI IMG/M metagenome (GOLD analysis project Ga0207648, IMG submission 184310) | Miscanthus rhizosphere microbial communities from Kellogg Biological Station, Michigan, USA - KBS Miscanthus M3-2 (SPAdes) (version 2) | ecosystem: Host-associated > Plants > Roots >...
TCAGCCAGCCGGCAGGGTTGGAGCCGCGATGTTGCTGAATTAAGTGTTGGTGGCGATTTTAAAGAAGCACTAACGGAGCCGGGCAAGTGGACAATAGGTGCCACCGGTTTTGGCGAAATATTGCCGTATCATGAAAACAAGATATCACTGGATAAAGAGAAAAAAGATAAATGGGGTTTACCTGTACTGGCGATGGACGCGGAGCTGAAAGAAAACGAGTTGAAGATGCGAAAAGATATTGTACAGGAACTGGTGGCTATGTTTGAGGCAGCAGGTATCCAGAATATCAGTACATGGGATAGTAAGGTGTATGCGATCGGGCAAGGCATTCATGAAATGGGAACAGCGAGAATGGGCCGTGACCCGAAGACGTCTGTATTGAACGGCAACAACCAGGTATGGGATGCACGGAATGTTTTTGTCACGGATGGTGCGTGTATGACGTCAAGCGCCTGTCAAAACCCGTCGCTGACGTATATGGCGTTAACTGCAAGAGCGTGTGATTTTGCAGTGAATGAGTTGAAGAAACAAAACATTTAATCGGGCCAGATTCGCAGTCCGGGCCCATAATTGGTACAGGGAAATTGGTGTTTGTGTTTAAGTGGTAAGCCTTATTGTCTTATATGAAACGTAGTTATACCTTTGAAGCAGTGGCTTTATATGCAGTTAGTTTTGAACACGCCCCGCATTGCGGGGCGTTTTATTTTCGTAAAAAAAATAAACCGCAATGTGCTTAGTGGTAAACATAGATCTCCGTTTAGAAATAGGTATGTCTTATGTGGTTTAAAATAAATTGCTAACGTCTCCGGGTAACCGTAAAACAGGTGCATTCAATTTTTGTCTTTCATCACGGCGATGATCTGTTCGAATGAAGATACCGCTGCATCCCTGAGTAATGAAGAAAGAACGCCTTTGCGTTTATTGTCGCAGCAGACTTCTATGGGTTGCGAATAAATGACAGCATTATCTTTTTTTGAGTACAGCGATGTTGTGATTTTCAAAACGGGTGCATTGCCGGCTGTATTGCCCCGGATGTCGCTGAAGAAAACAATATAATCGCAGTTCAGTTGATTACTTAGATCATTAAGCTTTGACAAATCCCGTGACTTAAACTCATGTTCAGTGATCCGTACAGATGGATTTTGTGCATAATACCGGATACATTCTTCTGTCAATTCAGACGAAACAAGATGATAATACCTGAACTCATCCGGGTTTTTTTCTTTAAGCAGATGTAAGGTCTTTTTTATTTCCTCCCGCGTGCGGCTCATTTGTTTTTCCGTTTCTTTAGGGTAACCCGCATTGACCACTGATTCCATTTGTTGGATAGCCGAGTTATACTTGTCCTGTTGATCCTGTTCTACGGTTTTTATTTCAGATTGTAAGCTGCCTTCGAGGATAGCGGTATCCGGTTGCAGCACAAGAAGAGCAAATGACTCTTTATTTTTTTGAGCACGGACGGCCAGGCACATAACCAGGCCAAAGAAGATGATGAGATTTTTCACAGACTATGCTTTCGGTTTTGTATTCAAGAATCCTGCCTGTAAGTAAAGAAAGATTTTTTTTCCATTGCTTTATTTTTTTCCACAGCATGCCGGCGGTGCTGGTACAGTTTTTTAATCTTTTTGAACGTTAGAACAACGTTTAAAATGAAAGCATTATGAAATCGTTATCAATCATATTAATCGTGCTGATTGTGGTAGCGGGTGTTTTTTATTTTACCAAACCATCTAACCAGCAATGCATTAAATCAGCAGTGGACCTGGTAAAGGCTGATTCCTATAACGTGCCAGGCTACCAGGATCCCGGCGACGAAGAAAATAAGAATCCGGGCCATATTTCACCGCAAAACGTAATGATAACCGATAAGTTTCTGTGGAAAAAAGTATCCTATGTTCATCTTGACGAAGTGAGAACTGTCGGCTATGGATATCTTGGCTCATTTCATAAAGTCAAATCAAAATCATAAACGTTGCCGGGTACGGATTTGATGTTTCAGTTGCGTTTGTTGTTTTACCCACAGTGCATTTTCTATTGCGGAAACAGCCGCGGTATTATTGAAGTAGATAAATGCATTCTTCCAGTTTTTGTTGGCCGATAATGCTATTATTATCTTATTTAGTGTTCTTTGATCATATCCGGAATAATATAGTTTGGGTACGCCGTGAAAACGATAATATACTGTTTTCGTATTCACGATCGGTGTTTCGGGCAATGATGGATGACTGATACCGCAAAAGCTGACGCCGCATTTGTTCAGCGTTTTATAGGCTTCATCATTCCACCAGCTTTTATCCCTGAACTCTGCAACATTGGTAAAACCTTTTTGAACAGCACCCGCCAGTAGCGCGACATTTTTTTCGGTGTAGTTAAATAATGAAGGAAACTGGAATAAAACCGCACCCAACTTTTTACCAAGACCTTCACTGCAGGTACTGTAAAAATCATTCAGCAACCGCCCGCAGTCGTTTAATCGTTTATAGTGAGTGATGAGTCTTGGTACTTTGACTGAAAATATAAAATCATCCGGGCTTTTGTCAAACCAGTTCTTTAAAAATTCCACACGCGGAAAGCGGTAAAAGGTGACGTTTAATTCGATCGTATTAAATTTTGAACAATAGAAGTCAAACCATTTTCTTTGTGGAAGACCTTCGGGATAAAATGAATTTTTCCATTCTTTGTAATGAAAACCGGAACAGCCGATATACCACTTCTTATCACGCATTATATTTCTTTATTTCTGTAGCCGGAAAAATATTATGCCATTGCAACGTACCGGATAATAAACAACGGTGAAATCATGTGGCAACACTTGTAAAATCTTATCTTAGTGTATATGGGCGACTTTAATAGCAAAATAAAACAGGTCCTTCTCCTTGCCATTATCCTTTTCCTGCTGTTTATGATCATAGAAGAATTGGTCATTTTCATACCAGGTCTCCTGGGGGCTGTTACACTGTATATTCTAAGCAGGTCGAATTATTTTCAACTTGTCTACAACCGTAAATGGAAAAAGGGAGGAGCGGCAATTTTATTTATTATATTTTACCTTTTCCTGTTAGGTTTACCGGTTTACCTCGCTGTTACGCTCATCAGTCCAAAAATTGAGCAATTTTTGGGTAACCCCGGGCAGATTGTCAGTACAATAAAGGCATCTGTAACAGTTATACAAAAACGAACCGGTTTCAATTTGTTTTCACAACAATCGCTATCTGATGTATTAAACAGAACGGCCGCTCTTTTACCATCGCTGCTCAATAGTACAGCAAACCTTATCTCAAACATGGCCATCATGTTGTTTGTGTTGTACTATATGTTATATAACGGGAGGGAAATGGAGAGAACGTTATCGCATTATATACCGTTGAAGCAGCACAACATTAATATGCTCGCTTCGGAAACAAAGAAAATGATAAAAGCGAATGCACTGGGAATACCCATTATCTCTATTATACAAGGTTTAATAGCAACATTGGGTTATTTTATTTTTAACGTAGATGAATTTGCTATCTGGGGATTTCTTACCGGCATATTTGCATTTTTTCCTGTAGTGGGAACGATGATCGTTTGGGTACCTCTTGTTATATACATGTATGCAAACGGGAATACGTGGAACGCCACAGGTGTGTTGATTTACAGTATCGTTGTTACAGGCAATGTAGATTATCTCGCCCGCATGACCTTATTGAGAAAAATAGGAGATGTGCACCCGGTTATTACAATCCTTGGTGTAATAGTTGGTTTGGGATTATTTGGTTTTGTAGGATTGATATTCGGGCCTCTCTTAATCAGCTACGCCATTATTCTTTTCAGAATTTATATGAATGAATTCGTTGAGAACAACCAGGAATCACCTGCTGCACCGGTTGATGCGGAAGCGATTAAAAATTCATCGTAGCAGAGCCCTTCATACTTATGCTGCTGTCTGCAGTGGAAAGCCATATTAATAAGAGTACCCAACTCATAAACTTCCTAATAATTCCATCGCACAAATGCTTCCATCGCAGCGTAATGTGTCAATCCGAGATCAGCATACACTTTCGCCGTAGCCGCATTTCTTTCTTCTGCACGTTGCCAGAATTCTCTTGCATCTGTGCCCTGGAACGGTACAGAATCTTTTTGAGACTGATGAATAAATATGCCGAATCGTTTCTTCATTACCTGGTCGGGACTCATCGGAATAGCCATTTCAATTTCTTCAATATTCCATTCCTGCCACGCCCCTTTATATAACCACAGCCAGCAATCGTTTATCCATAAATCACCGGCGGCTTTTATTCTTTTTAATGATTCGAGCACCACATTGAAACAAACGATATGAGTGCCATGCGGATCGGCAAAATCACCGGCACAATACACCTGGTGAGGCTTTACCTGTCGCAGCAAATCCATCGTGATCTTTATATCTTTTTCACTCATTGGCCTCTTTTCAATAGTACCTGTTTCGTAAAACGGCAGATTCTGAAAATGGATATTCTCTTCTTTAATACCTACATAACGGCAGGTAGCTGCTGCTTCGCATCTTCTAATCAAACCTTTGATCGCTCTTATCTTTGGCGTATCCATCTGGTTTGATTTTTTTGTTGCAAGAAATTTTCTCGCATCTTTCAGAATTTTACCCGACTTACTGGTATCAATACCCGCAATTTGCTCGAACCCTACGGCAAAATCAAGAAAGCGGGTGACGAATTCATCTGTTACCGCAATATTTCCGCTGGTCTGGTAACCAACATGTACATCATGTCCCTGGTCGTGCAGGCGCTGAAACGTACCGCCCATGCTGATAATATCATCATCAGGATGCGGCGAGAAAATAATAACACGCTTTGGATAAGGCTCGGTGCGTTCCGGGTGTGTGGTTACATTATAGTCCGGTTTTCCACCAGGCCATCCCGTTATACTATCCCGCAGCATATAATATACCTGCAGGTTTATTTCGTACGCATCACCTTTTTCTACAAGTAAATCACTTAAACCATATTCATTGTAATCAGAAGTTGTTAAACTCAATACCGGTTTGCCCAGTTTTAGTGCCATATTGATAACCGCCTTCTTGATCATCTTCGATGTCCACTCACAATCGCCGGTGAGCCATGGCGACTTATTCCGCGTGAGTTCTGAACCGGCACTTTCATCAATGACAAATGTTACGTTATCATGATTCTGCAAAAGAGAAGCCGGTACATGTTCCGTATCATCATCTTCAACGGCTTTTTTCAATATCGGTGCTTTGCCCGGTCCCCAGGCCATCAGGAAAATTCTTTTTGACTTCATGATGGTACTGATGCCCATTGTAATGGCAAGACGTGGTACTTCCGAAATATTTGCAAACTCGTACGAATTGGCAAGTCTTGTTGATGTATCCAATGTGATAAGTCGTGTACGGGTATAAATGCCTGAACCGGGTTCGTTGAAACCGATATGACCATTATTACCGATACCGAGAATCTGCAGATCAATTCCGCCTTCTTCTTCAACCATTTTTTCATACTGGCGGCAATGTTCTTTTATTTCTTCCTTCGGTATTTCACCATTCGGAATATGAATATTTTTGGGATTAATGTCTATATGGTCAAATAAATTTACCCGCATAAAGCGGTTGTAACTCTGCAGGGCATCATTGTCGATCGGGTAATATTCATCCAGGTTGAACGTAACCACATTTTTAAAGCTCAGTCCCTCTTCGTTGTGCATACGGACCAGTTCTTTATAAAGCGATTTTGGTGTGGAACCGGTAGCAAGACCCAGTACGCATTTTTCTTTCTTCTTTTGTTTTTCTTTTATCAGTGTTGCAATTTCTTTTGCAACATATTGGGAGCCTTTATATAAATCGGGGAAAATCTTACAGGTAATCTTTTCGAACGAATCGACCATTGACATAATTATAAGTTTCAGTTTTAAAAAGCGCTGCGAAAATAGCAGTTATTTGTCAAATGGGTCGGGACCCCGCATCGGCGGGAACCTGGACCATTTGATATAGTTAATTCACCTCAATCTCATCTGCAAACAACCAGGCACCACTTCCTGCACCGGGCATACCTGCTGCGATTGTACCATAATTGCCCAGTTTAATTTTTACAAATCGTGCAGCAACCGACTTTTGATTAACCGTCATCGTGCCATTGCCGGTATTCGTTGTTTCAAATATGTCGGTTGTGCCCATCGATGTGTATTCAGTATTATCTTTTGAAATAGAAACCTGGAAATACTTTGGCCGGTAAATCCAGCTGCCCGGTTGATCAAATACATGTGCAGTTACTTTGCTTATTTGTTGCACATTACCCAAATCGATTAATGCTTCACAATCCGTTCCATTGAATCCAAGAAATTCTTCCGACTTCGAGAGACCTTTTTCATTTTGTACGCCGTTTACCAGCGTGAATGCACCATCACCTGGATAATTGTTGGAAACGGGAGTGATTAAGTTTATCTTTTTGCCTGTTGCTTTGTTGACATGAAATGATTGAGTAATGCTGATTTGTTTATTTGCGACGGTCAACGAAGCAGAAACTTTCGTTTCACTGGTGATAGGCACCGGTTTTTTATAAGTGGAACTTGAATTCTGCATATCAATGCTGACCGGGCTATTTACCTTATTGTCGATCTGCCATAAAACACCTTTATTGTCCTTCGCCGGAATTACCCTTGCCTTCAAATCGTAAACCGCTTTGCTGTAATGCGCCTTCCACAAATCATATCGTTTGAATTGCGTTTCCAGCCGCTTTTGAAAATCTATCCAATTCTTTTTTTCCTTCGGGCTCCATTGAATTTCGCTTAATGCCGCCACTCTCGGAAATATCATGTATTCTACTTTGGATGGATATTCCATGTATTCGGTCCATACATTCGCTTGCACACCTACAATGTATTTTGCCTGTCCGGCAGTTAACTCTTTCGGGTAGGGCTCATAGTTATATACTTTTTCCAAAGGCAGGTTCCCGCCAATAACAACAGAATCTTCATTTTTTGTCTGCGAATAGTCGAAGTAAACGTACGTTGTCGGCGTCATAATTACCTTATGACTTTGTTTCGCCGCTTCAATACCACCCGCTTCACCGCGCCAGCTCATCACAACAGCATTCGGTGCCAAACCTCCTTCCAGTATTTCATCCCAGCCAATCAGCGTCTTTCCTTTGCCGTTGATGTACTTTTCCATTCGCTGAATAAGATAACTCTGCAGTGCGTGTTCGTCTTTCAGGTTATTATCTTTTATGCGCTTTTGGCAATTCGGGCAGGTTTTCCAATGTGTTTTTGGACATTCATCGCCACCAACATGTATATAAGGCCCGGGAAACAACGGAATAATTTCATCAATCACATCTTGCAGGAACGTAAATGTTTCTTCTTTTCCTGCACAGAATACATCATTGTATACACCCCAGGATTGTATCACCTGCTTGCCGGTTGTGTCTCCGGCCCATGCGCATTTTGATGGATATTCCGATTTTGTAGATCGTTCAGGGAAGCAGCTGAGGTATGGATAAGCTGCAATGGCAGCACTTCCATGTCCCGGCATTTCAATTTCCGGTACAACTGTGATATAACGTTGTGCTGCATACTTTACAATTTCCTTTACGTCTTCCTGTGTGTAAAAGCCACCATAACGCTGGCCATCATTACCTTTTCCCGGAAAGCGGCCGATAATTGTACCATTGCGCCAGGCACCAACTTCCGTAAGTTTTGGATACTTCTTGATTTCAATACGCCAGCCCTGGTCTTCCGTTAAGTGCCAATGAAAATAGTTCAACTTGTGCAATGCGAGATAGTCAATATATTTTTTTACAAAAGATACCGGGAAAAAATGCCGGCCACAATCCAGCATCAAGCCACGATAAGCAAACCGTGGATAGTCGGATATAGAAACGAATGGAATTTTTAAACTTGTTGCCGATGCGGCATTTTCGGGTACAGGTAACAGTTGTATTAATGATTGAACCCCATAAAAGACACCTTCTTCGTTATCGCCGCCGATATAAACTTCTTTTGCATTTACGGAAAGATTGTAAGCACCGGTCCCAAGATCAAGACGGTCATAATTCAATATAATCGAGTTTTTTCCCGCCGGCTTGTTGGTTATTTCCAGTTTGAGGTGATAAAGCTCCTGCAGATAGTCGTTCAGGAAATTAGCCGAATTTTCCAGGTTACTTCCTTCCAGCACAATTTTGGTTGAAGAAGAAATTGAAAAATTACCGGCAATTTTTGGCTGTTTCACCGATACGGGTTGGGGTATAATGTTTACCTGGGCATGGATTAATGTGCAATAAAAAACGACAAAAAATGCTGCGATTTTTTTCATGAAGGAATATTTACTGCAAGTGTACAAAAAAGCCTGTTTGAAATCGTCAAACAATCCTTTTCAACCCATTTTTAACGGAAACGATTGATTCGAAATGTACAAAAGACACGACGCATTCGAAGAATGGTACACTCGTTAAGCATGGCTTTGTGTGCTTAACGTCTTTGTGGGAAACGATATCTCAATCATTCAATACCGGTAATACAATATTGCTGCTGTGGTTTGCATCGTGATAAACACGTATCGTTGCTTTTTGAAAATCACTTTCTTTTGCCAAAGGAATCTTCATAAACTTTTGCGGGTTAAGGTCAACAACAGGGAACCAACTGCTTTGCACCTGTACCATTATGCGGTGACCTTTCAGGAATGTATGCGCCACTTCATTGAGATCAAATGAAACATTTTCAATTTTACCCGGTACAAACGGCTCAGGTTTCTCATAACTGTTCCTGAATTTACCCCTGAATACTTCGGCTCTTACCATGCGTTGATAACCGCTCATGTGCAGGTTCTTTGGATTTGGAGATGGATCGGGCTCATTGTCGGGTAATACATCAATCAGCTTCACAATAAAATCGGCATCTGTTCCGGTAGTTGAAACAAATAAATTGGCATGTATTCTTCCCGTAAGGGTAACATCTTTTGTCAATGTATCGGTTTGAAAACTGATAACATCCGGTCGCTGAGAAGCGAAACGTTGATCTTCCGCCAGGTATTCATTGTTTCTGCGTGTATACTCGCCACTTGTATAAGGCACCGGTTTACCGGGATCGCTTACATATTCATCATAGCTTTTATCAGCACCGGGTTTTGTCGCGGCTAATTTTTGATTGGGCTGAAAATAAAATATTGTATTCTTACTTGCGGCAGGCGGCCATTGCGCATAGCTTTTCCATTTGTTAGTGCCGGTTTCAAATACAGTTGCTTCCGCTATGTCAAATGTGTCTTTGTCTTTCAGATAATAATTGAAAAACTTTGTTTCGATTTCTTCCTGGTAATACTGATTCAGATTACTGCCAAAAGTATACGTACCAAACTTTGTCCAGTTGAGTGACGCCCATCCGCCGTGTGTCCACGGTCCCATTACAATCCGGGTATTGTTGGCCGGGCTTTGTTTTTCAATAGCTTCATAGGTTCTTAACGCGCCAAACATATCTTCTGCATCAAACCATCCACCGACCACAAGAACGGCAGGTTTTATATTCTTTAAATGCGGCCGTATATTTCTCGACCGCCAAAAGCTATCGTATGTATCATGATCCAATGATTGCTGCCAGATAATACCTTTATTATTATAGAATGCCGGGCCATTTGCTGCTTGCAATGTTTTTATTTCTGAAAAAAAAGAATAGAGGTCTTGCCGTTTTGTTGTAAAAACGGGTTCGTATTCTTCCCTGTTGCTTTTTCTTTTGCCATCGAAATAGTTATAGAAACTAAAATTGTCTAACAGGAAAAAAGCGCCATTATGATTACAGTCATCGCCCACAAACTCATCGGTGACCGGCGCCTGCGGCGATACCGCTTTTATGGCCGGATGTGCATCGGGCAGTGATGCAGATGCATAAAAACCTGGATAGGAAATGCCCCATAATCCCACGCGACCATTGTTGTTTGTATTCCTGATCAACCAGTCCACCGTATCATATGTATCACTGCTTTCATCCACATCTTTAGTTGATTTCTTATTGTCAATAGCCGGTGTCATTTCCTTAAAATCTCCTTCACTTTTATAACGGCCACGCACATCCTGGTAAACGACGATGTATTTCTCTTTAAGTAATAATCTGTTCGGCCCAAGCCGCGAGGGAAAATTTCCATTGCCATAAGGGGAGCAGGAGTAAGGTGTTCTTTCCATCAGGATAGGAGCAGCTAAATTATCTTTGGGTTCATAGATAGCGGTGAATAAGCGTACTCCATCCCGCATGGTTATGTAAACTTCCCTTTTGGTATAGTTGTCGCTGATAAATGCAGCGTCATCTGCATTGGGTTGTGCTGAAGAAAGAACCGGAAATAATAACGCGAAACCAATTATGGTTCTGATAAGTCGGATCATTCAGTATTCTTATTTGTTTTCAAACCGTAAAAATTCACTTTTCAAATCATTAAAAGAAATCCTGAATTTGAAGAAGTCATCACGGATGGATTTATAATTTTCCGGTATCTTAATTTCATAATGAGCAGTAATATTATTGTCTCTTGCGGTGGCGGCAAGACTCATTTTTTCTATATGCATGCGGTGTCTCAGTTCATCGATCGTGTCACGGCTGACATTGAATTTTTTGTCAAACGTTTCAGTTTCGGGTTTGTTTTCAGATCGTAATTCTGTCAGGCGGTCATTAAAAATGCGGATCAGGTTAATATCAAAATTCAATTCGGCTATCCAGATCCGATACTCGAGATGAAGACTTTTCAGGGATATACTGCCGGTCATAAGCAATCTTATTTACGTCAAATTAATTCATTTCATTGAAACATCAGTTACGCGAAAACCTTTTCCGGTTTTGTTTTTCATAACTAAATTTACTGAATCTATTTTCATATCAATCACTCTTCATGGATAATAAGGAAGAATTACTCAACCGGTTTTATTCTGCGTTTCAGCGGCTGGATTATAAGACTATGCAGGACTGTTATAGCGAAGATCCCGTTTTCAGCGACCCGGTATTTGGCTTGCTTAAGGGAAACCAGGTAAGGGCCATGTGGGAAATGCTCTGCAAAAATGCCAGGGATTTCTCACTTACTTATTCCGATATTGAAATCCTCGATCACGAATATGCCACCTGCAGATGGGTTGCCACCTATACTTTTTCAAAAACGGGGCATAAAGTAACTAACCGTATAAAAGCGTTTGTACGAATTAATGAAGGTAGGATAACCGAGCATAGCGACGCTTTTCGCTTAAGCACATGGATAGGGCAGGCGCTTGGATGGAAAGGGATTTTGTTTGGCTGGACGAATTTTATGAAAAGAGCGGTACAAAAGCAGGCGAGAAGAGGCCTTGAACGATTTATGCAAACCAGTATGTAATACATTAAGTGAGGGTATTGGGACTTTAATCACTATGGAATCACACAAACACAGAATGTCACTAAAACAAATCTTCGTTTCTCTCTAACTCGGTGTTGGTGTGTTCCAGATTCATTTTATGTTGACTCCCATCATTGTTCCTTTATTTGTTTTGAAATACAAAGACACGCAGATGCGAAGACATGAGATAGTATCCAGGTAAAACAACAATTTCGCGATTACCAAATGAATTATCTTAGCGACTCTTTCAAAAAAATCGTCAATTATTCACCATGAAGAAAACAGCTTTAATTGTAACAACTCTTTTTTTTATTATCCAATGTTTTGCTCAGGCAAAACCGGAATGGCAGGAGATTTTTAACCGTATCAGTGATGAGGTATCAAAAAATTCAAAGGCTTATACGACGCTTCAAAATGCTACGCAAACAATTGGCCACCGGTTAACAGGTTCTCCAAATGGAGCGAAGGCCGAAACGTATGCTTACGAGTTATTAAAATCATACGGTTTTCAACCGGCGTATCAATCCTTCGAAGCGGAAAGCTGGAGCCGGGGCACATTGTCCGTTAGCATCAATAATAAAACGTATAAAGCTGTAACACTGGCCCATTCGCCTGTGAAAGCTGACTTGGACGGGACACTCATTGATATGGGTAACGGACTTGAAGATGATTACAAAGCAAACCCGGATGCCGCAAAGGGAAAAATCGTTTTTGCCGCGTTGGGAATATTACCGGGGTCGAAAGAAGGATTGCGCAATCTTCATCGTTCTGAAAAAACGGCATTAGCTATTAAGTATGGGGCGATCGGCATTGTGTTGTTTAATGCGGCACCCGGAGGCATATTACTGACCGGTACTGCTTCGGTAACCGGCAAGCTTATCCCGATTCCTGCGGTATGCATCGGCAATGAAGATGGAATGAAGCTGAAAGAGGAATTAAAATCGTCTCCGGCAACAGCGCATATTACGATGACAAATTTTTCCGGTAAGATAAAAGCAAGAAACGTGATTGCTGTTGTAACAGGAAAAACATTACCTGGCGAAAAGATTGTGATCGGCGGACACCTGGATAGCTGGGATCTTGCAACCGGCGCTATTGATAATGGTATTGGATCTTTTTCGGTGCTGGATATGGCACGTACCTTCAAAACTTTGAAACTTCAACCGGAGCGCACAGTTGAATTTGTAATGTTCATGGGTGAAGAAGAAGGATTGCTTGGCTCAAAGGCATATGTTGAAAAAGCAATGAAAGATGGGTCGCTGCAAAAAGTGCGTTACATGCTGAACTTCGATATGACCAATAATCCGAAAGGTTATTCATCCGGTACAGATGAAGATTCAACGTTGATAAAATCTATCGGTGGTATGGCGAAACAGGCAGATACTTCTTTTGCCAATACATTTCGTTCGGGACTTGGCCTGCACAGCGATCATCAGCCATTCATGCTGGAAGGTGTGCCGACAGGTGGTGCATCGGGTAGTTTGAGTAAAGAAATTATAGACTGTTATCACGCCGATTGCGACGTGTTTAGTTATGTTAAAGAAGACGAGATAAAAAATACAGTTCGTTTTGGATCGATGCTTTTGTATGGATTGGCTGATTCAGATTCATTGAATGCAACGCATATGAGTGATGATGTGTTAAAGGAAAAATTATTGAAAAGTAATTTGAAAGAACCGTTGCAGATAGCCGGAGAGTGGAGGTGGAAAGATTGATTACTTAGTAGCAGGTTTTATTAAAAGAAAGGGTATTAATTATCTGCGATGATACGCAGCGCAAGTGTATGATTCCGCCCGAATCAATTCTGCAATTTTTAATCAACGGTTAATTTGATTTTATCGAATGCTTTAATTTCGGAACTTAAACACAAAACAATGGTCAACAGGAGAAAGTTCATTACAACTTCGGCGTTTACTTCGATTACCGGGTTTTTGGGGAAGAACTTATGGGCCGAAGAAGGATATGAAACGGTTAAAGGTAAACCTATCGTTATATCGACCTGGGATGCCGGCCTGAATGCAAATAAAGGCGCCTGGGAGATTCTTAAAAAAGGGGGCCGCGCGTTGGATGCGGTGGAAGCAGGTGTGATGGTGACAGAATCTGAGCAAGGTTGTTGTGTGGGTCTTGGTGCCAATCCTGACCGCGAGGGCTTTGTGACACTGGATGCTTCCATCATGGATGAGTTTTCCAATTGCGGAAGCGTTGCTTTCCTTGAACGAATTAAACACCCGATATCGGTCGCCAGGCGGGTAATGGAGAAAACACCTCATGTGTTGCTGGTGGGCAGTGGTGCGCAGCAGTTTGCAGTAGCCGAAGGTTTTCTGCTAGAGGAAGAAAAGTTGTCGCCGGATGCGGAGAAAGCATATAAAGAATGGCTGATAAAATCCGAATATAAACCGGTCATCAATATTGAGAATAAAAAGAACACATCGTTTGTTCCCAATAAATTGGCCAATGGAGAATGGAACCACGATACGATTGGTATGATAGCGATGGATACCAATGGAAATTTGAGTGGCAGCTGCACAACCAGTGGCATGGCATTCAAGATGCGTGGTCGCGTTGGCGATTCACCGATCATCGGTGCTGGGTTGTTTGTAGACAATGAAGTGGGGGCATGTGTCGCTACAGGACAGGGCGAAGATGTGATCCGTGTTGCAGGTTCTCATACCGTTGTCGAGTTAATGCGCCAGGGTTTAAGCCCGGAGGCAGCCTGTAAGAAAACAGTGGAACGGATCATGAAAATAAAAAAAGAAAAAGCAAAGGATATACAGGTAGCCTTTATTGCATTGAACAAAAAAGGTGAATTCGGTGCATTTGCACTTCAAAAGAATTTTAACTACGCCATAAAGAATAATCAAACGGATAAACTGGTTGATGCGAAAAGTTTGTTATAGAAAAATTAAGGAGTCAAATAGGTCATACGTGTTAATGCTGCTCCGTTAATCACTCATCATGGGCGAAAAATACATCATTGAAATAGCGACATCGGATTTTGCTACAACAAAAACTGCAGTAGAAGGCGGCGCCGACAGGATAGAGCTCTGTGCCAATCTTGCTGAAGGTGGAACCACTCCTTCGTATGGGCATATCCGTCAGTGCCGGGAAGCATTTGATACATTGATTTATGCGATCATTCGCCCGAGAGGCGGTGATTTTTTATTTACAGAGGAGGAATTCAGTATGATGCTGCAGGATGTGAAATTGTGTAAAGAGGTGGGGTGTGATGGCGTGGTCATCGGGTTGTTGAACGCCGATGGGACCATTGATTTAAAAAGGACATCGAAACTCGTTGATGCTGTTTATCCGCTGGGCGTTACCTTTCATCGCGCATTCGATCGTTGCAGCAACCCGTTTGAAGCGATGGAACAATTAATTCAGATAGGTTGTGAACGCATATTAACTTCCGGACAAAAGCCATCTGCCCCCGATGCTGTTGAATTAATTGAACAGCTGTACCGCGAAGCGGACGACAGAATCATAATAATGCCGGGTAGTGGTGTACGCAAAGAGAATATAAAAATGCTGGCAGAAAAAACCGGTTGCACGGAATTTCATTCATCGCTGCGCAGCAAGAGAAAAAGCAGCATGGAATTTATTCATCCTGCATTTGCCGGTTCAGAGGAAAGCTATATGAATAATTACATTGAACCCGAAGAGGTGAAAGCATTAAGAAAAGCACTGGAATAAATGAAGTGACTTATTCTTCTGCAGGTTTTTATTTTGCGTAGCCTTGACGTTACTGCACGGCAAAGATTTCAACATGATATCTTTCTCCAAGTCTATGTGTTAATTTGTACATTTTCTTTAATAACACACCAAACCCAAAAGCGCCGGCCGCTATACTCAAAGGCGCTGCACTGTTTGAAATTGATAAATCATTTTTTATAAGTCCATTTATAACATGCAAGGCCGCATAACCGGCGCCGGCGACACGAAACAGCCAACCACTTTTTATCCAGTAAAAATGCTGGTGCCCGCCATCCCGTAAAATTTCAAAATGCCCATTGGCATAATGAATAAATACGCCTCTTTTAGGCAAGGCATAAATGTCTGAAAGAGAATAACCGTTTATCGAATACCAGAGCGTGTCGGCTCCGCCCGGTGCCAGCATATTTGGACGGAGAATCCATGGCCGTATATAGATCGAATCGTTTTGTATCCCGGCAAGCGCACCCTTTTTCCATTCTTTATCTTTTGTCTGAAAAGCAATTGTTTCACCTTTCCAGAATCTATGGATGAGTTTGTTTTTCTTTTTGTAGTCAAGGGCGTTTTGAGAATAGGAGAGGGAAGTTATTAATATTAGTGTGGTGATAAGAGTTAGTTTGGGCATTCTTAAAAATAAGATAGGGCAGAGGAGAAGGGGCACAAGGGTATGTTAAATTGATTGATACAGAAAAGAATTTAACACCGTCTCACAAGCCCGGGCGATTCAAAATTTTGTTTTTGGTGACATAGATTTTGGATAGAATACATCTCTAGATATTAGCATAGAAAATATGTGTTTTAAATCGGGCGGAAGCTTGAATTGTGCAAAGCAATCATCTACCTTCACTTCGTTTATTCGACGATGAATATTGAAAGGTACCCGGTTGTTGTTCTACAAAACCATAAAGTCTACGAGTTTTTCAGTGACGGACCCGCAGGAGCTATTAAGAAAGTAGTCCATTACCAGGAAATCGAAAACGGTTTTTTCAATATAGCCTTCGGTGATTGGGATGCGGATTTGAAAAAAATCAATGATTATGTGAGAAATAATAATGGTGACGGTGATAAAATCGTAGGCACAATAGCATTTACGATCACTGATTTTATGACGCATCACCCTTGGGCCACAATATTTGCAAAAGGGAATACGATAGGCAAAACGCGGTTATATCAAATTCGAATCAATAAACATTGGCCGGTGATAAGTCGGCTTTTTGATATTGATGGATTTGCAGGTGGTAAGTGGAAATCGTTTCAATCGGGAATAAATTATTCGGCCTTTACATTAAAAGCAAAAATGGAAGTTGTAAATTTAAATAAATACTGATTATGGCATCTTCAATCAAAAAAAACAATCTGCCAGGTATAAAGGTGGTTAAGAAAATGAGAGATTACAGTAATGACCCATTTTTCAAGAAAAAGGCCGAAGAAGCTATTGAATTTTTAAAAAAACATCCATTGCCCGATCGGGTAAAAAATAAGAATAAGGAGTCTAAGTGATTTTAAACGGCCTCAGCACTTGTTTGATAGTTTATTTTGACTCATTATTCACTTGCGTCAGTCCGCAATAAAAATCTGAATTGAACTTACCTGAAGAGTTATTGATTCCTGTTTTTGAAAATTAATAGATAGTAGTGCGAATCAGTAATCACTCCCGGCATCCACGCAAAAAAATAGGTATCACGAATTTTAATACATGACACCTATCGTAGTTGAATCTATTTGCAATTATCTTAAGTCGCCCACGCCTTATCGCCTTTCTTATACGGTATACATCCCTCATATTTACCCGGCACCGCTACATAACGCAAGGCTTGCGTAGCACCCGGTTTGGATGTAAAGAATCCCATCAGCGTAAGTTGCTTCATCATCGTGAAGTAATGACTGGGATCATCCTGCTTTTTATTTTTCTGGTGATCTTTTGCTTCTTTGTCCAAATTCACCAGCAGGTTGTGCCGTTGTTCAGCGGTTGATTTGATAAAGCTGGCATTATTCAGTTTATTGCTGGCTTCATCCAGTTTCTTCATGCCTTCGCGGAATGTTTTCTGATCGGCTTCATTGTAGCAATCATTTACCATGACCGTCATAAACGCACCTACCTGCGCTTCTTTTGCGCCCGGTGTATTTGTTTTCGGTAAGATCGTTTCGCCTACTTCATCCAAAAAAGCAATGTCATCGTTACTGAATGCGCCGGTAGTTGTTGTGGCAGTCTTATCATTGTTGGTACAACCACTCAGAAAGACTTCACCACCAATCACAGCACCGCCGGTAAGCAAGGCAACCATTTTTAATAACTCTCTTCTGTCCATAATTGATGTTTAAGATGTTTATTGGTTTATTAAACCCTGAACATGCAGAATGCCTTAAAGTTACAGCATACAAAACATTTTCAGGTCATAAATTCCGTTTTTTTAATTCACTCACTGCATGGTCTGCGGCGCGGGCCGTAAACGCCATGTAGGTAAGTGAGGGATTTACGCAAGCCGATGATACCATGAACGAACCATCTGTCAAAAAAACATTGGGTGCATCCCAAACCTGGTTCCATTTATTAAGCACCGATGTTTTAGGATCGTTTCCCATACGCGCCGTACCCATCTCATGAATGCTGCTCGTGCGGCCTCCGGTTTCAACGCTGTCGAAGCTGCTTATGTTTTTTGCGCCGGCAGCTTCCAGCATTTCAATCGCATCCGCCCGCATATCCTTGCGCATTGCTTTTTCGTTGTCTTTTATCTCCATGTCAAAAGCCGGAACATTCAATCCCCATTTATCCGCTTTTGTTTTATCCAGCGTCATTTTGTTTTCATGATGGGGAAGCATTTCTCCAAACCCGCTCACGCCCATCGACCACTTGCCCGGCTCACATAATTCTTCCTTGAATGAAGCACCGATGGCTAATTCCGGCACATTGCGGCTCCAGCTGCTTCTGGATGTATAGCCCTGGTAACCGAAGCCGCGTATATAATTTCTTTTATCGTTTAAAAAATTCCGGTAACGCGGAATGTACATTCCTGTAGGCCGCCGCCCATAATAATATTTGTCTTCATAGCCTACAATCGCTCCAGACGCACCTATATGCGAATGATGGTCCATTATATTATGACCGAGCTCACCACTGCTGCTGCCCAATCCATCCGGCCATACATCTGTTGCTGAGTTCATCAATATCCAGGTACTGTTGAATGTAGATGCATTTGCAAAAACAATCTTTGCTTTGTATTCATAGGTTTTATTGGTTTCTGCATCCAGTACTTCAACGCCGGTGGCTTTCTTACTGTCTTTATTGTAAATAATTTTTGTAACGATGCTCCACGGTCGCAAGGTGAGATTTCCTGTTTTCTGCGCTGCCGGCAGCGTAGAAGACTGTGTGCTAAAATAGGCGCCAAACGGGCAACCAAGCCAGCACTTATCCCTGTATTGGCAGTTTGTTCTTTCCTGCAGCGGCACTGTGATGTTTGCAACACGACCAATGATCAGTGACCTTGCGCCTTTGTATTTTTCATTGATACGTTTCGAAATATCTTTCTCCACACAATTCAGTTCCATCGCCGGTAAAAATTTTCCATCGGGCAATTGCGGCAATCCATCCCGGTTACCACTTATGCCCGCAAATTGTTCAACATAGTCGTACCACGGCGAAATATCTTTATACCGGACGGGCCAGTCAATTGCAATACCGTCTTTCGCGTTTGCTTCAAAATCAAGATCGCTCCAGCGATAACTTTGGCGCCCCCACATCAATGAACGTCCGCCTACATGATAGCCGCGAAACCAATCGTACCGTTTTATTTCTGTGTAAGGCGATTCTTTTTCATTTACCCAATAATCAAGATTGGTCTCGTTCAATGGATAATCCCTGTTAAGCACCGGGTAATCCTTTTGCATCTGCTGCGTCTTTCGTCCGCGATGCGGAAAATCCCAGGGATCTTTTTTTGCGTTCACATAATCTTTTATGTGCTCGATATTTCTGCCACGCTCCAGCATGATCACTTTCAATCCTTTTTCACAAAGTTCTTTTGCCGCCCAGCCACCGCTGATGCCCGAACCGATTACAATTGCATCATAACTGTATTGGTCAGCCGCTTTTGTGTTCAGGTTAGTATGTGTTGTATCGTTGGGCAAACAGTTTTTATTTTTATGTTACCAGCTATTATACTACTATTAGGCTTCGGTTGTGTCACTCCCTTTTACGTTCTGTCCATTATTCACCCCGCTCCGGATGAAACCTGCTTTCCCGCGACCAGGAATAATCTTTATCCTTATTCACCTTTCCTTCTTTTTAAAATCAAAGGCATCTTCCAACTATCAATGACTATTTGCGCCCATTACACATCATTAGCGTCCATTCGCGTTAAATATTTTTTTTCTTCAGTTCATTCACCGCAAAGTCACAAGCCCGCGCCGTCAGCGCCATATAAGTCAACGACGGATTCTGGCAGGCACTCGATGCCATACAGGCTCCGTCCGTAATAAACACATTCTTCACTTCATGCAGCTGGTTATTTCCATTCAACACGGAAGTTTTCGGGTCACGGCCCATTCTCGCTGTTCCCATTTCATGAATACAAAAACCGGGGTTTGGCAGATAATCATAGGTGCCGACATTCTTCAAGCCTGCAGATTCCATCATTTCTTTAGCACTATTCATCATATCCTTGCGCATCGCCTTTTCATTTTCCTTAAACTCACAATCAATGACCAGTTCAGGTAAACCCCATTTATCTTTTTTATCCTTGCTCAGCGTTACCTTGTTTTCATAGTAGGGCAAATGTTCACCCCACGAACCAATACCGATTGACCACTTGCCGGGTTCTGTCATTGAATCTTTATACTCACCGCCGATACCATCACTGACATACACGCGGCCACGATCTGCACCGCCCTGGTAACCAAACCCGCGTACATAGTCCTTTTGTTTGGTCGCCTCATTTATGTTTCTGAATCGTGGAATGTAAATTCCATTCGGTTTACGGCCGTAAATATATTTGTCCTGGAAATCTTCAGTCTCTCCATATGCACCCACACCATAGTGATGATCCATTAAGTTATGTCCCACTTGTCCGCTGCTGTTACCGAGACCATTTGGGAATGCATCAGAGACAGAATTGAGTAATATTGACGTTGTACCCAATGTCGATGCATTCAGAAAAATAATTTTCGCAAAGTATTCTTCTGTTTTATTTGTTTCCGCATCGATAATGACAACACCTTTCGCTTTCTTTGATTCCTTATCGTAAATCACTTCTTTCACAATAGAAAATGGGCGCAGGGTCATTTTACCCGTTTTCATAGCCGCAGGTAGCGTCGCCGAGTTACTGCTGAAGTATCCGCCGAAAGGACAGCCTTCATGGCATTTGTTTCTGTATTGACATGGACCTCGTCCTTCACCGACCTGTCGTGTATGATTAGCTGAGCGGCCCGGTATCATCCGGCGGCCATCTTTAAAACTTTGTTTTATTCTTTCAGCAACATGTTGCTCCAGGCAATTCATTTCCATTGCCGGTAAAAATTTGCTGTCAGGCAATTGCGGAAGGTTTTCAAAAGAACCATTGATGCCGACAAATGGCTCTACATAACTGTACCATGATTCGATGTCTTTATAACGAATGGGCCAGTCTGTGCCGTGACCATCTTTTTCATTGGCCTCAAAATCCAAATCACTCCAGCGATAGCATTGACGGCCCCACATCAGTGAGCGTCCGCCCACGTGATAACCGCGGATCCAGTCAAAAGGCTTTGTTTGCGTATAAGGATGTTCTTTGTCATTCACGAAAAAATGCGCCGACACTTCATTGAAGGCGTAGCATTTACTTTGTATCGGGCTGTTTTTTCTATGATCTTCCGTTATATCGCCGTGATGTTTCAGTTCCCAGGGCGCTTTTGTGGTGTCGGTATAATCCTGTATATGCACAACATTTCTCCCACGTTCAAGCACAAGTGTTTTTAATCCCTTTTCACAAAGTTCCTTAGCCGCCCATCCGCCGCTTATTCCTGAGCCAACGACAATTGCATCGTACGTGTTTTGAGCGGTTGCTTTGTTGTTTACATTTAAAGAATCTCCTGGCATTATTAAGTTTTTTCTGTCTGGTTATTTAACTCTTATGATTAATTATTTCTTCTGCCATCGTTGCCGGCTTTTCCAAAATTTTTCCATTCAAAAACTAATTTCAATTGTCAATCGCTGGTAGCGTTATCAGTTAACATCAGTGTCCCTTAGTGTATATTTCCTTTTTTTAACTCCTCAACAGCATGATTCGCTGCCCTCGCCGTTAATGTCATATACAAAATAGACGGGCTTTGATTTCCTGTACTCGTCATACTTGCACCGTCTGTTACAAACACATTTTTACAGGCATGCAGCTGGTTCCATTTA
>Ga0207648_10002157_pt1 | contig 21401 bp, 19 predicted proteins | sample KBSMisM32_FD_184310 | JGI IMG/M metagenome (GOLD analysis project Ga0207648, IMG submission 184310) | Miscanthus rhizosphere microbial communities from Kellogg Biological Station, Michigan, USA - KBS Miscanthus M3-2 (SPAdes) (version 2) | ecosystem: Host-associated > Plants > Roots >...
CATTGAAGATTCAAGGTGAAGATAGGGTAGTCAAAACTAACATTTTAATCGATGTTAAGGCACCTTTGCCACTCACCGATAAAGTTGGTCAATTTTGGTCTAAATTAGGCGAACCAATCACATTTCTTTACGGAACGCTTGCAGGAATTTCACCTATCATCTTTAGGATAATAAAGAAGAAATTAGAAAATAAATCGATAAAGTCAATGCCTTACTACCTAACAACAAATCAGCTTTATTGATAATATTTCCACTACCCACAAATATCCTGCTTCTGAGAGATTGACATTTAGATAGTTTGATTATATCTCGTAACTGCGCTAATTATCTTAACGGCTCATCGTTTATCCCTAGAATTTCTATCCACTTGGTTTATTAGGATCAATCAACTTTCAAATTTGGATATGAATTCAAGGGTTAGACGCTTCTCGACTTACTTTATAATTTCAGCTTTGTCATTAGGATTACTCGCATCTTATATAAGTACACATAGTAATGTGGTATCTAACGCACAGACAGATCCTTATCGCTTTTCAAGTGCTCAAGAAAAAGATGCCTACATTGTCTATGTTAAGCAAAAAATAAAGCAAGATTCAGAATGTCAGCCCGGGTTAGCATTGGGACAATTGAAAAAACAGAAAAATGTCCCAACTGAGAATTTCTTGTGCAATCCTGGATTGGAGAACATGAAAAAGAAACTACAAACCGAACAGGCTAATGGTGTGACTAACGATAAGAAGACAAGTAAATTAGAAAGTAATATTGAGAAGAAACAGAACAAATTAAATGCTAAATTTGACAAAATAAGGGAAAAGTTGGAAAAAGCGATATCAGAAGAAGAGGGCCAAAAACCAATCTCACAGGATGAAAAGAATAAAGTTGATGAGCAAGATAAAAAGGATACTCAAGAACACAAGTCCCAAACAGGTGATAATTGTAGAAGTGGAAATGTTCTAGACGGAGCATCAAATCAACCAGACCTTAAAGTCTTGGCAGACTGTCAGGAAGCAACTGGAGAGGTGATGCATACTAAAAAAATGAATGATGGAGATTACAAATTCTTTCTGAATGTTGATGACAAGTATAAGGATCTAGTAAATGACAAAAATAATGAAAAAACTGAAGGATTTCTCGTTGTTGAAGTTGTTCCTAAAGATCAGGATATAAGTACTGTAGAGCTTCCCAAAGAGGGCGACAAAGTAGATATCCATGGCGCATGGGTCACTGATGAAAAGAAAGGATGGCATGAAATACATCCAACTTGGGTGGTAACAAAACAATAATTTAACTTAATTTAATAATCTGCATGATCTCACTATTTTTAGATGCAAGTCTAAGACGTTTTGCGAAATAAAGACTAAAACTGGTACGCAATTTACTGATACTTAATAGTGAGTGTAAATTTGCTTTGAATCAAATTAGAAGTTTGGGGTGAAAACTATATTATTATGTATTTCGAACTGATAATACGTGTTTAACGGGAACCTGCGGGTAATTGTTACACTTGGCTTGTTCCTAATTTTGGACCTGGTAATTCCACACAGTCATGTTTTTGCAGTGAATCAAAACGAGGAAAAAACACCGGTACCATATAACAATATGACTGCCGGCACTCCACCTAATTCTACGGGAATAATGCAGAATACTTCAGGGATTATTGATGATGCAATTGACGCAATTAAAAATTCGGTAAGCTCATTTTTTAAAAAATAGCTAAATACCAAAGTCATTCAGAGGAGTGAGCGAAGAGAATCTATCAGTCTACAATTGAGTATTTTTACAAATAAACTTTGGATTATAAATAACAAGGTTGAGCAAATTGTCTTGAGATGGAATCATAGTGCTTCGGTACTGATACCTGAAATGGTCCAGTAGCCTAGTCAAATTACAGATTAGTTTTACTTATCTCTACGGACTATTGGAATGCCTAATAATGATAGTAGTAGAAACCATCGACATATTTGGTGCAAGTATGATATGACCATCGTCATTTCTTAGTCTAGTGTATAATAATCCAATATCAAAAATTATACCTGTATTACCAAATACTGTAGCCTTGTCACCAATCCTAAAGGGCCTTGTAATGGCAAGGTACAATCCGGAAATTAGATTTCCTATGACATTTTGGCTTGCAAACCCTATTACAATACCAGTAATTGTTCCAATTGATGCTGCGATTATGGGATCCTCACTCAAGTAAGAAATTATGATGGATATGACAATAATTGCTCCAACTATTCTAATCAGAATCCGGATTATATCTGCATTTTTTTTCAGTGCGTCGTATGACAGCTGGTAAAAGATGTTTGCAACAGAGTTTATTACAATATATCCAATGGTTGCAGCTACACCTACATTCAAAAATGTGCTGTAGCGAGGGTCAACCAGCTGTCCAATAAAACCGCTGGCTATAGCTATAATAGTTACCGCGACGATCGTGGTCGTCAATGATTTTAAAAGAATTATTCCTTTTTTCTCAGGACTGTTTTTATTCAAATTTGTATCGCGGTCCTGTTTATCTTCTTCCTTTTCCATGAGGAGTGATATGATACTATTCATATTTCAAATTTTCATGAAAAAGGTTATACATATGCCAACAACATCACATTGTTCATTTGTTATAAAACATTCTTCAAAATTTGCCGATTTGGGTATTATTGCCTATGCAAATATACGGACTAAATTTCACTTGAATTATAATCTGCAAAGATTTAAAGAGATGGAATCAGAATATACTCCAGATCTCGATGGTAAAGTGTGCAGAATGCGGAATAGAACTTCAACAGGATGCTAGATTCTGTCCAAATTGTGGAACGCAGGCAGGCCTAAAAAAGGATGTTTATGATGTTTCTGCCGGTGGCTTGGTCGGAAAAGTGAAAGAGATTCTGCAAGACGCAAAAGTTAAGCGGATAGTTGTAAAAGATCAAAAAGGTAAAGTTCTTCTGTCAATCCCTGTCACATGGGGTGCAGCAGGAGCAGTTGCAATGATTACTCTGGCACCTTGGCTCGCGGCATTGGGTGTTATTACAGGCGTAGTCACTAGATGCAAAGTAGAAGTGGAAAGATCTAAAGAGCCTTAGATCTGTTGATTTAGGGAATTTGAGGAAAAGTTGTACCTAGTAGCCTGGCAATAACTATATTGAGAATATGTACATTAGACGTTACAATAATCTCTACACTATCTCTCAAAACCTAGACAGGGTTCTGACACTTTCAATATAATTGCCCAAAGTGGATATATACGTGATAATAATCTAGACTTGTGTACAGTGAGTCTTAATATTTATTTTACCAAATCAATCCTAATAGCTCTTTCAATAACTTCGGTCTTAATAGGTTCAAATATAATTGGAGAGATGTCAATTCTATTCGCCCAAACAAATGACGCTGTAAACTGTATCAGATATGATTCTGTACAAAAGTTAATCTACGTTAGCTGCAAATCTATCCATCTTAATGATATTTACAGGAATATAAAGAATACAAGCATTTTGGCTATGGAAATTAGCACTGTAGGAAACGCTACTTCAAAAGGTAAAGTATGGATTTTAAATGCTGGCATCACGATAGAAAAAGCTGGAGAGCTTGTTATTGACTCAACTGATACTTCCTGGCTAAAATTAGTGCCAACCACTACAATTCAGAAAAATGGACAAACAGGGCTATCAGCTAATGAAAATGATGATGATACTAACGATGACGATCAGGACGTGGATGCTATTTCTTATCCAATTCAGTATACCAAAGGAAATGTTGGTAACAATTCCAACACCAAGGAGCAAAAACCGGTTATTGTGAACAGAAACAATGGCGATAGTCCAAATGGGATTCACGTGTTTGGTTCCCTAAAAATAGATTCCGTAAAAATAACATCATGGAATCCTGAGAAAAAAGAAGTTATTACTTTTGACTTAGGAAAAAAACCAGGAGAGGAACTTACCAAATCAAGATATGACACAGTTGTGCCAAGACCATTTATTCGAATATCAAATGAGGCAACGGGAATGACCAATATTACAAATTCTGAAATTGCTTACCTTGGCTACTCATGTAGTAGATGCTCAGGAATTAGCTACTATGGCGGTGTAGGTAGTGTAGTTAAGGGGAACAATATTCATCACCTTTTGAAAGGATTTTATTCTAAAGGTATGGGGACCATGGTAGTTGAAAATAACACAATTCATGATAACTACCTTTATGGTATTGACCCGCACACAGGAACACATGATATGATAATACGTAACAACAAGGTTTATCGCAACAATGCATCAGCAATTATATGCTCAAAACATTGCTACGATTTATTGTTTGAAGGCAATGAGGTTTACAAGAATGGCGGAGCCAATCGTGGTATTGCTTTGAGCATCAATACAACTCATTCTATTGTACGCAATAATTATGTCCATGACCAAATATCGTGTATTGGATCTAACAGAGGGTCAAACTTTAACACTATAGAGGGTAACCATTTGTCTAATTGTAAAATAGGCGTGAATTTAGCTGATACGTCAGATAATATTATAAATAATAACAAGATATCTGGTGCGCGTGATGCGATTGTTTTAAGTAATTCTACCAACAATATTTTCCATAATAAAATAGATAATTCCACCAACGGAATAGTATTACTAAATTCGTCAACTGCAAGTCAGACAAATATTGACAAGGACCGCGAGATAGAACCAGTCAATTATACCGCCTTTTTAAACAATCTAACTTCAGTCAATCAGATGACAGGTGTGAAAAACCCCATTGTCGTTAGGCATACCCACTTTACCAGCCAATATGATAGTCAAAATTCCAAACACAATAATTTCACAAGTCAAAATTAGACTCAAGGTTGCAAATCAAATTCAATTACCTACAAAGATGGTCAATGGTTTTTATTACGGCTACTAGATTTGGAATTAAGATTCTCTAGTTTTGTCTTCTGAAAAAAAGGATATTAAAATTACAAATCACGTATATCAACCTAAACACGAAATTTTAACGAAAAAGCAGGCTGAAGAAATTTTAATCAAGTACAATACAAAACCCAGTCAGCTCCCATACATATTAATTAACGATAAAGGATTAGAAGATCTAGATGTGAGACCGGGAGATATTATAAAAATAACTAGAACCTCGTCTACGGCCGGTGAAAGTGTCTATTACCGCTATGTAGTGGAGGATTAATCGATGTCACAAGAAACACTTGATATGTGGGCAATAATCCACAACATTTTACAAAAGGAAGGTGTTGCTAGGCAACATCTTAATTCATATGGAGAATTTATTGAACGCGGTTTACAAAGTATAATTGACGAAGTTGGTGAAATAGAAATTGAAACTGCAGAGTATCCCTATAGAATAAGACTGGGCAAGATAAAATTACAACAACCAAGAATCATGGAATTAGACGGTTCGGTAACTCATGTAGCACCCGTCGAAGCCAGGCTGCGTAATCTGACATATGGATCACCGATAATGCTTGAATGCAGTATTGTGGAAGATGAAAAAATTCTAGAGTCAAGATTTATCCACATAGGCGATATTCCTGTTATGGTAAAGTCGAATGCTTGTGTATTACACAATCTCCCCGATACAAAGCTTATAGAACTTGGAGAGGACCCAAAAGATCCGGGAGGCTATTTTGTAATTAATGGCTCAGAACGAGTAATCATTGGCTTAGAGGACCTGTCATACAACAAGATAATTGTAGATACGGAAGAAACAACTGGTAATTTGGTTTACAAGGCAAAAGTATATTCTTCAATAGTTGGTTATCGTGCAAAGCTGGAACTAATAATGAGACCAGATGGATCAATTGTCGCAAAGATTCCGGGGTCCCCAGTAGATATACCACTTATTACATTAATAAGGGCCTTAGGCCTTGAGTCCGATAAGGATATAGCAGACGGCGTATCTCTGAATTCAATTATACAGGACGAATTAGAGCCTTCATTTGAGAAGGCAGGAGAAATTGAAACTAGCAGAGACGCAATAGTCTACATAAGCAAGCGAATTGCTCCAGGTATGTTGGAAGAATTCCAGATTAAGCGAGCTGAAACCTTACTTGATTGGGGATTGCTTCCGCATCTTGGAAAGAATCCTGAAAATAGAAACGAAAAGGCACTCTTTCTAGGCGAAGCGACATGCAAGCTCGTTGAATTGAGGCTTAATTTGGTAGCATCTGATGATAAAGATCATTATGGAAATAAAGTTATAAAATTTGCTGGTCAGATGCTGGCAGATCTTTTCAGAACAGCATTTAGAAATCTTGTCAGAGACATGAAATATCAACTTGAAAGATCTGGTCAAAAGAGAGGAATAAATGCAGTTGCTGCAGCGGTAAGACCGGGAATCATCTCCGATAAATTGAATAATGCTATTGCGACTGGAAATTGGGGTAGGGGAAGAGTTGGTGTTACCCAACTACTGGATAGAACCAATTATATATCAACAATTAGCCATCTTCGCAGGATTCAATCACCGCTAAGCAGGAGTCAACCTAACTTTGAAGCAAGGGATCTTCACTCTACTCATTTCGGCAGAATATGTCCAGCTGAGACTCCCGAAGGATCAAACTGCGGCTTGGTAAAAAATATTGCTTTATCTTCTATAATTTCTGTAAGTGTATCGGCTTCTGAGATAATTGAAAAGTTATATGAACTAGGAGCTCATCCTGTCGAGGAGGCTTCCGATCTATTAAGAAAAAACGGTGCTAGGATATTTGTAGATGGACGTCTAATAGGGTATTACGATAATGGGCAGCACTTGACGGATACACTGAGAAGTTTGAGAAGGTCAGGCAAAATACACGCCCATGTTGGAATTTACTATTATTCAAACGACAATGAAAATGCAACAAAACGCCTTTACGTAAGTTGCAATTCGGGAAGAATACTCAGACCACTAGCTATCGTAAGAGATGGAAAGCCAGTAATAAATTTGGATGTTCTTGATTTGATAAGGAGGAATATGAAATCCTGGTCCGATCTATTGTGGATGGGTATGATCGAACTCATAGATGCAAATGAGGAGGAAAATTGTTATGTGGCAATGGACTATGGTAGTTTGCAATCAAGTCACACTCACTTGGAAATTTATCCACCTTCGATTTTGGGTGTTGGAGCATCTATAATTCCTTATCCGGAGCACAACCAGTCTCCAAGAAATACATACGAAAGCGCGATGGCAAAACAGAGTTTGGGATTTTCAACGCCATTAATGAATGCAAGTACCTATGTAAGACAGCATTTCATGCTGTATCCGCAAATCCCAGTGGTTACAACAAAAGCGATAAATCTTCTTGGATTAGAAGAGCGCCCTACCGGTCAAAATTGTATTGTCACAGTATTACCATTTGAAGGATATAATATAGAAGACGCTGTAGTATTCAATAAATCATCAGTTGATAGAGGTCTTGGCAGAACTTTCTTTTACAGAGTGTACGAGGCCGAAGCAAAACAGTACCCTGGGGGGATGAAGGATAAGTTTGAGATACCGTCATCGGATGCAAATATTAGAGGTTACCGAGGGGAGAAATCTTATAGGCTACTCGAAGATGACGGGGCTATAATGCATGAGTCAATAGTAAATGGAGGTGATATATTGATCGGTAGAACTTCTCCGCCTAGATTCATGGAAGAGTACAAAGAGTTTGAGGTAAAAGGTCCTTACAGAAGGGATACATCAATAGGAGTGAGGCCTTCTGAGAACGGAGTAATTGATTCAGTTGTAATGACTCAATCTGTAGATGGAGGCAAGATGTACAAAATCAGAGTGAGGGACATGAGAATTCCGGAAATCGGTGACAAATTTGCTTCAAGACACGGACAAAAAGGAGTGATTGGGATGTTAGTCCCACAAGAAGACCTTCCATATACAGAAGATGGTATAGTTCCAGATGTTATGATTAATCCGCATGCATTCCCGTCAAGAATGACCGTGGGTCAATTCATGGAATCTATTGCAGGAAAATCTGCTGCCCTACGTGGCAAAGTAGTAGATGGCTCAGCCTTTGTAGGTGAAAAAGTAAATGACCTTAAGGAAATTTTGGAAAAATATGGATTCAAGTCAACGGGTAAAGAGGTAATGTATGATGGACGTACTGGCAAGAAATTCAAAGCTGAAGTATACATTGGAGTAGTGTATTACCAAAAGCTTCACCATATGGTTGCTGATAAAATCCATAGTAGAGCAAGAGGACAGGTTCAGATGCTCACAAAACAGCCAACAGAAGGCCGCGCTAGAGGAGGTGGTCTAAGATTTGGTGAGATGGAACGAGATTGTTTGATTGCATATGGTGCCTCTATGATGCTAAAAGATAGGCTTTTAGAAGAGTCAGATAAAGCAGAAGTTAACATTTGTGAGCGATGTGGTCTGCTCGCCTACTATGACGTCAAACAAAGACGATACGTCTGTAGAGTTGACGGCGACAGAGCCAGAATTTCATCAGTGGCTATTGCCTATGCGTTTAAACTATTGTTGCAAGAAATGATCAGCCTTAATATAGCTCCCAGATTGGTTCCAAAGGAGAAGGTGTAAAAATCACGGAAGTTGAAGATACTCTTAAAATTTTAGGTGGTATTAGATTCAGCGTACTATCGCCTGTTGAAATTCGAAAATTCAGTGTAGTAGAAATCACTGCGCCAGAAACCTATGACGAGGATGGGATGTCTGTGCAGGGAGGCCTTATGGATAACAGGCTTGGGACATTAGAACCCGGACAGAAGTGTGGAACTTGTGGGAATACATCAGCTAATTGTCCTGGACACTTTGGTCACATCGAATTGGCTGAAGCCGTTTTGCACATAGCGTTTGTAGACGATATCCACAAGTTGTTGCTTGTTTCATGCAGATCTTGCAGTAGGATAAAACTTTCAACTGAAGAGTTGGCAAAATATAAGGATCTCAGAGACACAAAGGCTGCGTACGCGGTAATTACTCTCGAAAACATTAAAGAAGATATAATTGAAAAAGCAAAAAAAGTAAAGATATGTCCACACTGTCAAAAGGAACAATACGACTTGGTTTTTACAAAACCAACGATATTTGTTGAAAAAACGGAGATAGGTGAAAACAGACTTCTTCCTATTACAATCAGGGAACGATTGATGAATATCCCTAACGAAGATCTAGTTTTATTAGGATATGACCCCGAGACAGCTAGACCAGAATGGTTTGTGCTACAAGTCCTTCCAGTTCCTCCCGTTACAGTTAGGCCATCGATTATTTTAGAAACTGGGATCAGATCAGAAGACGATCTCACTCATAAATTGGTTGATATTATTAGAGTTAATCAGAGGCTTAAAGAGAGTAAGGAAGCAGGTACACCTCCCCTGATAGTCCAAGATTTGGTTGATCTTCTTCAGTACCATGTAACCACTTACTTTGACAACGAGGTATCGGGTATTCCGCAAGCACATCATAGATCCGGTAGACCATTAAAGACCCTAACACAAAGATTAAAGGGAAAAGAAGGAAGATTCAGAGGATCCTTATCAGGGAAGAGAGTAGACTTTTCCAGTAGGACTGTTATATCCCCCGATCCCAATTTGACCATTTCAGATGTTGGTGTTCCAGTGGATGTTGCAAAAAAGCTTACTATCCCGGAAACAGTTAGCGAGTGGAACATCGAAGAATTAAAGAAAATGATAATTAAGGGACCAAATGAGTATCCTGGAGCAAATTATATTATAAGAACCGATGGAGTAAAAATTCGACTTGATTACGTTACCGATAGAACAGTACTGGCCGATTCAATAAGCCCTGGATTTATTGTAGAAAGACATTTACGAGATGGGGACGCAGTAATATTTAACAGACAACCCTCACTTCACAGGATGTCAATTATGGCACATTACGTAAAGGTATTGCCATACAGAACGTTTAGGTTACATCCAGCAGTCTGTCCTCCCTACAACGCTGATTTTGATGGAGATGAAATGAATCTTCATGTACCTCAGAGTGAAGAAGCACGTGCAGAAGCCGCTCTTCTGATGAGAGTTCAAGATCAGTTAATTTCGCCAAGGTATGGTGGACCAATTATTGGCGCGATAAGAGATTTCATAACAGGTGCATTTATACTTACACAGGATAAGACATTTTTGAAAGAAGAAGAATTTGCTAACCTTGCTTTGCTGGGGGGATATTCAAAGGAACTTCCTGAACCAAAACATCACGAAAACGGTAGAAAAATCTATACTGGTAAACAGCTTTTTTCACTCTTTTTGCCGAAGGATTTTAATTTTGTAATCACTTCAAAATGGAATAAAGCATCAAAAGGTGAGGGCAAAGATGTTGTCATAAAGAATGGTGAGTTGATAAGTGGCGTTATTGACAAAGCCTCAATTGGTGCAGAGGAACCAGATAGTGTTTTACACAGAATTGCTAAAGATTATGGAAACGAGGCTGCGAAACGGTTCTTGGATTCTATTCTTATTGTTCTAAAATCATATATAACACAGAATGGATTTTCGTACGGCTATTCTGACCTATGGTTGTCAGATGAAACCAGAACTGAAATTAGTAACGTTATTCTCAAGGCATATGAGAAAGTATATGAACTAATAAAACAACACGACGAGGAGACGTTACCATTGACGAGAGGTTTATCACCCGCAGAAGCATTAGAGCTATATGTTGTAAATGAACTTTCAAGGGCTCGGGATCGAGCTGGCAAAACCGCAGACCGTGCTTTTCCTGATGACAATTCTGGTGTAATAATGGCATCGACTGGAGCAAGGGGTTCTACTCTAAACATTGGACAGATGACAGCGGCACTAGGACAACAGTCCATAAGAGGGAGAAGAATCACCAAAGGATATAGAGATAGATCGCTTCCACATTTTAAAGCCAATGATGCTAATCCTGATTCGAAAGGATTTGTAAAATCAAATTATAGGGACGGCTTAAGTCCGCTCGAATTTTTCTTCCATGCCATGGGTGGCAGAGAAGGGCTTGTTGATACTGCAGTTAGAACTCAACAATCTGGTTACATGCAAAGAAGGCTGATTAATGCACTTGAACATATGAAGATAGAATACGATCAAACTGTGAGAGACCCACATGGCAACATAATACAATTTGTTTATGGAGAGGATGGAATAGATCCAGCAAAAAGTGATCATGGAGAAGCTGTAAATATTTCTAGGTTAATTGAAGGCGAATTACTAATCGATGAAGGTAAAAAGGCCACTGAAAAGGAAATTTCAGAAATAGTTCATAAGCACGCAAAGACCCTTAATCCAAGATTAAGAGAGAAATTGTTAGTATCACTGCATCAAAGCAAAATAAGTAAAGATGGCGCTAACAAGGTAATAAAGAAAGCACTTGATCTTATAAAGAAGGCAATGGTTGAGCCAGGAGAGGCAGTAGGAGTAGTTACTGCACAGTCGATTGGTGAACCAGGAACTCAGATGACTCTTAGGACATTCCATTTTGCCGGAGTTAAGGAGCGGAACGTTACCTTGGGATTACCTAGGTTAATAGAACTTGTAGATGCAAGAAAAAAGCCTGTTACCCCTACTATGGATGTATATCTAGATGAAGAACATAAGGTATCGAGGGAAAAGGCTCTTAATGTAGCTAGAGAAATAATATTTACTAAAGTCGCCGATTTACTCGATAGAACGGAGACTGACTATTCAGGAATACTGACATTCCATATTTCAGATTCAAAGCTATTAGAACGTGGATGTTCGATAGAAGATATCATGGAAGTTCTAAAAGGCCCCAAGAAAAAATACGATGTCACTTTGCAGGAATCCGAAAAAGTAATTAAAATTACTATTGCAGGAGAACCTGACGCACAAACGCTGTTGACAATGAAGAACAAATTAATGAATGCAAGAGTAAAGGGAGTGCAGGATATAGAACGTGTAACAATAGTAAAACAACATGAAGAATGGGTTATCCAAACTGCAGGTTCCAATCTATCAAAGATAATTGCAATAGATGGTATCGACACTTCAAGAATTATTACAAACAATGTTTATGAAGTTTGGCAGACTCTGGGAATAGAAGCAGCAAGAAATGCATTGATTAAAGAAGTTACCAATACTCTTGAGGAACAAGGATTAGAAGTCGACATCAGACATATTATGCTCGTTGCAGATCTTATGACATCAAAAGGACATTTACAACAAATCGGAAGGCATGGAATTGCCGGAACTAAAACATCCGTGCTTGCCCGTGCGGCATTTGAAATTACTGTACCTACGATTGCAAAAGCTTCTCTGGAAGGACAAATCGAATCACTCAAAGGTGTAACAGAAAACGTTATAGTAGGCGCTACTGTACCAATTGGTACAGGAATGGTTGAACTTTACATGAGCGTGAAGGATGAAAATGAAAAACCTCGAAAAAACAATTAAAGAAGCAATAAGTTCTAATAAGTGCAAAATAGGAACTAGACAAGTTATGGGTTCTATTAAAGGTTCAAAACTCATAGTTCTTTCAGACTCATTGATTTCAGGAGATAAATCCAAAATCCTGGAGGAGGCTAGAAACGCACAGGTTCCGACATTACCATTCAACGGTAATTCTGTTCAATTAGGAAAATTATGTAATAAGCCCTTTAGGATAAGTGCCTTGTCTCTAAGAATTGGTAAAGATAACGAAATACAAGAGTTAGTTAACGAATTTGCGAATAAGTGATGCGAATGGGGATATCTATTAAAGTAAATTGTCATAAATTGGAGATCTAAAAAATGATTACAAAAAGAGCAATCAAATTTCGAACGAATCAAACAAATTAACAATATAGGTAAACAGCCAAATTGACTGAAAAAATCAAACTAACTTCTGATGAATTAAGACTAATGTCATTATTTCAAAATATAACAGGAGCTGTTGCTCGTGACTGCGTGGTCGACGAAAAAATGGACAGAGTAATTTTTATCGTAAATAAAGGGCAGATGGGGCTGGCCATTGGGAAAGGGGGTGCAACAATAAGGCAGCTACAAGGAATTGTAACAAAGAAAGTTGAACTAGTCGAATATTCAGAAGATCCAGCGGCTTTTTTGGGAAATGTCCTTAATTCTGAAATGATAAATGAGATAAAGATTAATAATAGATTTGATGGTTCAAAACAAGCTGTTGTGGTTGTGGATCCAAAAAAGAAAGGCATAGTAGTGGGTAAGGAAGGACGTAATGCGGAGAAGGCTAGAATTTTGGCAAAAAGGTATTTTCAGATTTCAAATGTTATGATAGTGAGTGAGGATAATGCACAGAGTATTTGAGGTTACTAGTTAATTGGCAAAATCTCCTTTGGGTCTTTTTTCTGGAAGAGTCTTAAAATCAAAGAGAAAGAGGATGAGGTGGTCAAACAAGTACTATAAGAGACGGATGTTATTGCTTGATAAGAAAGCAAATCCTTTGGAGGGAGCTCCACAAGCAAGAGGCATTGTACTTGAAAAAGTTGGAATTGAATCAAAACAGCCTAATTCCGCCGTGCGGAAGTGTGTCAGGGTGCAATTAATCAAGAACGGGAAATCTATTACTGCCTTTCTGCCACGGGACGGTGCGCTAAATTATATAGATGAACATGATGAAGTTTTGCTAGAAGGAATCGGCGGTTCAATGGGTGGTGCAATGGGAGATATTCCAGGAGTCAGATGGCAGGTATTTAAGGTAAATGGGGTATCACTTATAGAATTAGTTTATGGACGTAAAGAAAAACCAAGGAGATGATTTGAATGGTTTCAAAAGAAAATACAATGTTATTATTTAACAAGTGGAGTCCAAACGACATCGAAATCCAAGATTCTGGCTTAAAAAATGTCATTGCCTTGGATGCTGCAATAATTCCAATTAGCTTTGGAAGACATGAACATCAGAGGTTAAAGAAAGCTGAAGTGCACATTATTGAAAGGCTAGTGAACAAACTCATGCACTTTGGCAAGAAATATGCAAAAAATACTGGCAGAATGGGAGGAAAGAAGGGAAGAATGATAAAAACTGTCAAGACTGCCCTTGAACTAATATACTACGAAACTGGCAAGAATCCAATAGAGTTGCTGATTAGGGCAATTGAGAATGCAGCACCTAATGAGGATACTACAAGAATCGTCTACGGGGGAGTTGTATATCACGTTTCTGTTGATGTAGCACCATTAAGACGGGTTGATTTGGCACTAAGGTTTATAGCTGAAGGCGTGAGAGAAACGACTTATTCAAATCCAAAGACTATTGAAGAGGCACTTGCAAGGGAGATCGTACTAGCCTCAAATAATTCCATGGAAAGTCATTCTGTAAAGAAAAAGAATGAACAAGAAAGAATCGCAATGTCATCAAGGTAATTGCACTTCGCTGATGTAAAAACTCATTTTTATTATTGAAATCTAAGAGAACATTTAATCTTAAGGTTAAATAACAATAGAATATTCTGAAAAATTGTAAATGAGCGCTAAAGAAAATAAGGTATTTTCAAAGTTTTCACTATTGGGCACTGGGTCTGGCCGGAAAATAATAAAACAACTAGTTTTACAGGAAAAAGGGTATAAACAATTCCACAAATACAAAGCCCAGACTGAAAAAGAATTTCCAGAATTCACAAAGAGATTTCTATTGTCTCTTCATGAAAAATTGATTTCGGATCCTAATCCAAAAGAGACAATGAAAAAATTTGCCGATGAGATGGAATTAAGCCAAATATCTTTAGATGATTCTAAGATTGAGTCAGTACGAGAAAGGCTCTCAAAGCCTGATATTTTAGCTGACAGGGTACAACGTATACTTAATTCAAATTTTGTAAAAATGACTTTCCCTGTTCTGAACGCTCTTATTGACAGTGCCGCTGACTATTATAAGGAACCTATTTCAAAGGAGACACGGAATTCTATAGTTGATGGCCATGTGATAGCGATAGATCTTAGTGAACCAATGGATAGGATTATGGATGCTGATGAAGATATTGAATTTCTCGATGATTACAAACTCATGAACCCTTACATCCTAGAAATAGCAAGACAGAAGATTTCGGTCGGCGGAGAGGTAGTATTAAAGGCCTTTGAAGACGGTTTTAAAGATGCTAGAATAGGACAATATATCGATGCCAGGCTAAAGCTAAACCCCGAATCTATTAGTGATGAAAATATGATTGGATGTTACAAGAAATATCGTGCTGTCATGGGTACGGCGGGTAGAAACATGGCTCTAAATATGCCTCCTCTCAACGACATATTCCATCTTGGGATGGCAAAGGCGTCAGAGTGTGTTGGTTGTGGTAATGAAATGGAAGATGCAATTGTAAATGGGGGTATTAAAATTCCATCATGGCCATTATATTATTCTGTGGTTACTAAAGATGTTAAAAAGGCATTTGAATTGACTTTGGATAAGAGTGAAATTTATCTGGAGGAAGCAAAAATTGCACTAGAAATGCTACCAGATAACCTGAATATTAGGCCATTCTTGAAATTTTTGTTTCTTACTGTAAGTCACTATAACCACTACTGGTTTAAAGAAATGAAACGAAGAGACTTGTTTCCATATTTCCAAAAGAATCTCTCAATAAGTATGAAAAATTCAAAGTTAAAGTAGCTTTAGTAGTTAATGGGACTATGTGATAGAACCTAAAATATCAGATTTTGTTGGAAATGAAAATTCACGTAAAAAAATAATAGAGTGGTTTGTTAAATGGGAAAATGGATCAAAGCCTATATTACTTGTAGGACCTCCGGGCGTTGGCAAAACTTCATTTGTCCATGCATTATCCCGGGAATTTAATATAGATCTTGTTGAATTAAACGCGAGCGATACTCGCAATAAGAATATGCTTGCTCAAATAGTTTTTCCAATTTTTTCTAATGCGAGCCTCACTGGAAAAAACTATGTACTTTTTCTAGATGAAATAGATGGAATATCAAAAAGAGAAGATTCAGGCGGACTTGACTTCTTGGTAGAATTATTCAAAGAGCCAACAATCAGGGTTATTATGGCTGCAAACAAATCAAATGAAGCTGTAAAGAAAATTTCAAAAGTATCAAAAACGGTAACATTCGCCCCAATTCCTCCCAGGCTTTCAATGCTTTATTTAGACAAGATTCTTAAAATCCAAAATTCTTCATTGAAGGTCAATAACAAACTAGAACTAGTCAGAAATAGTATTGGTGATATTAGATCACTTTTGAATGCAGCGCAGGTTATGACGGCAGGATATTCAACTGCCAAAAGACCCGTTGTAGAAATCGACATTGAAAATATGATAAACCAGTTTTTTTCATTCAACACCTTCGATGAAGCATTGGAAATCGTTCGGGGAGCTGATGTATCATATTCGGACCCAAGGTTTGGTCAATCATCTGAGGATAGGCGCAAAGATGTCCTTGCCGCCTTCTTCGCTAGCATAGTCATGTCTAAGATTGAAATGGCTACACTTTCGACACTCTTGGACAGATTGTCTGAATTAGATGTAATCTTGAGCAGGTCATTGGTTATGCGGAACTGGAAAATTTTGAGATATTTTCCATTAATCCTTACCAAATCACTGTTTTATGAATCTCGGAGTAAATATATTCGCTACAATAGATATAGCATAGGCTTTGAAAACATGGGAATCCTTTCAAGGGCCATGGGTTTGAAAAAAGCAATGAGAATGCTAGCACAATACTTCCACACTTCAAGTAGCAGTTTTGGTTGTTTTTACTTCGAACCACTAAAGCAAATTCTATCTCGTATAAAAAAGTATGAAGACTTGATTCGTAGTGCTATTCCATCAGAAAAGGAAGCCGACGCAATAGTGAGGGAGGTTTCAAGAGTAGTAGGTGGCTCATGAATATTTGAGCAAGGCACACGATGCAATCTGGTAATGAGGAATAGTAATTCAAACTATTTGCGTTACCCCAGTACGAGAAATTGTAATACTTATGAATTAATAAAGTACAAGAATTGGATTTGGAAAATAGAAAGACATTAAACTCTGCAAAATTTTATATTTCTTGTGTCTAGCGAGTACGAGCAGAACGTTGGAAAACTTTTGGCTGAAAAAACTGAAAAATACGAATCAATGAAAAAAGATCCAAACGTTACAAAATTGGAACTTGAAACTATTCTGGCTGAAATAGAATCTCTAGAATCATTGTATGATAATTATAATCTAGGGATGAACTACTTTAGACGAGCCAGAGGCGGAAGGGCAGGTCTGAGAGAATAGTATCTGCCAAAGTTAAGAATTCTAAGAATTATCTAAAATAAATTCTTCAGTAATCTTAGCTAGATCGGAATTTAGCTATAATGAATTTATATACGAATATATGCTGTGTTAAATTGCTATGCATGATGAAAAGATAAGCCGTCTGCATGAAATGAAAAAAAAAGCGGAGCTAGGAGGAGGTCAAGATAGAATTGAAGCTCAACACAATAAGGGCAAATTAACTGCGAGGGAAAGACTGGATTTACTTCTAGACAGTAATTCTTTTATTGAAATTGACAAATATGTTGTCCACAGATCCACTGATTCTGATACGACAAAATATTATGGCGACGGTGTCATTACTGGTTTTGGTACAATCAATGGGCGAAAAGTCTTCGTATATGCATATGATTTTACAATTCTTGGTGGCTCGCTGGGTGAAATGGCTGGTAAAAAAATCGTAAAGTTAATGGACCATGCAATTAAGACGGGTGCACCTGTTATCGGCATTTTGGATTCAGGTGGGGCGAGAATCCAAGAAGGTGTAATGAGTCTTGATGGATATGGTGATATATTTTATAGAAATACAATGGCTTCAGGCGTCATTCCTCAAATAACAGCAAGTATTGGACCATGTGCGGGTGGTGCAGTATACTCACCAGCAATGACAGACTTTGTTATCATGGTAGAAAATATTGGTCAAATGTTCGTCACAGGTCCAGAAGTGGTAAAAGAGGTTCTAAGTCAGGAAGTATCTTTTGAGGACTTGGGCGGAGCTAGAACACATTCAACAAAATCTGGTGTCGCTCATTTTGTAGCAGAAAATGAATACGAATGTATGGATAAAATTAAGAAACTAATTTCCTATATACCTCAGAATAATCTTGAAATTTCACCTGTATCCGAATCTCTGGAAGATCCAAATACACTAGAACCAGGATTTTCAAAAATACTACCAGAAAATCCATATGAACAATACGATATGAAACAAATAATAAAATTACTTGTTGATAGCGGAGATTTTCTAGAAGTACATGAACACTTTGCTGAAAATATAATCGTGGGGTTTGCAAGAATTGAGGGAAAAGCAGTTGGAATAATTGCGAATCAGCCTATGTATCTTGCTGGCGCCCTGGATATTAACTCTTCAACAAAAGCAGCACGTTTTATTCGTTTTTGTGATTGTTTCAACATTCCAATAATTACATTGGTTGACACTCCAGGTTACTTGCCAGGCGCTGATCAGGAACATAATGGGATAATACGACACGGAAGTAAATTGCTCTATGCTTACTGCGAAGCTACAGTTCCTAAAATAACATGTATAATTGGAAAAGCATATGGAGGCGCCTATATTGCTATGGGGAGCAAGAATCTAAGAGCTGACATAAACTACGCATGGCCAACAGCAGAGATTGCAGTATTGGGGCCAGAAGCAGCAATAACCATAGTACACAGAAAAAGTCTAAAGAATTCTAAAAATCCAATCGAAATTAAGAAGAAACTAGCAGCAGAATATCGGGAGAAATTTGCTAATCCCTACATTGCAGCGGAAAAAGGAATAATCGATCTTGTTATCGATCCTATTGAAACTAGAATAATGATAGTCAAGGCCCTAAATATAATGCAAAACAAGAGGCAATCAAGACCGGTTAGAAAACATGGTAACATTAACCTATAGAGGAGATTTGAAATGGGGAAGTTAATTTCAAGTATAATGATAGCAAACAGAGGCGAAATAGCCCTCAGGGTAATTAGAGCCTGCAAGGAATTGCAAATAAAATCCATCGCATTATATTCTGATGAAGATTTAAAATCGAAACATGTAAAGAGCGCTGATGAAGCGTACTATATTGGTCCCGCAGCACCTACAAAGAGTTATCTTAACATTGACAAGATCATTGAAATAGCTGAAAACGCAGGGGCTGAAGCAGTTCATCCGGGCTATGGATTTCTTTCTGAAAACGAAACGTTTGCAGCCAAATGTGAAGAAAAAGGCATTATTTTTATTGGCCCCACAAGTGAGGCAATGGCTCTAACCGGTGATAAAATGAAATGTAAAGAAATAATGAAAAAGGCAGAGGTTCCAACGATACCAGGGAGTGACGATATTTTAGAAGAGGTAGATAAGGCAGTAGAAATAGCAGAAGAGGCAGGTTATCCGGTATTACTTAAATCGGCATTTGGAGGCGGCGGTAGAGGAATACGTTTTGCTGACAACGAAAAGCAGCTTAGAGAGGAGTTTGAAATGGCATCTGCAGAATCAAGAGCAGCTTTTGGTAAATCTGGATTGTATGTTGAAAAATTCCTAAAGGGTATTCGACACATAGAGTTCCAACTTGCCAGGGACTCGAATGGAAATGGTGTCCACCTGTTTGAACGAGAATGCTCCGTACAAAGACGTCATCAAAAACTAATAGAATTTTCACCATCTTCGGTAGTAGACAAGAAAACTAGATCTAAGATAGGTGATATCGCTGTTAGAGCAGCTGAGTCCGTGGATTATCTCAACGCAGGGACCGCCGAATTCCTGAGGGATGAAAAAGGCAACTTTTATTTTATTGAGGTTAACTCTCGACTTCAGGTTGAGCACCCTGTCACAGAATTAATTACAGGTATTGATCTTGTTAAATTGCAGATCAAAATCGCATGTGGTGACGAGATACCTTTTAAACAATCGGATCTTAATTTTAATGGCTCTGCAGTAGAGTGTAGGATAAATGCCGAAGATCCATTCCATGATTTTGTTCCCTCAAACGGATATGTACCAGATTGTAATCTGCCGTATGGTCCTGGTGTTAGAGTAGATACATATTTGTATCCGGGATGTAACGTATCAGGATATTATGATTCTTTGGTGGCAAAATTGATAACATGGGGCGCAGATTTTGATGAAGCAAGGATCAGAATGTCAAATGCATTAGACGAATTTATGATCGAGGGAATTCACACAACTATTCCTCTATATCGAACCATTATGAAAGAGAAGAACTTTATTAAGGGCAATATTTCCACGGATTACTTGGAGAAATACGATTTGATAAACTTAATGAAGACTCAATCAAAGGAAAAAAGTCTAAAGACATCTGATGCCTCTATTGCTGCAGCTTTAGTTTACTCTGAATACTTGAAGGGACAAAATTCCCCCTCTAATTCATCAAAAGAACTTTCATTATCTAATTGGGTACAAACAGGAAATATCAAAAATGGAATTTAAAATTAATAATCTAGGTGAGATTAATACAGGCTCAATTTCACAGTCCAGCGGGAATGGTAAGATTATTGCTACTATCAATGGTAAACAACATTCTATCCAGATAATCAGTCTTAAAAACAGTATTCTGGAATTTATTTTAGACAATTCATATAAGACTGCAAAAATATTAGAATTTGGTAGTGCATACATTAAAATCCTAATTGACGGAGAAGAAATTGACATCAAGAAGCATTCGAAATTGACTGAAGTTTTGGAAAAATCTACTGCATTAGGTGGTGCCTCTTTAGGAGAAAACAAACTCTTAAGTCAAATTCCAGGTCGAGTAGTTTCTATAATGTTAAAGGTTGGTGATCAAGTAAAAAAAGGAGATTCGATAATTGTTCTTGAATCTATGAAAATGCAGGTAGCCGTAAAATCTCACAAAGAAGGGAAAATTAGAGATATAAAAGTTAAAGTGGGAGATACTGTTTCAAGAAACGATATAGTTGCACTAATAGAATAGTGGATTAATTTTCACAGCTTGTTATGCGAGTAATCTGACTTTCAGTTGTTGAGTTCATTTAGTTTATTTTTAATCTCGCTGTAATTTGGCTCAACGAGTGGATTATCTGAGATCCAAATATATTTAATTATTCCGTTCTTGTCTAACAGAAAGACGGATCTTTTTGCAGCATTGTAATCTTTCAGAGGACCGAGATCTTTCATTACTATACCGTAGTCACCTATTGTCTCTTTCTTGTAATCACTCAGCAGCGGGAAATTCAGATGTCTATTTGCTTTGAAAATCTTATTTGCAAAGGGACCATCTACTGAAACACCCACTACTGCAGTATTGCTATTTTCAAATTCCTCAAGAGAGTCCCTGAAAACACACATTTCAGTTGTGCAAACTGGAGATTCAGCAGCAGGAAAGAATGCCAATAGTAAGTTCTTTCCTCTAAACTCACTTAGTTTACGATTGTTCATGTCAATATCGGGTAATTCAAAATCAGGAGCTTTATCTCCTTCCTTAAGTTGTACCATATTTTTAGTTCTAAATTGTTCAATGTTAATCTTTCTATCGCT
>Ga0207648_10002158_pt1 | contig 21396 bp, 17 predicted proteins | sample KBSMisM32_FD_184310 | JGI IMG/M metagenome (GOLD analysis project Ga0207648, IMG submission 184310) | Miscanthus rhizosphere microbial communities from Kellogg Biological Station, Michigan, USA - KBS Miscanthus M3-2 (SPAdes) (version 2) | ecosystem: Host-associated > Plants > Roots >...
CGGGATCGCCGCGCGCGCGCGCCGCGCAATGCTCCATCCATGGACAGAGCGCGCAAGCCGGCTTCTTCGGCGTACAGATGGTGGCGCCGAGGTCCATCAACGCCTGCGCAAAATCGCCGGCGCGCGTCGCTGGAACCAGGCCCTCCGTAAGCCGCCGGACGTCCGGCTTTGCCGCCGGAAAATACTCTTCGACGGCAAACAGTCGCGCCATCACCCGCTCGACATTGCCGTCGATCGCAGCAGCCGGCGCGTCGAAGGCAATGGCCGCGATCGCCGCCGCGGTATAGGGACCGATGCCCGGAAGCGCGGCAAGCTCCACCTGGCTTTGCGGAAAGCATCCGCCGTGACGTTCGACCACCGCCTTGGCGCAGGCATGGAGATTTCTGGCGCGCGCGTAATAGCCGAGCCCGGCCCACAGCTTGAGCACGTCATCGAGCGGCGCCGCCGCGAGCGCCCGCACGTCGGACCAGCGCGCGGTAAAGCGCGCGAAATAAGGACCGACCGCCCTGACCGTCGTCTGTTGCAGCATGATCTCGGAAAGCCAGACGCAGTAAGGATCGGGTGTCTCGCCCGGCAAGGCGCGCCAGGGCAGCTTGCGCCGATGGCGATCGTACCAGGCCAGCAGTTCGGCATCGCTCGGGCCCGCCCGCTGCCCCGCGCGCTTTCGCCGTGCCATACCAGCTGCTACGGTCATGACCAACGATGTGGCAGAGCCTCGCAACGTGAACAAGCCCGGCAAATCATATCCGCGTCCGCTGGCGGACCTTCTGCACAAGACGCTCAGTGACGCGTTCGCCAAGCAAGGCTTCGCCTCGACCGAACTCGTGACCCGCTGGACCGAGATCGTGGGCGCGGAGATCGCCGCCCATTCGGAACCGGAGAAGATCCGATGGCCGCGGCCGTTCGAACGCCAGACGCCCGAACCCGGCGTGCTTGTACTGCGGGTCGAGGGCCCGATGGCGATCGAAATCCAGCACCTCTCCGACGTGGTCCTCGAGCGGGTGAACCGGTTCTTTGGTTGGCGCGCGGTCGGTGGGCTTCGGTTGCGGCAGGCGCCGCTGCGCCGCAAAGAACGCGCGCCCCACGCTGTCCCCGATCCCGAAATCACGGCGCAGGTCGCAGCGGGCCTCTCCGAGATCGCGGACGCCGATCTGCGTGATGCGCTCGCCCGGCTGGGGGCGGCCATCAAACAGTCGTGAGCGCGCTGCGGCCTTGGCAGGGCGGTCTGCCATTGCCACATTTTGCGTTTCAGGGTAGCGACTTGCTTCAGGATCCTGGGCGACACCCGCTCGAGTACGGATGACAGGCCATGACCAAGGTCACTGAAGACGCCAGCCCGACCGTCACGCGTCGCTATGTGCTCATGGGCGGCGCCGCGCTCGCGGCCATCGCTGTGGCTGGCGGCGCCGGCTATTACCTCTGGACCCAGCCCGACACGGCGGTGGCGCAGCCCGCGGCAGGGGGCGGCGAGGTTCCCATCGGCGAACTCATGACACCGGGCCCCCTCGGCGATCAGGCCCAGGGCGCGGCCAATGCTCCGGTCACGATCATCGAATATGCCTCGATGACCTGCCCGCACTGCAGCCACTTCCACGAGACCACCTATCCGGAGATGAAGAAGAAATACATCGATACCGGCAAGGTCCGATTCATCTTTCGGGAATTTCCGCTCGATCCGCTCGCCGCCGCCGCGTCCATGCTGGCGCGATGCGCCGGCGGCGACAAATATTTCCCGCTGATCGAGACGTTCTTCGCGCAGCAGAAGGACTGGGTGGTGCAGAAGCCGCTGCAGCCGATGTTTGCCATCGCCAAGCAGGCCGGTTTCACCCAGCAGAGCTTCGACGAGTGCCTGGCGAATCAGCAGATGCTCAACGGCATCGAGGAATCGCGCACGCGGGCGGCCAGCAAATTCAACGTCACCTCGACCCCGACCTTCTTCATCAACGGCAAGATCTTCCGTGGCACCCTGACGCCGGAAGAGCTCGATAAGCAGGTCGCCCCCTATCTCAAGGGCTGATTAAGGGTTTTTTAACCATTTTTTCGCTTGGTGGAGGGGGCCCTTGCCTGTGGGCCGCCCGGGCACTCGTCGCCCCATCACAAGAGAGGGGACAACGTCTTCTTTCTGTTGCGGAATCGCGCTTGGCGATTCATTCTTCCGGTCGATGCGGCCTCCCTCCACCCCCCGCTCGACCCACTCAATGGGCCCGAGCCCTGTGCGATTCCGTCAGGGCGAGGCCGCCAGTAATGGAACAGCGTCGGTATGAAACTCACGCGGCTACGCCTGCTCGGCTTTAAATCCTTCGTCGAGCCGACCGATTTCCTGATCGAGCCGGGGCTCACCGGCGTGGTCGGTCCGAACGGCTGCGGCAAGTCGAACCTGGTAGAAGCGCTACGCTGGGTGATGGGCGAGACCTCGCACAAGTCGCTGCGCGCCGCCGACATGGACGACGTGATCTTTGCCGGCACCAACGACCGACCATCGCGCAACAATGCCGAGGTCGCGATCCAGATCGACAACAGCGCGCGCAAGGCGCCGGCCCAGTTCAACGAGCACGAGACACTCGACGTCTCGCGCCGGATCGAGCGCGAGGCGGGTTCCACCTACCGCATCAACGGCCGCGAGGTTCGCGCCCGCGACGTGCAGATCCTGTTGGCCGACGCCTCCACCGGCTCACGTTCCCCATCAATGGTGCACCAGGGACGCATCGGCGAGATCATCCAGGCGAAGCCGGAACAGCGTCGGCGCGTGCTCGAGGAAGCTGCCGGCATATCGGGCTTGCACGTGCGGCGGCACGAGGCCGAACTGCGGCTGCGCGGGGCGGAGCAGAACCTGGCGCGGCTCGAAGACGTCATCAATCAGCTTGCCGCTCAGATGGACGCGCTCAAACGGCAGGCGCGGCAGGCGATCCGTTATCGCGCCGTGGCCCAGCAGGTCCGCAAGGCGGAGGCCACGCTGTTTCATCTGCGCTGGGTCGCCGCCAATGCCGAGCTTGCCGAGGCCGAGCACGCCAAGGATTCGGCCGTACGGATGGTTGCCGAACGAACCGGCGAACAGGCCGAGGCATCCACGCGCCAAGCACACGCGGCCGCCGATCTGCCGGCCATGCGCGAGGCCGAGGCCAAGGCCGCCGCCGCCCTGCAGCGGTTGACCGCAGCGCGCGAGACGCTCGAGCGCGAGGAGACGCGCGCCAAGGACCGCATGGCCGAGCTCGACCGTCGCCTGGTTCAGCTCGACGCCGACATCGAGCGCGAACGGCGCCTGGCTGCGGACGCGGAGACGGCGCTGGCGCGGCTGGCGGGCGAAGAAGACACGCTCCAGCGCGAAACGAGCGCCAATGAGGCACAGCGCGCGGGGGTGGACCAGCGCGTCGCCGAGGCGGACGCCGTGCTTGCGACATCGGAAAAGGCCGCCGATGAACTGACCGGCACCCTCGCCGACCTGGCTGCGCGTCGGCACACCCTGGAACAGGCCGCGCGCGAGCACGGGGACCGGATCGGTCGCCTGGCAGACGAAATCGCCGCTGTCGCCGCGGAACTCGCGCAGATCGAGGGCGCGCAACGCGCCGACCTGGCGACGCTCACCAGCGCTGCCGAAACATCCGAGGCCGCGGTCGCGGAGGCCGAAGCCGCCGCGCTGCGCGCCGAGGCCGCACATTCCGCAGGCCGCCAGGCCCTCGACGTCGCGCGCGGGCCGCTCGCCGAGGCCGAGCGCCGGGCGCAACGTCTCGACACCGAAGCCAAGACCTTGGCGAAGCTTCTGCACATCGACACCAAGAACCTGTGGCCGGCGGTGATCGACGCCCTCTCCGTCGACAAGGGCTACGAAGCGGCGCTTGGCGCCGCTCTCGGCGATGACCTTGAAGCTCCCATCGATCCGTCCGCGCCCATGCGCTGGGCGGGCGCGACGATCGATCCCACCGATCCCGCGCTGCCGGACGGCGTCGAGGCACTGGGCGAACATGTCAAGGCGCCGCAAGAGCTGGCGCGACGACTGGCGCAGATCGGCGTGATCGGGCGCGAACAGGCCGGCCACCTCGCGCCGCTGCTCAAGCCCGGCCAACGTCTGGTTTCGCGCGAGGGAGACTTGTGGCGCTGGGACGGATTCTCGGTCGCCGCCAATGCGCCGACCGGCGCCGCGCGCCGTTTGGCCGGCAAGAACCGCCTGACCGACATCGAGGCCGAGCTCGACGCCCTGCGCCGCGAGGTCGACGCGAAACAGACCGTGGTAACGGCAGCCGAGACCGAAGTTGCATCCGCCGCCGAGGCGGAGGCCGCGGCGCGGACCCGCTGGCGCGCGCTCCAGCACGAAGCCCACGCGGCACGGGATCGATTTGCCGAGGCCGAACGTGAGATGGCGCGCAACACGGCGCGGCTCTCGGCGCTGGGCGAGGCGAAGGCGCGGTTGACGGCGAACCGCGACGAGGCGGTCGCTGCGCGCGACGACGCCGAGCGGGCGCTCACCGCACTGCCGCCGGCGCTCGAAATCGAGACCCGGCTCGCCGGCGTTAAGGGCGACATCGAATCCCAGCGTACGCGGCTCGCCGAGGTCCGCGCGGAAGCACAGGCGCTGGCACGCGAAGCCGAGATAGCTGCGCGCCGGCTGGCAGCGATCGCCGCCGAGCGGCAAGCCTGGAGCGGCCGCAACGACAGCGCGGCCTCGCAGATCAAGACCCTGGACGCGCGCGTCGAAGAGGCCAAAAGCGAGCGCGCCGGGTTCGAAGACGCCCCGCGCGTATTCGAAGAGAAGCGTCACGCGCTGATCAGCGAGATCGAGAGCGCGGAAACCGCCCGCCGCGCCGCGGCCGATCATCTGGCCGCCGGCGAGAACGCGCTTGCCGAAGCCGACCGTGCCGCGCGGGCCGCGCTGGAGGCCATGGGCACGGCGCGCGAGGAGGCCGCGCGCGCCGAGGAGCGCTTCGAGGGCGGCAAGCGCCGGCTCGCCGATGTCGCCCACGAGATCCTGGAGATGCTGGAAGTCGAGCCGGCAGAAGTGGCCAACCTCGCGGCCATCGACACGAGCAAGGCGCTGCCCGAGGTGGCCGAGGTGGAAGCCAATCTGGAGCGGCTGCGTCGCGACCGCGAACGGCTCGGCGCCGTCAACCTGCGCGCGGAAGAAGAACTACGCGAGGTCGAGACCCAGCACGGCTCGCTCACCGCCGAGCGCGACGATCTGGTCGAAGCCATCAAGCGGCTGCGTCAGGGCATCCAGAACCTCAACCGCGAAGCACGCGAGCGGCTGCTCGCCTCCTTCGAGGTGGTCAACACCCACTTCAAGCACCTGTTCACCCAGCTGTTCGGCGGCGGCACCGCGGAGTTGCAGCTGATCGAGAACGAGGATCCGCTGGAAGCCGGGTTGGAAATCATCGCCAGACCGCCGGGCAAGAAGCCGGCGACCTTGTCGCTCCTCTCGGGCGGAGAGCAGGCGCTCACCGCGCTGGCGCTCATCTTCGCAGTGTTCCTCACCAACCCGGCGCCGATTTGCGTGCTGGACGAGGTCGACGCGCCACTCGACGATCACAATGTCGATCGCTTCTGCGACCTGCTCGACGAGATGACGCGATCGACCGACACGCGCTTCGTGATCATCACCCACAATCCGATCAGCATGGCGCGGATGAACCGGCTCTATGGGGTCACCATGGCGGAGCGCGGGGTCTCCCAGCTCGTATCCGTGGATCTCCAAGGCGCGGTGAAGCTCCGCGAAGCCGTATAACGGCGGGACGGCCCGCCCGGCCGCCGCTACGGCAACTCACGCCCCACGCGACATGGCGCGAGCGCGACCTTTGTTTCGGCTGCAGGCCGTTCAACTTGCTCTGGCGAGCTCTATTCCCGCCACCGGCGGCGAGGGAACATGCGCAGCTCCTGGCTGGAGCAGCTCTGCGGCCACGACGACCTCGTGTCGGTTGAGAATTCCCACCAGCTTGGCGATCGCCAGTTCGGCGTTGCGATCATTGGAGTGGAGATAGGCGGCCAGTTCGGCTTGTGCGCGGCACACCGCCTCCACAACCGTAACAAGTTCTTCCTTCATCGCGATTACTCTACGCTCTTACGAACGCCCCGGCTCACCGGAAACGCGCGACGACGCTTTCGGTTTCAGGACAACGTACTTGTGAACCGTGACAATCTGACCTTGCCGCCGCGCCGCCTCCCGCAAACGCCCGCGTCATCGCGCCGGCGCAAGAAAGCCGCGTGAAGGGCCGACAGCGGCACGGAACGGCTTGCCTCGGGGGCCGTTAATCTTCGGGGCAAAGCGAGTACGGCCATGTATGTCCTGGAAAACCTGAAAAAGACGCTGGGGAGAGTAACGGGTGTCGGCAAGCCCTCCGGCAATGCCGCACGCCGGAAGGTTCGCCGGAGCAAGCCGCACGCGATCATGTTCAGGGACGACGGCAGCATTCCGAACAATGCTCGCCTGCCGTTCCTGCTTTACCGCGGCGCAGTCGGTCTTACCGGCTCGGCGGATCCTGCCGCAATCCTGGAGGAATTGTTCAACGCCAATGATTGGGGAGACTCATGGCGCAACGGGATTTACGAATACGTGCACTACCATTCGCATACCCATGAGGTGCTCGGCATCGCGCGTGGGCACGCGCGGGTGCGCTTCGGCGGCAACGAAGGCAAGATCATCGCGCTGCGGAGCGGGGACGTCGTCATCCTGCCGGCCGGCACCGGCCATCAGCGCATCTCAGCGAGCAAGCAGTTGCTGGTCGTCGGGGCTTATCCGCCGTCCGGAACCTACGACGAATGCATGCCGTTGCCCGAGCACCACGCGCGCGCCTTGAAATCGATCCCGAAGGTGCCGACACCGGCGAAAGACCCCGTTTACGGTAGGGGCGGGCCGCTCCAGGAGCTGTGGCGGCGAACTTGACGCCACGCACTGCTGCACGTTCTGGACATCAGCCAGCCTCCGTGCTCGGCCTTCAGCGTAGATTGTTCTGCAGCCAGCCATCGACCAGGCGCGCGATGTCGAGGTTGTTCTTCTCGATCATCACCATGTGGCCGTTGCCGAAAATTCCCTTGTCCTGCAGCCGGATATATTCGGTCTTGACGCCTGCCTGGTTGAGGTACTTGGCCGTGCAATGGTCGTACACTTGATGATAGGAGGCTTCCGCCGCCATCACCATCACGGGAATGTTCTTCAGGTTGAGCAGTTGCCGGGCCGGCGCCTTCTGCATCCAGCAGACGAACAGATCGGGCCCGTCGGCCTGCGCCTCACGTTCGACCGCAAGCTCGGCGGGTTCCTTGACCGGGGGATCGTACGTGATCGGGATGTCGGTCGGGCCCCATACGCGCGCCTTGCCGGTACCGATGACTGTGGCCTCGAAGGGTGGGCCGGACGGCTCGATGGCGACAATGGCCTTGACGAGTTGCGGCCGCGCATCGGCGATCAACCAGCCGAATGCGCCGGATTGTGAATGCGTCAACACGATCGCCGGTCCAATCTTGTCGAGCAGGGCGGCGCCGGCATCCTGATTGCGTTGCTGCGTTACTTCGTTGGAGATCACGGTCTCGACTTGCGTGGCGTAGAACGCATCGAAGATCGGATCCCCCTTCTGCCCCTTGTTCGGGCCGTCGCCTGGCCACTGGGTATGCTTCTTCGCCTGCGGCCAGGTTCCCCTGACCGCATTGGCGGTAAACTGGAATTCCTCCTGCTGGGCGGTGAACATGCGCGTCGCGCCGTCGCCCGGATGCCAGGCGGAGCGGCCGCGCATCGGCTGGTCGATCATGTAGACGACGTAGCCCTGCTCGACGAAATACTCGGCCCAGCCTTTGCGCCCATCCGGCGTTCCCATCCAGTTGGTCGCGGTCTGCGCCGCGCCATGGATGAGCACGAGCGGATAAGGCCGCTGAACGTCCTTCGGGGCGAGCACCTCGACGTAGACTTGACCCTGCATGATGTCCTTGCCGGGTTCGCCGGTGTATTTTCCTCCGACGTAGAAATAGCCGCGCTGGGCGATCGCGGACTGGTCGACTGCCGGCACCGGCAGCTTGGGAGGCTCCGCCCAGCCCGGCGCCGGCGCGGCGAGCAGCAGTGCCGACGCCAGCAACGCGCAGGCGCCGCCCGACATGGACTCGGATGGGGTGACGTAGTCTCGAGCGACCTTGTTCATGATGTCCTCCCGTCGCCGCGTTCGCGCGGACGTTGAATTTGTCCAAGCGTGCAGCTCGCTATCCGGCCCTGTCAATAGACGAGAAACGCCGGTGGGACGGCCAACGCCGGTCAAAGGCACTGAGATCGTCTGCGACGAACGCGGCCCGTGGCGCATAGGCCGCGTGCGCGAGGCTATTCGCCCTTGATGTTGGCGTCGCGAAGGGCCTCGCCGTATTCGTCATACCGTTTGCGAACAAGCGCCGCGAAATCCTCGCCGCATCTGCCGACGGGATCGGGATAGAGGCCCTGATCGGCCAGCCGCGCCTTGACCTCCGGGAGCGCGAGCGCTCCGGTAAACCAGCCGGCGAGCTGAGAGAGCGTGTCCTTCGGCGTCTTGGCCGGCGCGACGATGCCGAACCAGTTGTCCACCTCCAATCCCGGGAAGCCGGATTCATCCAACGTCGGCACCTCGGGCAATGGCGCGATCCGCTTGAGCGTGGCCGCGGCCAGCGCGCGCAGCTTGCCGGCCTTCAAATGCTCCGCCACCACGGCATAGCCCGTGAACACCGACGTCACATGCTCGCCCAGCACCGCGTTCACGGCGGGCGCGCTGCCGGCGTAGGGGACGTACGTCATGCTGACATGGGCCATGCGCGTGAACGTCGCAAATCCGATATGGAAGGACGTTCCGGGGCCGACACTCGCCATCGTCAATTCGCCAGGCTTGGCGCGGGCAGCGCTCAGCAGATCGGCGAGCGTACGATAGGGGGACGCGCTGTTCGCGACGAGGACCGCCGGCGACTCCACCAGGAAACAGATCGTCTCGAAGCTGGTGACCGGGTGGTAGCTTGCCTTTCGCATCTGCGCATCGATGAGGTAGGTATTCGCGGTCATCAGCAGGGTGGTGCCGTCGGGCGCGGCGCGCGACACGGCTTCGGTTCCGATCATTCCGCTCGCGCCGGGGCGGTTCTCGACCACGATCGTCACGCCTTGAGCGCGACTGATCTGGTCCGCCATCAGGCGAGCCACAAAGTCGGTACTGGCGCCCGGCGGGACCGGCACGACGATCTTGATCGTTCGCGCCGTCTGCGACCATGCACCGTGACCGCAAAGCGCGAGCACGATGACCGCGCAACAGGCAACGCAAAGGCGTCCGAGCCGAACCATTGATAATCCCCGAAGGCACTGTGAGACGGAGCGCGAGAGTGCGTTGTTGCGGCGCGACTCGCAAGCTCGGCAGCAGGCAAGGCGGCACGACGGCGGCGACCGTCCGTGCCACGCGGCTTCAGTCGGCAGCGGCCAGGGGGCGGCTGATGCTCTCCAACGACTTGCGCTCGGCGGCAACGGCGAACAGACCCCCGACCAGCGCCGCCGCGAGCATCAGGACCGCGCCGAACAGGTAGCCGCCAAAAACGCTCCAGCGCGAGCCGGTGTCGATGAGGGCGCCGAACAGCCAGGGTCCTGCCACGCCGCCAATGCCGGTGCCGACGGCATAGAAGAACGCGATGGCAAGCGCGCGAACCTCGAGCGGAAAAGTCTCGCTCACCGTGAGATAGGCCGAGCTCGCGGCCGCCGAGGCAAAGAAGAAGATGACCATCCAGGCGATAGTCTGGCCCGTCGCCGATAAAACCCCGAGGGCGAACAGATAGCCCACGCCGGCAAGCAGCAGACCGGAGACCGCATAGGTCACGGCGATCATCGTACGGCGCCCGATGGTGTCGAACAGCCGCCCCAGAAGCACGGGCCCGAGAAAGTTTCCGGCGGCGAAGGGCAGCAGATACCAGCCCACATGGTCGGCGCGAATACCGTAGAAATCGGTCAGCACCAGCGCGTAGGTGAAGAAGATGGCGTTGTAGAAGAAGGCTTGTGCCGCCATCAGCGTCAAACCGACCAGGGTGCGCCGGCGCTCGACCCGAAAAAGCGTGTTGGCGACTTCCGCCAGGGGGGTGAAGCGGCGGGTGCGCAACCGCATGACCGCAAGCGGTTCATCACTCAAGCGATGCCCGCGCGCACGGAAGTCGGCTTCGATGCCGTCGAGCACCTTGTTGGCTTCATCGACGCGGCCATGCGTCATCAGCCAACGCGGCGATTCGGGGATCCACATGCGCATCAGGAAGATGACGAGGCCGAGCGTCGCACCGATGAGAAAGGCGACGCGCCATCCCAGATCCGGCGGCAGCAGGGCGGGATCGAGCAGAACGATCGAGGCCACCGCACCCACTGCAGCGCCGATCCAGAAGCTGCCGTTGATGACGAGGTCGGTCCAACCGCGGTAGCGCGCGGGGATCAACTCCTGGATCGCTGAATTGATCGCGGTGTATTCCCCGCCAATGCCCGCTCCGGTCAAGAACCGGAATAGCGCAAAGCTCCACAGATTCCATGACAAGGCGGTGGCGGCGGTGGCGACCAGATAGAGCGCGAGCGTGATGAAGAACAGCCGCTTGCGCCCGAGCCGATCGGTGAGCCAGCCAAAAAACAGCGCCCCCACCACGGCGCCCGCGAGATAGGCACTGCTCACCAGGCCGACTTCGGCGTTGGAGAAATGCAGCCGCGGGCTTTCCTTGAGGGCCGGCGCGATGGCTCCGGCCAGCGTCACCTCGAGGCCATCGAGGATCCAGGTGATCCCGAGCGCCACGACCACGAGCGTATGGAACCGGCCCCATCGCAGCCGGTCGAGCCGCGCCGGGATATCGGTCGTGACGATCGCGCCACTTGGCGCGGATGCGTGTCCGGTCGACGTCATTTCGGCCTCATGGGGCTTGCGTCAGAGCAGCTCAGGTCAAGGCAACAATCGATGCGATGTCGCGTTCCCCGGCATTGACCGGAGTGTAACGCCCGCTTCCCTCCGCCCCCGCCAAGCCATAGATTGCCCCGGCCGACCATAAACATCCGCCCGCCCGAGGAGCCCCCTGATGTCTTCCACCGCCATCACCTGGATCATCATCGGTCTGATCGTGTTATTCGTGCTGTGGATCATCATGATCTACAACGGGCTTGTGGCCCTGCGGCAGCGGGTGAACCAGGCCTTTTCCGACATCGACGTGCAGACCAAGCAGCGCCACGACCTCATTCCCAACCTGGTCGAGACGGTGAAGGGTTACGCGGCGCATGAGCGTGGCACCCTGGAAGCGGTGGTGCAGGCGCGCAACGCCGCGGTGACCGCGCAGGCCGGAGGGGTCGCCGCCCAGGCCGCAGCCGAGAACGTGCTGAGCGGCGCATTGCGGCAGCTGTTCGCGCTCAGCGAAGCCTATCCTGACCTCAAGGCTAATCAGAACTTCCAGCAACTCCAGACCGAGCTGTCCGATATCGAAAACAAGATCGCCGCGGCGCGCCGCTTCTTCAACAACGCGGTGCAGGAGTACAACACCGGTATCCAGCAGTTCCCCGCCGTGCTGATGGCAGGGGCACTTGGGTTCACGCAAAAAGAATTCTTCGACGTCGGAGTCGACGAGCGCAAGGTGCTCGAACAGGCGCCGCAGGTGAAGTTTTGACGTTTCGATCTCGCGTCCCGGAGCCGGTACAGCGCACAACCCTTGCGGAGCGTTTCACCGCGGGACCGCCACAAACCGAAACGATCACGGGTCCGCAGCGCACCGTTGCGTGCCCGGCGCTCGCGCTGTGCCGCGCCCGGGACACGCGGATCTGAGCGTCGCCCATGGCCGCTTACGGGCTCTATACCCACATCCAGTCGAACAAGCGGCGCTCGATTGCGCTGCTCATTGGCCTGTTTCTCCTTGTCTACCTGCTGGTCTATGCCGGCGCGCTAACCGGCGAGGCCCTTACCAACGACGCGCCGCTTGACGTGCTCATGCGCGCCGCGCTGAGGGATGCGCTCTATGCCGCGCCTTGGGCGACGCTCGGAACGGCGCTGTGGATCTTGATCGCCTACAAATTCCACCAGTCGATGATCGACGCGGTGACCGGCGGACGCGAGGTCACGCGGCAGGAGGAGCCGCGGCTCTACAATCTGCTGGAAAACCTCTGCATCTCGCGCGGCATTACCATGCCGAAGCTCAAGGTGATCGAGGATGGCAGTCTCAATGCGTTCGCGACCGGAATGAACGAGAAGCAGTATTCGATCACGGTCACCTCCGGGCTGATCAATTCGCTCGACGATGCCGAGATCGAGTCCGTGCTCGGGCATGAGCTGACCCACATTCGAAACGGCGACGTGCGCATGCTGGTGATCGCTGTGATCATCGCGGGTGTGATCGCATTCTTCGCCGAGCTCGTGTTCAGGCTGATGTTCCAGGGGGGATTGAGCTGGCGCAGCAATCGCAGCAGCGGCGACCGCAAGGGCGCGGGAGTCGCAATCCTCATTGCGGTCGCGTTGATTGCGGTCGCCTGGATCCTCTCGATCGTCATCCGCTTCGCGCTGTCGCGCCAGCGCGAATATCTGGCCGATTCGGGTTCGGTCGAGCTCACCAAGAATCCCGACGCGATGATCTCGGCGCTGCGCAAGATCGAAGGGCGCGGCGAACTGCCGGGCGCCACCTCCGCGGTCATGGAAATGTGCATCGATAATCCGCGGGGGGGATTCTCCAATATCTTCGATACCCACCCCCCTATCGATGCGCGGGTGGCGGCGCTGGTCAAATTCGCCGGCGGCCACGATCCGGGACCGCTGGCGTTGCCGGAGCCGGCTGAGTCAGCTGCGGCCGACGAGGAGGAAAGTGGCGATGAACCCGCCTCCGGCGGACCGTGGGGCGCCGCGCCGGAGCCGCAAGGCGGGGCCAGGCCGTTCCTGCCCTCGCAGCCACCGGTCGAGCTCGGCGGCTCCACGTCGCCGGACAGCGCTCCCGGCCCGTGGGGACCGCACCGGAAATAGCCGTTTCTTCAGCCGCCGCGAACCGCCTTCAGTGTCCCTCGAACGTAATAAGGGTACGCACCGGCACTTCGAGCTTGCGCAACTTGTCGGCCCCGCCGAGATCGGGCAGATCGATGATGAAGCAGGCCGCGAGCACCTGCGCGCCCAGTTGGCGCAGCAGCTTGACCGCCCCCTCGGCGGTCCCGCCGGTGGCGATCAGATCGTCCACCAGAATGACGCGGTCGCCCTTCTCCACCGCGTCCTCGTGCATCTCCATCTCGTCGAGTCCGTATTCCAGTGAATAGGCGATCGAGACCCGCTTGTGTGGCAGCTTTCCCTTCTTGCGGATCGGCACGAAGCCGGCCGAGACCTGATGCGCCACCGCGCCGCCCAGGATGAAGCCTCGCGCCTCGATGCCCGCGACCTTGTCGATCTTCGATCCCGCCCACGGCTGAACCAACTCATCGACCGCGCGGCGAAACGCGCGCGCGTTGCCCAGGAGCGTGGTGATGTCGCGGAACATGATCCCGGGCTTGGGATAATCGGGAATGGTGCGGACCGATGCCTTGAGATCGTGTTCGAATTCCATGCTGATCATGAGGTTCTCACGTAAAAGGGCTCGCGGGCTTGCGCGCACACCCACTCTGGCGAACCATGGGAGCGCGCGCAACCGGAGACGGGATATGCCCTGGTGGACGGATTGACAATGTCACGGAGGCCGATCGTGCCGATCATCGGCGGCGGCCCCGCGGGCATGTCCTGCGCGCTTTGGCTCCACAATTACGGACTGCGACCCGTAATCGTCGAGCAGGAAACCGCATTGGGCGGTATGGCGCGGCGAAGCCCCTATCCCAACGACTGGTTGCTCGGGCAACCTGACCAAAGCGCACGCCAGAACGCAGCGACATTTGCTGGGCACGTCGGCAAGCTTGCGGTGGAGACCTGGCTCGGCAGTCGGCCGCAACGCCTCCGGCGCGAGGGTGACGGCTTTCGACTCGACGTCGCCTGCCCCGGCCAGGCAGACAAGTCCTTGTCGGGACCAGCTCTGGTGATCGCGACCGGCACCGAATTTCGCGGTGAGGAGTGGCTCGACCAGGTCAAGAATGCGCGACAGCTCGCGGCAGCGGGCCGCGTCCACCTCGGTCCGACTGCATTCGGCGAACCGGATGCCGATTTGGGTACACGCGTTGCCGTGATCGGCGGCGGCGACAATGCGTTCGACGTTTCGCGCATGCTCGCCGAGAGGGGCGTGCGCGTGACGCTCGTCATGCGCTCCAGGTCGCCGAAGGCGCAGCCGCTGCTGGTCGAGCGCCTACGCCCGCATCAGGACTCGGGAATGGTGGAGGTGATGGCCGGGCGCACGGTTGCGGCGCTCGAACAAGCCGGGACGCGAATTCGCATGCGACCGGACGACGGCAAAGACATTACGGTCGATCATGTCGCTCTCCTGTTCGGATACCGGCCGAACACGAGCGAGCCTTGGCTTGCGGAGCTCGCGCTCGATAAGGACCCGCGCGGCTATCTGGTGGTTGACGGCAACATGGAAACGTCCTGTCGCGGCGTGTTCGCGGTGGGCGACGTGGCCAATCCGGCGCATCCGTGCATCGCCACCGCGATCGGAAGCGGCACGATGGCCGCGCGACGCATCCAGAAGGTGCTGGCACGCGAGGACGCGTCGCCTCCGGGTCGGTAGGTCGTGCCGGCGCGGCCCCGTACGCCTGCTCGCTATTTCCAGCTTTCGGCGAGGTAACTCTCGTTGACGAATTTCGTTGGATCGAACGGTACGTCGCGCGCAAGCGCGCCTGCCTGCTGCATGATGCCGAACACCCGCCGCAGGCTGGCGTCGGTCAGGGAAAGATCGCGTGACATGATGTCCATGCTGAGCGTGTCCTCGAGCGCACGCCGCGCAAACGCGGGGCTGGTGCGAAGCTCCTTGGCGGCGAGCTCCGTCGATTCGTCGGGATGTGCAAACATGTAGTCGGTGCCACGCCGCATCGCTTTGAGAAAAGCGATGAGAGCCGCCCGGTTCTTGCCTGCCCAATTCTCGTCGACCATGACCGAGACGAATTGGTAGTCGGGAACGAGCTTTGCCATCGCACCGAGATTGGTAAAGCCTTGCGCTTCCGCTTCGTAGCTCAAGGGATAGGGCTGCAGGCCCATGTCAATCTTGCGCTCCTTGAGCAGCCGTGCGCGCGTGGGCGAACCGCCCACCGCTTCCACTTTCACGTCGTTCAGGGCGAACCCGCCGGCTTTGGCGATGTCTGCGACGAAGAAGGTCGTACCCTCGTGCATCGATACCACGCCGATGGTCTTTCCCTTGAGATCGGCAAGTGTCTTGATCTCGGGCTGCGCGATGATGAAATGCGGGGGCCGCTTGGCGATGCCGGCGACGATACGAAGCGTGCCGCCCTTGTAGGACTCAGCGATGACGCTTTCGATCGAGGCGATTGCGATCTGGTGCGTCCCGGCGCGCAGATCGTGAAAGATCTTTTCCGATCCATCATAGACTTCGATCGTCACATCGAGGCCCGCCTCCTTGAAGAATCCCTGCTTCTCGGCGGTCCATGCCGGCAGATAGAACACGGTGCGCGAGACCACCGGGACCCGTAGCGCGGTTTGGGCGTGCGCGAGCACCGGCATGGCCAGCAAGACCGGAATCACACAAAGCGCCACCACGGCAATCATGATCCCGGGCATGGTTGCCAAGCCAGTTTGCGCGATCAACACTTGGGCCAGGTAAGGCGTCAGCCCGCCGAATATCGCGGTGGCCGAGGTCGCGCCCAAGGCCAGTCCGCTCACCCGGCCTTCACCGGAAAATTGCTCTGCCGTCGCCACGGCGCCGACGGCGCTGACGGCGCCCGCCATGCAGGCCAGGACCACCGCCCCCAACAGCGCATGAAGATGAGACCCGCCGGCCATCAGGCCGAACAACACAATGGGCAGCACGGCGTTGCATCCGCACAAAACCAACAGGATGGGTTTGCGGCCGAAGCGGTCGGACAAAATGCCTGTAAAAGGCGTGACCAGGATGACGGCAACCGCCGCGACGGTGGACAGTTCCAGCGATGTGCCTTCGCTGAGCTTTCCCACCGACGTCAGGAAGGCCGGGACATAGGTGATGCCCACATAATAGGTGATCGATCCCAAAGCGGAGATGCAGAAGGCCCGCCAGATGCCCAAGCGATAATGGGCCAGGCTGTGGCGCAGGGGATTTCGCGGAATGGTGCCTTGCTGTCTTTGCCGCTCGAAATCCGGCGATTCCCGCATGGCGGCGCGCGCAATCCATACACTGACCGCCAGAACGCCGCCGACCAGAAAAGGGATGCGCCATCCCCAATCGTCCAGCGCCGCCGCGCTCATCGCATTGACGGTGAGGGACGAAACGCCGACCGCCAGAAGTGCGCCGATCTCGCTGGCCGCCGAAGCCCAGGATGCAACCAACCCGCGTTTGTTTTCGGCCGCGCCTTCCAGCAGATAGGCGACGACCACGCTGTATTCGCCGCCGACGGAAAATCCCATCACACAGCGCAGCAGGAAAAGCAGGCCGCCGGCCAGCGCGCCCGCCTGGGCTTGCGTCGGCAGGATGGCGGTGGCGAACATCGTCACGGTCATGACCGCCACCGACAGCAGCAAGGTGTGCCGCCGCCCCAAGCGGTCGCCGATATGGCCGAAGGCGATGGCGCCCAGCGGCCGCATCAGATAGGCGATGGCGAATCCCGCCAGGGTCGCCGTCAGCGGGGCCGCGCTGCCGCCGAAAAACACGCGCGACAGCACCGTGGCCAGATAGAGGTACAAGGTAAAATCGTACCACTCCACCACGGTCGAGAAGGCGGCGATGACGAGCGAGGCGCGGGGCATCCCGATCTTTATAGACCAGCCGCCGGCTCGTTTCAGATATTGTCGAGAGGCAATGACAATTCCACCGTGGTGCCGCGGCCCGCTTCGCTGGACAGCGCCATGGTTCCACCCGACTGCCGCACAAAGCCGGCACAATTGCTCAATCCCCAGCCGGCCTTGATTCCATGCGGACCGGTGGTGAAGAGCGGTTCGGTGGCGCGCGCCATGACATCGGGCGTCATGCCGGCGCCATTGTCGGCGATGGAAATCAGAACATGCGGGTGACTGATGCCACGCTGCTGGCGCTCGGTCCTGATCGTCAGGCGGCCGCCTGCTTCCGGCATCGCGGCCAAGGCATTCTTGATCAGCTCCACCAGCGTGTCGGCCAGTTTCTGCTCATCGGCATAGACAATGAAATCATCGTCGGCCAGGGCGACGTCCGTCGTCATTCCCGCAAGGCTGTGATGGAGCTTTGCCAAGGTGCGCGAGACCACGTCATTCACTTCGATGCAGCGGCGGTCCAGCCGCTGCCGGCCGGCGAAAGCCTGGAGCTTGGAGGTCAGGTCGATGCCGCGCTGCGCGGCGCGCAGAATGTCGCGATAGGTGACGGATTGCTCGCCGGTGAATTCCTGGTCCAGCAGCGAAAGATTGCCGGCCACCGCGGTGAAAATATTGTTCAGCTCATGCGCCACCGTGCCGGCCAGTTGGACCAGCGCGTTCATTTTCTCCGACTCGTGCGGGCTGCGGCGGGTCGCTTCCATCCCGCGCAAATATTCATTCTTGCTGCCAATGTCTTTTGTACTAAGGAATAGGGGTGCCCATACTTAGGTATGTGGCAGAAAGTCCCAACCGCTAGAGAAAGCCGGTTTTTGCCGCCAGCATGGCCGCTTCGGTCCGGCTGCGCACCCCCATTTTCCGGAAGATGGCGCTGAGGTGCAATTTGATGGTCACTTCCGCCAAGTCCAGTTCGCGGGCAATTTCCTTGTTGGACAGGCCGCGGGCGGTGGCGCGCAGCACGTCGCTTTCACGCGGCGTTAAGGCTGCCAGCCAGGGCGGAGCGCCATCGGGCGCGCCCGCCGGCATCATCATCTCGGCCGGGACGCTGGTCCCGCCTGCGAGCAGCAGGTGAATGGTATGATTGAACTGTTCCGGCGTCGCGGTCTTGGGCAGAAAGCCGCGCGCGCCCGCCTGAAGCACCGCTTGCACCTCCGCCGGACTGGCGCCGCCGGACAGGACCAAAATCGGAATGCCGGCAAAGTCTTGGGCCAGGCGCGCGATCGCCTCGGCCGACATGCCGGGCATGTAATAGTCGAATACAAACAGGGTGGGCCGCACCGCCTGGGCGCTGGCCAGGGCCGCATCCATGGACGCGGCTTCCTCTACTGTCGCGTCCGGCAATAGCCGCATGATTTGCCGCGCAACGGCTTCGCGATAAAGGGGATGGTCGTCAGCGACCAGTACCCGCATTCCCAGCCCGCCCCCGCCGCGCGTCGCGCGGCAATCAAACCAATTTTTCCCCGCCCTAACTCTATCCTATTTCCCGTTGTTCGACAGCCGCGCCGCGCTCGGCCCGCGCAAGCGCCGAATGCAGCGGGCCAGGGCCTCGGCGCTGACCGGCTTGCGCACATAGGCGTCGGCGCCGGCTTTCAGGGCGCTTTCTTCGTCGGCCGCCTCGCCATAGCCGGTGCACAGGACGGCCTGTAGGCGGGGCTCCAAGGCTTTGATTCTTCTGATTAATTCCAGGCCGCCCAGGCTGGGCATCACCTGGTCGGTGACGACAATGTCCCACTCGCTGCCGCTTGTTTGCACTGCCAGCAGGACGTCGGACGGGTCGGTCGTTCCCACCGCCTCATAGCCCAAGCGTACCAATCCCTGGCTCATGATCTCGACGATATCGGCCTCGTCATCCACCAGCAGTACGCGCTCGTTGCCGCAGAGCGCGCTGTCGTGGATTTCCGCGGGGCGCGTGACGCCGGCTTCGCAAAGCGGCAGGTATATCGAGACGCTGGTGCCCGCGCCGGGCGCGGAGCGGGCATGGACCGCACCCTGATGGGCAGCAACCGCGCCATGCACCACGGCCAGTCCAAGGCCGGTGCCGCGCTGGCGGTTTTTGGTGGTGAAAAACGGCTCGAAGATGCGCGGCAGGTTTTCGGGCGCGATGCCATCGCCGGTATCGCGGACCTGCACGCAGGCATAAGCACGCCCGGGGTCGATCTCGCCGGCCCAAAATCCCGTCGCGCCGTCCTGGATGCTTTGCAAGTCTTGGGAGTCGGTCCGGGACAGTTTCACGCGGATTTCGCCGCTCCTGCCGCCGATCGCATCCCGCGCATTGGTGCAGAGATTGATGATGATTTGCGATAGCTGAATGGCGCTGCCGGTGACATGGGTGGGAGCGGAGCCGGTCTCGACCACCAGCTTGATTGCGGGGGTCAGGACGGGCTGCAAATGCTCCTCGCATTGGCGGATCACGGCGCCGAGTTCGACCGTGTCCTGGCTGGCGCTCTTGGCCATGGCGAAATCCAGCACCTGCTCGATCAGGCGTTTGCCGCGCTCGCAAGCCGCCAGGATGCGGCGGGCAAAGCCTTGTTCCTGCGAGTCGGGACGAAGGTCCTCCTCCAGGAAGCGGGCAAAGCCCATGATGGCGCTCAGGATGTTGCTGAAGTCATGGGCGATGCCGCCGGCCAGCTGCCCGATCGCCTCCATCTTGGCCATTTGCTGCAGGCGCTTTTCCAAATCGGCTTTCTCTTGCTGCACAAGATTGCGCTCGGTGACATCGGTGAGGCGGACAATCAGCCCGCCCTCAGGCAAGCGCGTACGGACGATTTCGAGGTCGCGGTCTTGGAAGCGAAGCTCCTGCCGGTCACGGCCGCCCATCAAGGGACCATTCGGCCGGGGCAATTCTCCCGACGCGGAAAGACGGGCGAAATCCTGGGCCGCGCGATTGGCGTAAAGCACTTTGCCCGCCGCGTCCTCGGTATAGATGCCTTCTTCGGTCAGCTCCAAGGCCGCCAGCGTGTCGGCATTCTTCTGCATGGACAACAGCAGGGCCACAAAGCTTGCGACAGAACGGGCGAAGGCGATTTCGTCTTCGGTCCAAGTATGCGAATCCTCGCGCCCGAAGAAGATTCCGCCGCTTTTGGGCGAGCCGTGGAAGATCTCGGCCGCCAGGGTGGCGCGCAAGCCGTGCTGGCGGATGAGGTTGCGCGTGTTCGGCGCCAATTCGGATACTTCCGCATCCTCGATCGCCAGCACGAATTCCGACAGCAGCTTGGCCTTTTGGTAGGGATCTTCCGGAATCACCGTCCCCGGCGGCAACAGCGTCGGGAGCGACGGCGGGCGCCAAGACTGCAAGACCGTGACCGTCCGATTGTCATCATTGCGCAAGCCGATCAAGGAAGCAGAGCCGTCCAGTGCCTCCGCGCCGGTTTGGCAGACAAAGCGCAGCCGCTCGGCAAAACTCGTCTCCGTCAACAGGCCGTGACGCACCATCTCCTGCAACGCGGCCTCATGCCGGCGCAGGCGGACTTCGCGTTCGCGGATTTTTCCCTCAAGCGCCATGCGGCGGAGCAAAATCACGGTCACGATCCAGATCGCGCCGATGGCGCAAATCCGGTTGGCCCACATGCCCGCCACGGAGATTCCCGAATCGGGCACCAAAGCGGCTGCAAGCAAGGTGAGGACCGTGGTTATGGCGGCAGTGGCGAGGAGCGCGCGTTGCCCGAACCGGCTGGCCAGGGCGACAATCGCGACATAGACAACGCCGTCCGCCACGCCCCGAGGCGAGGAAATATCGATGGCGAACAGGCCGGCGGCGCAGGCCAAGGTCGCGATGGCATAGAAGGTTTCGCGCGCGCGAGAGGGTGACCCCGTTGCTATTGCGGCACTCCGGCGCACGCCCCGCCCCCCATATCCGGGCGCACGCTACCATACAACATCGCGGATGACAGCGTCCCGGCCGCGCAGAATCCAGTCGGCGCTGTCGAGCAGGGCATTTCCCGCTTCCTCGAAATAATGGGTCGCGACTGCTCCCCCGAGGGTGGCATTGCGCAGGTAAATGGCATTCATTTTTCCGGCGCCGTCGACGATGGCGATGACGGGGGGACCGTCCTGGCGCCGCAAGGCGCGCAACAGCTCCAAACCATCCATCTGGGGCATGAGGATGCCGGTAACCACCAGGTCGAAGCGGGCGGTGGCGAGATGCGCCAACGCCTCCTTGCCATTGCCGCAGGCGGTCACGTCATAGCCGCGGCTGGCCAAAAAGACCGCCAGATATTCGCGTTCCGTGGTGCCGGCATAGGCCAGCAGGATGCGCGGGGCGCGGCGTGCGCGGTCTTTGCTGCGGGCCAGCATGGGCCGCGCGCGGATGCGATCGCGCAAATGTAAGATGCTGCCCATTTGCGCCCTCTAGCAGTTGAGAGCGGCCAGCAGCGGAGCATCGTCGGTCGGCGCCTTGAGATGCTCGATCCCTTGGCGCATGTCCGACATGATGAAGGCGGCGCGGCGGCCGACACCGCCGGTGGTGTTGGGAAACTGAGTGGTCCAGGCGGCCATCTTCACGCTCAGCGCGCACAGGGCGCCGCCGATGGTGGTGTGATAGCGCGACACCAAAGCCTCGATCTTGCGGTATTTCTCGGCCGTGAGATCGCGCCACATGTCATTG
>Ga0207648_10002159_pt1 | contig 21380 bp, 19 predicted proteins | sample KBSMisM32_FD_184310 | JGI IMG/M metagenome (GOLD analysis project Ga0207648, IMG submission 184310) | Miscanthus rhizosphere microbial communities from Kellogg Biological Station, Michigan, USA - KBS Miscanthus M3-2 (SPAdes) (version 2) | ecosystem: Host-associated > Plants > Roots >...
GTCATCGGCGGCACGTAGATGCCGCCCGACATCACCATGTGCAGCGCCTCGAACAAGGTGTCGTTGCTGGCGCGCTTGGGCACGAAGCCCATCGCGCCGGCGTCGATCGCGCGGATCACGTCGCTCGGCCGGTCCGAGGCCGAGACGACGACCACCGGCAGCGCCGGGTACTTGCCGCGGAACTCGACCAGGACGTCGAAGCCGTCGGCATCACCCAGATGCAGGTCGAGCAGCACGAGGTCGAAGTCGGGATCGGCCTTCAGCGTGTCGCGCGCGGCGCCGGCACTGCCGGCGCCAACGACGGTCGTGTCGCTGCCCAGGCCCTGGATCACCGTCTGCAGGGCTTGCAGGATCAGCGGATGGTCATCGATCAACAACACCTTCATGGACGTCGCCTCCATCCCCTCCAACCAGCGCCGATCGTAAGCCGACCGGGCGTCAGACGTAGCGGCGGGCCAGCGATTCGGCCACGCACACCGGCTTGTCGGCGCCTTCGCGCTCCATCGTGACCTCGACCGTGAGCTGCGCGCCGCCGTCGAGCGGCTCGTACTTGAGCAGCTTGAAGTGGCCGCGCAGCCGGCTGCCCGACGGCACCGGCGCCGGGAAGCGCACCTTGCCCAGGCCGTAGTTGACGCCCATCCGCGTGTCGCGCACCTCGAATGCCGAGGCGGCCATCTCGGGCAGCAGCGACAAGGTCAGGAAGCCATGCGCGATCGTCGTGCCGAACGGCCCTTTCGCGGCGCGCTCGGCATCGAGGTGGATCCATTGGTGGTCGCCGGTCGCGTCGGCGAAGAGGTCGATGCGGTGCTGGTCGACCGTGATCCAGTCGCTGACACCGAGCTCCTGGCCAACCAGTGCCTGCAGGTCGGCGAGATGTTCGAAACTCTTCATGGGTCGGGGTCTCCGGTGTCGTTCGATTCAGGCGTCGAGCCACGCGGTCAGCGGCTGCCATTGCGCCAGGTCACGCTCGAAGCGGCTCGCGCCGACGTCGAACAGCGTCAGCCCGTGCGCGGCGAGGTGGACGTAGTTCTGCGTGTCGCGCAGAAAGCCCAGCAGCGGCAGTTTCACGCCGGCGAGAAACTCGCGCAGATGGTCGGTCGCGATCGTGCCTTCGCGGGTGCGCATGCCGACGATGGCGAGCTGCACCCGATCGCTGCGCCGGTGCGCCAGCAACTCGCGCACGAACGCATGCGTCGCATGGATGTCGAAGATGCTCGGCTGCAGCGGCACCAGCACCTTGTCGGCCAGCTTCATGGCCTCGTCGAGCCGCTTGCCGTGCAGGCCGGCCGGCGTGTCGAGCACGACGTGGGTCGTGCCCTTCGGCGGGCGCACGACCTCGTCGTGCGCGGTCTCCCAGGTGCTGATCGGCGCCACGTTGGCGGGGCGCAGCCCGAGCCAGGTGCGTGCCGACTGCTGCCGATCGACATCGCCCAGCATCACCGCGTGCCCGCGCGAGGCCCAGTAGCCGGCGATGTGGGTCGCGAGCGTCGTCTTGCCGACGCCGCCCTTCGGATTGGCCACCACGATCACCGGCATGCAAGCTCCTCGCCCTGACATTGCTTTCGGTTATGTTAACGGGCCTTTTCATCTTCAGCGTCCCACAGCGAGACGACCCGCGCCGCCCGAACCCATGGTCGACCCACTGCCCACACCGCCAGACACTCTGGCCGCGCCTGCCCCCGAGGTCGTCGTCATCACCGCCCACCCGCAAATGGAGCACTCGCGCATCAACCGCCGCCTGCTGCGGACGGCGCGAAGCGTCGGCGCCGACAGCGGCTCGCGCCTGGCGGTGCGCGACCTCTATGCGCTGTACCCCGATTACCTGATCGATCCGGCCGCCGAGCAGGCGCTGCTGGCCTCGGCCAAGCTGATCGTCTGGCAGCACCCGATCCACTGGTACAGCATGCCGCCGCTGATGAAGCTCTGGCTCGACGACGTGCTCGCCTTCGGCTGGGCCTACGGCCCCGGCGGCACCGCGCTGCGCGGCAAGGACGTCTGGCTGGTCGCGACCACCGGCGGTCCGGCCGACTCGTACCACCCGAACAGCTACAACCGCTATTTCTTCGACGCCTTCCTGCCGCCCTACGAGCAGACCGCAACCCTGTGCGGCATGCGCTTCCTGCCGCCGCTGCTGCTGCACGGCGCGCACCGCGCGCCCGACGCCGAGGTCGAGGCCCATCTCGCGGTCTACGCCGACCGGCTGCGCAGCTACCCGCGCTGGCCCGAGCTCGACGAGCTGCTCTACCAGCTGCCGGGGCGGGTGCCCGAAGACGCACGGCCCGCCGACGATGCCGAGGCCGGGCCCAACGACCCGCTGCGTCTGGGAGCGCCGTGATGGAGCACACGTCGTGGATCACCGGCGCGCTGGTGTACCTTGCGGCTGCCGTGCTGGCGGTGCCGCTGGCCAGGTTCTTCGGCCTCGGGTCGATCATCGGCTACCTCGGTGCCGGCATCCTCATCGGTCCCTGGGGCCTGGCCTTCGTGACGAATCCGCAGGACATGCTGCACTTCTCCGAGTTCGGCGTCGTGCTGATGCTGTTCCTGGTCGGCCTCGAGCTCGAACCGCGCCGCCTGTGGTCGCTGCGCTTCGCGGTCTTTGGCTGGGGCAGCGTGCAGCTGTTCGGCTCGGCGGCGCTGATGGTCGGCGCCGCGGTGCTCTTCGGCGTCGACTGGCGCCTCGCGCTGGTCGCCGCTCTGGGCCTGGCGATGTCGTCGACCGCGATCGGCCTCGGCGTGCTGCACGAGCGCAGCCTGATGACCACCACCTCCGGACAGAGCGTGCTCAGCGTTGCACTGCTGCAGGACGTCGCCGCGATCCCGATCCTGGCGCTGCTGCCGCTGCTCGCGGCGACGCAGGCCCACACCGACGGCAATGCGGCGGTCGGCGCTGCGAAGGCGCTCGCGGTGATTGCGGCGATCGTGCTCGGCGGCCGCCTGCTGCTGCGCCCGGCGCTGCGCTGGATCGCCCGCAGCGACACGCCCGAGATCTTCACCGCGGCAGCGCTGCTGCTGGTCGTCGCGACCGCCGCGCTGATGCAGACGGTCGGCCTGTCGATGGCGCTGGGTGCCTTCCTTGCCGGCGTGCTGCTGGCCGAAAGCGAGTACCGGCGCGCGCTCGAGACCGACATCGAACCGTTCAAGGGCCTGCTGCTCGGTCTGTTCTTCATCGCGGTCGGCATGAGCATCGACTTCGCGGTGGTGCTCGCGTCGCCGCTGCTGATCGCCGGCCTCGTGCTGGGCTTCCTCCTGCTGAAGGCGGCGGTGCTGTGGGGCATCGGACGCGCGCTGCCGCTGCCGAAGCCCGAACGGCCGGTGTTCATCATCCTGCTCGCGCAGGGCGGCGAGTTCGGTTTCGTCGTGTTCCAGACCGCTGCCCAGGCCGGCGTGATCGACGCGCCGGTGTCGTCGCTGCTGGTGGCCGCGGTCGCGCTGTCGATGCTGGTCACGCCGCTGCTGCTGCTCGCGGCCGACAAGTGGATCATCCCGCTGCTGGCCGGCCCGTCGCGCAAGACGCTGGCCGAAATCGACGAGCCGCAGAGCAAGTCGGTGATCATCGCGGGCTTCGGCCGCTACGGCCAGGTCGTCGGCCGCATGCTGTACGCCAACGGCATCCAGCCGACCGTGCTCGACGTCGACGCCGAGCAGGTCGAGACCATGCGCAAGTTCGGCTGGCGCGTGTTCTACGGCGACGCGACCCGGCTCGACCTGATGCGCACCGCCGGCGCCGCGAGCGCGCGGCTCCTCGTGCTCGCGGTCGACGACGTCGACCAGAGCGTCGCGGTCGCGAAGATGGTGCGCGAGAACTTCCCCGGCCTGACGATCGTGGCGCGGGCGCGCAATGTCGCGCACTACTTCCAGCTCCATGACCTGGGCGTGCGGCTGATCGAACGCGAGACGCTCGACTCCGCGCTGATGAGCGCGCGCAGCGTGCTCGAGCAGCTCGGCTGGGAGCGCCACCAGGCGCGCACGCTGGCGCTGCGCTTTCGGCGCCACAACATCGAGCAGCTGTTCCGGATGGCGCCGCACCGCAAGGACGAAGCCAAGTGGATCGCCGCGGCCAAGCAGGGCCGCCAGCAGCTCGAGGAGTTGTTTGCGCAGGAGCGCGACGAAGCCGCCGCACGACACCGCCGCGCCGGCTGGGTCGACGACGACGAGCCGCCGCGGCGCGCCGCCGACTGACCCACGTGTGAACGAATCCGGCGTGCCCGGGCGGGGCCGCCCCGCCGCCATGGCCTTGCTGTCTTGTTGCCAATCGATTTGCATTAACATCGTGGCATGGAACGCAACACCCGCCAGCGTCAGGCCGTGCTCGATGCGATCGACCAGGCCGGCCGGGCGCTGACGCCGAGCGAGATCCTGGCGCTCGCGCAGGCCTCGGTGGCGAGCCTGAACCTTTCGACGATCTACCGCCAGCTCAGCGCGTTGCAGGACGAAGAGCGCATCGTCAAGGTGCTGCTGCCGGGCCAGGCCGCGCGTTTCGAAGCCGCCTGCGCCGACGATCACCACCACGGCGCCCCGCACCACCACCACCACTTCCACTGCAACGCCTGCGACCGCGTCTACGCGCTGCACGCCTGCCCAGGCCCGATGCAGGAGCTGGCGCCGAAGGGCTTCGTCGTGCGCGCCCACGAGATCACGCTGCACGGCCTGTGCGCGAGCTGCGCGCCATGACCGCGATCGAGACCCTGCCGGCCGGCGGCCTGGCGCTGTTCTTCGTGCTGGGATTGCGCCACGGCGTCGAGCCCGACCACATCGCCGCGATCGACGGCATGACGGTGCGCGCGCTCGACCGCCAGGAGAGCCACGCACCCTGGACCGGCAGCCTGTTCGCGCTCGGCCACGGCGCCGCGGTCGCGGTGCTCGCGCTGGCGGTCAGCCTGCTCGCGGCCAGCTTCACGCCGCCGCCGCTGCTGATCGCGATCACCGAGTGGCTGCCGCTGCTGCTGCTGGGCCTGCTCGGCGCCTGGAACCTGCGCGCGCTGCTGACGCCCGGCACCTACCGGCCCGACTCGGTGCGCATGCGGCTGATGCCGGCGGCGCTGCGCGAGCGCACCGATTTGTGGTCGACGGTCGCGGTCGGCCTGCTGTTCGCGCTCGTGATCGACACCTTCGCGCACGTCTCCGCCTGGAGCGTGTTCGCGACCCAGCGCGGCGGCTGGTGGGCCGGCGTGGTGGCCGGCGCGCTGTTCTCGAGCGGCATGCTGATCGCCAGCACCGCGAGTTCGCAACTGGTGTGCCGCGTGCTCGGCGCCGGACGCAGCGAGGCGGCGACTGCGCGCTTCCGGCGCGCGGTCGGCTGGTTCGTCGTGGTGCTGTCGTTCGGCGTCGTGCTGCATGCGCTGGCCGACAAGCTCGGCTGAACGCGCCCCCAAGGCCGGGCTTCGCCCGGCCTGAGTAGCCCGGCAAAGCCGCCGGGCGATCCCGCGATCAGGCGATCGCGCAGGCCTCTTCGAAACTCAGGCGCGGGCTGCGACCGAACAGCTTGCTCGGGTCGCCGTGGCCGAGGTTGACGATGAAGTTGGTCTTGACCGTGGTGCCGGCCCAGAACCCCGCGTCGACCTTGGCCGCATCGAAGCCGCTCATCGGGCCGCAATCGAGGCCGAGCGCGCGCGCCGCCAGGATCAGGTAGCCGCCCTGGATGCTTGCGTTGCGGAACGCCGTCGCGTCGATCATCGGCTGGTTGCCGACGAACCACGACTTCGCGTCGGCATGCGGGAACAACTGCGGCAGCTTCTCGTAGAACGCCATGTCCGTGCCGACGATGACCGAGACCGGCGCCTGCTTCGTCTTCTCGAAATTGCCCGGCGACATCGCGGTGAGCAGCTTGTCCTTGGCTTGCGGGCTGGTCACGAAGATGAAGCGCGCCGGGCTCGAGTTGGCCGAGGTCGGGCCCCACTTGACCAAGTCGTAGAGCCGGCGCAGGGTCGCCTCGGGAATCACCTCGGGCACGAAGCCGTTGTGGGTGCGGGCGTTGTCGAACAGCTGTTCGGTCGTAATGTTCATCGGTGCTTTCTTGAAGAGTCCGGAGGATGGTGGCCATTCTCGATCGCCGGCGCGCGCCGGACGCCGAAAATTTCGTCGACTGCGTTCACGGGGGTTGAAGGGCGGTGCTCCGCGGCCAAGACGCCGGCGCGTGCAAAATCGCACGCGATGTTCAGCCCCTCACAGCACGACGTGCGCACGTTCTTCTGCGACGCCTGGCGCAAGCAGCGCGCCGGCGCGCCGCTGTCGCCGATCGAAGCGGCGGCCGCCGACTGGATCACCCAGCATCCCGAGTACCACGACGCACTGGCCGACCTGCCGACCGCGCTCGCCGCGGTCTACGAGGTCGAGTCCGGCCGTACGAACCCGTTTCTGCACCTGTCCATGCACCTGTCGATCAGCGAGCAACTCTCGATCGACCAGCCGCACGGCATCAAGCAGGCCTACGAACTGCTGCGGGCGCGGCTCGGCTCGGCGCACGAGGCGCAGCACGAGGTGATGGAGTGCCTGGGCGAGATGATCTGGGCCTCGCAGCGCAGCGGGCTGCCGCCCGACGGCGAGCGTTACCTCGACTGCGTGCGGCGCCGCGCGACGCGCTGACGCACGGCGCTGCTATTCGGCGCCGACCAGGCCGTTGCGGATCGCGTAGACCGTCATCTCGGAGTTGTTGGTCAGGCCGAGCTTCTCGAGCACGCGCGCGCGGTAGACGCTGACGGTCTTCGGGCTCAGCATCAGCTCCTCGGCGATGTCGGACAGGCGCTTGCCCGACGCGATCATTACCAGGGTCTGCAGCTCGCGATCCGACAGCTTCTCGTGCGCGTTCGCGATCATCGGCGTGGTCAGGCTCTCGACCAGCATCTGCGCGATCTCGGGCGTCACGAACTTGCGGCCCTGCGCGACCGTGCGCACCGCCGCGACGATCTGCGCCGGGTCGCCGCCCTTGTTGACATAGCCGAACGCGCCGGCGCGCAGCGCGCGGATCGCGTACTGGTCTTCGGGGTACATCGAGACGACCAGCACGCGCATCGTCGCGACCTCGTCTTTCAGCACATGCAGCACATCGAGACCGCTGCGGCCCGGCAGGTTGATGTCGAGCACCAGCACGTCGGCGGTGTGGTCGCGCATCAGCGCGCGCAGCTCGCCGTAGTCGCCGGCTTCGCCGATGACCTCGATGTCCGGCGCATCCGACAGCGTGTCGCGGATGCCGCGCCGGATCAGCGCATGGTCGTCGCAGAGAAACACCTTGATCATCGGTTGCCCATCGCCCTTTGCTCGTGCGTCACAGTCACAGCGTGCCCCACTGGCTCGGATCGTCGGCGTCGGGCACCGCCGCGGAAGGTATATCAGCGAACTCCGGCCCGTACAAGGGCACCGACAGTATCAGGCTCGTGCCCGTGCCGCTGCTGCTGAGCTCGACCCAGCCGCCGACGGTGCCGGCGCGCTCCTGCAGGCCGCGGATGCCGAACGAGCGCGCCTTCGCCAGATCGGCCGCGCTGAGGCCGCGGCCGTTGTCGCTGATCTCGAGCGACAGCACGCCGCCGGCCAGAGACAGGTCGAGCTCGACCCGGGTCGCCTGCGCATGCTTGGTGATGTTGGTCAGTGCTTCCTGCGCGGTGCGGTACGCGACCAGCGGCACGCCCGGCGGAAGCTCCGGCGCGTGCGCCGGCAGCCGGATCGCGCAGACCGTGCCGGTGCGGCGCTCGAAGCGCGCGGCGAGCCAGTGCAGCGCCGCGACCAGGCCCTGCTCGAGGATCGCCGGGCGCAGGTTGTGCATGATCCGCTTGCTCGAATCGATCGCCAAGGTGACGGTCTCGAGCGCCGAATTGACGCGCGCAAGCACCTTCTCTGAATCGGAATGGCGCGCGATCCAGGCCAGGTCGAACTTCACTGCGGTCAGCGAGCCGCCCACGTCGTCGTGGATCTCGCGCGCGATCGCCGCGCGCTCCTGCTCGATGCTCGTCTGCAGGTGCTGGGCGAGCTCGCGCAGCCGCTGCTGCGACGCGTGCAGCTCGCGGTCGGCGTGCTCGCGGGCGCGCCGCGTCTCGGTCGCCTCGATCGCGTGCAGCAGCGCCGGAACGAGCCGCGCGAGGTTGTTCTTCAGCAGGTAATCGCTCGCGCCGTTGCGCATCGCCTCGACCGCGGTGTCTTCGCCGATCTCGCCCGAGACCAGGATGAACGGCAGGTCGACGCCGCGCGCCTTCAGCAGGTCGAGCGCCACCAGGCCCGAGAAGCCGGGCAGGTTGAAGTCGGAAATGATCGCGTCCCAGTGCTCCTCGAGCGCGGCGCGGAACTCGGCCTCGGAGTCGATCCGCGTGACGCGCCCCTTCAGACCGCCGCGCGTCAGATGCGCCAGCATCAGCTGGTGGTCGAGCTCGGAGTCTTCGAGGTGGAGCAGGCGCAGCTCGCGTGGCGGCGTCGGGGTCGGGGACTGCATGCCGCGCAGTATGCCTCGCGTCGAAGATGGGCCGGATTCATGGCCTTGATTCCGCTCAGGTCCGGTGGCGCCCTGCCGAAAACCCGGTGATGCGCCCAACCGGATCCCCCACGCCCTTGACGGAGGCACGATGCTGAACCCCCACGCCGCCGAAGCGCGCGACGCGCCGGCGATGCCCCTGCTCGCGGCCGCCGACCTGCAGGACAACCTGATGACCGCCACGCATGACCTCGACCGGCTGCAGACCCTGCTCGCGCAGGCCTGCGACGAGTTGATGCAGGGCTTTCACGGCGCGGCCGAGCAGATCCAGGAGCTCGTCGAGGCGGCCCAGGAATCGCCGTCGAACGAGCTCTTCGACGGCGTGATGCGCCACCTCGGCGGCGCGATCACCGCGCTGCAGTTCCAGGACATGGCCTCGCAGCTGATCGCGCACACCCACAAGCGGCTGCGCAACTGCGCCGATCGCATCGCCCGCGAAACGATGGGCGGCGACGACGAAGGCACCGCGGTGGTCGAAGAGGCGCCGCTGCGGCCGAACCCGGTCACGCAGGACGAGATGGACGCGGGCTCGGTCGAGCTGTTCTAGCGCCAAGCATCTCAAGAAACACCGCCGAACGACCGAATAGACCACAGGAATTCCGGAGAAACACATGCATTCAATCCTCGCCGTCGACGACTCTGCGTCCATGCGCCAGATGGTCGCGTTCACGCTGAAGAGCGCGGGCTACACCGTCGTCGAAGCCATCGACGGGCAGGACGCGCTCGAGAAGACCGGCAAGAACGACTTCGACCTCGTGCTGACCGACCAGAACATGCCGCGCATGGATGGCATCAACCTGACCAAGAAGCTGCGCGACAACCCGAAGTTCAAGACCACGCCGATCCTGATCCTGACGACCGAGTCGAGCGACCAGATGAAGCAGGCCGGCCGCAACGCCGGCGCCACCGGCTGGCTGGTCAAGCCCTTCGATCCGGCCAAGCTGATCGAGGTGATCCGCAAGGTCATCCGCTAGACAGACGCGCGACACCGCCATCGCGAACCGACAAGCGCACGCGACGCACGCAGGGAGGAACACATGGGTGACATGACATCAGAAGGCGCGAACATCGGCGCGGGCATCGACCTGAGCCAGTTCTACCAGGTCTTCTTCGAAGAGGCGGGCGAGAACCTCGACCGCATGGAGGCGCAGCTGCTCGAGATCGACATCGAGGCCGCCGACGACGAAGAGCTGAACTCGATCTTCCGCTGCGCGCACTCGGTCAAGGGCGGCGCCGCCACCTTCGGCTTTGCCGACGTGGCCGAGCTTACGCACCAGATGGAAACGCTGCTCGACAAGCTGCGCCGCCACGAACTCGCGCCGACATCGGCGATGGTCGACGTGCTGCTGCAGTCGGGCGATGCGCTGCGCGCGCAGCTCGCCCGCCACCAGGGCGCCGGCGGCGACGAGGTCGACACGACCGAGCTGCTGGCCGCGATCCGCGCAATGTCGTCGGGCAAGGCGGCACCGGCCGCGCCGACGCCGCCCGCAGCACCGGTCGTCTCGGCGTTGCTGGCCGAGCCGCCGGCTCCGGCCGAGCTGGCCGCCACCGACGTTGCGACCGACGGCCCCGCCGCGCGCGAGCTCGAGGTGCGTGTCGGCCCGCTGCAGGACCCGACCCAGGCCAACAACCTGATCGAGCTGTTCAACGAGATCACCGACCTCGGCACGATCGAGGCGATCGACGGCGGCCAGCCGAGCGACGGCATCCGGCGCTTTCGCGTCATCACGACCAGCTCCGACAGCGACCTGCTGGACCTGTTCACGTTCCATGTCGCGCGCGACGAAGTCGCGCTGCTGCCGATGACCGACGGCTACGGCTTCCATGCCGGCAGCCCAGGTGCGCCGCCCGAGGTCGAGCTGCAGCAGCGCGATCCCGGCTATGGCTTCTTCGACGATGCGCCCGGCTCGCCGACCACCGCGCCAAGCGACACCGCCGGCGGGGCCGTCGCAGCGCCGGCAGACGCGGGCGCCACGGCGAAGGCCGCGGCGCGCGCACCGGCGCGCGCCGACAAGGCGCCCGCGGCCGCGCTCGAATCATCGACTCTGCGCGTTTCGGTCGAGAAGGTCGACCAGCTCATCAACCTCGTCGGCGAGCTCGTCATCACGCAGGCGATGCTGGCGCAGAACAGCAAGCAGATCGACCCGGCGCTGTACCAGCAGCTCGCCGCCGGCCTGGCCGACCTCGACCGCAACACCCGCGACCTGCAAGAGTCGGTGATGTCGATCCGGATGATTCCGATGTCGATGGTGTTCAGCCGCTTCCCGCGCATGCTGCGCGACCTCGCGGCCAAGCTCGGCAAGAAGGTCGAGTTCGAGACCCGCGGCGAAGCGACCGAGCTCGACAAGGGCCTGGTCGAGAAGATCACCGACCCGCTGACTCACCTGGTGCGCAACAGCTGCGACCACGGCATCGAGCTACCGGCCGAACGCCTGGCCAAGGGCAAGTCCGAACACGGCACGATCACGCTGGCGGCATCGCACCAGGGCGGCTCGATCCTGATCGAGGTGCGCGACGACGGCAAGGGCCTGTCGCGCACGAAGCTCATCAGCAAGGCGCGTGAGCGCGGCATCGACGCCCCCGATTCGATGACCGATGCCGAGGTCTGGAGCCTGATCTTCGCGCCCGGCTTCTCGACCGCCGATGTCGTCACCGACGTCTCCGGCCGCGGCGTCGGCATGGACGTGGTCAAGAAGAACATCACCGCGCTCGGCGGCACGGTCGAGATCGATTCGGCCGAAGGCTACGGCATGAGCGTGAAGGTGCGCCTGCCGCTGACGCTGGCGATCATGGACGGCATGTCGGTCGGCGTCGGCGACGAGGTCTACATCCTGCCGCTGTCGTCGGTGATCGAATCGTTCCAGGTCAACCCGGGCACGATCCGCACGATCGGCGGCACCGGCCGCGTGATCGAGGTGCGCGACGAGTTCATGCCGGTGCTCGATCTCGAGCGGGTCTTCGACGTGCCGCGCTTCGACCACGACCAGGCCGGCGGCATCGTCGTCGTCGCCGAGGCCGAGGGCGGGCGCGTCGCGATGCTGGTCGATCAGCTCCTCGGGCAGCAGCAGGTCGTGGTCAAGAACCTCGAGGCCAACTACCGCCGCGTCAACGACATCTCCGGCGCGACGATCATGGGCGACGGCCGGGTTGCGCTGATCCTTGATGTCGGCAGCCTGGTGCGGCGCTCGCGCCACTGAGCCTCGACCCCCTGCTTTCGGAGTCATTCTGATGTCGGCAATGCAATCCCTGCTGCGCAGGTTCAGCATCCGCGCGCGCATGCGCGGTGCGATCCTGATCCTGCTCGCCGCCTTTGCCCTGATCGGCACGGCCGCGGTGCTCGGCGGCGCTCGCCTGAAGGCGCTGAACAGCACGTTCATGGAGCAGACGATCCAGCAGGGACGGGCCCTGTCCGAGCTGCGCGGCGCCCTCGGCGACGTGCGGCGCTGGGAGAAGGACATGGTCATCGGCTACGAGAACGGCGTGACCGTGCTGAAGGCGCGCGAAGCCTGGGCCGCGTCCATCACGCAAACACGCAAGGCGCTCGAGGTGGCGGCCGCCGATGCAACGGCGAACGATCCGGTCGGCCGCAAGGCGCTCGAGCGGCTCGACGCGTACGCCAAGGCCTCGGAGCCGGTGCTGCAGCAGATCCAGAACGGCGGCTTCGACAATGCCACCGTCGCCGACCGCATGCTCAATCGCGCCAAGGAACACATCGTCGCGGTCGAGCAATCGGTGCTGCAGATCGCGAAGCTGCAAGACGCGCGCGCCGAGGCGGCGCGGGCCGAATTCGACACCGCGATGCAACACACGCTGCTCGCCTTCGCCGCGGTGCTGGGCCTGGTGGTGCTGACGGTGGTGCCGATGACGCTGCTGAACTCGGCCTCGATCATCGACCCGATCAATGCCGCCCGGCGCGTCGCCCAGTCGATCGCCGCCGGCGACCTGACCCAGGCCATCGAGGCCAGCGGCCACGACGAGGCGGCCGAACTGCAACAGGCGCTGTCCGACATGCAAACCTCGCTGCGCAGCCTGGTCGGCCAGGTGCGCAGCTCGACCGACAGCATCGGCACCGCCTCGAGCGAGATCGCCACCGGCAACCAGGATCTGTCGGCGCGCACCGAACAGACCGCGTCGAACCTGCAGCAGGCGGCCTCGTCGATGGAGCAACTGACCGGCACGGTCAAGCAGTCGGCCGACTCGGCGCGCCAGGCGAACCAGCTCGCGTCTTCCGCGGCCGAAGTCGCCGCGCGCGGCGGCGTCGTCGTCGCCCAGGTCGTCGCGACGATGGACGACATCAACGCGAGCTCGAGGAAGATCGCCGACATCATCGGCGTGATCGACGGCATCGCCTTCCAGACCAACATCCTGGCCCTGAACGCCGCGGTCGAGGCCGCGCGTGCCGGCGAACAGGGCCGCGGCTTCGCGGTCGTCGCCAGCGAGGTGCGCTCGCTGGCCCAGCGCTCGGCCGAGGCGGCGAAAGAGATCAAGGGCCTGATCGGCGCCAGCGTCGAGAAGGTCCAGGGCGGCTCCAGGCTGGTGGCCGCCGCGGGCACCACGATGAACGAGATCGTCGCCAGCGTGCAGCGCGTGTCCGACATCATCGGCGAGATCACCGCCGCCTCGGCCGAGCAGAGCGACGGCATCGGCCAGATCAACGGCTCGGTCACCCAGCTCGACCAGATGACGCAACAGAACGCCGCGCTCGTCGAGCAGTCGGCCGCCGCCGCGCAAAGCCTGAAGGACCAGGCCGGCCGCCTGGCCCAGGTCGTCGGCACCTTCCGCCTCGGGCCCGCGCACGCCGTGCGCTGATCGGGCGCCGCGCCACGCCGAGGTGCAGCGCGCCTGCGGTGGGCGCAGGCCCGGTGCACGCGGACACCGTCAGTGCTCAGTTGCGGTGCCCCGGTGCCGATATGCAGTGCACGCCCGTCGATTCGACGGCGCGATTCCCCTGCCCCCACCCGTGCCGACATGAACCTCAACAACCTCCGCATCGCCACCCGTCTGAGCCTGGGTTTCGGCGCCGTGCTCGTCCTGCTCGTGCTGATCGTCGCGATGGCCTGGAGCCGCCTGGCCGCGACCCGCACCGGCCTGGCCGCGATGCTCGGTTACCAGCAGCAGGCCGAGCTCGCGCAGGACTGGTACGGCAAGACCCAGCTCAACGTCAGCCGCGCGATCGCGATCGCCAAGACCAGCGGGCAGCCGCAGGTCCAGCTGTATTTCGAGCCGCTGATCAAGCAGACCTCGGCCGAGATCGGCACGATCCAGAAGAAGCTCGAGGCCCTGATCGAATCCGCCGACGGCAAGGCCTTGATGGCGGTCGTCGCGCAGCGGCGCGAGCAGTACATCGCGACCCGCAATGCGGTGCTCGACGCGATCAAGCAAAGCGACTTCACCGCCGCCGAGACGCTGCTGAGCGACAAGATGCTGCCCGCATCCGAGGCCTATCTCGGCGCGATGGCGAAGGTCCAGGCCCATCAGGCCGCGCTGGCGCGGGCCGATGCCGATGCGCTGCAGCACGCCGTGGTCGGCGCGATCACGGTGATGCTGGCGCTGTGCGGCGTCAGCCTCGTGGTCGGCGCGACGATGGCGTTCGTGATCACGCGCTCGGTCACCGTACCGCTGCACGAGGCGGTCGCCACGGCCACCGTGATCGCTGCCAGCGATCTGTCGCAAGCCGTCGATTCGACCCGCAAGGACGAGCTCGGCGACCTGCTGCGCGCGCTCGGCCGCATGCAGGGCGCGCTGCGCGAACTGGTCGGCGAGGTGCGGGCCTCGACCGACAGCATCCGCACCGCGAGCAGCGAGGTCGCCACCGGCAACCAGGACCTGTCGGCGCGCACCGAGCAGACCGCATCGAACCTGCAGCAGGCCGCGTCGTCGATGGAGCAGCTCACCGCGACCGTCCGGCAGTCGGCCGACTCGGCGCGCCAGGCCAACCAGCTCGCGGCCTCCGCCGCCGATGTCGCGGCGCGCGGCGGTTCGGTGGTGTCGCAGGTGGTCGCGACGATGGGTGACATCAACGGCGCGTCGAAGAAGATCGCCGACATCATCGGCGTGATCGACGGCATCGCCTTCCAGACCAACATCCTCGCCTTGAACGCCGCGGTCGAGGCGGCGCGCGCCGGCGAGCAAGGCCGCGGCTTCGCGGTCGTCGCCAGCGAGGTGCGCTCGCTTGCGCAGCGCAGCGCCGAAGCCGCGAAGGAGATCAAGGGCCTGATCGGCGACAGCGTCGGCAAGGTCGAAGGCGGCTCGCGCCTCGTGGCCGACGCCGGTCGCACGATGAACGAGATCGTCAGCTCGGTGCAGCGCGTCGCAGACATCATCGGCGAGATCACCGCGGCCTCGGCCGAGCAGAGCCAGGGCCTGGGCGAGATCAACGGCGCCGTGACCCAGCTCGACCAGATGACGCAGCAGAACGCCGCGCTGGTCGAGCAGTCGACCGCTGCGGCCGAAAGCCTGAAGGAGCAGGCGCTGCGGCTCGCCGCGGTCGTCGACACGTTCCGGCTCTAGGAGGCTGACGGGCTTTGGGATGGCCCCGCGCCGGGGCGAGTCGGGGTGCCAGACGAGGCGCCGGCGAGGCGGTGTGGCCGGCCCACACAACGAGCCGGCAACGACGGATGGCACCCCGAATCGCCCCGGCCCGAAGGGTTGGGCCAGAATCGGGGCCGATGCGGCGTTGCAAATGCTCGCCGGACGTCCAGTCCGGCTGCGCTTTGCGCCTTGCCTCGGCCCCGCTTCTGGCCCAACGCGGGGCCATCCCAAAGCCCGACAGCCTCCTAGCAATGCCCCGATGACGACAGCCTTCTACAGCCATCCCGATTGCCGCGGCCACGACATGGGCCAAGGGCACCCCGAGTGCGCGCAGCGGCTCGATGCGATCGACGACTACCTGCTCGCCAGCGGCCTCGATGTCGCGATCGAGCGCATCGAGGCACCGCCGGTCGATCTCGCCGACGTCGGCCGCGCGCATGCGAGCGGCTATGTCGCCGAGCTGCGCGACCTGCTCGAGCGCGTCGCCGCCGACGGCCGCATGCGGGCGATCGACCCCGACACCATCGCCTGCGCCGGCACCTGGGCCGCGGTGCAGCGCGCCGCCGGCGCCGCGGTCGCGGCGACCGACGCGGTGCTCGACCGCCGCGCCGAGAACGCGTTCTGCGCGGTGCGCCCGCCGGGCCACCATGCGACGCGCGAAGCGGCGATGGGTTTCTGCTTCTTCAACAACGTCGCGATCGCGGCGCGCCATGCGCTCGACGTGCGCGGCCTCGAGCGCGTCGCGATCGTCGACTTCGACGTGCACCACGGCAACGGCACCGAAGACATCATCGCGAACGACGAGCGGGTGCTGATGGTGAGCATCTTCCAGGACCACCTCTACCCGTTCAGCGGCGGCGTGCCGCTGGGCACCAACATGATCAACGTGCCGGTGCCGGCCTACACGCGCGGGGCCGCGGTGCGCGAGCTGATCGAGGCCAACTGGATGCCGCGGCTCGAGGCCTTCCGCCCGCAGATGATCTTCATCTCGGCCGGCTTCGACGCCCACCGCGACGACGATCTCGGCCAGCTCGGCCTCGTCGAGGCCGACTACGAATGGATCACGCGGCGCATCAAGGGCGTGGCCGAGCGCCATGCGCAGGGCCGCATCGTCTCGTGCCTCGAAGGCGGCTACAACCTCGGCGCGCTGGCGCGCAGCGTCGCCGCGCACCTGCGCGTGCTCGCCGGCGTCTGACGGGCGCACGATGGCCAGCACGCTCAATGCCGACGAATTCAAGGAACTGCTGAGGGAACTGACGCAGCTCGGCGCCCTCGCCGAGCTCGGCGTGCTGGCCGGCTGCCTCGTGCTCGCGTGGACAGTGGTGCGCCTGATCCGCGGCCGCGAGGCGCCGCGCGATTCGATCTGGTTCGGCCGCAACCTGTTCGACGGCGTGCTGTTCCCGGTTATCGCGCTGCTGCTCGCGTTCGTCGCGAAGATGGTGCTGCACACCACGCTGAAGGCCGCGGTGTTCAAGCTCGCAATCCCGATCCTGATCTCGCTGGTCGTGATCCGGCTCAGCGCACGGGTGCTGAGCGTCACGTTCCCGCAGGCACGCTGGGTGCGCATCCTCGAGCGCAGCATCTCGTGGCTGGCCTGGATCGCGGTGGTGCTGTGGATCACCGGCGTGCTGCCGATCATGATGGAGGCGATGGACGACCTGACCTGGAAGGTCGGCGCGGCCCGCGTCAGCCTGCGCAACATCGTCGAAGGCTCGCTGACCGCGGGCTTCGTGATGGTGCTCGCGCTGTGGATCTCGGCCGCGGTCGAGAAGCGCCTGCTGCACGGTACCGGCAACACGCTGTCGCTGCGCAAGATGGCGTCGAGCATCGTGCGTGCGCTGCTGCTGTTCGTCGGGCTGCTGATCGCGTTGTCGGCGGTCGGCATCGACCTGACCGCGCTCTCGGTGCTCGGCGGCGCGATCGGCGTCGGCGTGGGCTTCGGGCTGCAGAAGATCGCGGCCAACTACGTCAGCGGCTTCGTCGTGCTGGCCGAGCGGTCCCTGCGCATCGGCGACATGGTCAAGGTCGACGGCTTCGAGGGCCGCATCACCGACATCCGCACCCGCTACACCGTGATCCGCGCGCTCAACGGCCGCGAGTCGATCGTGCCGAACGAGATGCTGATCACGCAGCGCGTCGAGAACTCGTCGCTCGCGGACCGGAAGGTCGCGATCAACAGTCTGGTGCAGGTCGCGTACGGCACCGACGTGCGCGCGCTGTGCCGCAAGATCGAGCACACGGTGCGCGCGGTGCCGCGCGTGATCGGCGATCCGGGGCCGGCGGTGCAGCTCGCCGATTTCGCTGCCGACGGCATCAACCTGAACATCGGGTTCTGGATCGGCGACCCCGAGAACGGCAATGGCAACGTGCGCTCCGACGTGAACCTCGCAGTGCTCGACCTGCTGAATGCCGAGGGCATCGAGATCCCGTTCCCACAGCGGGTGATGCACGCGCCACCGGCACCGCCGGGGGCGCCACCCGATGCCTCGCCGGCCGCGGCAGTGCCTCCTGCCACCGCACCGGGCCCCGCGACTTCGCCGTGACGCTCAGAGGCTCGGAGACATTTGGTGATCGAAAGACTGCGGCAAGCCTCTCAGCGAGTCGCCTGCGCTGCGCAATTGCATAGGCGCTTCGCTGCGGCGACTCAGGCCGAGAAGCGCAGCACGCCGTCGTCGAGGGCACCGAAGCGCAGGCTGATCAGGTCGGCGAGGTAGTTCTGGTTCAGCTTCCAGGGCTTGACCGTGCCCTGCTTCGGCAGCTGCGCCAGTGCGCGCTGGAAGTAGCCCGACGAGAAGTCGGCCCACGGCTGCAGCGCCATCGCGGGGTCGTGCGGCTGCACCCTGCACTGGCGCGCGCCATGGCGCTGCATGTGGTTCAGCAGCCGGCAGACGAACGCGCTCGCGAGATCGGCCTTCAGGGTCCATGAGGCGTTGGTGTAGCCGAACACCGACGCGAGATTGGGCACGCCGCCGAACATCACGCCCTTGTAGCTGACGAGCCGTGCCGGCTCGATCGGTCGGCCGTCGACGCTGATCTCGATGCCATTCATCACGGCCATCTTCAGCCCGGTGGCCATCACGACCAGGTCGGCCGGCAATTCGGTGCCACTGCCGAGACGCAGGCCGGTCGCGGTGAAGGCCTCGATCGTGTCGGTGACGACTTGCACCCGCTGCGACCGGATCGCGCGGAACAGGTCGCCGTCGGGCGCCAGGCACAGGCGCTGCTCCCAGGGGTTGTAGCGCGGCGTGAAATGGGTCGCGACGTCGTAGCCCGGCGCCAGCTGGCGCGCGACGAGCTTCAGCAGCGCGGCCTTCGCGCGCTGCGGGCGGCGCCGACACCACGTGAAGACCGCCAGCGCGAGCAGCAGGTTCTTCCAGCGCGCGATCGCCTGCGCCGCGTCGTGCGGCAGGTGGCGCATCAGCCAGAGCGCGACCGTGTCGACCGACGGCCGTGCCAGCACATAGCTCGGCGAGCGCTGCAGCAGGGTCACGTGGGCCGCCCGCTTCGCGAGCTCGGGCACCAGCGTGACCGCGGTCGCGCCGCTGCCGATCACGACGACGCGCCGGCCAGCCACATCGATGTCGTCGGGCCAGTGCTGCGGATGCACGACGCGCCCGGTGAAGCGCTCGCGGCCCGCGAACTCGGGCGTGTAGCCCTCGGCATGGTCGTAGTAGCCGCTGCACATCAGCAGGAATGCACAGCGCAGCCGCAGCGGGGCGGCGCCGTCGCGCTCGATCTCGACCGTCCACTGCGCCTCGGCCGACGACCATGCGGCGCGGCGCATGCGGTGGCCATAGCGGATCAACGCGTCGACGCCGTGCTCGTGCGCGGTGTCGCGCAGGTACTGCAGGATCGCCGGGCCGTCGGCGATGGCCTTCGCGCCGGTCCAGGGGCGGAACGAATAGCCGAGCGTGTACATGTCGGAATCGGAGCGCACGCCCGGGTAGCGGAACACGTCCCAGGTGCCGCCGAGGGCCTGGCGCGCCTCGACGATCGCGATGCGGCGGCCGGGGCAGCGCCGCTGCAGATGGCAGGCCGCGCCGATGCCGGACAGGCCGGCGCCGACGATCAGCACGTCGACCGATTCGTCGGTCATGCCGGGCTCCTCGCCCACGCTTTCGCCTGCGGTTTGCTCGCCCACGGTCTCGTTGCCCATCCTGGCTCCCTCCAGCGTCAGCTCAACGCGGCCGTCGCGCGCGCGATCACCGCCTCTTCGTCGCTGCGCAGCACCTGCACGTCGACCGGCCCGATCCAGGCCGCGCCGTCGATGATGCGCCGGCGCAGCTCGGCGGCGTGCTCGCCGATGCCGCCGGTGAACACCAGCGTGTCGATGCCGCGCAGCGCGGCGACCATCCCGGCGAGCTCGCGCAGCGCGTGCTCGACGAAGTAGTCGATCGCGAGTGCGGCACCCGGCGCGGCCGACGCCATCAGTTCGCGCATGTCGCCCGACACGCCCGACAGTGCGAGCAGCCCCGACTCGTGGTACAGCAGCTGCGCGACCGCGTCGGCGCTGCGGCCCTGGCACTGCAGCAGGTACAGCACGGCCGCCGCATCGAGCCGGCCGCAGCGCGTGCCCATCGGCAGGCCGTCGAGCGGCGAGAAGCTCATCGTCGTCGCGATCGACCGACCCGCGGCGATCGCGCACATGGACGCGCCGTTGCCGAGATGCGCGACGACCAGGCGGCCGCGCGCGCGCAACGGGTCGGCCGCGACCAGCTGCGCCAGGATCGATTCATACGACAGCCCGTGAAAGCCGTAGCGGCGCACGCCCGCATCGAACAGCGCCTGCGGCAGCGCGAAGCGGCGATTCAGTGCCGGCTGGCCGGCATGGAACGCGGTGTCGAAGCACGCGACCTGCGGCAGGCCCGGGAACGCCCGCCGCGCCGCCGCGACGCCGGCGACGTTGTGCGGCTGGTGCAGCGGCGCCAGCGGCATCAGCGCGTCGATCTGCGCGAGCACCGCATCGTCGATGCGCACCGGCTGCACGAGGTGCATGCCGCCATGGACGATGCGGTGGCCGACCGCACCGACCTGCGCGCCGCGCTGCCGCAGCCAGGCCAGCACCGCGTCGATCGCATCGTCGTGGGTCGGCGTCGCGCCGGCATGCGCGAGCGCGGCGTCATGCACCACCGCGCCGGCGGCGTCGCGCACCTCGAGGCGCGCGCCGGGCCCGCCGCCGAGGCCGCCGAGGCCGTCGACCTGCCCGGCGAAGGCCGGCGCCGCGGGCTGCGCGCGCGCGAACAGCGCGAACTTCAGCGACGACGAGCCGGCGTTCAGCGTGAGCAGGTGATCGGTCATGCGAGGTCGCGCGGTTCGAGTGGCGGTGCATCGACGCCGCCGCTGCGCAGGTTCAGCCGCGGGCGCGGGCGCGTTCCTCTTCCTGCAGGCGCAGCACGCGCCGCTGCACCTTGCCGGTCGTCGTCATCGGCAGCGCGTCGATGAACTCGATCTCCTTCGGGTACTCATAGGGCGCGAGTTGGCCGCGCACATGGGCCTGCAGCGCCGCGATCAGGGCGTCGTCGCCGACGAAGCCGTTCGCGAGCACGATATAGGCCTTCACGAGCGCGCCGCGCTGGGCATCCGGCTTGGGCACGACCGCGGCGTTCGCGACCGCGACATGCTTGACCAGGCAGTTCTCGATCTCGCTCGGGCCGATGCGGTAGCCGGCGGCCTTGAAGACATCGTCGCTGCGGCCCTGGTACCAGAGGTAGCCGTCGGCGTCCATCACGGCCATGTCGCCGGTGCGGCACCAGGAGTCCGTCGGGTCGCCGGTGAACTTGGCCAAGGTCGCGGCGTCGTTGTTCCAGTAGCCGAGGAAGAACACCGGATCGAGATCGCCATGCACGTCGCGCCGGTGCAGCGCGACATCGCCGGGCGTGCCGCGCGGGCATTCGTTGCCATCGGCGTCGATCACCGCGATGCGGTGGCCCGGGTACGGCCGGCCCATGCTGCCGGGCCGCGCCGGCCACTTGCGGTGCGAGTTGCCGACGATGTAGTTCATCTCGGTCTGGCCGAACATCTCGTTGACCGGCACCCCGAGTGCATCGCGGCACCAGCCGAACACCGCGTCGCCGACCGCCTCGCCGGCGCTCATGATCGCGCGCAGCCGCAGCGCATGGTGGCGGCGCGGCTCGGGCACGGCCTTCATCATCGCCTTCAGCGCGGTCGGGAACAGGAAGGTGTGCGTGACGCCGTGGCGCGCCATCAGCTCGAATGCGGTCTCGGGCGAGAAGCGCCCGTGGTAGGCGACGATCTCGCGGCCGAAATACAAGGTCGGCAGCAGCGCGTCCATCAGGCCGCCGGTCCAGGCCCAGTCCGCGGGGCTCCAGAACACGGCGTGTTCTGGGGCCCCGAGGCTGGGCCTCGGCCTTGACTTGACGCTCCCCTTTCCCCG
>Ga0207648_10002161_pt1 | contig 21368 bp, 17 predicted proteins | sample KBSMisM32_FD_184310 | JGI IMG/M metagenome (GOLD analysis project Ga0207648, IMG submission 184310) | Miscanthus rhizosphere microbial communities from Kellogg Biological Station, Michigan, USA - KBS Miscanthus M3-2 (SPAdes) (version 2) | ecosystem: Host-associated > Plants > Roots >...
CACTTGAACCGGTCGGGCCAGCGGCCCTCGATCCAGTTCATCATGTAGCCGCCGTATGAGCCGCCCGCCGCGCAGGCGTTGGCGGCGTCGAGCTGGGGATCGTGCGCCGTCGCGTAGGCGAGGCCCTTCTGCAGGTCCTCGAGCGGCCAGCCGCCCCAATTCTGGTGGATCGCGTCGGTGAAGGCCTGGCCGTACCCGGTCGAGCCGTGGAAATCGATGCCGACGACGCCATAGCCGGGTGCCGAAAACAGCCGCGGGTTCCAGCGATAGGACCAGGCATTGGGGAAGCTTCCCTGCGGCCCGCCGTGGACCAGCAGGAGGACCGGGAGCTGCCGGTTCATCACGGGTTTCAGCGTCCAGCCCCAGACGCGGTCGTTGTTGGCTCCGGCGAAGCTGAACTTCTGGAAGGTCACCGGGTCGAGCTGGGCGAGCAGCTCGCGGTTGACATTGGTCAGCCTGGTCAGCCGGCCCCCGGCATCGAGCCGGTAGAGATCGTCGGGCGCCATGATGCTGTTCATGGTCGCGATTGCGCCGCCTCCGGGCAGCGGCTGGACGTTGCCGAAATGGCCATCGCCGGTCAGGCGCGTCACTGCGCCCGTGCGCGGGTCGATGCGAAACACCGGCTGCTCGAGCGTGTCCTCGGCGGTGACGAGCAGGCTCCGGCCGTCGCGGGACCACGCGATCGAGCCGACCGACCGGTCCCAGCTCTGGGTCAGCGGGCGAACGGTGCCCGTCGCGAGGTCGCGCAGCATCAGCACCTGGCGGTCAGCCTCATAGCCGGCACGCGCCATGGCGAAATAGGCGAGCGTGCGGCCGTCCGGCGAGACCGTCGGCAGATTGTCGGTGCCATGGTTCGCAGCCGTCAAATTGACTGGCGGGGCGCTGCCGTCGGCGGGGGCGGCGAAGATGTCGAGGTTGGTCGACAAGGGCTCGATCCTGCCGGCCTCGCGCAGGGCGAAATAGACGGTGCGGCCGTCGGGCGAGAATGCAATCTCCTCGCCGCCGCCCATCGGCTTGGATGGCGTGTCGCCGACGAGGTTGCCTTCGATCGGAACGCCGACGCCCGCGAGCTTTCCTCCGGCGACCGGAAAGGCGAACAGACGCGACTTCACGCCGGACTCGGCCCACGCGTCCCAATGCCGGATGAAGAGCTGGTCGAAGGTCCGGCCCGACCCCGTCGGCGGCTTCGGTGGCAGTCCGGCGCAATTGAGATCGGCGCAGCGCAGGTCGCGGTCGGCCCAGACGACGACTTCGGTTCCGGACGGCGCAAGCTTGAACCCGCCGACGTCGCCGGTGAACGTGCTGACTTGCACAGCGGCCGCTCCCGGCGCTTTGCGGAACAACTGGTCGGTCTCACCGGCCGCCATCAGGAACCAGATCGAACCGTCGGGCCCGAAGACCGCGTCGTGACCCTTTTCCGCCCCCGTAACCGGCTGCGGCACCGCTCCGGCGCGGGTCAGGTCGAGCGTGTAGAGCGTGTTGACGCGCTTGTTCTTCTCCCAATCGGTGGTCGACAAGGTGAACAGCGCCGTCCTGCCATCGGGCGACACCTCCGGCGCGCCCAGGCGATGCATCGAATGCATGTCGGCGGCAGTCATCGGCCGGGCGGCAAGCGGGGTTACCGCGAGCACGGCGGCCGCGGCGGCGAGGAGGAGCATGGGCTTGGTCATGCCGCAGGCGTAGCGAGCCGCGGTTAACGCTTCAACAGCGTTCGCTTCCTAGAGCGGCCGACCCGTAATCCGCGAGATCTCGCGCTTCACATGCTCGTCGACCATTTGCGGCAGATGTTCGTCGAGCCATTGCTTGAGCATCGGCCGGAGCATTTCGCGGATGATGTCCTCGAGCGGGTTCGCGGTCGGCGCGGCTGGGACGGTGGCAGCGACGGTCTGCAGCGCTTCGAGCTTCTGCCGGCTTTGGCCGGCGACCTCCGCGTCGACCAGAGGCGGCCCGAGGTCCATCGAGGGGGCGAGCACCTGGTCGAGCTCGAGCACGTCCTCGTCCGCAGCGGTGTCTTCCGGCAACGCCTCGTCCTCGACCGAGTCGATCGGATCACTGCTGACGCGCAGCTCCTTCTCCTCCGCGATCACTTTCTTGATCGACGCGAGGATGTCTTCCATCGAAGGTTCGCGGCCCTGCGACTGCATGACGCCGCCTATAGGTTTATTGCGGCGGCGGAGTCACGCCTGTCGTGATGACTGGTTGGGTCACCACCGCCCCCGGCAGGATCTGCTGCGTCACGACCGGGTTGGGCGGAAGCTCCTCGGGGCTGACCGTGCGGGTCGCGACTGTCGGATGGCGCGGGTCGCTCGCCCAATCGCTCCAGTTGCCGGCGACGCGGCGATAATTGCCGAGCGGATCGTAGAGCGGCCCGCCGTCGAGCCCGAGGTCCTGCGCGTCGGCCTGACCCATGGCGTTAAGCAGCTGGAAGCCGGCGACATAAGCGTCGCGCTTTGCAGTCACGAGCGCGACCTGGGACTGCAGCAGCTCCTGCTCGGCATTCAGCACTTCGATGATCGTGCGGGTGCCGACGCTCTGCTCGGCGCGGTTGCCTTCGAGCGCGAGCTCATTGGCCTGGACGGCGACAGTATTCGCCTGGATGGCTCGCAGCGCCGCGTCGTAACTGGCGAACGCCGAGCGTGCGGTCTGCACGACGGCGCGTTCTGTTCCGACCACCTGCTCCAGCACCTGGCCTTGCTGGGCCTGGGCCTGACGGATGCGCGCGGCCGGAAGCCCGCCCTGGAAGATCGGAATGCGTCCTGCCAGCCCGATGGTCGTGGCATTGCCGGAGTTCGCGAAAGGAGCGTTGCTCGTGCCGAGGTTGCCAACATAGGTCTCGCCGGCCACCGCGGACAGCGTCGGCAAGCGCCCGGCGCGGGCGACATTCACGTCATACCCGGCCGCCATCGCCTGGCGGCTGATCGAAATCAGGTCGGGATTGTTGGCGAGTGCGATCCTGACCGCTTCGTCCTCGCTCTTCGGCAGGGGTGGAAGCGGCGGCGGCGGAGCGAGCTGACCGGGCTGACGACCGATCACCTGGCGGTAAGTGGCTTCGCTACCCGCGAGCCGTCCTTCGGCGGTCGCAAGCTGCGAACGGCCAAGTTGCAGACGCGCTTCGGATTGGGCAACGTCGGTGCGAGTCAGATCGCCGATCTTGAATCGGTCGCTGGTCGCTTCGAGGTTGGTTTCGAGCACCTTCACGTTGTTCTGGTTCAATTCGACGATTGCCCGATCGCGGATCACGTCCATGTAGGCCGAGACCGCAAGCGTAAAGACATCGCCTTCGACGGCGCGGAGGGTCGCTCGTCCCGCTTCGACGCGGGTCTGCGCCGCCTTGACCGAGTTCCTGACCGCTCCCCCCTGGAACAGGGGATAGCTGAGGTCGACACCAGCGGAGACGGTCGGACCCTTGCCGCCGTTGATCAACAGCCCGCTCTGCGTCAGCGTTCGGTTGAGTCCCACGGTCGCGCTCACTTGCGGCCGGCCGGCAGCCCGGGCGATCGCTACGGTCGCGTCGGTCGCCTTCAACGTCTCGCGCTGGCCCGTCAGGGTCGGATTGGTGGCGTAGGTGGACACGAGCGCCTCGCGCAAAGTGTCCGCGCTTGCCGTTCCGGCCATGAGCGCCGCGATCAGCGACGCATTGAGAAGCTTCGAGAACAATTGCCGCCCCTTTTGACTGTTAGAACGTGAAGGCCCTCGGCCGCTGGAAGCCCGGCAGCGCGGGAACGCCGGCGTCACCGACCGATAAGGTGCCGAACGCGTCGCCAGCCTTGCGACCGACCGCAAGCCGGGTGATGCCGCGGTCGGCGATTGCAGTGCCGAGCCGCCCGCCGTCGGCGAGCTGCTCGACGATCGCGTCGGGAATATATTCGACTGCCCCATCGATCAGGATCTGGTCGTAGGGCGCGGCCACGGGATGTCCTTGTTCGAGAGGCCCTTCGGCGATGTCGATTCCATGGTCGCGCGCAGCCGCTGCCAGCGTTGCATCGCTCTCCACCGCCGTGACCTCGAGGCCAATAGCGGCGAGCACCGCGGCCGAGTAGCCGGTCCCCGCGCCGACGACGAGCGCGCGCTGCCCCCGTTCGGGCATCATCTGCGTCAACAGCTGGCCGAGGACCGCAGGCGCCGCGAGGAAGCGCCCCTCGCCGATCGCGACGGCACGGTCGACATAGGCGAGCGGCCGAGAGTAGCTAGGCAGGAAGTCTTCGCGCCGAACCGTCCGCATCGCCTCGAGCACTGCGGGATCAGTGACACCCTGCGGGCGCAGCTGGCTTTCGACCATGGCTTCACGGGCAGCGGCGAAATCGGGGATCGGGCTTTGGACCGTCATGACTGTTATATGCCAATAATACACCTTGAGATCAAGCTGGCTCTTATCGACCGCGGCGGGCCGCGCCAACCGCCATTCATCGAAACGGTCCATATGGTCGGCAAGGGGTTGACCGGCAGCGGACGCTCGCGCCAAAGCGCTGCCTCTCCCCGGCCCGATGGCGGAGTGGTTACGCAGAGGACTGCAAATCCTTGCACGCCGGTTCGATTCCGGCTCGGGCCTCCACCCACAGTTTCGTGGACACAGGGTTGGATCTAGCGGCGCAGTCCGAAGATCAGGCGGCGAGAAATACAACTCCGGCGGTGATTGCGGCGGCGGAGACTAGCCGATTCCAGGTCAAAGGCTCCTTGAGGAAGACAATCCCGATGATCGTCGCGAACAGAATCGATGTCTCGCGCAGGCCGGATACGCGCGCCATCTGTTCGCCCGACATCGCCCACACGACGATGCCATAGCCGGCAAGGCCGAGAAGTCCGCCGGCAAACGACTTGATCGTTTCCGCATCCTTCCTGATCCGCGGCCAGCGGCCTCGCATCACGCGATAGACCAGGGGCATCGGCAGGCCGAGAGCGACCATCAGCCACGCGATGTAGGACGGCGGGTTCGCAGACAGCCGAACGCCCATTCCATCGACGACCATATAGGCGGCGATGAGCGCACCGACGCAGAGCGCCGAAATTGTCGCATGAAGCTGCAGCCGGCCCGAGCCGAGCGCGATCACCGCAATGCCGCCGGAAATCAGTCCGAGTCCGGCCAATTCTGCGAGCGAAGGCCGCTCGCCTGCGGCAATCAGCGCGGCGAGCGCGACGAGAAGCGGAGCCGCACCGCGCGCCAGCGGATAAACATGCGACAGCGCGCCGTGCGTGTAGGCGCGCGCCAGGACGACGCAATAAGCAACCTGAATCGCCGCCGAACCCAGAACAAACGGCCACGCGGGTGCCGACAGCGGTGGGAGCAGGACACAGAACAGCGCCGCAACCGCGGCGGAAAAAATGCTCATCATGCTGATGGAGGCGAGCCGGTCCTCGCTCGACCTCATGAGCGCGTTCCAGGTGGCATGCATCGCCGCAGCGCAGAGGATCAGAATGACAAGCGGCGGCGACATGACCAAGGACTAGCCACGGTTGGTCGTGCAGCGAAAGCCAGGTGCCCACCGAATCGCCTTTTGGACGGCCGCTAGGCGCAGCGAAGACGGTCTTCCCGCTCGATTGACCCGAGCCGTACTTCCGCAGGCGTTTCGTCGCCCACGACTCCGGGCCACGCAATTCCGCGCTCGAGCGCTACCAGATCGATGACGCGTCGGCGGCTCGACATCGGGCGCTCGAACGGCGCGAACGGGCGCACGATACGGTCAAACCGCAGCATCGCTTCAACAAGATCATCGCCGCCGCCCGATTGTCCCTTCATTGCGGCGGCAAGGGCCGGAATCCTCTCGAGCTCGAGATCCTTGCTCACAACGTCGTAGCCACTGAACTCGTTGAGGCAAACGACCCAGCCTCCGTCGAGCCACTCCGTCCAAAGCTTTGCTGTGGCTTCGTCGAACGCATGAGGTACCAGCCTTCCGCCCTCGAACAGATGCGACCAGCCGAATTGCGAGGCGCTCTCCGCTTGCGCCAACAGGGCCTCACGAAAGTCCCGTTCCACCCACTCCCGCAGGCGATCTGGAAGCCGATTAATGCCGTATCGCGCCCTGTACACGGATGCTCTGCGCAGCCATCCAACAACGGCAGGTCCGTAATAGGTCCCGAAAAGGCGTCCCGTGACGCCCAGGGACGCCACGGGGCTTGCGATTCCGCAGTCGTACAGTTGATAGGTGGGCCGTGGGATTACGCCTGCCGCCAGGGCGTCGTCTAAATCGCGGCGAGCGATGCCGGCCGCGGCGTGAAGCTCATCGACGGCGACGCATTCGCTCTGAATCCACCGAACGCTGTCCTCGTAAAGCCGCGGGTCGAAATCGAATGCGATAACCATCGCCCCTTTTACCACGGCCACGCGTCGATTCCGAACCCTTGTGGCGGCTTGGCAATGACTTATGGGAAGGCGTGGCCGCGTCCCCCGACATTCCATCCTATCATCCCGATCCGGCGATCCTCGACCTCGGCAGCGATTTCTACGATGCCGTCGAGCCGGCGGGCTTTCCCAAATGCGCGCCGCGCTTTGTCAATCAGCGGTGGGCGGAACGCGTCGGCCTCCGCCTCGACGAAGAGAAATGGGCGCGCCATTTCTGCCGGTTCGAGCCGCTTCCCGCGAACCTGCGCGAGCCACTGGCGCTGCGCTATCACGGGCATCAGTTCCGCGTATACAATCCGGACATCGGCGACGGCCGGGGCTTCACCTTTGCCCAGCTGCGGGACGATCGCGGCCGGTTGCTCGACCTCGGAACCAAGGGCTCGGGCCAGACGCCATATAGCCGCACCGCCGACGGTCGTCTGACCCTCAAAGGCGGCGTTCGGGAGGTGCTGGCGACCGAGATGCTCGAGGCTCTGGGCGTCAACACGTCGAAAAGCTTTGCCCTGTTCGAGACCGGCGAGGCGCTGGAGCGCGGCGACGAGCCGTCACCCACCCGATCGGCGGTCCTGACTCGCCTCAGCCACGGCCACATCCGCATCGGCACCTTCCAGCGCCTCGCCTTCTTCCGTGAGACACAGAACATCGAGACGCTCGTCCGCTACTGCCTCGACAAGCTTTATGGCGAGCGGCCCGGCACCGACGCGAAAGAGGATGCGCTGAGGCTGTTCGACCTTGCCAGCTCGGCGACCGCCACGCTCGCCGCGTCCTATCTCGCGGCCGGCTTTGTCCACGGCGTCCTCAACAGCGACAACATCAACATCACCGGCGAGAGCTTCGATTATGGCCCGTGGCGCTTCACGCCCGAGTGGGACTCGGACTTCACCGCCGCTTACTTCGACCATTATGGCCTCTACGCCTTTGGCCGCCAGCCGGAGGCGATCCAGTGGGACCTGGCTCAGCTTGCCGGTTGCCTGTCGCTGATCACTGATGCGACGGCATTGTCGGAGCTGCTCGGCGGGTGGAGCGCTCGGTTCGAGCAGGCGATGATCGGCGCGATGCTGCGGCGTCTCGGCGTCGCCCGCGGCGACGGCGATCGCGAGCTCACCGGCGCGTTGATTCGCGCGCTGGCGACACGAGCCGCGCCGATTGACCGCATCTTCTTCGATTGGCGCGGCGGCCGCGATCCCGGCACCGAAACCTATCCCGGCGATGAGTTTCGCATGCTCGCGCGCTTGCTCGACGGCCGGCAAGTGCCGCGGACGCATGCCTACTGGTCCGACGCGGCGCCCTGCTCGATGTCTATCGAAGAGGTCGAGGCGATCTGGTCGGCGATCGCGACAAGCGACGACTGGCAGCCGTTCGACGACAAGGTTAGAGCGGTGCGGCGGATGGGGGAGGCAATGGAGCAGAATGCACCGGCAAGTTAAGGATCGATCGGAGGTCGTCGAACGCTCGCGCACGGGCGCGGTGCTGGTTTCGACCGATCCAGTGACCGGCGCCGAGGTGTGGTCGGGCAACGCCGGCGATGCCGCGGTCGAGGTTGCCGCGGCGCGCGCTGCCTTTCCGGCCTGGGCGGCGCACTCCAACGCTTATCGTATCGAGGCCTTGCGGCGGTTCGCGAATGTCGTGCGCAAACACGAAACCGAGTTCGCGGGGCTAATCGCGCGCGAGACCGGCAAGCCCTTGTGGGAGACGCGGACCGAGGTCGCGGCCGTGGTCAACAAGGTCGATATCTCGGTCGAGGCCTATGCCGAACGCACGCCGCAGCGGAAGATGGAGGCCGCGCTCGGCAACCGCATCGCCGTGCGCCATAAGCCTCATGGAGTGCTCGCGGTGCTCGGGCCCTATAATTTCCCGGCGCATCTGCCCAACGGGCACATCGTCCCGGCGCTGATTGCCGGCAACGCGGTGGTGTTCAAACCCTCGGAGAAAACGCCGGCGACCGGCGAATTCCTGGTGCATTGCTTTCACGAGGCCAAGATTCCGCACGGCGTCGTCCGATTGTTGATCGGCGGCCCCGACCAGGGCCGGGCGCTCGCCGGCGATCCCGGCATCGACGGCCTCCTGTTCACGGGCTCGGCCCGCGCCGGAATGGCGCTCCATCGCCAGTTCGCCGAGACTCCCCAGAAGATCCTGGCGCTGGAGCTCGGCGGCAATAACCCACTCGTCGTCTGGTCCTGCAAGGACGTGGAGTCGGCCGCCGCGATCGTCGTCCAGTCGGCCTATCTGTCGGCCGGCCAGCGCTGCACCGCGGCGCGGCGGCTGATCGTGGAGGATGGCAAGGAAGAGGCGCTTCTCGCGGCGGTCAAGGCGCTGATCGAGCGGCTGATCGTCGGCGAGCCGTTCGCCGAGCCGCAGCCGTTCATGGGGCCGCTGATCGACAATGCCGCCGCCGACCACGTCCAGGAGCAGTGGCTCAACCTGATGATGAAGGGCGGCAAGCCGCTGTGCCGGCTCGACCGACCGTCGAAGGACCTGCCGTTCCTGACGCCATCGCTGATCGACGTCACCGACATCAAGGATCGCCCGGACGAAGAGATTTTCGGGCCGGTCCTCCAGCTCATCCGCGTCAAGGACTTCGACGCCGCGATCGCCGAAGCCAACAACACCCGCTTCGGCCTCGCCGCGAGCCTCGTCGGCGGAAGCCCTGAAATGTACGACAAGTTCTGGGCCGGAGTCCGCGCCGGGGTCATCAATTGGAACAAGCCGACAAACGGCGCCCCGTCGAACGCACCGTTCGGCGGGATCGGGCTCAGCGGCAACCACCGCCCAAGCGCCTTCTACGCGGCCGATTATTCCGCCTACCCGGTCACCAGCAGCGAGGCCGACCGCGCCCGCGCGTCGCTCACCGAGGGCCTGCGCGACCCGAACATGCTCGAAGACTGAATTCAACAGCCTTGGATCGCTTTGGCGCCGAGCCGCGTTCAAGCGCCCGATGAGTAACAGTAAATGGATCGGCGCGGCGCTCAGCCTCGCCCTGTGCAGCACCGCCCTCGCCTCTTGTTCGAGCAGGGACAATTCGTCCAACCAGCCAAGCGGCCAGGCCGGCGGCATTTCCGTCGAATGGAATAACCGGACCGAGCGGCAACTTCGCGACGCAATCGCGGCCGCGCCCGCCAATGGCCTCAAGCCCGAGCTGTTCCTGAAGGGCGGCGAACAAGGCGCGGCGCTGACCGAGGCAGCGCTCAAATATGCGTCCGCCCTTGCCAACGGTTACTCCGACCCGGGCAGCCTCCATGAGGTTTACACCATCCCTCACCCGAAGGTGGACGTCCGCCAGGGCCTCGCCCAGGCGATCCAGAAGGGCGACGTCAAGGGCTGGCTCGATTCGCTCGTTCCACAGACCGACGAATATCGCGCGTTGAGCCAGGCCCATCTTCATTACCTGCAGCTCGCCCAGAAAGGCCCGGCGCAGCCGATCCCCGACGGCAAGCCGATCAAGCCGGGCGGTCACGACGCTCGCGTCGGCTTGGTCCGCGCCGCGCTGACGGCGAGCGAGATCATCGCTCCGCCGGCGCAGCCGTCGCAAAGGTCCGGTACAGGCAGCGCTGCGGAAGCCGCTCCTGCTCCGGGCGGCGGACACTATTCACGAGACCTCGTCGCTGCGGTGAAGCAGGTCCAGACCGAATGGGGGCTCAAACCCGACGGCGTGATCGGCGGAGCAACCATCGACGTCCTGAATGCCGGGCCCGGCTATCGCGCCCGACAGCTGGCGATTGCGATGGAACGGTTGCGCTGGCTGCCGCGCACGCCGCCGGCGACCCGGATCGACGTCAACACGGCCGCCTCGTTCCTCGACTATTGGCGTGACGGGCAGCATGCCGAGCACCACGCCGTCGTCGAGGGCGAGCCGGACAAACCGACCCCGCAGATTCAGGCGCCAATCGTCAGTCTCGTCGCCAACCCCGAATGGAACGTGCCCGAAGGAATCGGCGTCAAGGAGCTGGAAACCAAGAGCCCAGGGTGGCTGGCGGACAATGGCTTCGTCCAGAAGGACGGCAGATGGGTCCAGCAGTCGGGCCCGAAGAACTCGCTCGGCTTGGTCAAGTTCGACATGGACGACAAGGAGGCGATCTACCTTCACGACACGCCGGCCAAGGCGCTGTTCGCCATGCCCGAGCGTCACCGCAGCCACGGCTGCGTACGCGTCGAAAATGCTATCCAGTTCGCGACGGAGCTCGCGCAGGAGCAGGGCATTCTCGACGAATTCAACGAGGCGATGAGCCAGGACGAGCAAAAATTCGTAAAGCTGAAGACGCCAATTCCGGTGCGCCTGCTCTACCAAACCGCCTTCTTCGACGGATCGCGAATTCAGTTCCGCCCCGATGTCTATGGCTGGGACAACAATCTCGCCAAGGCGCTGGGCCTCGAACCGGGGCCGCCGCAGAAAATCGGCCAGCCCGAAAGCAGCGACGACATCGGGCCATAAGAGCCGAGGGCGCCGGTACCGAGACCGACGCCCTCACCCCCTCCCCACGCGCGGGCTGGCCGCGCATCATCTCACGAGCCGCGGAGCTCCGGCATGTAGCTTTCGTCGGCGAGGTCGCTGAACTTGGTGAAGCGGCCCTCGAAGCGGAGGGTCTCCTTGCCCGTGCCTCCGTGCCGGTTTTTTGCAACGATGATCTCGGCAATCCCGTAGGCGCGGTTCATCTTGTCTTGCCATGAAGTCAATTCTGGATCTTCATCGGAAGGCTTCTTGCTCGCCAAGTAATATTCCTCACGGTAAATGAAGAGCACAATATCGGCGTCCTGCTCGATTGAGCCCGATTCCCTGAGGTCCGACAGCTGCGGGCGCTTGTCCTCGCGCTGCTCCACCGCGCGGCTGAGCTGCGAGAGACCCACGACCGGCAAATCCAGCTCCTTCGCGAGCTGCTTGAGGCCGCGGCTGATCTCCGAAATTTCTTGTACGCGATTATCTCCAGCGCTTCCCTTCCCTGTCCCCTGAAGCAGCTGGAGATAATCGACGACCACCAAGCCGATGCCCTTCTGCCGCTTGAGGCGGCGGGCCCTGGCACGCAGCGCGGCGATGGTGAGTCCCGGAGTGTCATCGATATAGAGCGGTAGGCTGTGCAGGCGGTCGGCGGTCCGGGCGAAGGAGGCAAATTCTTGGCGACCGATGTTGCCGGTCCGAATCTGCTCGGAAGTGACCTGCGATTGCTCGGACAAGACACGGGTGACGAGCTGCTCGGCGGACATCTCCAGACTGAAGATCGCGACGGGCGCTCCCGCTGAGCGAGGAGCATCGATCCCGTCCGCCTGATCCTGGAGAAACCGCTCCGCCGCCGCGAAGGCCATGTTCGTTGCAAGAGCGCTCTTCCCCATTCCCGGACGCCCGGCAACAATGATGAGATCGGATCGCTGGAGCCCGCCGATGCGCCCATTGAGCCCGATGAAGCCAGTGGTGATCCCGGTCAGACCGCCGCCCCGGTTGAGCGCGGCCTCGGCGTTGCGGATCGACGCCATTGCAGCCTCGCCGAAGCTCTTGGCTTTGCCTTCCGCGCCGCCCTCCTCCGCGACCTTGTATAGCTCGGTCTCGGCGCGCTCGATCTGAGCGAGGGGGGCAACATCCTCGCTCGTATCGAGCGCGCCTTCCACGAGCTCGCGGCCGACGCCGACGAGGGCGCGCAGCAACGCAAGATCGTAGATTTGGGTCGCGAAGTCGCGCGCGCCGATCACGGCCGCGCCCGAGCCGGTCAATTGCGCGAGGTAGGACGGCCCGCCGACCTCTTTCATCCCCTCGTCCGCGTCGAACAGCGGCTTCAGAGTCACCGGATTTGCGATGCGGTTCGAATCGGTGAGCTTGAGGATGGCTTCGTAGATTCGGCCGTGGAGCGGCTCGAAGAAATGCAGCGGCTTGAGCTTGAGCTGGATGTCCTCGACGAGCCGGTTGTCGATCATCAGCGCGCCGAGCAGCGCGGCTTCGGCTTCGACATTTTGCGGGAGGGTCGGAGGTGCTTCTGACGCGGACTCGGCGATGCGGATAACTTCGGCCATGACGGCGCTCCTACGCTCGTGCGGCCCCACATCAAGCGCGGCAGAAATAGCACAGTTGTGGATAGCTTGTGCACGAATCGGACTGCCGTTCGCCAGAAGTCACGAAACTGTCACCTTCCGCCCATCCACAGAAATGTTCGAGGCGAAATTGATGCGCTCCGGCCGCCCCGTTACGCACTCGGCATGGCGATTTTGTCCGACCGCTGGATTCGCGAGCAAGCCCAGTCTCACGGGATGATCGAGCCGTTCGTCGAGGCGCAGAGGCGCGAGGGCTGCATCAGCTACGGACTGTCGAGCTACGGCTACGACGCCCGCGTCGCCGACGAGTTCAAGATCTTCACCAACGTCGATTCGGCGACCGTCGATCCCAAGGATTTCGCCGCCAACAGCTTCGTCGACCGCAAGACCGACGTCTGCATCATCCCGCCCAACAGCTTCGCGCTGGCCCGGACGGTGGAATATTTCCGGGTGCCGCGCGACGTGTTGGTGATCTGCCTCGGCAAATCGACCTATGCGCGCTGCGGGATCATCGTGAACGTGACGCCGCTCGAGCCCGGCTGGGAAGGCCATGTCACGCTTGAGTTCTCGAACACCACTCCGCTTCCGGCGAAGGTCTACGCCAACGAAGGCGCGTGCCAATTCCTGTTCCTGCAAGGGAATGAGCCGTGCGAAGTCAGCTACGCCGACCGCGCCGGCAAATATATGGGGCAGAAGGGCGTGACGCTGCCCAAGCTGTGACGCTTAGGTCGCTTGACTCGAACTGCCTGAAAAAGCAGTAGATTTTGAGGCATCAACCGAGGGCAGGGATTTCGTTGGCACTTGCGTGTTCATTGGCTCCGGCCACCGAAGACAAGGAGGCCGCCCGTCTCGCCGCCCTGCGGCGTTACGCAATCCTCGATACGCCCCCGGACGGCTCGTTCGATCACGTCGCCGCCATCGCGGCCAGTCTCTTCGACGTCCCAATCGCAATCGTCAGCCTGGTCGACGAGGATCGTATCTGGTTCAAGGCGCATCATGGCCTTGATATTGAGCAAATCGACCGAAGCCCCGGGCTGTGCGCTTCGGCGATCCTGCAAGCCGATCCCTATGTGCTGACCGACGCAAGCCGCGATCCGCGCTCGCTTGCCAATCCGTTGGTCGCCGGCGAATTCGGGCTTCGCTTTTATGCCGCGGCGCCATTGCGCACCAGCGACGGGCATAATTTGGGAACGCTATGCGTCATCGATCACCAACCTCGCGCGGTCGCCGACCATCAAATTGCGCAACTCGAAGCGCTCGCCCAAATCGTCATCGACCAGATGGAGCTTCGCCTGGCGGCGCGTAATGCCATCGGCGATCTCGAACAGGTAGTAGAGCAGAAGGACGCCGCGCTCGGCCGCTCCAAGCTGCTGGCCAGGGAAATCGATCATCGTGTGATGAACAGCCTTCAACAGGTTTCGGCATTGCTGAGCCTGCAAAGCCGGGAGATGGACCAGGCCGGTGCGCAGCAACTCAAGCTGGCCTCCAGCCGCGTCGCCGCGGTCGCCCGAGTTCACCAACATATCTATCAAACCGGCGATGACGAGACGTTCGGTTGCCTTCGTTACCTCGGGCGACTGTGCGGCGACCTTGCGAGCATGATGGGCAAAAAGGGCAAGATCATTGTCGAGGGCAGCGACGCGGAGCTTCCGATCGAGATCATTTCGCCAATCGGGTTGGCGGTGAACGAGCTTGTGACCAATTCCGCCAAAGCCGGCGCAAATGCCGTCATCGTCTCCTTCGCTCGAACCGACCGCCACGATTATCAACTGTCGGTATCGGATGACGGAAGCGGCTTGTCGGACGACTTCGCTGCGGAAACCACCAGCGGCCTGGGAATGAAGGTGGTAAGGATGATCGCGCGCCAGCTCGGTGGCACGCTGAGTTTCGGACACTCGGAGTCTCTTGGCGGCGCCACCTTTACCATCCGCTTCCCGCACTCGCAGATTGGCTAGATTCGCGGACGCGCGGTCCCTCGACGGTGCCGATCCGTTGGCCGTCGTGCGCCAGCGTTTCGCTCTGCCGAAAGACGTCATCTATCTCGACGGCAACTCGCTGGGCGCGCTGCCGACAGCGACGTCGGACCGGATACGCGAGGTGGAGCGGCAATGGGGCGATGACCTCATTGCGAGCTGGACGAAGCACGAGTGGATCGACTGGCCGACGCGGATCGCCGCGAAACTTTCGCCAATCGTCGGAGCGAAACCGAACGAGCTGCTGATCGCGGATTCGACGAGCGTCTGCCTGTTCAAGCTGCTCGGCGCGGCGGTTCGGGCACGGCCGCGGCGCGGAACGATTCTCAGCAAGAAGGGAAATTTCCCGACCGACCTTTATGTGGCTCAAGGACTTGCCGAGATGCTGGGGCTGACGCTCCGAGCGGTTGAGCCGGACAAGGTCATCGACACGATTGACGGCGACACAGCGGTCGTGACGCTGACCCATGTCGATTACCGCTCCGCGGCCTTCCATGACATGCGCGCCGTCAACGAGGCCGCTCGCGCCTCCGGTGCTTTGGTCGTCTGGGATCTGTCGCACAGCGCCGGCGCTGTCGAGCTCGACCTCAACGGGACTGGCTCCCAGCTGGCCGTCGGCTGCGGCTACAAATATCTGAACGGCGGGCCCGGCGCGCCCGCCTTCCTCTATGTCGCCGAAGCCGTGCAGGAAGAGCTTCAGTCGCCGCTGCAGGGCTGGATGGGCCATGCTGAGCCGTTCGCTTTCGACGACGACTACCGGCCCGCCCAAGGAATGCTGAAGTTCCTGACCGGAACGCCGTCGGTTCTTGCGCTTGCCGCGCTCGACGCCGGCCTCGCCACGTTCGACGGGATCGCAATGCGCGACATCGCCGCCAAGTCGCGCTCGCTGTCGCAGCTGTTCATCGACAAGGTCGAGGAGCGATGCGGTGGCGAGGTCCACCTCGGCTCGCCGCGCGACCCGATGCAGCGCGGCAGCCATGTCGTCCTTGCCCATCCAGAAGCCTATGCGGTGATGCAGGCGCTGATCGCGCGCGGCCTGATCGGGGACTTCCGCGCGCCGGACCTCATGCGCTTCGGCTTCGCGCCGCTCTACAACTCCCACGCCGAGGTGGCGCGCGCGGCCCAAATCCTCGCCGACGTCCTCAACAACCGCGAATGGGACGAGCCGCGCTTCAAGGCGCGCGCCAAGGTCACCTGATCGGCGCCTTCCTCGTCCGCGCGGCGTCGATGCTCCAGGCGCCCGCGCCGGCGGCCGCGAAATAGAGGAAGACGAAGCAGAACAGGATCGCCGCCTCGCCCATGTTCGCGACTGGCCAGAATCCTTTCGGGAAGTGGACGATGAAGTAACCGAGCGCCATTTCGCCCGAGGCGATGAATGCCGCGAGCCGCGTGAACAATCCGATCGTGACCAGCGCCCCCGCCACAAGCTCGATAACGCCGGCCGCAATCAGCAATGGCGGCAGCGGATGTACCGGGAATGGGACCGGAAGGCCGAAGAACTTCGACAGACCGTGCTCCAGGAACAGCAGCCCCACCACGATCCGCAACAGCGCGAGCAGCTGCGGCTGCCAGCGCGAAAGCCAGGTGAATTCCATCACTCTTCTCCCGCGATTGTTCGCTTCGCTCTATCCGCGTCGCGGGCCGGCCGCCAAGTGTCAGGCATGTTCCTTGGCGCGTGCCGCGGCTTGGCTGGCATGCGCCGAATCCTCGGCGAGCAGCTGGCGCGACCGGCTGATCATGTCGACCCAATCGTGGAACGCATGGGCGAGGCTTGCGATCAGTCCCTTCAGGGGTCCTTCCTTGAGCTTGCCGTCGGCTTCGAAGCTGTCATCGGTCACATGGCCGAGATAGGCCTCGGGCTGCTGCATGACCGGCATGTTGAGGAACACGGCCGCCTGGCGAATCTGGTGGTTTGACCCGAATCCGCCGATGCTCCCGGGCGATGCAGTGACGATCGCCGCCGGCTTCTTGTCGAAAACGCTTTGGCCATAAGGCCGCGATCCGATGTCGATCGCATTCTTCAGAACTCCGGGAATGCCGCGATTATATTCGGGACTGCAGAACAAGACCCCATCGGCCTCGGCGATCTGCTTTCGGAACCGCACCCATTGTTCAGGTGGGCTGGGGTCCAGGTCCTGGTTGTAGAGCGGCAGGTCGCCGATCTCGACCATCGAGCAATCCAGATTGTCGTTGCGAAGCGCGCAGATCGAACGCGCGACCTTGCGGTTGATACTACCCTCGCGAAGGCTGCCGACGATGATCGCGATCTTGTAGGCCATGGGGAGCACCTCCGGTTAGGACGAAGCCCCAATACGCGGACGCAGACAAAGTTGCGACGGCTCCTACCGACTGAGACGCTGCGCCCTCGCTTCGAGGTATGTGTGAAGCTCTTCGATCTCGGCGTCGGTCATGTGACTGAGACTTTCTCGAGAAATGTCTCCCATCAACTTGAGCTTGCGTCCGCCGGGCGGCACTCCAGTGCGCATGAGCCTGGTGAAGGCGGGCAAGTCGTAGGCTCCCGCAATCGTCAGGTCGGGCGCATTGACGCCGGGCTCGACCTCGGCGCCGCTCAGGTCAGGCCCATGGCACTCGGCACAGTTCGACGCGGCCATGTGCCTACCGCGGGCAAATTGTGGCCCAAGATCAATCGGTATTTTCCGAGCATATTCGGCGACCTGCTCGGGCGCGGTGTGGAACTTGCCCGTCAACAGCCCGATCCTGCCGAGCAGGCCAACCCGCCGCGGCGGACTTGCGGCACCGCCGGCAGGCTGCGCCCGGATCGCCGCGATGAGCGCGGCCACTTCGCCATCCTCCAGCCGGCCGAAGGTCCCAGACGGCATGATGACCAGCGCGCGGCCGTCGTTGCCGATGCCCTGACGGATTGCCCGGGCGAGCTGTTCGTCGCTGGCCTTTGCCGCAACTGCGGTGAGGTTCGGCGCGTAGATCTTCGCGACATGTGGCTCATCGAAGAACAGGTCGCCGCGCAGTCCTTTGTTGTGGCAGCCGACACAGCGCAGGACGATGAGCTGGCGTCCCGCGTCGGCGAGCTGGGCCGGCGTCGCTTCTGCCAGATGCTCACGCTTCCCGGCTCCGTGCGCGATGAGCTTTTGCCCGGCAATCAGCCACACGCCGGCCGCGGCAATCAGGACCAGTATGACAAGCGATACCAGGCCGTACGCGGCCCAACGCACTGCTTTCGCCATGTTAGCAACCCCCGAATCTGCCTCTTAATCCAACTCCGCGGCTGCTGCGAGCTTCAGCGATTGGCGGTCGCGAAACCGAGCGCCACCGCCAGGCCGACGACCATGACCAATAGCAACCAGCGCACCCGCGTGAAGCGCTGCCGCAGGTCGATGTCGTAGGCGACGACGTCCAGCCAATAGAGTCCCGGCTTGGCTTCGCGGATGATGCCGCGCGAGCGCATGCGCTCGAACTGCCGTTCCTCGATCCTCCTGTTGGCTTCGAACGCGACGGCGCGGTCCGGCCGGACCGCATCGTGGCTGAAGAAATGATGCTGGATATCGCGCCGTGCCTTGGCGACTGCAGCAGCTACGGCTGTGGCCATTACAACTCCTCCTCAGCTGCCCGTCTTAGCGCTTCCGATTGCTATGGCGAATATTCGCCGGGCGGCCGCGCCGGCCTCGTGTCCGGTCGCGTCGAGGCGGGGTCGATGGGCCGCCGTAGCTTCCCTCGGGCAGTTCGAAGCGCAGCGAGCCGGACACCGGATTGGCATCGGCCAGGCGAAGCCTCAATCGCTGGCCGACCCGATAGGCCTCGCCGCTCTCGTCTCCGACCAAAGTGCGCGCCGCTTCGTCATAGCGGAAATATTCCTGGCCCAGGTCCTTGGCGAAGACGAGGCCGTCGCCGCCCAGATCCTCGACCGTCGCGAAGAAGCCGAACGGCTGGACGCCGGTGATGCGGCATTCGACCAGCTGTCCGACCTGGTCGGCGAGGAAGGCCGCGACATAGCGGTCGACAGTGTCGCGTTCGGCCTCCATCGCGCGCCGCTCGAGCATCGAGATCTGCTCGCCGATCTGCTCGAACCGCTCCTCTTCGCCCGGCGGCAATCCGCCATCGCCGAGCCGATAGGCGCTGACCAGCGAACGGTGGACCAACAGGTCGGCGTAGCGCCGGATCGGCGACGTGAAATGCGCGTAGGTCGCAAGCGCCAGCCCGAAGTGGCCCAGCTGCTCGGGCCCGTAGCGTGCCTGCATCTGGGTGCGCAGCAGTTGCTCCATGATCTCCTCGCGCCCGTCGCCGTCGCCGACGCGCTCGATAATTCGGTTGAGCGTGCCGGGCTTCACCACCTGGCCGAGCGCAAATTCGATCCCGAAGGTCGCAAGATAATCCTTGAGTGCGACCAATTTCTCGCGGCTCGGCGGCTCGTGGACCCGGTACATGACCGGCGCCTTCTTGGCTTCGAGCGCTCGCGCCGCCGCGACGTTGGCGGCGATCATGAAATCCTCGACCAGCCGGTGCGCGTCGAGCCGGTCTCGGGGAGCGATCGACGCAATCCGCCCCTTCTCGTCCAGCACCACCCGCCGCTCGGGCAGGTCGAGCTCGAGCGGGTCGCGCTTCTGCCGAGCCGCGAACAAAGCGCGCCAGCAGGCCCACAGCGGCTTCAGCGCGGTCGCGACAAGTTCGCGCGGCACCGGCCCTTCGACGTCGGGCATCGAGCAGGTCGGGGAGCTGACCTCGATCCGCTCCTCCGATGCCGCGTCGATTGCCGCTTGCGCATCCTCGTAGGCGATGTTGGCCGCGATCCGCACTTTTGCTCGCGTGAACCGCCAGCTCTTGAGATTGCCCTCGCGGTCGATCTTCAGGTGGCACGCCATCGCCGCCCGGTCCTCGCCCTCCCTGAGCGAGCAAATGTCGGCCGACAGCTCCTCGGGCAGCATCGGCACCACGCGGTCGGGGAAATAGACGCTGTTGCCGCGGGCTCGCGCTTCGCGGTCGAGCTCGGAGCCGGGGCGGACGTAGAAGCTAACGTCGGCGATGGCGACGATCGCGTTCCAGCCGCCCTCGCCGTCAGCTTCCGCCCAGATCGCGTCGTCATGGTCGCGCGCGTCCTCCGGGTCGATGGCGACGATCGGCAAATGCGTCAGGTCCTCGCGCTCGCCGAGCGGCTGTTTCGACACGCGATGCGCCTCGTCGATGGCTCCCTGCGCGAATTCGTGCCGAAGGCCGTGCTTGTGGATCGCGATGAGCGAGAAGCTGCGCGGCGCGAACGGGTCGCCGAGCACCGCGTCCACGCGTGCGCTCGCCCGCGGCGGCCGGCCGCTGACTTCACACAGCACCAGATCGCCCGTCTCGGCGTCCTTCAAATCGCTGATCGAGAACTCGCGGCGCTCCTTCTTCTCGACCGGCGACAGCCAGAAGCGCGTTCCCTCCTGCTTGACCACGCCCAGCACCAACTCGGCCGAGCGCTCGAGCTTCTTCATCGGGTGAGCGATGAAGCCCTGCCCGCGCTGCTCGGTCCGCGCCAGCACCCGGTCGCCGATGCCCAGCGCGCCGCGGCGCCCGCGCTCGATCAGCCGCAGCCGCGGCGGCGGGCCTTCCGCATGCCATTGCTCCGGCACTGCCCAGACCGCCCCGCCGTCGTCGATCGCCTGGACCCGAAGCACCGTCACCTTCGGCACACCTCCGGCCTGGTGGAAGGCGCGTCCGGGCGACGCGTCGATGAGCCCCTCGTCGGCCATGTCCTTCAAGAGGCGCTTCAAGTCGATCTTCGCCTGGCCCGACAGGCCGAAAGCCCGGGCAATTTCGCGCTTGCCCGCCGGCTGGTCGGACGTGGCGATGAAGTCGAGGATCTGCTTGGCGGTCGGCAGGCCGGCGGAGCGCTTGCGGGGCATGAGCAAGCCCTAAACGCCAGAACAGCGCGAAGCGACCCTAATGCAGCCCCCGGGCGTCGAGCACCGCGTCGATCTCCCGCACCTTTTGCCTGAAGCGCGGGTCGTCGACCCCGCCATAGCGCTTGACGAAGCTCGCGTTGCTGAGCGCGTCCTCTTGGCCCACCAGCTCGGCCGGAAGGAGCTGCTCGGGCGTCGCGTGGGCGAGCGCAGCGGCCATGCGCTCCGCACCGTCCGGCTGCCATGCTGCTCGCGCCGTCCTGAAGCCCGCGCGGTCCGCTGCAAGGTCGGCCATCGAAAACCCGCTCGGATCGGCGATCGCGAAGCGCGACTGACGCTCGAGGCTGTCGGCCAGCTCCTTCCACTCGCCCGCGGCTTCGCTGAGCTGCATTCCGGCGCCGACGGCGATCGCCGCCGAAAGCGCCCAATGCTTGGGCCAATCCTGCCGCCCGTAGATCGAGGTTGGCACGACCGCGGCGCGGCACTTGCCGAGGTCAGCTGGCGACAGCTGGGCGAAGTCGCCGACACGCTGGTCGACGCCGAACATGGCGAGAGCGACCAATGCGGCGCGGTTGGAATCGACACGGTTCGCGCCTGCATCGGGGACGCTGAACGCCCGGCGCACCTGCTCGGCAAAGTCGCTGCTAGGCTTCCTCCGCTGACGATCGGTGAGCGCGCAATAGACGCGGAGCACGCTTGGTCGGTCCACGGGCTCGGCGACGGCGTTCGCCATCTGGTCGACCAGCCCCGACCTGCCCGGAAGGCTGACGAGCGCGCTGACCGCCGTTGACTCGACCTTGAAGTTGCGGATCATGTCGTTGAGCGGCGGCACCTCGACTTTTCGGCGAAGATAGAGCCGGCCCAGCTGCAATGCCCATCGGCTGAGCGCTGGCGGCAGGGACCAAATGCCGACCCTGATCCGGGTGGTCGGAAACCCTGGGCTCGGACCTTCGGCACGGACCGTGACGTTCAGCCAGCGGCCGAGCCGCCGCATTCGGTGGCTGGCGTGGACCACGACCTGGCGGCCTTCGATGGCGATCGACAGGCGGTCGGGGCGAAAGCCGTGGCTCGCTACGGCGCTCAGCCCCCCGAGCTGGTCGGCGCCGAGGGTGACCGGCACTCCCTGGCGGTTGCCCTGCGCCTCGCGCAACTGGCGATAAGCGTCGCGTCCGGCTGCGACCGCCTCGGCGCCTGGCG
>Ga0207648_10002164_pt1 | contig 21352 bp, 26 predicted proteins | sample KBSMisM32_FD_184310 | JGI IMG/M metagenome (GOLD analysis project Ga0207648, IMG submission 184310) | Miscanthus rhizosphere microbial communities from Kellogg Biological Station, Michigan, USA - KBS Miscanthus M3-2 (SPAdes) (version 2) | ecosystem: Host-associated > Plants > Roots >...
AGCCGCCGCAGGCGGCGAGCAGCAGTGTGAGCGTCACAGCCACGAATGTTCTCGCCATACATCACCAGAGGCGCAGGCCGGCCAGCAACGTGAACCCGCGGCTCCTGGTGTGCGTGTTCTCCGACGTATCGGTGTTCAGCGAAGACAGGCCCCACGCGTAGCGGGCGTCCAGGCGCAGCCGCGCGACGTCGACGCCGCCGCCGACGACGAAGCCGAATTCTCCGCGCCTGGCTTGATCGCCCGCGTCTTCCTTCTGGGTTCCGCCCGGGCCGGTCGTGGTCTGGCTCGCGGTGAGACGGATGTTGAACGAAGGGCCTGCCACGAAATGCACTCCGGCGCCCGAGGTGACAGGTGCGAAACGAAACAGGACGGGAAACTCCAGCGCCGTCAGCTTGAAGGTGGACTCCGACGATCCCGCGGCCACCGAGGCTCGCCGAAGCGAATAGAGGACCTCGGGCTCCATGGCGAAGACGCCGGCGACGGGTGCGACGAGGTACCCGCCGATCGCCATTCCACTCTTCGCGTTGAAGTCGGGCACCGGTTCGTCGCTCGTCGCGGTAAGCGTCGTGGAACCGGGCCCGCCGAAGATCCCGCCCTGCACCGCGGGCTGCGCGGCCGCCATGGATGAGCCGGCAAGAAGACACACCACGACCGTCATGAGATGAGTGCGCATGGGATTACCTGCCTTTTCCGAAGAGGAATCCGAAGCTCAGACCGAGTTCCGCCCCCGCGTAGCTGGTGCGCGAGCCGACCGCGTGCTCGAACGGGACCATCCAGTTGTAGCCGGCGTTGAGGCCGAAGATCACCGATCGGGCGACGTGGAAGTCGACGCCGCCGCCGACCTGGCCGCCGGCGCTGACTTCATCGTGCGCGCCGATCACCGACGGCGTGGAGGATTTCGAGTTGAACGTGCCGGCGCTGCTGCCGATGATCGGGCCGGCGGTGAGGATCGCGTAGGGCTTGATCGCGCCGGCGCCTACCTTCGACTGGAACGGGTTCCAGCGGACGCCGACCGGCACCGACACGACGTCGGCGGCGCCGGCGAACTGCCCCTGCGGGCTGGTCGACACGCCGGCTTCCCCGGCGAACGCGGAGATGGCGAAGGTGATCGCCAGGTTCTCCTTCATGTGGTGGGCGTAGAGCAGGCCGACGAAGCCGTCGCCGCCGGCGCCGACGACCACGTGCGGGCCGGTCCGCCACATGCCGCCGCGCAGCTCGAAGCGATTGCGCCCGTCGACCGCGTAGTGCGCGTGCGGCATGTCGTCGCCGCGCTTGTGCGTCGCCTCGAGCGCGACCGCGCCGAACTGCTTCGCGTCGAGCGTGACCCGGCCCCCCTCGTCGACGCGCGTCTTCGCCTGCATCGACGTCTTCTCGCGATCGAGCCGCACGTCGTACGTGCCCGGCTCGAGCCCGAGCTCGATCTTCCGGCCGAACGGCTTGTACAACTCGACGACCAGCTCCTGCGCGGCGTTGCGCACGAAGAACCGTCCGTCCAGCTCCTCGCCGAGCACCAGCGTCGCCGTGGTCTGGCGGACGTCGGTCATGACGACGTCGCCCGATCCCGACAGGTTGATGTCGTAGGACGGATGCTGCGCCCCGCCGCGCGTGTCGACGGTGCGCCCGAGCGTCTCGTTGAAGGCGAACTGGTAGGCCTCGTTGAGCGTGACCTTGCCGTCGCCGGAGAGATCGGCGGCGCCGCGGAAGCCGGAGATCAGGTAGTGCGTGAAGTAGGACGCGCGGATGCGGTCCGACTCCTGCGCCGATTCGGTTTCCGCGCTCGACGTCAGGAACGCATGGCCGCGCATGTCGGCGGACTCGTCGACGAGGAACGCCGGGCGCGCCTTGCCCCCCTTGACCCGCGTGAACGCTCCGGACGCGCAGGCATCGAGCACGGCGATCCGCACGTCGGCGGGAATCTGATCCAGCCGGTCGCGCAGCGATCGATAGGAATACCGATCGCCGGCCAGCAGCAGCCCCTGCTCGTCGGCGTGGCCGGAGTAGTAGACGATGACTTCGGTCCGGCCGGCGCCGGGCGTGCGGCGCGCTTCGAGGACGCGCGCCGTCAGCGCGTCGAATGCTTCGACGAGATCCTTGAGCCTCGGCTGCCGCAGCACCACTTCGTGCGCGGCCGGCACCCCGCCGAGCTCCACCATCACCCGCGCGAACCGCTCCGCGTCCGACACGGCGTACTGGAGCTTGGCGCGATCGCCGCCGCCGGCGTTGGCGCCGATGACGAGCAGGAACCGCTGCACGGGCGCCGCGGCGTGTACGGGCGCGGCCAGCGATCCGACGGTCAGCGCGGCGGCGACGGCCAGGGCGCGAGGTTTCATCGGCGTGCCTCTTTCTGAATCGCGAAGGTGACCTGTTCGAGCCCGGGCGGCAGCGGCAGCGCGTCGGGCACCGTTCCCTGCGCCGCCCGCCGCGCCGCGCTCACCACCGGCTCGGCGGCGAACGGCTCCCTGGCGGTGACGAAGTAGAACCGCTCCACCCGCGGCGCTTCGTCGAGCTCGTAGGCCGCGTCGAGCAGGACCATCTTGCCCGGCGTCAGCGGCACGGCGCGATCGCCGGACGGCGGCAGGTGCAGGGTGACCGCGCCGCGGCCGTCGATCGACAGGATCAAGCCGTAGGGGCGTCCCGCCGACGCGTAGCCGACGCGCAGCAGATCGCCGGGACGGGCGACGGCGCCGTCGGCGAGCCGCTCGCTGCCGGTGTCGGTCCGCCGATAGAGCGCCAGCGAGGGGCGCCCGCCGATCGTGCCCTTGACCCGTTCGGTGTCGGGCGGCGGCTGCGGCGTCCGCGGCAGCGCCACGAACAGCAGCAGCGCGGCGAGGGCGAAGCCCCCGGCGGCCGCGACCCGGATCACCAGCCGCCGCGACGGCGCCGGGCGATCGTGCACGAACGCCGACGGCGGATACTGGTCCTGGATCTCCGCGTCCGACGCCGCCAGCGCGTCGAGCCGCTCGCGGATGGCCGGATCGTCCGCCATCATCAGTTCGACCGCACGCGCCGAGCGTTCCGGCAGCTCGTTCAGCCGGTAGCGTTCGAGCACGAGGTCTGGAATGTTTCTCTTCATCCGATGATCTCCGTCAGCGACGCGCGCAGGCCGCGCAGGCGCTTGCGCACGCCGGACACCGACATCCCGGTTTCCGCGGCGACTTCCTCGAGCGTCAGGCCATCGACGTAGTGGAGCACCGCCATCGTGCGGCTCGATTCCGGGTGCCGGCCGAAGAGCCGGTCCAGCAATAAGCGCGCCTCGCTGAGGCCCCCGGGTTCTCCGGCCCGCGCAATCTCGTAAAGCACCGTTTCGTCCCGGGTGACGGGATTCCGGCGCCGATCGCGCAGCCGGTTCAGGCACACGTTCGTGGCGATGCGATAGAGCAGGCTGGACGGATACTCCCCGTGCAGCCGGGTGCGCCGCTCGATGACCCGCAGGAACACGTCCTGGCAGGCGTCCAGCGCCTCCTCCTCGTCGCCGAGCAGGCGCCGGCACCGGCGGAGCACCATCGGGCCGTAGCGGCGGCTCAGCGCGTCGACGTCGAGGTCTCTCACGCTGCTCCCTTGAACACCGCGGGCCGGGGAATCTGTTACCGGACGGTGAACGGGACGCGGGCCGGGGGCTGGCGGGTATCGTCCGCGGGGTCGCGTGCTTCGAAGGCGCGGCCGATGCGGTTGCCGGCGGGATCTTCGAGCTCCGGCTGCACGACGAGCGTGTAGTCGCCGGGCGGCCAGGCGACCTGCGGCGCGAACGACACCTGCGCCTCGCCGGCCTTGACGATGATGGTGCCGTGGAGTGCCTGACTGCCGCGCTCGACGCTGAGGGCGCGTTCCAGCAGAGCCCGATCGAGCCCCGCGCCGAATGTCACCACCAGCCAGTCGCGCGATCCCGATCGCGGCGCATTGAACGTCCACTCGGATGGAGACAGCGGACGTTCGATCGCCGGCGCGACGCGGTAGGTCTTGCGAAACTCCGACGCCAGCGGCCGTCCTTGCGCGTCCGGCCACTCGCGCTTGATCGCGACCGTGAAGGTGTCACCGGGGTGGAGCGGCCGTCCCATCGCGCGGTTCGGCAGGATGCCGCGCTTCACGCGCCCCGGATCGAACAGGATCGTGAACCGCGTGTGTTCCGGATTCCACAGGTCGGTGTCGAGCGGCAGCAGCGCGCCGGCGATGTCGCGTCCATCGCCGTCGAGCACCGTGATGTAGGGCTCGCCCGTGCGAATGCCCATCGGTCCGGAGAACTCGACGTACATCCGCAGCAGGTTGGCGGGAACTTCAGGTCCGGAGGGGTAGACCCCGGTGACGATCGTCGGCGGGGACGGTGGCGGTGCGGGAACGGACAGCACGCGCACGACCGGCGGCAGATGCGCGAGCGTGCCGCCCGGCAGCGCCGCGGGACTGAACGTGACCTCGTACGGACGGCCCGGCTCGAGCGGCACGATCGGCGTGAAGCGGATCACGCCGTTGCTGACGTCGTAGCTGCCGGCCATCGGTAGCGGCGCCGCCCCGTCAGCCGTCTTCACTGACACCCGCAGGATCGACTGCCACGCCTCGCGCGACAGCGTCGCGCTGGTCAGCGCCGACATGTCACGCCACGAGAGCCCGCTGACGGTGACGACTGGGAAATGGGGCCTGGTGTCGAGCCCGATGGACGGTGTGGACGCGGCGCTGCACGCGGCGGCGATCGCCGCGCACAGCGCCATCAGGAGCACGTGGACGTGACGCAGACGTCAGCTCCCGCGGAGGCGCGCTACGGGAGCGCGACCGCCGACAGGTTGAGCGCGCCGTTGGCGCGGGTCAGGACGATCGAGCGCTGCGCGTCCAGCATGTCCATCTGCTCGACGCCTTTCATCGAGGCGATCGTCTCGTAGGCGATGCCGGCGGTTTCCGACGTCACCCTGGCGGTGATCGGCGCGGCCGCGCCGAAGTTCGCGGTCGGGATCTTCATCACGCCGCGGCTGTTGTTCGACATCAGCAGGAACTCGCGCCCGTCCTTCTTGTAGAGGATCATGTCGAGCGGACGGTTGCCCGCGCCGAGCTCGGCGATCGTCGTCCCCACCACCTTCGATCCCTTGAGGCTGTCGACCGGGAACTTCACCAGCGGCGTGCAGGTGTAGCTCGCGATGATGTAGTCCTTGTTGTCGATCGTGTAGGGAATGAACGTGTAGACCGGCGCGCGCGTCTCGAGCTGCCCGTGGTTGCCGTGGAAGATCTCGACGCTGGTGCCGGGGTCGGCGGCGGTGAACGGATAGGCGAACGAGCGCAGCTTCGACGAGAACTCCTCGTTCGAGAGGCCCGCGACGATCAGCTTGCCGTTGACGAACGCCATGTCGGTGACCGCATCGGTGCGCGGGTTGCGGCGTCCCTCGGCGTCGGCCGGCGCGTTGGGCAGCGCCACCTTGGTGTACTTCACCTGGTCGAGCGCGATCGGCTCGATCTGGCCGGCCCCGTCCACGCGCAGCAGCGCCGGTTTGGCGTCGGCGCCCGCGCCGCGCATCACCGCGATGTAGGCGTTCCTGGTCTTCGGGTGAATCGCGAGATCGGTCACCGCAATCGACGCCGCGTCGGACCCGAGCAGCGCGGCGATCTTCTGATCGATGGTGGCGACGTCGGCCGCCCCGGCCTTGCCGGCGCTCGCCTGCGCGCCGAGGTCGAGCGCGTAGATGACCGCCGCCTTGTTGTCGGCGGCGAAGAGGGTTCCGTCGGGCGCGAATGTCAGGGGACCCACCGACTGCAGGGCCGGTCCCTGTTCCGGCACGGCCGCCGTCACCGGCGTCCGGGCGGACGCGACGGCGAAGACGAGGGCGACGCCGGCGATGACCGCCGCGCCTTTCAACGCGTTCACATTCATGCACTGCCTCCTGGCGGGCCATATTCTACTCGTGTCAATTCCCAACTACGCAACTTCCAACTCCCAATTAACGCCCAACTCCCAACTCCCAAGACTTCCAACTCCCAAAACTCCCAACTCCCAACGTCCAAAAACGAGGAACCACCAGGGGAATTGAGCGATTTGGGGATTGGAAGTTGGGAGTTTGTTGGGAGTTGGGAGTTGCGGCGTTGCGGAATTGACACGCCGCGGGCGGCAGGCGCGCGCGGCTCAGATTGCGCCGGCAGCCGCGCCGTCCTTCAGGCAGTGCCTGACGGTGCGAATCAGCTCGTCCGGCATGACCGGCTTGCGCAGGACGCAGGCCACCTCGACATTGTCGGTGTCGATGGTCGAGCCGGTGACGATGACGATGGGGATGTTCGCGGTGGCCGCGCGCGCGGCGAGCTCCTGCTGGACCGACAGGCCGTCGAGCGCGCGGAGCACGAGGTCGAGCACGACCAGGTCCGGCCGCCGCTCCTCCACGACCCGCAACGCCTCGAGCCCGTCACCAGCTTCGTCCACGTCGAAACCGGCCAGGGAAAGCGCCGTCTTGAACATCCGTCGCAGGTCGGAGTTGTCCTCGACGATCAGGATCCGCTTCTGTGGCATCCCTTCCCAAAGCGTAACTGATTTCAGTACTCCCGAAAAGCAGAGCAATACAATTTTCTTGCAGGCAAACTCATCAAGCGCGCGCCGTCGTACGATGGATCGCGATGGAAAAGCCGCCGGTCGTCGCCGTCATCAACTCCACCGAGGACATCGTCGATCTCCTGCGCATCTGGATCGAGCAGGCGGGGTTCGTCGTCGTCGGCACCATGACATCCCTGATTCGCGATGGGGAAGTGGACGTGGAGCAGTTCATCGGGCAGCACGATCCCCTCGTCATCGTCTACGACATCTCGCCGCCGTACGAGGCGAACTGGCGGCTGTTCCAGCACGTCGCCAGCCTGCCGGTGATGGCCGGACGGCAGGTGGTCCTGACCAGCACGAACGCGCGCCAGGTGGAGAAGCTCGCCGGCCTGCATCAGAACGTGTACGAGATCGTCGGCAAGCCCGACGATCTCGAACGCGTGGTGCACGCGGTGAAGGAAGCCTCGCGCGCGCGCCCGAGCCGCTGATCGCGGTCTACGCGTTGGCTGCCGGCTCGAGAATGATCCGCATCCCGCCGTAATCGAGAAACAGCGTGTAGCGCCGCAAGAACTCGCCCCCCAGATTGCCGTCGAAGAACTCGCCGCTCGACATCACGCCGGCGCCGTCGCCGAAGATCGCGACGAGCGGGTCGGCCAGCGAGACACCGCCGATCTCGACAGCGGCCAGGCGCACGAGGCTCGCCGCGGCCGCGCCGCCGACGCCGCGGCCCGCCGGTATCGGACCGGCCGCGATCGCCGCCGGCTCGATCGCATGGGCCGACGCAAACGCGTGCGTCAACGACACGCCCATGCCGGACCCGACGTCGACGACGAAGTCGGCCTCGACGCGGCGTCCGTCGGCGAGGCGGACGGCGCCGCGGACGTGCGGATGGTTCATGCGCAGCTCGATCGGGATCGACACGCCCGTTCCCGCATGGCTGAAGCCGTCCGGGTCGTGGAGCCGCAGCCGCTGCCGCCGGTAGTCGATCTCGACGACGTGGCGGGCGATGAAGTCGGAGCCGAGGACGCCATCGACCGGTCTGCCCGCCGCCTGTGCGATCGCGTCGAACGGCAGCGCCACGCGCACGTCGAGTCCGATGCCCGGCTCGTTCCCGGGAACAACGGTCAGCGGCGAGTCGAGGACGGCGCCGGTCAGGGAGCCGTCGCCGGCGCCGCGCGCCACGATTGAGGCTCCGAACGTCGCGCCCAGTCTGCGCGCGACCGTGGTGTCGATCAACGACAGGCCGGCGCCGGTATCGAGGATCCACCACAGGCGTTCGCCGCCGGCGTGCACCGGCACGTAGACGTGGTTCTCGTGCAGCTCGAACGAAATGTGACTGGACATTCGCATAAATGTGAGTGTAGATTCACATCATGGGAGAAGTCAAGCACGCGCTGCCGGCGCTGCAGGAACGCAGCGTCCGGACGCGCGATCGGCTGCTCGACGCCGCCGAGGCGCTGCTGTCGGCCGGTGGGCCGGAGGCGGCGACGGTGCCCGCGATTGCCGCGCGCGGCCGGGTCGCGGTTGGCAGCGTGTATCGGCGCTTTCCCGACAAGGACGCGGTGCTGCGCGCCGTGTACGAGCGGTTTTTCGAGCGCTCACGTGCCGTCAATCGCGAGATGCTGTCCGGCGGGCGATGGGCGGGGCTGCCGCTTCCCGAGCTCGTCGCGGCGCTGGTGCGGGGGATGGTGCGCGGCTACGTGCAGCATCGCGCGATGCTCGCGGCGCTGCTGCGCTATGCCGACACGCATCCTGACGAGAGATTCCGCCGGCACGCGGAAGCGCTCCGGGAGGAAACGTTCCGGCTGGTGGCGACGCTGCTGCTGGCCCGGCGCGGCGACATCGCGCATCCCGATCCGGAACGCGCGATCGAGTTCAGCCTGTTGACGATCGGCCTGGTCCTGAAGGGGCTCATGCTCGGCGGCGACTGGCCGGGGTCTCGCATCACGCCTGAACGCGTGACGCGTGAGCTGACGCGGATGACGCTGGCGTACCTGGGCGCGCCGCACCAGGCGCCGTGATTTCCACTGACCGCGCGGTAAAATGGCGCCCGTGAGCGCCATCCTCTCCACGCTGCTGCTCTTCATCACGACGCTCGTCCCGGCGGCGCCGGCGCCTCCGGATCGCGTGTGGCCGCAGTTCCGCGGCCCCGCGGGACGCGCCGTCTCGTCGATCGACACGCTGCCGACGAAGTGGTCGACGACGATCAACGTGGCGTGGCGGGCCGACGTGCCGGGACGCGGCTGGTCGTCGCCGATCGTCTGGGGGGACCAGGTGATCGTGACCTCCGCCGTCAGCCCGGGCGCCTTCAAGCAGCCGTCGCCCGGCATCTACGGGAACGACTACGTCGCGGAGCTGCAGGCGTCGGGCGCCACCGACGCGGAGATCATGGCCAAGCTGCGCGCGCGCGACATCGAGTCCCCCGACGAGTCGGGCGACCTGCAGTTCATGGTCTACAGCTTCGAGGTGACGACCGGGAAGCTGCGCTGGGAGCGGCTCGCGTTCAAGGGCAAGCCGGGGGGCGGCCGTCACCGCAAGAACACCTACGCGTCCGAGACGCCCTCAACCGACGGCGAACGGATCTACGCGCTCTTCGGCAACGTCGGCCTGTTCTGCTACTCGATGGACGGCACGCTGCTGTGGACGCACAAGATCGATCCGCAGCCGCGGTACCTCGACTTCGGCACCGCCGCCTCGCCGGTGGTGCACGAGGGGCGCGTCTACATCCTGGACGACAACCAGGAGAGCTCGTACATCGCCGCCGTCGACGCGAAGACCGGCGCCGTGCTCTGGAAGACGCCGCGCAAGCTCGAAGGGCGGATGGGATCCGGCTGGTCGACGCCCTACGTCTGGGTGACGCCGCAGCGCACCGAGATCGTCGCCATCGGCACCGGCGTGACGATCAGCTACGACACCGAGGGCAAGGAACTGTGGCGCCTCAAGGGGGCGACGCAGGCCAACCCGACGCCGACCGAAGGGGAGGGCATGCTCTTCATCGGCACCGGCTCGCAGGGAGAATCGAACCGGCCGCTGTTCGCCGTCAAGCCGGGCGCCAGCGGCGACATTTCGCTGAAGCCCGGCGAGACCTCGAACGCGTTCGTCGTCTGGTTCCAGCCCCGCGCCGCCGCCTACACCTCGTCGCCGCTCGTCTTCGGCGGGCGCGTCTACGCGGTCAACGACACCGGCGTGCTGCAGACCTTCGACGCGAAGACCGGCAAGGAGCTCTACAAGGCGCGCGTCGGCGGCGTCGGCAACACCTTCTCCGCCTCCCCCTTCTCGTACGGCGGCAAAGTCTTCTTCCTCAGCGAGGAAGGGGACACCTTCGTGGTCAACCCGGGCGACGCCTACGACGAAGTCGGCAAGAACAGCCTCGGCGAGCTGGCCTTCGCCAGCCCCGCGGTCACGCGCGACGGGCTGTTCATCCGCACGCAGAGCCGTCTCTACAAGATCCGTTAAGGCTGCAGGCGGTGCCGCCAGGTGCGGCTCACCGCGAGGCGCGCGCCGTCGCGCAGCAACACCTCGGCGTCGCCGTGTGAGGTCGGCCGCACCTCGGCGATGCGCGCGACGTTGACGATGACGGAGCGGTGGATGCGGGCGAAGCGGTCCGGATCGAGCTGCGCATCGAGCGCGGCCAGCGTCTCCCGCACCAGGTGCTCGCGCCGCTGCACGTGCACGCGGACGTAGTTGTCGGCCGCCTCCAGCCAGTCCACCGACTCGAGATCCACGAATACCGTCCGTCCCCCGGTGCGCACCGGCAGCCGCGTCAGGTACGCCGGCCGCCGCCGCAGATCCGCCGCCAGGCCCGCCAGCGCCGGATCCGGGGCATGGCTCGCGATCCGTTCGCGCGCGCGCGCCAGCGCCGTGCGAAAGCGCTCGCCGGTGAACGGCTTGAGCAGGTAGTCCACCGCGTGCACGTCGAAGGCGCGCAGCGCGTATCGGTCGTGCGCGGTGACGAACAGGATCGCGGGAAGCCCTCCCGGCGGCAGCGCCTTGACCACCTCGAAGCCGTCGCGCTCCGGCATCTGCACGTCGAGGAACACCAGGTCCGGCCGCGTCGAGGCGATCGCCGAGACCGCCGAGGTCCCGTCGCCGCATTCGCCGACGATCGCCACGTCCGGTTCCTCGGCGAGCAGCCGCTTGATGCGCCGCCGCGCCGGTGCCTCATCGTCCACGACCAGGGTGCGCAGTGTCATCTTCACTCCGAGGGGCTTCGCCCCTCGGTCTCCCCTACACGCTCTCTCGCGCGCCGCTTCGCCGGCGCGCTCCGTTCGCGTGGCTCACTCGCTTCGCTCATTCGCATTTCAGCGGAATCCGCAGCGTCACCCGCGCCCCGCGCCCCTCGGCCGGCGCCAGCGCCAGCGACGCCCGTCCGCCATACATCGCCTCGAGGCGGGCCCGCGTGTTGCCGATCCCGACCCGTTCGGCGCCGTTAATCGTGTCCCCATCCGCCGCCCCATCGTCGGTCACGCAAATCACCAGCGCGGCGCCCTCGACGCGGGCGTCGACGTCGATCCGGCCGGCGTCGAGACGCGCCGCCAGGCCGTGGTGGATCGCGTTCTCGACGATCGGCTGCAGCACCAGCGCCGGCACGTGCGCCTCGCTCGCCGCGTCGCTCACGGTGACGGTGACGCGCAGCCGCTCGCCGAACCGTGCCCTCTGGATGTCGAGGTAATGCGACATCAGGTCGATTTCCTCCCCGAGCGGGATCTCCTGCGCCGACTGGAGGTCGAGCGTCCGCCGCAGCAGCCCGCTCAGCCCCGCGATCATCGTATCGGCGACCTCGGGGTCCTCGTGCACCATCTCGGCGATGGTGTTGAGCGTGTTGAAGAGGAAGTGCGGCTGCAGCTGCATGCTGAGCATCTGCAGCCGCGTCTCGGCGAGCTGCGCCTCGAGCTGTTCGCGCTCGCGGCTGCGGCGGTAGTACTCGACGCCGTGCGCCACGGTGACGATCGCGCCGTAGATCACCATGTTCAGCGCGAGCGTGGTGGCGAGCAGGTACATCCAGAAGCCGGTGATCATCGCGAAGACGACGCGATCGGCGGCGGTCTTGGCCGCCGCGATGACGATGGCGAAGAGGACGTGGAGGGCGCCGTTGCGCGCGGCGACGCCGCGCTGCACGGGGAAGCGCCGCGCCAGCCAGACGACGAGCGGCGTGAGCAGCGCCCACAGCCACCATTCCGACAGCGAGCGCTCGAAGCTGAGCGCCCAGTTCGCCGGGCGGCCGGTGGATTTATAGGTGAGCGACGAGCTCACCGCGAAAAACAGCGCGAGTGCGGTCCAGCCGCCCCACACGGCCAGCCACAGCCGCGCCCTCTTCATTTCTCGAGCTCGGCGATCCGCTGCTTCGCCTGCTGGTGATCGGGGGCCTTCTCGAGCGTGCGGCGGTAGCACGCCAGCGCCTGATCCTTCTCCCCGCGCAGGCGGTGCAGCTCGCCGAGCTGATAGTCGATCGCCGCCGACTTCGGGTAGAACTCGCCGTTGGTCTCGAGGATCGCGATCGCCGAGGCGTAGTCCTTGTCCTCGTAGAGCCTCCGCGCCAGCTCGTTGATCTCCCACTCGCCGAAGTTGTAGCGCCCCGACATCGTGTCGCCGGCGCGCAGTTCGCGGTAGCGCGCGACCGCGGCGGCGGCGCCGTCCTTCTTGACGATCTCGTAGAGCGTGGTCTGCAGCGATTTCGGCAGCGCCAGCCCGCGATGGCAGGTGGCGCACTCCACCTGCACGCGCGGTTCGGCGCGCGAGGGGACCTGCGGCAGCAGCGTGCGGTTGACCTGGTCGGTCATGCGGAGCATGGCGCGCGCCTTCATCTTGGCCGGTTTCGCGTCCGACGCGAAATCGACGCCGTCGAACGAGATGCCGTCGCCGCCGGAATGGCAGTACTGGCAGCGCACGCTGAGCGCGAACGAGAACTCGCGCATGCGCTGCACGAGCACGTCGCGCGGGATGTCGGCGGGGAAGAACTGCAGGTTCTTGCCCTTCCACGGCGCGGGCTCCTGGCGGGCGACGGCCGGCGGCGAGAGAGCCGTCGCCGCGGCGAGGGTGACGAGGATGACGGGTCCGTAACGCATGGTGCCTCCTGATGTGACGAGGAGGATGCCCGGGCGTCCGTCCCTGCCGCCAGAACTTCGGGACCATCCGGTCCTCGCCCGGGGTGAAGCGGACACGGCGCAGCGCCGTTCATCCCATCGCCGCCGGCCCCGTCACATTGCGCATGGCGCGCACGGCCGCGGCGGCTACAACGGGCAGCGGCCGACCTCATGCCGTTGCTGGCGGTGCTGATCCTGCTGTCCGGCGCCGATGCGCCCGTCGCCGCGCTGCCGCACGTCCGGGCGGTCGCGCCGGACGTGCGCTCGCTGATCGCCGACACGATCCAGCGCTCGCCGATCGTGCGCGAGCTGGTCGCGCGGCTGGCGTGCAGCGACATCATCGTCTACGTGGAGCTCAGCGCCTCGCCGCAGATCCCGACGGCCCGGACCAAGCTGGTCGCGGCCTCGACCGGGCATCGCTTCCTGCGCATCACGCTCAACGCCGGCGCCGCGTTCGGGCACTTCGGGCCGCTGCTGGCGCACGAGCTGCAGCACGCGGTGGAGATTGCCGAGCACGAAGAGGTCCGCGACGAGGACGGCATCCGCCGGCTGTACCGCGAGATCGGGCACTCGAGCGGCGAGGACGCGTTCGAGACCGCGGCCGCCCGCGACGTCGAGGCCCTCGTCCGCCAGGAGTTACGACGTAAGATTGGCGGGTGACGTCCGACACCTGGTCCGCGGTCGACCGCTTCGTCGTCGACACGCTCTCCGACTCCGATCCCGTCCTCGACGCCGCGCAGCGCGCGGCCGACACCGCCGGCCTGCCGGCGATCAGCGTCTCGGCGGCGCAGGGCAAGTTCCTGCACCTGCTGGCGCGCATCCGCGGCGCGCGCCGCATCCTGGAGATCGGCACGCTGGCCGGCTACAGCACCATCTGGCTGGCGCGCGCGCTGCCGCCCGGCGGGCAGCTGATCACGCTCGAATACGACCCGCGCCACGCCGACGTGGCCCGCGCCAACATCGCCCGCGCCGGCCTCGCCGATCGCGTCGAGGTGCGCGTCGGCCGCGCCATCGAGGCGCTGCCGGGCCTCGTCGTCGACGAGCCGTTCGATCTGATCTTCATCGACGCCGACAAGCCGTCCACGGCCGACTACTTCCGCTGGGCCCTGAAGCTCTCGCGGCCGGGGACGGTGATCGTCGTGGACAACGTCGTGCGCGACGGCCGCCTGGTGGACGCCAACGGCGACGGCGACGTGCAGGGGATGCGGCGCTTCCTGGAAGCGGCGGCCAACGAGGCGCGCGTCGAGGGGACGGTGCTGCAGACCGTCGGCGTGAAGGGCTACGACGGCTTCGCCCTGCTGCTCGTCGTATGAGGGCGCCAGGGAGATCGCTCGCAGCGGCGGTGGCGGCGCTCGCGCTCTGCTGCACGGGCGCGTGTAACCGGACGACGATCCCACCGGGGCCGAAGCTGTACGTCAGCAACGAGATGGGCGGCGACGTCGCGGTCATCGATCTCGGCACCCGCCGCGTCGTGTCGCGCATCCCGGTGGGGAAGCGGCCGCGCGGCATCCAGGTGAGCCCCGACGGCGCCACCGTCTACGTCGCGCTGAGCGGATCGCCGATGGGCGGGCCCGGCGTGGACGAATCGGCGCTGCCGCCCGCCGACAAGCGCTTCGACGGCATCGGCGTGATCGACGTGAAGCAGGGCAAGCTGCTGCGCACGCTGCCCGGCGGATCGGATCCGGAGCAGTTCGCCGTGACCAACGACGGATCGCGTCTGTTCATCTCGAACGAAGACGCCGGCACCGTCACCGTGCTCGACACGGCCGGCGGCACGGTGGCGGCGACGATCAAGGTGGGGGAGGAACCGGAAGGGGTGAACCTCACGCCGGACGGGCGCTTCGCCTACGTCACCTCGGAAGAGGACGGCAACGTCTCGATCGTCGACGTCAACGCGCTGAAGGTGATCGGCACGATCGTTCTCGGTCCGCGGCCGCGTTCCACGGCGTTCCTGCCCGACGGCACGCGCGCCTTCACCACCGCGGAGAACGACCACGCGATCTATGCGATTGACGCGGCGGCGCGCACGTTGATCGCCCGCGTGCCGCTCTCGGGCGCGACGTGGAAGCCGATGGGGGTCGCGGCGTCGCCCGACGGATCGCGCATCTTCATCACCACCGGCCGCGGCGGCGCGCTGGTCGTCTTCGATCCGGCGGCGCGCCGCGAAATCGCGGCGATCGCGGTGGGCGATCGCCCCTGGGGGCTCGCGGTCGCGCCCGACGGGCACACCGTCTACACCGCCAACGGCACCTCGAACGACGTCTCGATCGTCGACGTGGATCAGGGAAAAGTGACGGCGCGAATTCAGACCGGCGATCGGCCGTGGGGAGTGGCGCTGGTGCGCTAGCGGTTCTGCATGTGGCGGCGGAGGGCGATCCGGCGTGAGATCCCCTTGGCGATCAGCGCCGTCGCCGCGACGCCGAGCCCGACGCCGATGGCCGAGGCGAGCCGTGAATCCGCGACGACCTGCTCGAGAAGGGACGTGCTGCCGTTGAACACGAGGACACCCGCGACGCCGGCAGCAATCCAGATCCACACGCGAGTCGGCATCTATGGTCGGCCGGGACGGCCGGCGGCAGCGCGGAGGATTATGAACCGCAATCCGGACAAGACTGCTGGACCCGGCCGCGCGCCGTCGGCGGAGTGTATGACGACCGGCGCGGCCGTGGTGCTTACCGGCCGGTCAGCTTCGTTCAGGACGCGGTCACACTATAGCCGATAGGCCCTGGCTCAGCGCTTCTTCTTCTGGCCGCGGCCGCCGCCCGATCGCGAGCCCGCGCGACGCCGGCCGGAACTGCCGCGCGCCCCCTTCTTTCGACCCGCCCCGGAGGCGCTGGCGCGTTTCGCGCCTTTGCGCGCGCCCGTGGATCGCCGTGCGGCCGCGCTACCCTTGCGGGCCCGTCCCCCCTTTGCGGACTTTGCGGACTTTCCAGACCTGGCGGACTTGGCGGTCTTGGCAGACTTGGCGGACTTCGCCTTGCCGCGTCCGCTGGCCTTGCCTCGGCTGCCGCCGCCTGCCGGGCGCGTGCGGCGCGGTGCGGCTTCCTCTTCGGTCGTGTCCGACGGCGTCACCGTGGCGTCGCGCGCCGCGGTGCCGCGCGCGCGTCCGCCGCGCCCCCCGCCGCCGCCGCCCATGGTCTGATCGGCGGCCTCCGGCATGTCCATGTCGGTGTCCGTGTCCGTGTCGATGTCGGTCTCGGTATCGAGATCCGTATCCGCGTCCATCGCGTCGTCGTGTTCTGCCATGCTGCCTCCCGTTCGCTGCTGCGAGATCAGTGCGGCGAGAGGATATCCGATCGAGGAGCGCGAGCCGACGACTATTTGTTGTCCTGCGCCGCCGGCGCGGCGATGAACGCCATCACGAAGTCCTTGAACTCGGGGTGCAGGAAGTCGGCGCCGAACTTGTACTGCTTCATCTCGGCGAAGGCCTGCGTCGGCTTCCACCCCTCGACCGTCATGCGGTAGATGGCGGTCATCACGCCGGTGCGGTGCCGTCCGCCCATGCAGTGCACGTAGACCGGCTGGTTGGCCGGATCGCTGACGAGCGTGAGGAACTGGGCGATGACCGCCGGGGTCGGCACGGCGTGCGTGCTCATCGGGATGCGCGCGAAGCGCATGCCGGCGGCCCTGGCGTTGCCCTCTTCCGCCGTGTCCCCTTCGCTGGCCAGGTCGATCACCATCTTCACGCCGAGCGCGGAGAGGTCGGCGAAATCGTGCCCCTTCGGCTGCGCGCCGCGGTAATAGCGGTCGTTGACGCGGCCGAAATTGTCGATGCGGATATGGTCGAGCGCCGGCGACGAGGCGACGGCGGCGGCACGTTCACCCGCAACGGCCGGCGTCGGATATGTGCCAAGGCCGAGCGTCAGCGTCAGCGCGGCCACATACGGGATCACGTGTCGGTTCAGATGCACCAAGCACCTCCACGGAACAGGATCGTTGAATTGTTGAGAAGTGGAGGACCTTCCGGGCTCCATCCCCTGACAACGCAAGGCGAATGCCATTAGGACGCCGAGAGTTTGCACGCGGTTCGTGCTAGAGGTGTCCCCGCAAGCCCGCGCGTTGCGGACAGCCGGGCGGTAGAACCGACTCAGCCGTGCCGGGTTTTCGGCACCTGCGCGAGCCCATCCTTTATCTGAAGAGCTCGTCGAGCACGGCATTGGCGTCGCGCTCGAGGTGGGCTTCGAACTCGGCCATGCGGCGGTTCATGTCACGCATGAGCATGCGCGCACTGAGGAAGAAGCCGTACCCCAGCGCGGCCAGGAGGAAGAGAGTGAAGGCGATCGCGAGCCAGGCCATATCTGCTCCCGACGTTCCCGCCGATTGTAGCACCGGCCCGATCGCCGTTAACGGTTGGATCCCCGCCTCGTCCTCGGTTGCGAGAAGGAGGCGTATGAAAAAATCCCGCGCTCTTGCGGTGACCCTCGGCGGTCTCGTCCTCGTCGCGACGGCCGCGCTGCACGCCAGCGATCCGATTGCCGTCTACGCGCGCGTCGATCGCGTGGTCCTCGCGCCCAACGCCGAGTCGCCGCAGACGATCCAGGTCTTCGGCGTGTTCTCGGTCGCCGTGCCGGCCAATCCCAACGACTATCAGCCGCCCGCGCGCGGCTACCTTTACTTCACGATCGCCGGCGACGAAGCGCTCGCGCGCCGCGAATGGGCCGACTTGAAAGCGGTCGCCGGCACGAAGCAGATCGTCGCCTTCGGCAGCCGCTTCCAGATGAAGCCGCGCGTGCGCGGCGAGCACGACGCGCCGGACGCGCCCGACACCTACAAGGTGGCGACCGGCCTGACCAGGGTCAACGGCAACACCGACTACGCGCCGATCCGCGCGCTCGTCGATTCGCGGCACTGACGCCATGCCGGCCGGCCGCCGATCGATCTCGCGCGAGGCGGCGTCCGACGCGGCGATGGTGACGCTCGCCGTGGCTTACGGCGTCGTCCTCGTCGCCGCTCCGAGCCCGCCGCTGATCGCGCTGGGCGTCTGGTGGACCTCGAACACCATCGCGCACAACCTCATCCACCGGCCGTTCTTCCACGCGCGCGCGGCGAACCGGATCTTCGCGCTCTACCTCACCGTGCTGCTCGGGATTCCGCAGGCGCTCTGGCGCGATCGCCACTTGGCCCACCATGCCGGCGTCACACCGCGGCTGCGGCTCTCGCGCGAGCTGCTGCTCCAGGCCGCCGCGGTCGGCGTGCTCTGGACCATGCTGGTGGTGCGCGATCCCGCGTTCTTCGCCGGCGTCTACCTGCCGGGCTACCTCGGCGGCCTGCTCCTGTGCGCGCTGCACGGGTTCTTCGAGCACCAGCACGGCACGACCAGCCACTACGGGCGCGTCTACAACTTTCTCTGCTTCAACGACGGCTATCACGTCGAGCATCACGCGCGGCCGGGCGTGCACTGGTCGCGCCTGCCGGCGCTCCGCCATGCCGAGGCGCGCGAGAGCCGCTGGCCGGCGCCGGTGCGCTGGCTCGACGCGTTCGGGCTGCACGGCCTGGAGCGGCTCGTGCTGCGATCGCGCCTGCTCCAGCACGCGGTCGTCGAATGCCACGCGCGGGCGCTGCGCTCGGTCCTCGGTACGCTGTCGTCGCGCGTCCACTCCGTCGCCATTGTCGGCGGCGGCCTGTTCCCGCGGACGGCGATCGTGCTGCGGCGGCTGTGCCCCGGCGCGCGGATCACGATCATCGATGCCAGCCAGCCGAATCTCGACCGCGCCCGGCGGCTGCTCGATCCGGGCGGCGTCGAGTTCGTGCACGCGTGGTATTCGGCCGAGCGTACCGCCGGCTTCGATCTCGTCGTCTTTCCGCTGTCGTTCGTCGGCGATCGCGGACGGATCTACGACGTCCCCCCCGCGGATCTCGTCGTCGTGCACGACTGGATCTGGCGCCGGCGCGGCACCAGCCGGATCGTCTCGATCCCGCTCTTGAAGCGCGTCAATCTCGTGCGGCCCCTGGTTGAACGATGACGGCGATTGCCCTGCTCGCGGTGCTCCTGGCCTGCCGGGCGCTGGCGTCGGCCGGCCATCAGCTGCAGCTGTCGTGGTGGTCGCCCGTCGCCTATCTCTGGCACGACGCGGCGGTGGTGCTGGCCTTTGCCGTCTTCGAGACCGTGCTGCGCCGCTACCCGCGCGTCGTGTGGGCGGCTTACGGCATCGTCGCGTTGTACGCCGTCGCCAACATTCCGATTCAGCGGACGCTCTGGACGCCGCTGACGTGGACGATGTGGCGTGCGGCCGGAGGCGCGCTGAGCGACTCGATCCGTCACGACGCGACGTGGACGAATGCCGCTGCGATGCTCGCCGGCCTGGCGGCTGTGGCGATGGCGCCGCTGGCGTGCCGGCGCGTGCCCGATCGGCCGGTGCTGGCCGGCGTCCTGCTCTGCGCGGCGCTGGGCCCACTCGCGGCCGCGCGCGTCGACACGCTCGGTCTCGAGCGCAACGCCTGGACGGCACTGGCGGGGCCGATCGCGCTGCACAACGGCGCGAGCATGATGGCGGTGCGCGACTGGCGCGCCGGCGAGGCTGCGCGCGGGTCCGCCGAGGATCTCACGCGCCTGCGCGGGGCCCTCGCCGGGCGCAACGTGGTGCTCGTCAGCCTCGAGTCCACCGCGGCGCGCTACCTCGGCATCTACGGCGCCGCGCCGGACATCGCACCGAACCTCTCCGCGCTCGCGCGATCGGGTCTCGTCTTCGAGAACGCGTATGCGGTGTACCCGGAAAGCATCAAGGGGCTGTTCTCCATCCTCTGTTCCGCCACGCCGGGGTTCGAGACCAACGCCGTGTCGTATGGCGGGGTGCCGTGCCGTTCGGCCGCCGCCGTGCTCCGCGACCGCGGTTATCGCACGGCGCTCTTCCACTCGGGGCGATTCGCGTATCTGGGGATGAACGGCGTCATCCGCAACCGCGGCTACGACCTGCTCGCCGACGCCGGCGACATCGGCGGCCGCCGCGACTCCAGCTTCGGCGTCGACGAGCCGTCGACCGTGGCGCGCATCCTCGAGTGGATCGACGCGCAGCGCGATCGGCCGTTCTTCGTGACCTACCTGCCGATTGCCGGTCATCATCCCTACGAATCGCCGGAGGGCGGCCCGTTTCCCGATGACGACGAGTTCGGCCGCTATCGCAACGCGGTGCACGACGGCGACGCCGCGCTGGGCGCGCTGCGCCGCGGGCTGGAGGCGCGCGGCCTCGATCGCCGCACCGCCTGGGTCGTGCTCGGCGATCACGGCGAGGCGTTCGGCCAGCATCCGGGCAACTACGGCCACACCTTCCAGCTCTACGACGAGAACGTCCGCGTGCCGTTCGTGATCGCGGCGCCGGGGCTGTTCACCCAGGCGACGCGCGTTCGCCGCGTCGTCAGCCTCCTCGACACGGCGCCGACGCTGCTCGATCTGATCGGGCTGCCGATCCCCGCGTCGTACGAGGGTTCCTCGATGCTGGACGGCCGGGCGCGGATGGCGCTGTTCTTCACCGACTATTCGCTGCCGCTGGTGGGGCTGCGCGACGGACCGCGCAAGTTCATCCACGATCTGCGATCGGGGCGGTCGCGGATGTTCGACGTCGAGCTGGATCCGGACGAAACGATCGATCTCTCGGCGCGCTACGCGAGCGACGCGAGACGCTACGCGGACGCGCTCGCCGCGTGGGTCGCGGCGCGGCAGGAGGCCGTCAACGGGGTCGTCGCCCGGTGCCACACCACACCCGCTTGCGAATGATGTAGGGTGTCCTTGCAGGAGGCCGCATGCGACATCACGTGGGCGTGGCCGTGGTGATGACCCTGATCCTCGCGGCGTGCGGGGGCAGTGGTTCCTCGTCGCCGACGCCGAACCCCGGACAGCCCGGCGGGGTGATGAGCTTCTTCGTCAGCAGCGCGACGAACACCACGGGCAACCTCGGCGGCCTGCGCGGCGCGGATGCGATCTGCCAGAACCTGGCGGTTGCCGTGGGCGCCGCGTCCAGGACGTGGCGCGCCTACCTGAGCGTGGAGCACGATCCCGACAACGGCAACGGCGCGACCGACGCGCGCTCGCGCATCGGCAGCGGCCCGTGGGTGAACGCCAACGGCGCCACCATCGCGGCGGATCTCGCGTCGCTGCACGCGCGCAAGGGGGACTCGACGCTGTTCGTGGACGAGCGCGGCCAGCGCATCAACGGGCAGTGGAGCGGATCGCCGTCACCGGTGCAGCACGACATCCTGACCGGGTCCAGCAGCGACGGGCGGCTGATGGCCGGGCTCACGTGCGGCGACTGGACCTCGGCTTCGGCCGGCGTGGCCGCGCAAGTCGGGCATTCGGACGGCCTCGGTCCCAACGGCGACACGTCGGGCACGCTGTCGTCCTGGAACTCCGCGCACGCCAACGCGAATTGCGCCGACACCGCGCCGCGCGGCGGAGCGGGGCGGATCTACTGCTTCGCGCGCTAGGCTCGAAGGTGCGATGATGGTGGCGAGGCGACCATGGCGCGCGTGTCCCGCCTGATCCTCTGCGTTGCCGCCGGTGTGTGGCTGGTGCTGGTTGCCCGTCTGTCGCGCGACGTCGAGGTCGAGCCGCCGCGGCCGGATCCGTCGCTCTCCTCACCGTTGCGTCCCGCCTTTGTACCCTTTGAGCGAGGCCCGGTGACGACCTGGGGCGCCCCGGTGGTCCGTCCCGCGAGCGCGCTCGACGAAGGGGCCGCGGGCCGGGAGATGCAGCGCCTGCGCGATCACTGGCAGCGCGCGGTCCTGCTGCGCTGAGCGGCGCGGCGCGCAATCCTCTCATCACGCGACTCAACGTTGCTCG